>Ga0182024_10008057_pt1 | contig 22428 bp, 21 predicted proteins | sample P32metaG_FD_120480 | JGI IMG/M metagenome (GOLD analysis project Ga0182024, IMG submission 120480) | Permafrost microbial communities from Stordalen Mire, Sweden - P3-2 metaG (Illumina Assembly) | ecosystem: Environmental > Terrestrial > Soil > Wetlands > Permafrost | place: Sweden: Stordalen... | reverse complement strand
GGAATGTCTCCCGAAGATGCGGCGCGCGAGGCGCGGAAGCGCATGGGCAACCAGTTGCTCTATCGGGAATCGAGCCGCGAGGCGCGGTTGTTTCCGTGGCTGGAATCGGTGTTGCAGGACGTCCGCTTTGGATCGCGCATGTTGCGCAAGAGCGCGGGCATCGCCATGGCCGCGGTTCTGGCGCTGGGCCTCGCGATCGGCGCGTGCACGGCGGCGTTTTCGCTGATCGATGCGCTGCTGCTGCGGCCGTTGCCGGTGAACCAGCCGGAGCGGTTGGTGGCGCTTTACTCGCGCACTACAGACACCCCGCGGAATACGGTTTCTTATACAAATTTTCTGGATTGGCAGCGGGACAACAATTCATTTTCCGCGCTCGCGGCGTTCCGCAAGGAGAATTTCAACCTCACCGGCGTGGGGGATGCAGAACGGCTATCGGCGGAGATGGTTTCAGCAACGTTTTTCCCGATCCTGGGAGTGCCGCCCATCGTGGGCCGTGATTTCACCGAACAGGAAGATCAAGTGGGAGGCGCGCCCGTCGCCCTCATCAGTGAAGGCTTGTGGAAGCGCAAGTTCGATTCGTCTCCCGACGCAATAGGAAAGCCGCTCACTCTGAACGGGACGCTGTACACCATCATCGGCGTGATTCCCGCGAGCTTTCACTATCGCGACGGTAGCTTTCATAACAATAGTGAAGCGTACGTACCTATCGGACAGTGGAACGAGCCGTTGTTCCGCAACCGGGCTACCAGCTTGGGCATGGATACTGTGGGAAGGCTGAAGCCAGGAGTCACTCTAGAGCAGGCGAACTCGGACATGAGCGGAGTAGCGGCGCGTCTCGCCCAGGTCTATCCGGGTGTGGATAAGAATGCCGGCATCGCACTCGTCTCTCTGAAAGAAAATGTGGTCGGAGATATTCAGCCGTTTCTGCTGGTGCTCCTCGCCGCGGTTGGTTTCGTGCTGCTGATCTCCTGCGCGAACGTCGCGAATCTGCTGCTGGCGCGCTGCACGGGAAGGACCAGGGAATTCGCAGTTCGGACAGCGCTGGGAGCAACCTCCGGGCGCCTGGTTCGGCAACTTCTTACCGAGAGCATTCTGCTATCGCTGGCGGGCGGCACGCTCGGCCTGTTCATTGCCGCGGAGTGCACCCGTGCGGCGATCAAGGTGCTGCCGGAAGCTTTGCCGCGCGCCGAGGAAATTCATCTGGATGGGCGCGTGCTGTTATTCACCCTGGCCGTTTCTGTCTTCGCGGGAATTTTGTTCGGCTTGGTGCCGGCATTCAAAACATCGCGAACCGAGATTCACGAAACGCTAAAGGAAAGCGGACGCGGCGGAAGCGGAGCGCGGCACCACACCCAGACCATGTTCGTGGCCGTGGAAATGGCTATGGCCCTGGTGCTGCTCGTCGGCGCCGGCTTGATGATTCGTAGCCTGGCAAAACTTTGGCAAACCGATCCGGGACTTGACCCGAGCAATGTGGTGAGCTTTAACCTCGCGTCCTCCCAACCATTAGGCGCTACGCCCTCTGCCATCCGCGCCGCATATCGGCAACTCCACGACGCGATCAGCGCTGTTCCGGGAGTCCAGGCTGTTTCAATGAGTGCGGGAGCGTTGCCTCTGTCCGATGATTCGGAACTTGCCTTCTGGATGGAAGGAGAGCCCCAGCCGGCTTCGCTGTCGGAGATGAAGGCCACGCTGTTCTACGCTACCCAAGCGGATTATTTGCGGGTTATGAAAACGCCCCTGAAGCGCGGCCGTTTCCTTACCGAATCCGACAACGAGAATGCGCCGTTCGCGGTGGTGATCGACGACCAATTTGCGAAATTGTATTTCGGAGATAAGGATCCCATCGGACGGCACGTGAATTTCGAACCTATCCACCAAAGGGGGGAGGTCGTCGGGGTCGTCGGCCACGTCAAGCAGTGGGGCCTGGATTCCGACGCCGCACAGCCCATTCAGGCGCAGTGCTATTTCCCCCTATCGCAGATCCCGGATTCCGCTCTTTCGCTGATCAATCACGGCACCGGCGCGGTGGTACGCACCGGCGAGGCGCCGCTTTCCGCGATGGATTCGATCGGCCATGCGGTGGAAAGCGTGAACAACCAGATCGTGGTGTACGGAACCGAAACGATGACCGATGTAATTTCGGATTCGCTGGCGGCCAAACGATTTGCGATGGTTCTGCTGGGCGTGTTTGCGGCTCTCGCCATGCTGCTCTCGTCGATAGGGATCTACGGCGTGATTTCTTATGTGGTGGGCCAACGCACTCACGAATTCGGAATTCGGATCGCGTTGGGCGCGGCGCGAGGAAATGTTTTGCGCATGGTTTTGCAGCAGGCAGGAAGAATGGTGTTGCTCGGGGTCGTGATTGGGCTCGTCGCGGCCTTTGCGTTGACCCGGTTGATGGCCAGCATGCTGTTCGGGGTGAGCAGCCACGATCCGTTGACGTTTCTAGGGGTGGCCGTGTTGCTGGGAGCCGTGGCGCTGGCGGCCTGCTACATCCCCGCCCGCCGCGCCACCCGCGTCGATCCTATCATCGCCCTGCGCTACGAATAAGCGCTGATCGGTGCGCTACTTAATCTAGCCGGGGGGACTGGGCCCAGCCAGGAACCCGCCATCGAGAACGAGGGACTGGCCAGTCATGATCCCCCCTTTGCGCATCAGGCTTTCAAGATGAGCGCGAAGCGTATGCCCCGCGCTAACTTGATATCAAATAGGTGATATACTGAAAGATTAACACGTGTCCCGGACATCTGCGGTTATTGCCAGCGGACCCAAACGCTATTCGTTCATCGACGTCTTCATTCCTATTGATTTCTTCGAACTTCACACGGCGCTGCGCCTACTGCGGTCCAGGTTTTTCCCAAACTTCAGGGCGATGATCGCGACAACCACCCACAACGCGCCTGGGTAGACGCAATACCGTGTGGTTTCCTGCGCGGCGGTTACCCGACTGGGGCTGAAGATGACCAGAGATCCGGTGGAGCATATATGGATTAGCTGGGCCAGTAGCACACTCTTGGTGTTGATATAAACCCACGCGATCACCGTTCTCATGGCGGTCATGGCCATAGTGAAGGCGAGAAAGAAGCGGAGCCAATACGCTCCGTGCGGAGTGGCGGTGCTCAGGTAATCGATCACCGGCAAATGCCAGGCGCTCCACATTAGCCCCAGCATAATTACTGACCGGAGCGCACTACGGGTATGATTCATTTGTGGAAACAGCTAACCCATCCATCCGATTTCTTCGAAAAAACCGGCCGGAACACTGAACAAGATCCCCATTAGAAAAAAATTAGGCGCATAAATCGGGGAAACCAAGGCTTTCAAACCGAGGAGAACGGTAAGGATCAAGATCGGGGGAATGAAAAGCGCCAGGTACCATCGCGGTGTAACGCGAATCCTGCGCATCCGGGAAAAAAGATCATCTAAGCCCCTGTTTCTATCGACGATCCGGGTCAGCACTATTCCCGCGATGCTTGGGCCGAGCAGCATGACCGGAAACATCAGCAGGCAATTCAGCTGGGGTACGGACCGGAAACGCGGCCGAGGTCCTCCAGGTGGAGGAGGGAATCGCGCAAGTCCGTGGCGACATCGAACGTATGGAAGCGGAGCAGAAGGAGCTCGAACACCGCGTCGACTTCGCCGCCGTCGAACTGCAACTCAACGAAGAGTACAAAGCGCAGCTGAACTCGCCGGCCGCTTCCGTTTCTACCCGCATTCATAACGCATTCGTCGCTGGCTATCGCCACGCGTCGGAGACGGCACTCGGGATCGTACTGTTCTGCGTGGAGTACGGCCCCACACTGCTGATCTGGCTGGTGATTCTCCTGTTGCCGGTCATTTTCGTGTGGCGGCGATTCCGGAAAATGCTCGCCGCTGTGTAGCCCGGAAACCGAAATCGGCTCTGGGGATTTTCAATAGGCCGGCGGGTGGCTCACCGTTTGCCTTCGCGCGAGATATTTGGCAGTAAAGCAGCTATATCCATACCTCATTTCGAACTCATGCCTAGGATCTCGAGTTACGCGAGGAACGCATTTCCGCAGGAATCGGCGACATGGGGCATTTTCGTCACCATGATTGTCTTCACGTTCCTGCTTAAGGACAGAGTCGCCTCGCGGGCCTCAGCTCTCTGGTTTGGGTTCTGCCGAATTGTGGAACGCCTAACGGGGATTGCGGACCATCATCTTCCGCTCCCCGCAAGCTTGTTTCTTGACTCAAGGGCTGCGGGGTAAGCGTCGATCAAGCCGGCGACGATGCAGGAGCATTCGAGGCTACCACAATTGGTTGATGTTGCACCGGGAAGTTCATCGACCGGGTGATGAAGCACAACTCATGCGCCCGGCGGTGCAGAGCAGTCGCTTCGGCGATGCGGCTCGGGTCGGTAATCACCACGCGTGGGTGCAAGATAACATTCGTGAATTCGCCCCCGCCATCTTGGTGTTCCGCCATCGTTCCTGCCGCGTCGTCCCGGTAGTCCGTCACCACAATTCCGGCTTCGCTGCAGAGGTGAAGAAACCAAAGCATGTGACAGGCAGATAGCGATCCTACCAGCAGCTCTTCAGGGCTGTACCGTGACGGATCGCCTCGGAAGGCTGGATCGGAAGAACCGAGCACTGGAGCACTCTTGCCGTCCGTGGATATCTCGTGGTCGCGGGCATACCCTCGGTAATGGCTCGTCCCTGTTCCGCGATTGCCCGTCCAGACGGTGCTCACGCCGTAATGGTGTTAGTGTGCCATTCGAAGAGGCTATCGCGGATTGCGTTTACGGTCACCACTGGCGACGCAAAACGCCGTCCCATGCTCGAAAATAATCCACTTGGCCGATTAACGAGCGAATCGGAGAGCGACCAAATAGTGCAGCCGGCCCAAGCTTTATTTGTTCAGGGGGATTTTCAGTTCATCAGCGAGTTGGTAGGGATTGAAAGGGCTGCATGCGAAATAGCGGCCTTCCACTTGTAGCGTGGGCACTTTTCTGCGGCCGGCGTTCGCTTTGTAGACGAGCTGTTCGGCTTCCACATCTTCATCGATGTTGACTTCCTCAAATTTAACGCCGCGCTCGCGCATGAACTGCTTGGCGCGGTGGCAGTCGCCGCAATACGTGCTGGTATACATAACGATGGTGCCGTTGTCAGTCATTTCGCCCCTTGGATATTAGAAATCGCCCGATAAATCACCACTAAATTGGATGCTGAGGAATTGCTTCAGGCTTCAGGGAAGTGCGGTGGTGGTTTCTTAGGCGTACCATCGCGGGCATGGTGAATCCAGGAATCAGGCGCCGTGGTGCTGGCCGGCGCCGGCGCCCGCAACCACCGGGATGCTGCCCGCCGATCCCGCTTTTTCGCCGGCTTCCAGGCGCGCGGTGGCTCGCTGCAGAGCGAGCTCCGCGCGATTCCAATCCACGTCGATACCAGCCGACTTAACCAGCCGCTCTTGCGCGCGATGGCGTGCCGATTCGGCGCGCGCCACATCAATTTCGGCTGCGCGTTCGGCCACTTCCGCCAGGACGATTACCCGCCCGGCCAGCACTTCCGCAAAGCCGTTCATCACTGTCACGTAATTCGTTTCCGACTCGATGCGATAAACCAGCACGCCGATTCCCAGCTCGGTGATCAACGCCGCGTGTCCGGGTAAAATGCCGAGATAGCCGTCGCGTCCGGGAATTTCCACCCAGGTGACCGTCGCCGCCAGCACGTGCTTCTGCGGCGTCACGATCTCCAGCTCAATTGTCTCCGGCAAAACCGGCTTACTTTCGGCCACGAAGCATCTCCACTGACTTGCGTGCTGCAAAACTCGCCAAGCTTGATTGCCGCTGCGTGGAAATTCCTACGCAGTCGCTGCGATACCTTCCGCCTTCTCCAAAACGTCGTCGATAGTGCCGGTCATGTAGAAGGCCTGCTCCGGAATCGCGTCGTGCTTCCCTTCCACGATTTCCTTGAAGCCGCGAACCGTCTCGGCGATCTTCACGTACTTGCCTTCCAGGCTGGTGAACTGTGCGGCCACGAACAATGGCTGCGACAGGAATTTTTCGATCTTGCGCGCGCGCGATACGGTGAGTTTGTCGGCTTCCGACAGCTCTTCGATTCCCAGAATCGCGATGATATCTTGCAGTTCCTTGTAGCGCTGCAGCACCCCCTTCACCGAGCGGGCCACGTTGTAGTGCTCAGCGCCGACGATGCGCGCATCCAGAATGCGCGAAAAACTGGTCAGCGGATCGACCGCCGGGTAAATGCCGCGCTCCACGATCTGCCGGCTCAGGTTGGTGGTCGCATCCAGGTGCGCAAAGGTTCCAGCGGGTGCCGGATCGGTATAGTCGTCCGCGGGCACGTAGATGGCTTGCACCGACGTGATCGAACCATGCTTGGTGGAAGTGATGCGCTCCTGCAACTCGCCGATTTCGGTATTCAGGTTCGGCTGATAGCCGACCGCGGAGGGCATGCGGCCCAGCAGCGCGGAAACCTCCGAGCCGGCCTGCACGAAACGGAAAATGTTGTCGATGAAGAGCAGCACGTCCAGATGTTCTTCATCGCGGAAATATTCGGCCACGGTAACGCCGGTCAAGCCCACCCGCAGGCGCGCGCCGGGCGGCTCGGTCATCTGTCCGTAAACCAACGCCGCGCGCGATTTCTCGGAGTTCCCCGGGACCACCACGCCGGACTCCTGAAATTCCAGCCACAGGTCGTTTCCTTCCCGGGTGCGTTCGCCGACTCCCGCGAAGACCGACACGCCGCCATGCTTCATGGCCACGTTGTGGATCAGCTCCTGGATCAAAACCGTCTTGCCAACGCCCGCTCCGCCGAATAGTCCGATCTTGCCTCCCTTCAGGAATGGCTCCATCAGGTCGACCACCTTGATCCCGGTCTCGAACATCTCCAGCGTAGTGGATTGATCGGTCAGCAACGGCGCCGGGCGATGGATCGGATAAAACTTATCGGCCTTCACCGGGCCCAGACCGTCCACCGGCTCACCGAGCACGTTCAGCACGCGTCCCAGCGTCGGACGTCCCACCGGAACGGAAATCGCCGCGCCGGTGTCGTAAGCCTTCATGCCGCGCACCAGTCCTTCGCTGGGCTTCAGCGCCACCGTGCGCACCCGGCCCTCGCCAAGGTGCTGCTGCACTTCGCAGATGATATCGATCGGTTCGGGAACGTTAAATCCCTCGCTGACCACGCGAACCGCGTTGTAAATATGCGGGAGGTGATGCTCGGGAAACTGTACGTCCACCACCGGTCCGATCACCTGCACCACATGCCCCAGTGTCTGTTCCTTTTCGGCCATCTTTTTCTCCTGAAACGTTTGCCGTTGTTCCCGGTCGGTCACAGCGGTTAGTCGCCTGCTATTCGGTGGATGCCGCGCCGCTGACGATTTCGATCAGTTCTTTGGTAATTCCCGCCTGGCGAATCTTGTTCATTTGCAGGGTCAAGGATTCGATCAGGTCGGACGCGTTGTTGGTAGCCGCATCCATGGCGGCCATGCGCGCGCCGTGTTCCGCCGCGGACGATTCCAGCAGGATTCGGAAAATTTCCGCGTCCACGTAGCGCGGCACCAGCGCCGCAAAAATTTCCTCGGCGGGCTGTTCATAAATGTAGTCCACCAGCGGCTCTGCCGCCTCGGCTGGCTCCACGCCCTGAGCGCCCTTGGTGGTCGACTCGTTTTCCGCTTTCCCCGAAAAGGTCTCCGCGGCGACCGGCAGCAATTTCTCCGCGCGCAGCGTTTGCACGATCACGCTCTTGAATTCGTTGTAGACCACATACACCGCGTCCACTTCCTGCCGCACATAAAGATCAGTCACGTAGGCGGCGATTTCCTTGGCCTTCTTGTATTCCACCCGCGCGGTCACGTTCAGGTACTCGGCCGCAAATTCGTAGCGGCGCTTGCGCATCGCTTCGCTGGCTTTCTTGCCGATCGGCACCACTCGAATCCTTTTACCGTCGCGCTCGCGCAAGAACGAATACGCCAGCCGCAGCACATTGGCATTGAAGGCGCCGGCCAGCCCGCGGTCCGCCGCCACCACCAACACCAAAATTCGGTCTTCCGGCCGGCGCTCCATCAGCGGATGCGCCGGATTTTCCATACGCGCGGTCGCCGATCGCAGCACCCGCAGAATTTCCTTCGCGTAAGGACGGGCGGCGAAGACGCCGTCCTGCGATCTGCGCAGCAAAGCAGCTGAAATGAACTTCATCGCGCGGGTAATCTGTTGCGTGTTCTTCACCGAGCGAATTCGGCGGCGATAATCGAGAAGTGTAGGCATTCGGCGTCTAGGGTTCTAGATCACTTGGCGGCGGCAACGACCGGCCGAGTGGCTGCGAGAAATTGTTCCTTGTAGGCGTCCAGAGCCTTGGTGGTCTCGGCCTTGAGCGCGTCGTCGAACGCCTTCTTCTCCCGCAGCGTTTTGAAAATCCCGGGATAGTTGGCGTCGATGAAATCGTACAAACCCTGCTCGAACGGGCGGCACTCGGAAACGTCGAGATCGTCAAGAAATTTACTGGTCGCCGCGAATATCATCAGCACCTGGCGTTCCACGCTGAGCGGAACATATTGGTCCTGCTTCAACATTTCAGTCAGGCGCTGCCCGCGCGAGAGCTGCGCTTGGGTGGCTTTATCTAATTGGTCGGAACCGAACTGCGCGAACGCCGCCAGGTCGCGATACTGCGCCAAATCGAGACGCAGCGAACCGGCCACCTGGCGCATCGCCTTGATCTGCGCGCTACCGCCGACGCGGCTGACCGAAAGACCGACGTTCACCGCCGGACGGATGCCGCTGTTGAACAGGTCGGCTTCCAGGTAAATCTGCCCGTCAGTGATCGATATCACGTTGGTGGGAATGTACGCGGAAACGTCGCCAGCCTGCGTTTCGATTACCGGCAGCGCGGTGAGCGAACCCGCCCCCTTTTCATCGTTGAGCTTCGAAGCGCGTTCCAGCAAACGCGAGTGCAGGAAGAAAACGTCTCCAGGGAACGCCTCGCGGCCCGGCGGGCGGCGCAACAACAGCGAAATTTCGCGGTAGGACTGCGCGTGTTTGGAAAGATCGTCGTAGAAACAAATGGCGTGCTTGCCGTTATCGCGGAAATATTCGCCCATGGCGCAGGCCGCGAAGGGCGCCACGAATTGCATCGACGCCGGTTCCGATGCCGAAGCGACCACCACGATCGAATATTCCATGGCGCTGTTGTCGGTCAGCGTCTTCACCAACTGCGCTACCGTCGACCGTTTCTGCCCGATCGCACAGTAGATGCAAATCACGTCTCCGCCGCGCTGGTTCAAAATAGTGTCGACGATGATCGCGGTTTTTCCGGTTTGCCGGTCACCGATGATCAGCTCGCGCTGCCCGCGCCCGATGGGGATCATCGAATCGATCGCTTTGATTCCGGTTTGCAGCGGCTGCTTCACCGGCTGGCGGTCCACCACGCCGGGCGCGATGCGCTCGATCGGGCTGCGAAGCTTGGCGGTGATCGGGCCCTTGCCGTCGATCGGAACTCCCAGCGCGTTCACCACCCGGCCGACTAGCTCTTCGCCCACCGGAACCGACATGATCTGGTTGGTGCGCTTGACCGTGTCGCCTTCGCGAATTTCGGCGTAGTCGCCCAGCAGCACCGCGCCCACCTGGTCTTCTTCCAGGTTCAGCGCGATACCGTAAACATCGTTCCCAAAATCGATCATCTCCCCGGCCATGCACTTATCCAGGCCGTGGACGCGCGCGATGCCGTCGCCTACCGAGATCACCGAGCCGACTTCCTCCACCGCAACGGTCTGCTGGTAATTCTCGATCTGCTGGCGAATCAGGTTAGTGATTTCGTCGGATTTAATCTTCGCCATACTGCTCCTATTCGGATTCCAAAGTTGTGCGCAGACTTTCGAGTTGCTGGCGCACTGATCCATCGTAAATCGTCGAACCAATCTGAACGACGGCGCCGCCAAGCAACGCCCCGGCTACCGAAAACTGCGCTTCTACTTTTTTCTGCGTCAAATGCTCCAGCGCGGCTGTCAATTCCTGTTTTTCCTGCCCGCTCAGCTCGCGTGCCGACGTCACCCGGGCTTCGGCGATTCCCGTGCGCGCGTGAATCTCGGTGTCGTACGCCGCCACTAAATGCGGCAGCAGCTCCAAGCGGTGATGATCGGCCAGCACCAGCAGAAAATTGCGCACGGCCTGGGTAAGCTGCATGCCGTCGGCGAGCTTGCCCAGCAAGGATTTCTTTGCCTCGCCGCTCACCGCGGGATTGGAGAGCAAATTCCGCAGGTCGCTCGAATCGCGATAGGCGTCGGCCACGTCCGCCAGCTCGCCACGAACTCCCGCAGCGGCGTTGTGCGCCAAAGCGACGTCAGCCAGCGCGGCAGCATAGCGTTGGGATAGTGCGCTCAATTCGCGCTACCTCCCAATCCCTCGACGAACCCTTTCACCAGCGTAGCGTCCGCCGACGGCGTGATCTGATCGCGCAACAAACCCTCCGTGCGGGCCACCACGCGATCCGCTACCCATTTCCTCAGTTCTAACCGCGCCGCTCGCTCCGCGGCATCAATTTCAGCGCTGGCAGCCAGGTCGATCTTTTCGGATTCGGCCTGCGCCAGCGCAAGAATTTTCTGCGCTTCGGTGCGCGCCGACTTCTCGGCCTCGCCCTTCATGGCGGCGATTTCCGCTTCCAGACCGGCCATCTTCTGCTCCGCGGCGCGGCGGCTTTGCTCCGCTGCTTCACGGGCTCGCGTTCCCTCGGCAATGGCGCTTTGGATTTCGGCAGAGTTAGCGCGGAATCCCGGCCCAGCTTTCTTCACCAGAAAGTAGATGGCCACGCCGGCGACGATCGCGAAATTGATCCAGCGATAAATGGTTCCCGTGGGCGAATCCACCAGCGATCCGCCTTCCGCCGCGGCAAATACCGGCGCGCCCGCGAGGAGCAGGGGAAATGCCAACAGCAACGCCAGGGCGGCGAGGCGACTAGTCATGGTGCGGGGCCCAAAAGCGCGGACGGAAGTCCGAACGCTCACTCGATTCCCCTCATTGTGTTCGCCGGCTTCTGCAAAATATTCTTGGCCAGGGCCGCGGCAAGTTCCGGAGCACGCTGATCGACCTGCAAACGCGCCGCATCCACTTCCTGGGCGATGCGTTGCTTGCCTTCTGCCACCTTTTGCGCGGCGCGAGTGCGCGCATCTTTCACGATCCCGGCGCGCTTATCCAGCGCCGCCTGGCGCCCTGCGGCTTGCTGGGCATAAATCTCGTTACGCGCTTTCTTCACCGCATTGCCGTAGGAGTCGAGTTCCTGCTGGGCGGCAGCTTGAGCAGCAGCGGCTTCGGCGCGCGCGCCATCGATGCGCGCGGTGCGTTCCTCCATGGCCTTGGTGATCGGCGTGAAGAACGCCCAGCGCATGAACAGCAAGAAGAAAAAGAGAATGACCACCGTGGGCGCAGCTTGGAGGAACAACTCAGCGAGTTGATGGAGTATGAGCATTGTCTAGGAACGGGAACGTTTCGCGCGGGCACCGGACGCGCGGAGCTGGGTTAAAATGGTAACTCGCACACCTCAACGCAATGAAAGCGAGTGATTATCGCATTGACAATTAAAGAGGTCAACGTCCCTGCGGCCATTTTACAACATCGTTTTTCAGGCCAGAACGGGCGTAGAATTCCGTGCTTGAGGGCACCAAATGTCAACAGACCCTGAAGCTAGCCATCTTTACTGGCCGGACGCGCAATCCGGCAAGGCACCCACCGGCGCGGACCCTACCCGCGGTTTGCTACTCTGGCGCTGGGCCGTCGAACGACTCGAAAAATCGCACAACTACTGGGTGTCCACTACGCGGCCCGATGGTCGCCCACACCTGATGGTCGTTTGGGGCATTTGGTGGGAAAGCGCGTTTTGGTTTACCACCGGCCGCGCCACGCGTAAAGCACGAAATCTGGCCGCCGATCCCTTTTGCTCGATTGCCACCGAAGACGCCGATGAAGCGGTAATCGTGGAGGGACAAGCCCGTGAAATCACCGACCCGGCGGCGCGGAGTGCTTTCATTCCGCTATATAACGCGAAGTACGGCGGCGATGTTGCGGCCCTGATTGACACGTCCGATGGTAGCGCAGGGCCAACCGGGAGCGCGTTGTGGCGAGTGGATCTGCGCACGGTGTTTGGGCTGGACGAGCACGCTGAAAACTTCGTCGAGGCCGCTACCCGCTGGACCTTTCCTCCGGCGGCAGGGTAGACCCACGCGGCACTAACGCCTGGATACGGATTTTTCTGCTGGCCCCCGGCGATGCTATCCTATGCCGCTAACCAAGGAGCCTGCCATGCCGTCATTTTCAGGCGTTGACTATCTGGATCTCGATTCCCTGCTGACCGACGAAGAGAAGTTGGCCCGCCAAACCGCCCGGCAGTTCGTCGACGACCAGATCATCCCGATTATCGAGGTATGCAATCGCGAAGGCCGTTTCCCCAAGGAATTGGTCCCGCAGATGGCCGAGCTGGGCTTTTTCGGCGCTAGCCTGCAGGGCTACGGCTGCGCGGGGATGTCCAACGTGGAATACGGCCTGGTGACCCAGGAGCTAGAGCGCGGCGATTCGGGCTTGCGCAGCTTCGTCTCGGTGCAGTCCGCGCTGGTGATGTATCCGATTCACGCCTTCGGCTCCGACGAGCAAAAGAACAAATGGCTGCCCATGCTGCAGCAGGGCAAAGCGCTGGGCTGCTTCGGCCTAACCGAGCCTCAGTTTGGATCGAACCCCGGCGGGATGCTAACCCGCGCGGTGAAGAGCGGCGATAGCTACGTCCTGAACGGCGAGAAGATGTGGATCACCAGCGGCTCCATCGCCGACGTAGCGCTGATCTGGGCCAAGTGCGAAGACGACAAAGTCCGCGGCTTCCTGGTGGAAAAAGGCGCCCCGGGATTCAAAGCGTGGGACGTTCACGGCAAATGGTCGCTGCGCGCGTCCGTCACCTCCGGCCTGGCGATGACTGATTGCAAAATCCCCGCCGCGAATTTGCTGCCAGGGGTTGAAGGCCTGAAAGGCCCCCTCTCCTGCTTAAACCAAGCCCGCTACGGAATCGGATGGGGAGCAATCGGCGCCGCCATGGCGTGTTATGATTCCGCGCTGCGCTACTCCAAGGAGCGAAAGCAATTTGGCAACAGGCCGATCGCCTCGCACCAACTGGTACAAGAAAAATTAGTCTGGATGATCACCGAAATTTCCAAAGCCCAGTTGCTGGCGCTGCAAGTCGGAAAACTAAAAGACCAGGGCCGTGTCCACCCCTCGCACATCTCCATGCTAAAAATGAACAACGTCTGGATGGCCCTGGAAACCGCCCGCCTGGCTAGAAGCGTCCTGGGCGCCAACGGCATAGTCGACGACTATCCGATCATGCGCCACATGAACAACCTCGAATCAGTCCTAACCTACGAAGGCACCCACGACATCCACAAGTTGATCATCGGCGAGCGCATCACTGGAATCGCCGCCTTCAACTAGAGCTGCTGTTGTGGCGCTGCCAAAGCTCCGAAACCACCCCAATCCCCCGCAAAAAGGTCTATCATTGCCGCCGCCGAAGTAGATTTGCCCCGGAGCGCCCCACGGAAAAACTGAGTTTGGAATTTCTGCGGGTAGTCGAACAAACAGCCGTTGCGTCCGCGCGCACCATGGGCGTAAGCGACCGGGAAGCCGCCGACCGCGCCGCCGTAGAAGCCATGCGCAAGGAAATGGACGGCGTAGGCATGGAGACGGCACCATCGTGATCGGCGAGGGCGAACGCGACGAGGTCCCCATGCTATTCATCGGCGGAAAAGTGGGCCGCGCCACCCGCGACAACTACATCACCTACCCACCGTCGATATTGCCGTCGATCCCCTGGAAGGCACCAATCTGCGCGCGCTGGGCACCCCGAATTCGATCACCGTCCTGGCCGCCAGCGAAAAACACCACCTCCTCCACGCCCCCGATCTGTACATGGAAAAAATCGTAGTAGGCCCAGCCTGCCGCGGCGCAGTGGATATCGACGGAGAGGACCTGGTGGTGACCGTCCTCGATCGTCCGCGCCACGAAAGACTGATCTCCGATATTCGCGCCGCCGGCGCGCGCATTCGCTTGATCGGTGATGGCGACTTGTCCGCGGGAATTTCCGCAGCGGTAATCGGAACCGGAATGCACGCAGTGATGGGCACCGGAGGTGCGCCGGAAGGCGTGCTGGCCGCGGCAGCGTTGCGTTGTCTGAATGGCCAGATTCTGGCCAGGCTGGTTACTTCGAAGCCGGAACATCTCGAGCGTCTGGCGCACATGGGCATCAAAGATCCCCAGCGCATCTACGACACCCAGGATCTAGCGCCGGGCAAAAAACTAATTTTCGCGTGCACCGGCGTCACCGCAGGAAACCTGTTGCGCGGCGTCCACTTCTTCGGCGACGGCGTCCTAACCCAATCCCTGATCATGACCCTGGAAGACCGCGTGGTCCGCTTCATTGACACCGTCCACGTGGATAAGCGCCCTGACGTAAAGGTCCGATTCAATTAGCGCCGGGCGTTGTCAGGTCATCCTTACATTCCCGCGGTCGAGCCGGCGTGACGAGCGCTGCCGCTAATTACGAGGGCCGCCACGGTTGGGTGCACTGCGGCGATGCGTGGCATAGCCGTGCAGCCGAGAGTGGCCACGCACTTCAATGTTTCCCGGCGGCTTTTGCCTTGCGTGGAGCGGCCCGCTCGCCTCTGGCGAAGCGGGCTAGCGCATCCAGAATTTCCCGGCCGTAGCGTTCCGCCTTGCGTTCGCCGATCCCGTAGATGCGCAGCAGCGCGTCTATCGACGCAGGCCGCACCTCGGCAATTTCCTCCAGCGAAGTATCGTGGAGCACAACGAAGGCCGGGACGCCCTGCTCCTTGGCGGTGACGCGCCGCCATTCCCGTAGATAGTCCAGCAAGCCGGAGTCAGCGCGCGCGTCGCGAATGGCGCTGGGCCGTGGCGAGACCGGTGCCGGCGGCTCCGTCGCCACGCTCGTAGGAGGCGCCTGCGGATGCACGAAGGGGACCTTGGGCGTAACCGCCGAGGCGGCCGCATGCCCTCCTGCGGATGGCTGCGGCTGTTCGAACCGCGCACGTTTTGAGCCGGCATCCGAGCCAGAACCAACGCCGGAACCCGCAGCAGCCGTAGGCCGCGTGGCACCGCGCGGTGAAACCTCCAGCGGTGGGGTCCCGCCTCGCGCGGGCACCGCGGGCGGCCGTGGCCGTTCAAACCACGGACGTTTCGAGCCGGCGTCCGTGCCAGAACCAGCACCCGAACCAGCAGCGGGCGTTGCGGACGCTCCGCCGCGGAATCTCTCTCGAACGCGCGCATTTATTTCTTCAGCCGCGTTGGAGTCGGAGCCCGCGCTAGGGCGCGGGCTCCCAATCGAATGCGCGGGCGAGTGCGAAGGCGACGGCGAACGCACCGACCAAGACGAAGACGACCGCGAGCGTTTGCTCGCACTCGCGCTCGCGGTCCGGCCCTTCGCCCTGGGGCGGTCGCGCTTGCGCGCGCCCGCCGGGGCCAGACTCTCATCCAGCCACTCCATATCCACACCGCAAACGTCGCAAGCTCCGCACTCATTCCACTTCGGCATCTCGCCGAAGTGCATACAGATCTGCCGATGCCGGCACGAGCTCGAATCCACGAACCGCCGGACGCCGTGATACCGCTGCCAAGCCCTCTCTTTTTCCGGTCCGTCGGCAATCTGCATGATGAAGTGGGTCAGCAACCCAACGTCGCGCTTCTGCCACAGCAGGATGCAGTCCGCCGGAAGACCATCGCGCCCAGCGCGCCCAGCTTCCTGGTAAAACTGCTCGATCGATTTCGGCAGCGACAAATGAATCACCGCGCGCACCGGACCCTTATTCACGCCCAGACCAAACGCCACCGTGCCCACCAGGACCGGAACCTCGTCGGCCATCCAGCGCTCCTGATTTTCGCGTCGCGTAGCCTGGTCCATCTGGCCGTGATACGGAATCGCCGGAATTCCGTTCTCCGCCAGAAAATCGACAGTTTGACCCACACGCGCGATGGTCGGCGAGTAGATGATCACGTTGCTCCCGGCGTGCCGTTCCAGCGCCTGTAGCATCAGCGTGGACTGCGTCGCGGTAGTGGACTCTTTCACCAGGTAGCGCAGGTTGGGACGATGAAAGCTGGCGATGCACTTATGAGGATCGCGAAGTTGGAGCTGTTTAATGATATCGTGCCGCACCAGCCGCGTGGCGCTGGCGGTAAACGCGGCGATCGGACGATTCGGAAACAGCAGACGCAGCCGGCTAAGCAGGCGGTAGTCCGGACGGAACTCGTGTCCCCATTCCGAAATGCAGTGCGCTTCGTCGATCACAAACGCGGAAATCGGTGTGCGCTGCAGCCACTCAATGGTGTCCTGCCGCGCAATCCGTTCCGGAGAAAGATACAGCAGGCGGTAGGCGCCTTGGCACGCCTTGCGCATAATGTCCGATTGTTCGCGCGCGCCCAGCGAACTATTGAGCAATTCGGCGGGAATTCCCATTTGATCGAGTTGCGCTACCTGATCCTGCATCAATGCGATCAACGGCGAGATGACGATAGTGGTTTTTCCCGGCAGCGTCGCGGCGGGCAATTGGAAGCACAGCGATTTTCCGCCGCCCGTGGGCATCACCACGCAGGTGTCGCGCCCGGCCAGCAGACTCCGAACCACGCCTTCCTGCAGTGGGCGGAACGAGTCGTAGCCCCAATAGCGCCGTAGCGCCGCTAGCAAATCGGCGGTTTCAATCATGGCGGTCCATCAACCAACGGCATGGTTGCAGTATACGACGAGCGGGCAATGCGTGCGGCCCGTGGGTCGTGGCACTGGCACTCTCTCCCGGCGTCGCGCCTGGCGCCCAGCCGTTTCGAATTCACCAGGAAAGCCTGGCTCCCGCCGGGGAACATTCCGCGCCGCAATCGGGTATGATTTGGGTAGAATCCCCGTGAGGTGAGATATGTCCACCGTGCCTGTCCCGCCGCCGCAACCAGCCAGAAGCAACGCCCTCTGGTGGATTCTGGGGATTCTGGGGATTCTGGGCGCTTGCTTCGTCATACTGGTGTTGGGCTCGGTGCTAATCGGTCTTTTTCTGGCCCGGCAGGTGCACGTCCACCAGGCCGGGAACAAGGTGGAGATCCAGACGCCGATGGGCGCGATCAACGTCAATAAGGACCAGCACACCGCCGGCCTTCCGGTATACCCGGGAGCGACGAGTGGCCACGACGACACCGGGAACGTCGAGATCAACGCGATGAACCATTCGGTCGGGCTGGCCATCGAAAAATACACCACCCCGGATTCGTACGAGAAAGTGCAGGAGTGGTATCGCAAGCGCCTCGGTCCAGACTTCAGCTACTCACTGAAAGACGAGCACCCGCCGGCGGAACCCAACAATCGCAGAAACAGCCCGGGCTCAATGAACTTTAACGACGCGGATGGGGCGTTCGTGAGCCAGAGCAACGACGGAGCAAAAGTGGTGGCACTGAAACGCATCGGTGAAGGAACACAAATCGAACTGTTGCGGGTCGGAAGGAAAGAACTGCAGTAGCTAAGCGGCAATTCCCTCAGGCCTTGTCGTTTATTTTGAGTTCTGTGCCGTCGATTCTGAATTTCCTGCCATTGATTTTGAATCTCGTGCCTTGAGTGGCGCACTCTTCGCCGTTAAAGGGCGCGGCTGTCTGACCTTTCACGGCCATTATTAACGCTCCAAACCTAAGCTTCCCACAATTCGTGTCCTGGTTCTGGTTCACGCTTCCACGTAACTGCACTGGAAGCGTCGGCCATCCCCACTCGCCCGGATTTGAAGTGGTTAGCGCCGGTGAACGCTCCGTTGCTGTAGGGGAAGAGCTCGCTTTCCGTCAATTCGTTGGGATCGCCGTGCAGCTCACGTCTTCCCCACCCTTCCCTGCCCTTTGGCGCCCCGTTCTAACGCTTGGGAAGGGTGGGTGTTTTGAATTCGGGCTGGCTCACCGATCCGAACCAACAGGCGGCATCCCCATCGAGGGCCGCGTTCAGAATTCCACGGAATCCCCAGGCCGCCCGCGAATTCTCGCGGCCTGCCAGGCTTCCTTCAGTTTTCATCGGCGTTCGAATGCGTAGGGCGTGGAACTGCCACCGGCGGGTGGAGGATCGCGGAGCGCGATGCTCCGTGATTGCCACCGCCGGTTCCGACGATGCGGCTTACCACCGCGGTCCGAGTCCCCCAAGCCGGATTCCCGGACCTTCGTCATTGCGGAATCAACGATGCAGTGCATTGGCCGAAGGAACGGACGGCTGCTGCCTCCGGGGTAGCGCATGCGGTACCCGCTCCGACGGCGAAGGAATGGAGCGCAGCGGGCTGTTCGCGGTAGTGACGTGCTCGCTGATCGCTTGCAAACGCTTGAGGATGGACTGCCACTGCGCCCAATCGAGCTGGCGCAGGAAGGGCCGAAGACCCTGAATGAATGGATCCTCGAGCACCGTCTCTCCGTTCGATTCCGGAACGAAGAAGCGATTCAGCCCCACACCCAGTGCTTCGGCAATTTTCTCCAGGGTGCCGAGGCTCGGGGTCATCTGACCGCTCTCGATGCGCGAGAGGTAGGAGCGAGAGACGCGCGAACGAGCCTGTAGCTGGCTCTGCGTCATCGCGCGCGACTCGCGCAACTGGCGAATGCGCTGACCGATATTTTCAACGGTCTCGCGGTTCGGCCAATTTTCAAAGAGCTGGCGATCGTCTCCCGGCAAATCCTGGGGGGACGGTGAGGGGATGACAAACGCCACTTTGGGCGGCATCAGACGCAAGCATCTGCGGCAGTTACCCGTGCGGGTGCGATACTGCACTAACCCGCACACCTGGCAGCGAATCACTTCACGATCTAGTTCGATAGTGCTATCAATACCATTCTTCTCTGACACCGGTGTCCTCGCAAACTGACCCGGCGCTGTGGATGAGGGGAACTCTGGCCAAGGGGAAGGCAGAGACTAGCAACGGCGCGCGAGCGAGATTGTCTTTCATTGTGACAAAAAGTGTCAAGCACTTTCTATGCCTTTGGTCGATTGCCGAACAAGATATTCTAGCTCCGCGGTTTCCCCACAGGCAACTGCACCACTTAAACCGACCGGCCGGCTAAGAAACAACGACAATTTCGGCGCCCAGAACGCAAATTTGCGAGATACCCGGCCCTTTGCGATACTAATCAGCGAATTTTGTCCCGAAAGGGACCACGCGGACAGAATCACTCAGCAAGTGAACGCGAATTTGAGGAAAAATCATGCCCACTCGTGACGATGCCTGGAAATTGCTCTGCGAATATACCGCCAGCGAGAGTCTGCGCAAGCACGCCCTCGCCGTGGAAACTTGCGTTCGTGCCTACGCGCGCAAATCAAACGCCGACGAAGAATTGTGGGGCGTCACCGCGCTGCTGCATGACTTCGACTACGAGCGCTGGCCCAACGATGCGCACGCTCCCGATCAGGAGCACCCATTCCAGGGATCGAAAATCTTGCGCGAACTCGGCTATCCCGAGGAAATGATCCACGCAATCCTGGCCCACGCGGACTATTGTCAAGTGCCGCGAGTGTCGCCGCTGGATAAAACGCTCTTCGCGTGCGACGAGCTCTCCGGATTTCTTACCGCGTGTGCGCTGGTGAAGCCCACCAAAAAACTCGCCGACGTGGAAGCTGGCTCGGTGCGAAGAAAGCTGAAGGACAAGGCTTTCGCGCGTGGTGTGAATCGCCTGGACGTCACCAACGGCGCGGAAGAATTGGGCGTGCCGCTGGATGAGCACATCGCATTTTGCATCGAAGCGATGCGCGGAATTTCCGAGACGCTCGGCCTCTAACCCATCACCGAGGCTTCCTCGAATTTTGCTCAGGCGGATTTTCGAATTGCAGAGAGACGGTTGCGGAATGCGTTTGCCGGCAGCCTGCGACCCTTGGCGACTTTACTCTTTCTTCGGATTGACCGGTTCAACGCATCCGCCGGAATCCCGTACTCCTCATGCAGGTTGCGAATCATGTTCAACGACAGCGACCGATCGCGACGCATCAATTCGTACACGCGCGTTCGCTGTCCGATCACACCGATCAACGATCGAATGTCTTCTCCCTTCTGCTTCCATCGGAACTTGATCGGTCCAATTGGGTCGGGAAAGTCAAACGCCCATGTTGCCCGATGTAACGTACCAGCGATTCATGATTCACAACATTCCCGCCTCCGCCAGCGCAGCGCCGCTGGTCGATTCCATTTGGCGCGTTCGTCACGTCGCGGGCACGAGGAGCAAGGAGCCTTGACCGGAGAATTCCTGCGTGTGCTAGAATCTGCGACGCATGGAAAAGGCCAGCAGCATCCTGGGAAAAACTGTTCGGCAAATGAAGCGCCCCCGCGCCACTCTAGCGTGGCTCGAAGCGGCGTGGCCCAGCATCGTGGGCCCAAAAGTCGCGGCGCAGACCAGGCCGATGCGCTGCGTCGACGGAATTCTGGAAATTTCCACCACTGGAAAAGATTGGCGCAGCCAGCTCGAGCAGATGCAGGACGCCTTCCGGCAGAAGATAAATGAGAGCTGGGGCGGTAACCTGGTGCGGGAAGTGCGCTTTGTGGCCGCTAAACCCGGACCACGGCGCCTGCGCTACGAAGACGATAACGAACACACGCCATTTATCCGCAGCAAGGGTAAGCGCTAGCAAGTTCTCGGAATCACCACCTGGCGGTAGCCCACTCCCGGCCGGGCCGTAACGCCGAATTACCCGAAGGACCCGAACGATATGAAAATCACCCGGGAAGATGTGCTGCGCGTAGCGCAACTGGCGCACCTGGAATTGAGCGAAGGCGAAGTGGAACTGTATCGAGGTCAGCTCGATGCCATCTTGAGCTACGCCGATAAGCTCAACGAGATTGATGTCTCCGGCGTCGAGCCGATGACCCAGGTCTTGACGGGCGCCACCGGAACCGGGGTGCCTGACGGGGGCCCCAATCGACCCAACGACGCCGAGGGGCGCGAGAATTCCGCCCTGCGAGAAGACGTCGAGCGGCCGATGCACACCGCGGAAGCAGTCCTGAAGATCGCCCCGGACCCCAGCGCACCGTATTTCCGCGTACCCAAGGTGATCGAGCGATGAGCCAGACCACTCCATGGACGATTGCCACGATCCGCACCGCCCTCGAGACCCGAAAAGTGTCGGCGCGCGAACTGGCGGACGATTTTTTCGCGGCGATCTCCCGCCGCAACCGAGAATTGAACGCTTATCTGGCTCTTTCCCCCGAGTTGGCCTACCAGCAAGCCGACCGCGTGGACGCCAGCGTCGCCAAGGGCGACCCTCTCCCCGCGCTGGCCGGTGTTCCGGTTGCGGTTAAGGACGTCCTAAGCACCACCGGCATTCCCACCACCTGCGGATCGAAGATTCTCGAGAATTACGTTCCGCCCTACAACGCCACTGCCGTGGATCGGCTGGCAGCGGCCGGCGCGGTGATTTTGGGCAAGACTAATTGCGACGAGTTCGCCATGGGCAGCTCCAACGAGAACTCCGCCTACGGCCCCGTCCGCAATCCGGTGGCTTTGGACCGCGTTCCGGGCGGATCGAGCGGTGGCTCGGCGGCTGCGGTGGCTGCTGGATTGGCAGTGGCGTCGCTGGGGACCGACACAGGAGGCTCGATACGCCAACCGGGAGCCTGCTGCGGAATTCCCGCGGTGATGCCCACCTACGGTCGCGTCTCGCGCTACGGACTAATTGCTTTCGCGTCGTCGCTCGATCGTATCGGACCCTTCGCGACCAATATTGCCGACGCCGCCGCGGTGCTAGGCACGATCGCTGGACACGATCCCCTCGATTCCACCTCGGCGCGTATCGCCGTGCCCTGCTACGCGCAGGAAATGGAAAAGGATGTGGCGGGCCTGCGGATCGGCGTTCCGGAGGATTATTTTGGTGCGGGCCTGGATCCCGAAGTGGGAGAAAAGGTCCAATCCGGGATCGCGCTCCTGGAAAAGCTGGGCTGCAAGCGCATTCCGCTGAAGATGCCGCACACCGATTATGCGATTGCCACCTACTACATCATCGCCACCGCGGAAGCGAGTTCGAATTTGGCGCGATACGACGGCGTCCGCTACGGCCTGCGCGTTCCCGGCGCAACGCTGATGGACATGTATCGCAAAACGCGCGAGCGGGGATTCGGAGCGGAAGTGAAACGGCGAATCATGCTGGGAACCTACGCGCTTTCCGCCGGCTACTACGAGGCCTATTATTTGCGCGCGCAGAAAGTTCGCGCGCTGATTTTCCGCGATTTCGCCGACGCATTCTTGAAATGCGACTTGATCGTGACGCCCACCATGCCCACTGCGGCGTTCAAGCTAGGCGAGAAAACAGCCGACCCACTGCAGATGTATCTTGCTGATATATATACGGTTACGGGGTCACTCGCGGGCGTGCCGGGCATTTCCGTGCCTTCCGGGAAAACTAGTGCCGGCTTGCCGGTGGGTTTGCAGATTTT
>Ga0182024_10008056_pt1 | contig 22430 bp, 17 predicted proteins | sample P32metaG_FD_120480 | JGI IMG/M metagenome (GOLD analysis project Ga0182024, IMG submission 120480) | Permafrost microbial communities from Stordalen Mire, Sweden - P3-2 metaG (Illumina Assembly) | ecosystem: Environmental > Terrestrial > Soil > Wetlands > Permafrost | place: Sweden: Stordalen... | reverse complement strand
GGTTGCAGGCGGTTACCAAGTCACGCCGGGACGAGGCCTTCCCGATTTCGCAGCCCAGGTCGTGCCTGGTTACGCGGTGTTCTTTGAAGGCACGAAGTTCGCGATGGGCGGGACGAGCACGGTAGCGCCGATGTGGGCGGCGCTTGCCGCGCGGCTCAACCAGCGCCTTGGCCATTCAATCGGATTCTTAGCGCCGCTACTTTACGGAGCAACGGGGGATTCGATTTTTCGCGACGTGACGGTTGGAGGCAACGACCGATACCATAGCACCGCTGGATGGAATCCCTGCGCCGGATTGGGCGTCCCGATTGGCAGCGCCATCGAGCGGGTCCTTGGGGGATCCAGCTCTTAGCAAGTTAGATGCCGACGCACCCCAGCGCGTCGTCATGGAATGCCTGATTCGCGGCCTTGTATTTGCCAACGGCTTGCGACAGACGCGCCTTGTCGCATCCGGGCATCTCCATCAGCTTCTGATGGAGGTCGTCGATCGAGCGTTTGTGCGCTTCAAGAGCGGCGGCTGCGTCTGCTTTTATATCGGACATGCTACGTTACTCCTTTCGGCGGCGATGCCGCCCGGCTGCCCGTTAGCTCGTGTATCGCCGCGGCATGGGCGAGCGCCTGCTCTTCGGTCAGGCACGCTCCCTCGTTCATCCGGCGCGCAAGTTCGTCGGCGGAGTAGACTTCACGAAGTAGCGCGATCAGGCGCTCGTACCCGGAACGCTCCGTATATTGTCGCACCTCACCGCGCGAACCGTACGCAGCGTCGGTGAAACCGACTAGCGCGACCGCGCGCTCGTGGTCCGCAAGCAGCGCAGCAAGCAAAGCGTGATTCTCGAGCGCCATATGCAGCCATCCGGAGTGGGATCTGTTGTGCAGGTCAAGAGCGTCACGCAAATGGTCGCGAGCCGCGTCGATGTCTCCGTCGGCCATCGCGTAGGCGGCAAGATTTGAGGACAGCAGAACGAGATAAACGGAGTTGAGGGCAGCGTACGCATTCTCGGCCTGATGCGCGGCCGCGCGGGCGCGCTCGATGTGTCCGGTCGCAAACTCAAGCTCGCCGAGGTTCAGCAGTGCGCTGGCATGCGCCTCGCTTCCCGGCCGCTCCAACCGTGCGACTTCCGAGAACCGCCGGCGCGCAAGATCGATTTCGCCTCGCTGGAGATCGGTCACCGCCCATATGCGCAGAACCGAATTCGCCGTGATTCGCGAAAGCGACTCCGGGCTTTCATACGCCTCGCTCAGCTTGCGCTCGGCTTCGTCGAAGCGCCCCGCCGATCGGTAACAAGCACCCAAGATAGCCAACGCGCGAGCGATTTCGTTTGCGTCGCTCGTCGCGCGTGCAACCTCGACGGCTCGCAGTGCGGTTCGCTCGCATGTGGCGACCGGTCGACCGACCTGATACTCGAGGACCGCATAATGCCGGAGAATGCGCGAGTGGACGAACGAATCCGGCATCTCGTTGACGAGTTCCGCCGCGTACTCGTACCAGCGAAGCGCTTCCTGCGGATTCGTTATGAGTTCCGGCCACTCGATATCGGCCAGCAGTGAAAACCCGGCTGCCCGGTCGCTCCCTTGAAATATCGTCCAGTCGATCGCGGCGCGCAGGTTATCGATCTCAGCGCCCAGCAGCCGTCGCCATTCCGCGTCTTCGAGCGCATCGACCAGCGGCTGAAGTTCTCGCACAAACCCGGCATAGAATCGCGCGTGTTTTTCAGCAATCATTTCCGCTTCGCCCGCCTCGCGCAAGCGCTCGAGCGCGTACTCTCGTATCGAAAAAAGCATTCGATAGCGCCGGTCGTCGCCGGGCTCCTCGGTCGAGACGAGCGATTTGTCGACGAGTGCGGAGAGGGAGTCGAGCATGTCCAAATCGTCGGCGACGCCGTCGTCGCTGCAGACCGCGGCCGCGGCCTGCAGCGTCCAGCCGCCGGCAAAAAGTGACAGACGCCTAAAGAGTGCGCGCTCGCGCTCGTCGAGCAGATCGAAGCTCCAATCGATCGTGGCCCGCAGCGTCTGCTGGCGCGGCAGCGCGCTACGGTCGCCGCCGGTGAGTACGCGAAAACGCTCGTCGAGCCGTTGCGCGAGCTGATGTGGCGAGAGAACTTTGACCCGCGCTGCGGCGAGTTCAATCGCCAAGGGAAGGCCGTCCAACCGGCGGCAGATGTCCGAAACGAACCGCGCGTTTTCATCGGCGAGCGCATAGCGTGCGTCTGAGGCACGCGCGCGATCGGTGAAGAGCGCCATCGCCGCCGGCAGACTTAACGAGGGCAGCCGGAAGACGTGTTCGCCGGCGATGCTCAAGTTTTCGCGACTGGTTGCCAGAACGCTCACGCCCGCACCACCGCGCAAGATGCCGGCGGCGACACGGCGCACCTCGCCGATCACGTGCTCGCAGTTATCGAGAATCAAGAGGAGTCGCCGCCGTTCGAGAAATGTCAGCAGGGTCTCCAGTAGCGGGTGATTGGGCACCTCTCGCACGCCGAGCCTCTGCGCGATCTCGGCAACGACCAGCGAGGGGTCGGAAAGCGGCGCTAGGTCGATCAGCCAGACACCATCGATGAAACGGTCGAGAAGTTCCGCGCCGGTTTGGATCGCACACCGCGTCTTGCCCGAGCCGCCCATTCCGACCAGCGTCACCAGACGGTGTTGCTCCAGCAGCGCTTCGATCTCGCCAAGTTCGTTCTCACGGCCCACAAAAGAGGTGATCTGCTGCGGCAGGTTATTCGGCATATGCTCGATCGAGCGAAGCGCGGGGAAGCTTTCGATCAAGCCGGGCGCGACGAGCTGATAGACGCGTTCGGCGCGGGTTAGATCCTTGAGCCGATGTGCGCCGAGATCGCGGAGATCGCTTTCCGGGGGCATCGCATCCTGCACGAGGTCGGCCGCTGCGTGTGAAACGAGCACCTGGCCACCGTGACCGATTGCCAGCAAGCGCGCCGCACGATTAACGGCAGACCCGAGGTAGTCTCCGTCGCGTTCTTCCACGTGCCCGGTATGCAGCGCCATGCGCACCAGCAGCCCATCGACGCTCGAAAAATCCTCTTCGGACAATGCCTGCTGTGCGGCGCGTGCTGCCGCCAAGGCGGTGGTCGCCATCCCAAACGCGCTGCAAAACGCGTCGCCGATGGTCTTGAAAACGTAGCCGCCATGCGCCTCGATTGCGTCGCGCACCAGAGCATTGTGACGCGCTAATGCGACGCCCATCGCATCGGGCCGGCGTTCCCATCGCTGGGTGCTTCCTTCGATGTCGGTGAACAGAAAAGTCACCGTACCGCTGGGTCGAGCAGAAGCCGGCAATTCCATGCTCTACGGCACCGTCTTTCGCAGCGTTCGGTAGTCGCCGTTGCGGATCGTAACGCCGTCGCCGTCGAGCCATTCGAGCAACGGAACGGCGTACTTACGCGACGTTCCGAGAAGATCGCGAAAGTCGGCGGCCGTCATGTGCCCATTTTCGTTCAAGTGGGCTTCTACGCGCGCGCGAATGCTGCCAATCTGAGAACCGCGATAGAGATCCTCGCCGACTTTCACCAGCGCTCCGCGCGCGAGCATCGTATCGAATGCTTTGGAGATACCGGCCAGATGGGCGAGCTTGACGGCAGCCACCGCACCTGCAAAAGAAATCGGCAAAAACGGGTGGCCCTCGTCGACGGGAACGAGATTGTCGAAAAACGCTCGTTGCTCCGCAGTCAGCGACGGCCGATAGCCGAGCGCCGCATAGTAACCGCTGCGGTTGACGAGCCTTCCCTCTTCGACGAAATGTCCGAGGACCCGCACGAGCAGCGCTTCGGGCACTCCAAGCGCGCGAGAAAGCGCGATGGAAGTCACTCCCATTGCCCACGGCTCGTCGCAATGCGCTTTGTCGAGCTGGGCGAGCGCGCGAACGAGTAATGACGACGCGACCGCTGCGCTCATGTAGGCGCGCGGCCTCGAAACCGCGACCACGTCGCCGCTTTCGACGAGCCGCTCGAGCGTGCACAGCGCGGCCGCTTCGCGCAGATTAGCCGCAACCGCAATCTCTGCCGGCTCGACGGCATCGAGGCCGCGATCGTTCAGCACTCCGAGTACCACCGCTTCGTCGGGGCTTTCTTTTTCGCCGGTGTCTGGCGACTCCGCGCCTTCGACGTACCCGCCGCCAAGCAACGTCATCGGCGACGGACGCCGCAAAACAAACCGAACGCCGGGAAAGGCGACGACCGGCTCCCGCAACTGCAGCGTGGCGCGTGCCTCCCGGCCGAATTCCAGCGGCTCCTCCGCGACGAGCGTGCCGAGCACTTCGGCCGAGCCGATGTAGGCCCGTACCGGCGTGCGACGACGTAACAATAGTGCTGCGCCTTCCAACGCAGTGAAACGCACGGCGAAGCTCTGGGCCGCCGAGAACTCTTGGCCGACGATAGCCTGACCTCGAGCGATCCCGCGGCGATCGATGCCCGCAAGATTTAGCGCGACGCGCGAGCCTGCCTCAACTCGATTTCGAACCGATCCGAAAACGCCGATACTGCGAATCTGCGCCAACGCACCACCGGGCTCGAGTTTGAGCGCGTCGCCGGTCTCGATCGTGCCTTGCATGAGCGTGCCCGTTACGATCGTTCCGAGGCCAGGCAATGTAAACACGCGATCGACGGGCAGATAGACCGGCGCGGCGTGATTGCGCCGCGGCATCGCCGCAAGCTCTCGATGCAACAGCTGGCGCAGCGAGTCGATATTCTCGCCGCTCAGAGCGGAGACCGGCAAAATGGGCACGCCCGCCGCAATGGTTTCACTGAGTTGTTGCTCGATGCGTCGGTATGCATCTTCGCGCTGCGCGGCCTCTATCAGATCGATCTTGCTCGCAACGACGATGATGCGCCGCACGTCGAGAAACTGCAGGATGGCGAGATGCTCGAGCGTCTGCGGCATGACTCCTTCGCCGGCGTCCACGACGAGCAGCAAGAGTTCCATTCCGGCCGCGCCCGCCAGCATATTGTGCAGGAAGCGCTCGTGCCCCGGCACATCGACGATGCCGCCCTCGGATCCGTCGCCGAAACGCAGATGGGCGAAGCCAAGATCGAGCGTCATGCCTCGCCTTCGCTCTTGCTCCCAGCGATCGGGATTCGTTCCGGTCAGCGCCTCGACGAGCGCGGATTTTCCGTGATCGACATGTCCAGCTGTTCCAACGACGTGCATTAGGAGACTAGGAACCGGTCGGGTGACGTGCCCGGATGCGGTAATCCGCCAGAATCTCGCCGGCCGCGCGGAAACCAGACTCCGCGCCGCCTTCCATGAAGCCTTGGTACGCGACCGACGTATGCTCGCCGGCAAAATGCACGCGCCCTTGCGGGCGTGCTTCGTGTCCGGCAATCGTCGTGCATTGACCGACGAGCCAGCACGAGTAGCTCGCGAGGATGTTCGGATCGGCTTGCGCGTTGCCGAAGGTCGCTTTGCCGTTCCAGGCTGCGGCGACACCCGGCCAGATTCGATCCAGTTGTTCGAAGAACTCGCGCGCGTGACGGCCCACGGCGGCCGAATCCTCGGTGCGCGCGTACGGCATGGGCGGAGTGTCCAGCATCCCCGGCGCCCCCGCGGTGAAGGCTTCGATCAAACCGTCAAAGCCGCGCTGTCCCAGGGAAAAATCGAGCGCGCTTTGCACTCGCAACGTCGTCCAGATCTGTCCCGTCGTCGGCTCGGGCCAGGGGTGCGAAGGCCGCATCCACGCGCGCGTGTCGAACTGCAAATGCAGCTTCGTGTGATAGCCGTAGCCGAGGTTCTCGACGGCGTTGATCTTCGCCGAATCGAAGTTCGCGCCGGAGTAGTCGAGAGCGCGCAATGCAATAAACGGGAGCGCCAACACGACTCGGTCGGCGGAGACCGTTTCGGCCGATCCGAGATGATCGAATCGGAGCTCGTACGATCCACTGCGGGTGCGGCGAAGGCCGAGAAGGCGGCGATCGAGCCGAACGCGGCCGGCCGGAAGCGATGCGGCAATTGCCTCGGGAAGCGCCTGGCTTCCGTCGGCTAGAATGTAACGCTGGTCGGAATAGCCGAGTACGTTCAGCTCGTGATTCTGTGCATACCAGCGTTGCTGGCCGAGCTGCATCACCAAATTGAGCGCGCTGAGCTCCTCGATTTCGCGACCATACTCGTTGCGATACGATTGCGCGATCAACCGTCCGAGCTGTCCGTCCAGACCGCTTGGAACGTACTGTTCGATCCATTCGCGCATGCTCATCGCGTCGAGCCGGCGAGCAGCCGGCGTTGCCGTGGCATAGGTCGTCAGCGGATCGACGCGAGCGAGCTGCGCCTGCAGTATGGGGTAGATCTTGGCGAAGTCCCGGTCGGCCTCGGTCATTGGGTAATAGCGCCCGTCAAGATAGCATGTATCGCGCGCGCCGGACGGGCGAGCCGCGTATGTGTCGAGCAGCCGCAGATTGAATCGGCGAGCGAGGCCACGAATGTTGAAATGGAGAGAGTCGACCATCGCTCCGCACCACTCGGTATGCTGGCCCTGTGCCCAGTAGCGCCGTTCCGAATGCATTCTGCCGCCAACGCGCGAAGCCGACTCGTAGACGACGGCGTCGATTCCGGCGTCGCGCAGACGAAGCGCCGTCACCAACCCCGCAATTCCCGCACCCACGATCGCAACGCGCTCGCGATCGCGCGCCGCGGAGGTCGCGCACGCCGCAAACTCCGGCACCGTTGCCGCCCCAAACGCGGCGACTCCCAGCTTTACGACGAAGTCGCGCCGTTTCACGCCGAGCTTTCCATAGACCCTATATCTTGACGTTCAAGTCGGCAAAGAAACCGAACGGCTGCAGCACCGACGAGATGCCGACCTCGGTAATGTTGTAGAACGTTCCATAGGGATAGCGCAGTTGCGCGGGTGGATTCTTGACGAAGTTTCCCGACGGAGCGAGAATATTGGAAGGGAGATTCGAGTAGACGCACGTCACCGAGTTGTCCCACACAAAGCCGTGCTGGAAGCAATGATTGTAGAGATTGACGGCTTGCAGCGTCAGCGTCACGTTCGGCGTCACATCGTAGCTGGTTTGCAGATTAAGCGAGAGCTGCGCCGGCTGCATGAAGGCCCCGAGATTGTCGAAATGCCCGCTATACGGATCGGGAAGGAAGATCGCGCCGATCGCGCCCCCCGGACAACTGACTCCCGGCGTCAACGGCGTCTTGCCGGGCTGCGACGAGCACGATTGCGGCACGTACCCCGGCCAGACCAGCGGCGACCCGTAGTTGGAGCCGTTCTCATAATGCAGCGAGGGCGTAAGCGCGTACCGTCCATGGCGATAGTTTACGATCAACGAGGCGACGTCGGGCACTTCATAGCCGTTGGCGGCATTGAACGCACTCGGGATTACGTCGTACGGCGTGTACCAGGCGCCGGTGTCGAAGAGCGGCTGCAGGGCGTTGCGGTAGTAAGGGTTGGGGATTTTTAACGTGCCTTGGTTTTTCGTGCCGGATTGCGTGTTGCGCAAAATCGGCGCCGCATTGCCGGAATCGGTACCGTCTCCGCAGGCCTGCCAGTTCGCCGAGTTTTTCGTCACGCCGGCACACGCCGACGTGTAGGAGTTGTAGAGCTCGACCTGCGCGTTGAGCGCGTCGATGACGCTCACGCCGTTGATCGGGTTGAAACGGATTTGGTTCTCCGTGTGGGTATAGGAGAGAATCTCCGAGAGACCGTCCCGGCTGAAGTCGCCGTATTGCAGCGAGAACTCGGCGCCGTACGAACGCTGCGTCCCGACGTTGAGGCCCGCTAACGTTCCCTCCACCGGATTGATCGCCTGAAATTGGAGCTGGTTGCTCGTATCGCGATAGAACGGCGTCACCTTATACGAGAGCTTCGTGCCGCGCACGTGCTTCTCGAGTGAAAGGTCGAAGTTGTCCGACGTATCCGGGTAGATGTCGTGGTCGGGCGTGTGGTACCCGTACGGGTAGAACTGCGCGATGAACGACGCCAGATTCTGCTGATAGGTGTTGTACTGGTAGTACGACGAGCCTTCGGCGCGCGCGTACTTGCCCGCCGATCCGCGAATGACGGTGTCGGGGTTGATCGTGTACGTAAAAGAGCCGCGCGGTTCGAAAACGTTGGCGACCTGTATGCCCGCGCCGACGTTGTAGAGACCGGCGCCGGGAACGCTCATCGCTTCGAAACCAGGCGCGCAGCCGCCGAAGTCGCCCTTTTTAGGATTCCAAGTCCATTGCGGCGCTTGGCCGGGAGCGCCGCAATGCTCGTCGTTATAGGCGTCGAACCAGAACTGGCGCGCCGGATAGCCATCCTCCAAGTTGTTGGTGTCGTAGGCAAAATGGTCGAAACGCGCGCCAATATTGACGACGATTCGATCGTTGGGCTCCCACACGTCGGTCAACGCCGCCGAGCCGAACCGCGGCGTCACGTTGTCGACCTGCGCGCTCTCGCCGTTCTCGGTCATCATCCAGCGAGCGCCGGCACGAGCCGCCGGCGAGCCGGGCGGTGCGTACCCGGGCGTCAAGTTGAAATGATACGAACCCTCACCCGGATAGCAGCCACTCGGCGACAAGCACCCGCCCTGGCTCCCCACGTCGAAACAACTCCACGGTTGACCCGTCTTATAGTTATAACACTTGCCGTTGGGCGTGCCGTAGCTCGAAAGAATCGTGCCGAGTCCGGTCGGTGCGAGGCTCGTCGTGGAGGGATCGGTCGAGGAAAATCCCGCGTTGTACGTTTGGAGCTTTTGCGTCAGGTACGACGCTTCGGCCGTGATCAGATGTTTCGAGGAGAGTTGATTGGAGTAGATTGCGGTCGTACCGTAGCCGTGCTCGAGCACCTCGTAATCCGCCGGGTCCGAACCGAAGACGAGCTGCGCGCTGTTCGGCCCGTTGATGAACCAATCCGAATACGCGCCGTAGACGAGCGCGCGTAGATACGAGTGAGAGTCGAAGTTCTTCTGGTATTGCAGCTTATCGATCGAATACCCATTGTAGTTGCCGTCCTGGTCGCTCGGGCCGACCGGCGATCCGGGAGCACGGCCGGCTGGGCTGCTCGGAAAGAAGCCGGTCACGACGTCCTTGGGGTCGGGAGCCTGCATTAGCGAGCCGCCGTAGTACAGCGAATCCAGGTATGGCATCGGATAACCGATGCCAGTCCTTTTGCCGACGAGCGGCGTATAGCCGATGTCGTTTGCGGAGCTATAAAATTGCGCGGCGATGCCGCCCGCTACGTAAAGCACCTGCACGTCGTCGCGCAGCCCCGAGTCGCGGTGCGGAATGCCGATATGCAGATTGATCACGTTCTCGCGATCGAAGTCTGCCGCTTGCGCGTAGCTATATCCCGGCTGCGCGATAAAGCCATAGTTCGGCGCTTTCCCCCCCGAACCGTCGAGAATATTGTAGACGTTGTTGTTGGTCGGAACTTGGAGCGGATAGAAATACAGCGGCTCGCTGACGCCGCCGAACTGGTTTCCATAGCGAAACGTTTGATTCGTCCCCGACAAGCCTACGTAATAGGAGAACATACGGTCGGGCGTCGCTCCGGCGACTTCGACGGTGGCTTGATGGTAGAAGGCCGGGCCGCCGATGCCGACGTCGGCGCTCGCATAGCCGGGAAAAGTTCCCGTCTTGATGACTTGATTGATGTAGCCCGCGAGTCCGGACGAGTTTGAGGTCGCCGGCGTGCCGCCGGTATAGACCTGCACCTCCTGATTACCCAGCGACGTCAGCGTTGCAATCGGCGCAAGGTCCGACTGGCGCGTCGTCGATATGCCGTCGAACTCGTACGCGACTTGATCCACGTCGCCGCCGCGAATGTAGACGCTCTGGTACCAGCCTTGCTGGTTCGAGGGAATGTTGACACCGGGGGCACTGGCGATCGCGCCGTAAGCCTGCGTCAACGAGCCGGAACCCGAGAGCGTCGAGGCCGCCTTCTGCCCGGCAGAGTTGATCGAAAAGACGTCGCTCGTTACGCCCGAGTGCACCAACGACTGTACCGAACGCGAGGTCGTTCGCGCGATCGTCCTCAGCGTCTTTTGCAGGCTAAGCGCAACGGTCGCCGACTGGTCGGCCACGATCGTGACACCCGGCTGGGACTGCGGGTCGTAGCCGGGCTTTGACGCGTTGACCGTGTAGGTGTCGGGCTGCAACGATATGAACGAGAATGTGCCGGCGGAGTCGCATACGGCTTGCGCCGTTTGCGAGGGCGAAACGACCGTGACGATCGCCCCGGCGACGGGCGCACTGGTTACGGCGTCGACCACCCGGCCACGCAAGGTACCCGTCGTTCCGGCTCTCGCTCCGATAGGCATGGCAACCAGGATGACGAGCGCGACGATTCGCTTGAGCACGTGCCTCCTCGACGGCCAACCAGGGCCTCTAAAGAAGAGCGCCTTTACATGCGCCGAATGTAACTTCCTCGCCACCTCCAGAAACACAGTGAGGCCTTGAACACCGTTACGCAGTTATCGCTCGAGCAGCGCCGCCACGACAGCGTCGCGCGCGGCGTCGCGACCGCCCATCCGATCTGGGTGGAACGCGCGGCCGGTGCTTCGCTTTGGGACCGCGACGGCCGTCGCTACCTCGACTTTGTCGGCGGAATCGGCACGCTCAACGCCGGCCATACGCATCCCAAAGTCGTCGCGGCGATCGCCGAACAGGCTGCCCGTCTCACTCACACCTGTTTTCAAGTTGCAATGTACGAGCCGTATCTTCGCGTGGCCGAAGAGCTCAACCGGCGAGCGCCCGGCACGGCTCCCAAAAAGACCCTGCTGCTGTCGACCGGCGCCGAAGCGACCGAGAACGCGATCAAGATTGCGCGCGAGTATACGCGCCGTCCGGCCGTCGTCGCCTTCACGCACGGTTATCACGGACGCACGTTGCTGGCGCTAACCATGACCGGCAAGAATGCGCCCTATAAGCAGCATTTCGGTCCCTTTTGCAGCGAGGTTTATCACGCGCCGTTCCCATTCGAACGGCACGGCATTTCCACGCACGATGCGCTGTCGGCACTCAACGAGCTCTTTGAAGGCGTGGTCTCCCCCGATCGGGTCGCGGCCATCATCATCGAACCGGTCCTCGGTGAAGGCGGCTTCGTGCCCGCGCCCGCACCGTTCCTCAAAGAGCTTGCGCGCATAGCGCGCGAGCGCGGCATCGTTCTGGTTGCCGATGAGATCCAAACCGGATTTGGCCGTACCGGGCGACTCTTTGCGTGCGAGCATTACGAGCTCGAGCCGGACATCATCACGGTCGCGAAATCGCTGGGCGGCGGCCTTCCGTTGGCGGCGGTGGTCGGCCGGGCCGAGATCATGGACGCGCCCGAGCCCGGCGGGCTCGGCGGTACGTTTGCCGGCAACCCGGTCGCCTGCGCGGCGGCGCTCGCGATCCTCGACATCATGGATGAAAGTTTTTTTGCGCGGGCGCGCGCGATCGGTGCCCGCATCGATGCCGCGCTGCGCGCCATGCAGTCGCAGTTCAAGGAAATCGCGGACGTTCGCGGACTGGGTGCGATGATGGCGATGGAGCTTTCGCGTGGCGCCGAAGCGATCGTCGAAGAGGCTCGCCGGCGCGGACTTCTGCTCCTACTGGCGGGAGAGCGCGACGTTATTCGGATACTCGTTCCGCTGGTCGTAAGCGACGCCGAGCTCGACGAAGGCTTGGCGATCCTGGGGGCGGCCACCGCGCAGGTCTTCGCGGAATGACGATCGCCGGCGGAGAGCGCGAACGAGCCGTCTACGAATACACGGAGCGCATTCTGGCGCTGATCGCGAAAGCCGACATATCTCCATCGGAAGCCTCGTGGATCACGCGCGAAACGGTCGACGCTTTTCGCGACCACGTCAATCCCGGATTTCTCGAGTACCGAAAAGCGACCGACGCACGCGAGGCCGGCGCGGTCGTGGAGTGGTCCGATGCCGGGCCGAACTCCTACCGCGATGTGGCCGGGCGCACGTATCTAGACTGCTTGGGCGGCTTCGGTATCTTCAATGTCGGCCACCGCCATCCAAAGGTCGTTAAAGCGGTTAGCGATCAACTGCGGCGGCAGCCGCTACACAGCCAAGATCTGCTCGATCCGCTTCGCGCGATGCTCGCGAAGACGCTGTCGATGCTCGTGCCCGCGGGGCTGGACTTCAGCTTCTTTTGCAATAGCGGCACGGAAGCCGTGGAAGGCGCGCTCAAACTGGCGCGAGCCTTCAATCCTGCGAAACAGACGATCGTTGCGGCGACCAAAGGCTTTCACGGCAAGAGCTACGGTGCGCTCTCCGCAAGCGCCAAAGCGGAGTTTCGGCGTCCGTTTGGGCCGATGCTCCCGAACATCGAGCACGTGCCCTTCAACGATCTTCTCGCAATGCGCGACATGATGACATCGTGCCGCGCCGTCGGCGAAGACGTCGGCGCGGTCCTTTTGGAGCCGATCCAGGGCGAGGGCGGCGTGAACATTCCCGACGACAATTATTTGCCGGGCGTGCGCGCGCTCTGCGACGAGTTCGGCGCGCTCTTCATCCTCGACGAGGTGCAGACCGGCATGGGGCGCACCGGCAAGATGTTTTGCTGCGAACATTATGGCGTCGCGCCCGATCTCATGTGCCTGGCCAAAGCCTTCGGCGGGGGCGTGGTGCCCGCGGGCGCCGTCGTTGGACGGCGTGAAGTTTTTTCTCGGCTCTTCGATAACCCGTTTCTCCACACGTCGACCTTCGGCGGAAACCCGCTGGCTTGCGCCGCGGCGCTGGCCACCATCAACGTGTTGATCGAGGAGCAACTGCCGCAACGTGCGGCGCGCCTGGGAGAGCGCTTGATCGCCGGCATTCGCACTGCCGTTGCCGGGCACGAAGAGCTCGTTGCCGACGTGCGCGGCAAGGGGCTTTTGATCGCGCTCGAGTTCCGCAATCACGCAACCGGCTTCGAGCTTGGAAAGCGTATGCTCGATCGCGGAGTACTCGTCTCCGGCACTTTGGTCAACGCGCGCGTCATCCGCGTCGAACCGCCGCTGACGATCGCAGAGGATGAGGCCGACTACGTGTGCCAAGCCCTCTCCGAGAGCCTCAAGTCGATGGCCGTCCCAGCGCAAACAGGAGCCTAGCTTCATGCAAATCGCCACGCGCCCCGCAAACAACTCCAGCGAGATTCTCGCGCATCTGCCGCGCATCGGCGGCGTCATTCCAATGTACGTCGACGGCGACTGGCGCCTCGCCGCCGGCGGCGCGACGCGCGAGCTCTACGACCCGGCAAACGGGCAGCCGATTGCGAGTATCGCCGAGGCGACCGAGGCCGACGTAGAAGCCGCAATCGCGGCGGCGCGCAAAGCCTTTGACGAGGGCCCGTGGGCAGCGATGAACGCCGCGGATCGCGCGGCTCTGCTCTTTCGCGTTGCCGACGCAATCGACGCCCGTCGTGACGAGTTCTCGCGCATCGACACCCTCAACAACGGCAAACCGCTTCGGGAAACACAGTACGATGCCATCGATGCGGCCAACTGCTTTCGCTACTACGCCGGCCTCGCGACGAAGCCGCACGGACAAACCTTCGACGTGCCGGCGCCATCGCAAACGTTTACCGTTCGCGAGCCGATTGGCGTCTGCGGGCAGATCGTACCGTGGAACTACCCGCTGCTCATGGCGACGTGGAAGCTTGCGCCGGCCTTGGCTGCGGGCAACGTCTGCATCCTCAAGCCATCGGAGCTGACGCCGCTCTCGACGATTGCCTTGGCGACGATCTTTGACGAACTCGAGTTCCCGCTCGGCGTGATCAACGTCGTGCCGGGACCCGGCGCCACGGTTGGCCATGCGCTCGCATCAAGCATGCTCGTCGACAAAATCGCCTTCACCGGTGGCACCAAGACCGGCCGGAGCATCATGCAAGCCGCCACGTCGAACCTCAAGAAGATTTCGCTCGAGCTCGGCGGCAAGTCGCCCAACGTCGTCTTCGCCGACGCCGATTTTGAAACGGCGATCGACTATGCGCTCTTTGGGATCTTTGCCAACGCGGGGCAAGTCTGCTCGGCCGGTTCGCGATTGGTAGTCGAGCGATCCCTACACGATCGTTTCGTCGAGCGACTCGTCGAGCGCGCGCAAAGCATTCGCGTCGGCGACGGCTTCGATCCGCAAACGGAGATGGGACCGATCATCTCGCCGCTGCATCGGCAACGAGTGGAGGCGTACATCGCAACCGGTATTGAAGAGGGAGCGAAACTGCTCTGCGGCGGAGAGCGTCTCGGCGGTCCGCTTGCCGCCGGAAACTTCATCGCACCAACCATCTTCGACGGTACGACCCCGAACATGCGCGTCGTGAAGGAAGAAATCTTCGGGCCGGTGCTCGTCGTACAAACCTTCGACGACGAAGCAGAAGCCATCGCCGTCGCCAACGACACGGTCTACGGTTTAGCGGGAGCAGTGTTCACTGGGGATATCGCCAAGGCACATCGCGTGATTCGCAAGCTCCGCGCCGGAATCACGTGGATCAACACCTATCATCCGACCTACAACGAGGCACCCTGGGGTGGCTACAAACAATCAGGGATCGGACGAGAACTCGGCACTTACGGCTACGACGCTTACACGGAAGTCAAACAGATCAACGTGAACCTCGACGTGGCGCCCTCCGGCTGGTTCGCAGATCGTCGAGTTTAAAGGGGCACGTAAGCGCTCAGTAGGCTCGCGATGACGAGGCGATCCTCCTCGGGAGCGATCGTCCGCAGGTCGAGGAGCAGCCGGCCGCGCTCGATGCGCGCGACGATCGCCGGTTCTCCCGTCCGCAGCCTCGCCGCTAGTCGCTGCGGGCGCTCCGACGGAACCGCGATCGCGATTGAAGCGATGCTTGCCTGGGGGAGCGCGCCGCCGCCTATGTACGCGACGCTCTCGCCGGCCGATGCGACGGGCAGCGCCTTTACGTACGCCTCCGCTCGTTCGCTCAGCTCGTCGAGCGTTGCGGCGAGCTGTCGATAGAGCGGCAAACGTTCGCGCGCGGCGCGATCGCGGTAGCAACGCAGCGTTGCGCCCAGGGCCGCAATCGTCAACTTGCCAACGCGCAGCGCGCGCAATAGGGGATTATTGCGAAGCCTAGCAATCAGGTTCGCGCGCCCGGCGACGATGCCGGCTTGCGGGCCGCCGAGTAGTTTGTCTCCCGAGAACGTCACGAGCGCAACCCCGTCACCGATCGCCTCCTGCACCGTGCGCTCGTGAGCTGCTCCGTACTCGGCAAGATCGCAGAGCGCGCCGCCGCCCAGATCTTCGATAACGGGGACTCCCGCACGTCGCCCGAGCATCGACAAATCACGCGCTCTCGGCTCGTGCGTGAAACCCTCGATGCGATAGTTTGATGCATGCATGCGGAGCAGCAGAGCCGTTCGCGGCGAGAGCGCACGCTCGAAGTCTTCAATGTAAACGCGGTTGGTCGTTCCAACCTCGACCAGCTTAGCGCCGCTGCGTTCGAGCACTTCGGGCAGACGAAATCCGCCGCCGATCTCCACGAGCTGATTGCGAGCCACAATAACCTCGCGGCCCTTCGCAAACGTATCGAGCACGAGGAACACTGCAGCGGCGCAGTTGTTGACGACGAGCGCGTCTTCTGCGCCGGTAATTGCACGCAACGCCGCCCCGATGGCCGCGTGGCGCGAGCCGCGCTCGCCCGTTTCCAGATCGTATTCGAGATTTGAGTAACGGCCACCGAGATCGGCAATTGCCCTGACCGCATCGGGATCCAATGGCGCGCGCCCTAGATTCGTATGAAGGAGGATGCCCGTGGCATTGATCACGGGCGACGGCGACGTGCCCCGCAGATCGTCCAGCCGCTTGCGAACCGCAGCGACGATCGCATCGTACCCTTGTCCGCTACCAGAAAGCCGCGCGCGGCCGATTACCTCTTCGGCCGCGCGTCTGATCCGTTCTCGTCCCAACTCCGCCTCGTATCCCGCGATGCTTTCATCTTCCAAAATCCGATGCATCGCGGGGATTCGGGTTCCCGATTTGGCCAAATCAAAAACCCCTGCGCGTGACTGTCGTCAGGCTACATGCTTGCCGAGCATCGAGGTCACCGTGCTTTCAGGAACGTAGCCGACGATGCGATCGACCGGCTGACCAGCCTTGAAGAGAATCAAGCAGGGGATGCCCGAGACTTGGTACTGTCCGGCGATGGACGGGTGCTCGTCCGTATTCAGCTTGACGAACTTCGCTTTGCCAGCGTTTGCGGCGGCGATTTTCTCAACGATCGGCCCAAGCATGCGGCACGGGCCGCACCACGGTGCCCAGAAATCCACGAGAACCGGCTGGCTGCTGTGCAGCACTTCGGTCTCAAAGTTGGTTTGCGTAACCTCTGGTAATGCGCTCATGTCTTTCTTAACACTCCTAGAGCTCGGGCTGTTGCGGCTCGCCGGTGATCTCGGTAATCTGCGCGGCCTGTTTTCCAAGGTTGGTAATGGCGATGACCTCCTCACCCCCGCCGAGCCGCTGCAGGCGTACGCCCTTCGCATCGCGCCCCGTCTTGCGGATGTCGCGAACCTTAAGGCGAATAACCTGGTTGCCGGACGTGATCATCAGAACCTGGTCGTCGGGCGCGACGAGAATCTGGTCGACGACCTGTCCGATGTCGTCGCGCTGGCGCGCGAAAGCCTTCACGCCCTTGCCGCCACGCGACGTGTGGCGATACTCTTCGATGGGCGTCCGTTTGCCAAAGGCAAGCGACGTCACGAGCAAGACTTCCCTCCGCTCGTCTTCCACGACATCCATCGCGACGATCGTGTCGCCCTCGTCGATGGTCATCGCCTTGACTCCTCGCGCCGGCCGCCCCATCGGCCGCACGTTCTTCTCGTTGAAGTGAACGGCCATGCCACGCGACGACGCCAGGATGATATCGCGGGAACCGTTGGAGAGGTCGACCGCCAAGAGTTCGTCGCTCGCATCGAGATTGATTGCCAAAAGACCGTTGCGGCGGACGTTCGCGAACTCTTCGAGTTTCGACTTTTTGATGACGCCGCGCTTGGTGACCATGACGAGATACTGTTCGCCCTCGAACCGGTCGATCGGAAATGCCGCGGTCACCTCTTCGCCGGGCGGAAGCGTCAAGAGATTGACGAGCGCAGTGCCGCGAGCTTGTCGCGTCGTGTCGGGGATCTCGTACCCCCGCAGGCGATAGACGCGGCCTTTATTGGTAAAGAAGAGAACGTGGTCGTGGGTCTTGGTGATGAAGAAGTTGCTTACGACGTCCTCGCGCTTGAGATTCGAGATACCGGTCACGCCGCGTCCGCCGCGGCTCTGCGTTCTAAAGGTGTCCAAAGTGACGCGCTTGATGTAACCACCGACCGTATACGTGACGACCACGTCGATGTTCGGAGTGATCTGCTCGATCGACATTTCGTCTTCGGCCGGCTCGATGCTGGTGCGCCGCTCGTCGCCAAAGCGTTTCTTTACGTCGAGCGCCTCGCTCTTGACGATCTGCGCGACGCGGCGCGGGCTACCCAGGATGTCTTCCAGCTCCGCAATCGCCTTGATCAGCTCGGCGTACTCTTGCTCGATCTTCTGCCGTTCGAGACCGACGAGCGTCCGCAGCCGCATGTCGACGATCGCTTGCGCCTGAAGCTCGTCCAGCTCGAAGCGCACCGACAACCGCTGCTTGGCCTCGTCGGTCGTTTGGCTTGCGCGAACGATCTCGATGACTTCATCGATATTGTCGAGCGCGATGCGGTAGCCTTCGAGAAGGTGCGCGCGCTCTTGGGCCTTGCGAAGATCGTAGGCCGTCCGCTTGACGATCACGTCCTTGCGGTGCGCGATGAAGTGCTCGAGGAGCTGTTTGAGGCTGAGCACCTGCGGCTCGATCGCTACCGATCCGTCGGCACGAGGCGCACCGACCGGTACGAGGGCCAGCATGTTGAAGCCGAAGCTCGCTTGCAGCGGCGTGTGTTTGAAGAGCTGATTGAGCACGATCTTTGGAGTCGCGTTCTTCGATAACTCGATGACGACGCGCATGCCCTTGCGATTCGACTCGTCGTCCATCCGCGAGATGCCTACAATCCGCTTCTCCGAGTAAGCCTCGGAAACGGCCTCCAGGATGCGGCTCTTGTAGACTTGATAAGGAATTTCGGTGATGACGATCTTGTGTTTCCCGCGCTCTTCGACGATCTCGGCCTTGCCGCGAATCGCAATCGAGCCGCGACCGGTCTTGTACGCTTCGCGGATCGCCTCGTGGCCCAAGATCGTTCCGCCGGTTGGGAAATCCGGCCCTTTGACGATGTCGCAGAGAGCGTCATCGCTCGTTTGAGGATCGTCGATCAACGCGGCAATCGCGTCGGAAATTTCGTTGAGGTTGTGCGGCGGAATATTCGTTGCCATACCGACCGCGATTCCGCTGGACCCGTTGATCAAGAGCTGCGGCAAACGCCCCGGCAAAACGCTTGGCTCGAAGCCCTGATTGTCGAAGTTGGCAACGAACGGGACCGTCTCTTTGTCGATGTCGGCGAGGACGTCGAGCGCCGCCCGAGCCAACCGCGCCTCGGTATAGCGGTAGGCAGCCGGCGGATCGGGGTCGATCGATCCGAAGTTTCCGTGGCCGTCGACCAGCGGATACCGCAGTGTAAAATCTTGCGCCATGCGCACCAGGGCATCGTAAACGGAGCTGTCCCCGTGAGGATGATAGCTCTTGAGCACGTCGCCGATGACGCCGGCACATTTGCGATGCTGCTTGCTGGGGTCGAGCCCCATCTCGCGCATGGCGTAGAGAATCCGGCGTTGAACGGGTTTGAGGCCGTCGCGAACGTCGGGGAGGGCTCGTGAGGCAATGACCGACATCGCATACGAGAGATAGCTCTCTCGCATCTCATCTTCGACATTGACCTGCGTTACGGTATCGTTGTTCAATACTTACCTGTATTCATGAATAATGCCCTTCGACTCGGCTCCGGGCCCCACTTCACTCTAACTCTTCACTCCGAAGAGGCGACCTACGCATTTGCCGCGGCGTTTGCGCGACGCCTGCAGCCCGGCGACGTCGTCGCGCTTTCGGGCCCGCTCGGTTCCGGCAAGACCACGCTGGTGCGAGCGATCGTGCAGACACTACATGGTTCCGATCAAACCCTCAGCCCAACCTTCACGTTTTGGCACCGCTACGACGGTGATCCGCCCATCGACCACATCGATCTCTTTCGGATCGACGATCCACGCGAAGTCGTCGAGCTGGGCCTCGAAGAAGCGTTCCACGGCCACTCGCTCGTGCTCGTCGAATGGTGGCGCAACGCGCCCGATATTCTCCCGCCGCGCCGCTACGAAATAGAAATGGAAGGCGCCGGCGACAATCCTCGCACTCTTTTCCTTCGCGAGCCGTATTGAACGTTCTTGCCTTGGACGGGGCGCTGGGCGGCTTCTCCGCCGCGGTCGCTAGCGAAAATCGAGTGACCTCCAGCGCACAGGAGAGCGGGAACGTCGCACTCGAGCACGGTCTTGTCCTATTGCAGAAGGTCCTGGGCGAAGCCGGGATGCCGGTCGGAAGACTCGATCGTCTCGCCGTCGGCGTTGGGCCCGGCGGCTTTACGGGGTTGCGCATCGCGATCGCTTATGCCAAAGCGCTCGCTGCCGCTTGGAAACTCCCGCTCGTCCCGATCTCGTCGTTCGATCTGCTCGAGTTCGGAAGCTGCTTCGAACGCTCTCTTACCGTCGTCGTCGGCCGGCCGGGCGTCATCTCGGCACGGTATCGCTGCGGGGACGAAATTAAGCGTGCCTCGGGAAGAATCGCCGAGGTATTCAACGAGCTGCTGCCGCCGTCAGAGGTCGGACTCAAATCGCTCGACGTCGTGGGCGCGTCGAAGGACGTGCTGGACGCACTCGCCGAACGCGGTATTTCGGTGCGCTCCGTCAATCCGGCCGTCACACCCGCAGCCGCAGCAGCAGCGCTGGCAGCCTGCTCGCGCGTGCCGCCGGGGAGCCTGCACGAAGTGCGCGCGGATTACGGCGAGCTTCCCGCCGCCAAGGCTCCGAATCCCTAGGGTGCCGCTCGCGTGAAGATGGAGCTTCACCGGCCTGCGCACCGGCCCGATCGCTTCTCGATCGCACCGATGACGACGCCCGACGTCGCCGCGGTCACGCGCATCGAGCGCGCTTGCTTTTCCACAGTCTGGCCGAATGACGCTTTTTACAACGAGCTAAGCACGAATAAATTGGCGCATTATTTCGTCGGATGTTTCGAAGAGCGCGTCGTCGCCTACGGCGGCATTTGGGTGGTCTTAGAGGACTCGCACGTAACGACGCTGGCGGTCGATCCTGATTACCGCGGCCGGCGATTCGGCGAGGTGCTGCTCTTGAGGCTGATCGACGAAGCGATCGACCGCGGCGCCGGATGGATGACGCTCGAGGTTCGCGAGAGCAACACGGTCGCGCAACGGCTCTACCGCAAGTACGGTTTCACGACCGTGACGATGCGCGCCGGATATTACAGCGACGACAATGAGAGCGCGCTGATCATGTGGGCCGGCAGCCTCAAGAGCGAGCTCTACCGCAACAGGCTGGGCGCCTTGCGCGCGAGCTTAGGGGATTGATGCCCTCGTTTGCACAACTGGTACGGCGCGTTGAAGAAGAGTTGGGACAACGGGACCGGTACGCGCACAGTGTGCGCGTCGCACGCTGTGCCGACCTCCTCGCGCAACGGCATGGCGCCGATCCGCGAAAGGCACGGCTGGCAGGACTGCTTCACGATCTCGCCCGGCTCTATTCGCCCGAGCGGCTCGTTGCCGAATGCGAAGCCCGTGGTCTTCCGATCGAAATCGCCGAGCGCCGGCATCCAATGCTCTTGCACGCGAAGCTCGGTGCCGCGATTGCGAGCGACCGATTTGGGGTTCGCGATCCGCACGTGCTATCGGCAATCGAGAAGCACACGACCGCCGCGCGCGAGATGTCGCCGCTGGACTGCATCGTCTATCTCGCCGATTCGCTCGAACCGAACCGCTCTTTTCCCGAGCGCGCCGATCTTTGGAGGCTCGCACTGGACGATCTCGCCGGAGCGATGCGGGCAGTGCTCCTTTTGACGATGCGCCACAATGCCCGCAAAGGCGTTGCAACCGTTCCGGCAACGCTGGCGGCGGCTGCGAGCTTTGGGCTGACGGTCGCGGACGGAGTTCCGCCGGAGGTGCGCGCATCGGCGAGTTGATCGACGTCGTTCGCGAGAGCGCGCTCGACAAGAAGGGAGAGGGTTTCACGGCACTCGACGTCGGCGGCCGAACCATTTTGGCCGACACCTTTGCGATCGTAACCGGACGATCGAGAATACAAACGCGCGCCATCGCCGATGCCGTGACGGAAGCGGCGCGCCTGCGCGGCTACGGCGTTTCACGCATTGAAGGGTATGGCGACGGATCGTGGATCCTTATCGATCTCGGTAACGTGATCGTCCACGTGTTCACGCCCGAACAGCGAGAGTTTTACAACCTGGAACGACTCTGGTCCATCCCGAATGCTGCAAGCAGCACGGGGGGCCCCGAGAATTCTAACAGGCGCTCCGCTGAGGCTGCGCGCCCCCCGGCAGAGCCGGGGTCCCCCAATGCGGCGAGCAGCGCGTCGTGAAACGGAGACGGCCGACACATCTTACCAAAACAGCTCGCGCCCGGCGCGACTTCCTCAAGCGTCTAGGCGTCTGGATTTTTATCGTCTTCTTCGCGCTTAGCGTCGCCGGCGGGCTGATCATTATCTCTTCCTCGCGCGCTCACTAACGCAGCGCGAGAAAACCATAGCCACCCGATAACCATAAATCCGACAAAGTAGTAACCGAACCAGCGCTGCGGCGGCGCCGGAACCGAATAGATGAGTGAGACCGCGGGTACGCCGAGCAGCAGCACCGCCAGCGCGGAGATCGCGACGTCGATCCAGCGCATCGCCCCGATACGTTTGACGTACAGACACGCGGCAACCGAGATTGCAGCGTAGATGACGATGAATCCAAACGCGCTCAGCGTTCCACAGTTGTTGAAAACGTCGATGGGCAGGACGCCGGCTGCCAGCGACGCCGCCGCGATAGAAACGACGACGACGGTAATCAGCGTCACGGCAACGTGAGGCGTATTGTGCCGGGGTTCGATCGCGGCAAGTGCCCGCGGGAAGAGCCCGGCCTTCGCAACGGCATAGGCGATCCGGCCGGCGGTCGTGATGCATGCCAAACAAACCGAGAACGCGCTAAAGAGGGCGCCGATTGCAATCGGGACTCGCAGGTAGCCGATATGATAGAGACCGACTAGGCTTCCCAGCGGAAACGTTTGCTGGTCCAGCGGCTTTGCGGCGTGCTCTAATCCAACGATTTCGGCGTAGGTGGCGATGATAAAAAACGCGCTTGCAAAGACCACGCTCGCAATCACCGCCCGCGGAATCGCGACCAGCGGCCGCTTGGCTTCGGCGCCGAATGCCGTCGCACTTTCGAAGCCGACCAGACTGAAAACGGCGGTCATCACTGCGAGACCCCAATTGGGGACGCCGCCTTTGATCGTCAGTTGGTTCGGATCGAGTGCCGGCCCGTGACGC
>Ga0182024_10008055_pt1 | contig 22431 bp, 9 predicted proteins | sample P32metaG_FD_120480 | JGI IMG/M metagenome (GOLD analysis project Ga0182024, IMG submission 120480) | Permafrost microbial communities from Stordalen Mire, Sweden - P3-2 metaG (Illumina Assembly) | ecosystem: Environmental > Terrestrial > Soil > Wetlands > Permafrost | place: Sweden: Stordalen... | reverse complement strand
TGCTTTCCAGCCCTTCCACGCGCACCAGGCTGGTGTTGGCGCCGTCCACCAGGTAGACCCGACCGTCCTCCGTTTGCGTCATCGACGGCCAGAAGTTCTCGTCGTGCAGCGTGAGGTCGTTGAGGACCATGCCGCGCTCCGCCGCCGGCATCGCCCACGATTTGCCCTGGCGCACGTCCTTGAACAGCGTGGCGACGAACAGGCCGTCCGCCGTGAACAGGTATATGTCGCCCATGTTGCCGTTGACCGCCCAGAGCGGGCCGGCGTCGCCGGACTTCGGCGTGACGAAGCCGCCCAGCAGCCGCGTCGTGCCGATCAATTCGCCGGGGGCGTCCGGCGGCGGCGATTCGTGCGAGGCGTGCAAGCCCGGCCACAGGCTGGGATAGGACCACTTCGCCTCGCCCCGGAACGCGCCGCCGACCGACTGCGGCGCGAACGGCTTCGGCGCCACCGTCAGCACCGCCCAGCCGTCGTCGGCAAGCAGCGCCTGCTCGCCGCCCGAGGAGGTCGCGGTCTGCGCCCCCTGGACGAGTGGTTCTCCCGCGGCAAGGTCGTACACGGGCGCGCCGGCGTCGGTGAACCGCTTCGGCGCGTAGCGCACCGCCTCGCCGTCCACATAAGAAGCGAGATAAGACAGGTCTGGCATGACCGTGATGCCGCGGGCCGGCTTCTTGACCAGCGTCACCTCGTCCGGCTGGGCCTGGCCGTCGCCGTTGAGGTCCGTCCAGACGAACATCGCCTGGTTGGCCCAGTAGTCGCCCTTGAGGTCCACGCCTTTCGGCCACAGCGGTTTGAAGGCGTCGGTCTTGAGCAGGTCCCAGTCGTTGGCCCGGCCGAGCGCGGCGACGGGGACCGCGACGCCGTCGCGGTCCTGCCACAGCACGGCGACGCCGGCGCCGTTGGTCGGGTTGCTGTTGTAGCAGTTGGTGAAGTAGCGCTTGCCGGGGACGTAAAGCGGCGTCTCGGGCTGGCCGGCGTCGTGTCCGCCGGGGAGTTGCAAATCTTTCGGCCCCGGCCGAAACAGGACGCGGGCGACCTCGCTCGTCCCTTTTTCCCAGTCGAGCTTGAGTTCCATGCCGTGGTAATAGAAGCGCGTCCGGTCGCGGGGGTCGAGCGTGCCGCCGCCGCCGTACTCCGCCGGGCCGTAAAAGGCGTTCACCAACTTGCCGTCCAGCGTCCAGACGCTGACGCGCTTGGGTTGAAAATCCGTCTCGGCCACCCATAGATGGTCGTTGGAGTCGATGGTCAGGCCGTTGGGGTTGTTCATGTGGTTGGCGTCGTACGGCCCGGCCTTCGGGGCGCCGGGGCGGCCGATCACATGAAGGAATTTGCCCTCCGCATTGAACACTTTCACCTGATGACAGTCGCCGCGGTCGCTGACGTAAACGTCGCCTCGGGCGTCCAGGGCGAGCTGCCGCGGGTCTTCCAGCCCCCCGGACGCGACCACTTCCGGCGCGGGCAGCGCGGTTTTCGGCCCCATTTCGGGCAGCGTATAGCGGAGAAGACGTTTGCCGGACAGGGCCAGCAATCGCCCCCGCGCGTCGAACGCCAGGCCGCGTGGGTCGTCGAGCGGCGCCGCGGCCAGCACCTTCCCCGCCCGCGCGTCCACGAACAGGAGCCGATTCTGCTTCGGGAGGCTGCACGCCAGCAGGCCGTTGCGCACGGCCAGCCCGGCGATGGCCGACGCCTCCTTGCCGCCCTCGAACTTGTACGGTGCCACCGGCTTTTCGCCGGTTTTGGTCAGGGCGGTGAGCCGCAGTTCGCCTTCCCAGGCCGAGCCGACGTAGGCGTACACGTCCGCCGCCTGATCGTCTCCCACGTCGCGCGCCAGGTACGGGGCGCCGGTCCAGGCGCCGCCGACATGGCCCTGGCCGCCCTGCTTGCGGCCGTCGAGGTCCACCCAGGCCAGGCCGTCGCCGCCCTCGCTGACGTAGCTGCCCAGGTAGACCAGCGGCTTGCCGCCGGGCGCCCGTTCGCCGGGCACGAACAGGGCGGCGCTCGGCGGCGTGTGGTTCGCCAGCCAGCCGCCGGTGTGGTCGGCGGTGGGCCAAGGCGGCCGACCGGGGTTGTAGACGGTGAACTCGTAGCGGAGATCGATCCCCTTACGGACCAGACCGCGGACGTGGTACGTCCCCGGCGCGACGAGCTGCGCCGGAACGTGGTAGACGCCGTGCCGCGCCGCCTCCACGTCGCGCAGCAGGTCGTTCGTACCGTCCCACCAGGCCACATTGTCGCCTGCGGGGAACCACGTTTCGGAAATAAGGTTGCGAACGCGCTTGCCGTCGCCGTCTTCCAGGACCAGCGTCACGTAGCCCGGTTCCTTGAGCGTGAACCGCACCGGGATCGGGGGCGGCGGCAGGGTCTCGGCCGGCAGGACGGCCGTTTTCAGGTCGGCGTCGCCCAGCGGCGACAGGGCCGCCAGTTCGCCCAGCCAGACGCGCTTGCCCTGGTGCGTTTTGCCTTGCAGGTGCGGATGGCCTTCGTTCGTCGCCGCGGTGATGCGGAGGCGCAGCGCCCGCGTGGTTACCTCCTCGCCGAAGTCCATCCAGTTGACGCCCAGGGCGCGCGGGTATTGGTTTTCGACTCTGAAAAAGGTCTTGATTGTCTTCCAATCGCTTTCCGTCGCATCGCGCGGGTGGCGGTCGTCGGGGCCGTCGTAGCGCTGGACCTCGGCCGCCGCGAAGCCCGCCCACAGCGCGTTGAGGCCGCACAGGCGCACCTCGCGCGGCCACGTCAGCATCACCCACGCCGGCCGCCCCGGCGACACCACTTCCGCCGCACCGTCGGGGCCGTTGTCCCACGCGCCCCACGTCCGGTCGTTGAGGCCGTTGTTGATGCGGCCGGCGTCCTCGTCCCGCGCGCCGGCCGCGGCGGCCGCCTGCGGCGCGACGTTCGCCACGCGCCGGGCCAGCACGAAGGCGCCGCCGAGCCAGCCGTGATAACTCGGGTCCGACGCGGCGGCGGTGTGCGTGAAGCGCAGGGCGCGCGTCGCGGTCCCCGGCGGCAGCACCCAGACGGCGTACTCGTCCTCGCCGACTTCCTCGCGGCAAACCCGGGCGCCCTTCAACCGCTCGGCCGGAATCCAGTCGGCGTCGTCGGTAAGTTTGCCGGGGTAGCCGGCCGCCGGCTTCAGCACGCTCAGCGCGCCGCCGCCGCGCGTCAAGACGGCGCCGACCGGGACCGCCGCCTTGAAGCCGACGCGCAGATGACGCGGCCCCGCCTCTTTCGACTCGCCGAAGTACACGCCGTCCCACTCCGGCGTCGTGTCGCGCGTCCAGAGGACGTGCTTCGGCCCATCCTTGACGGCGACGGCCGTTTCGCCGGCGGCCGCCGCCTGGGCGAAAGTCTCCGGGTCGAGATTGTCGGCGGCGACCGGCGTTTGGAACGCGGGGGCCGGAGCGTCGGCGGCCCGGCCGCGACCCCCGAACACGAGGACGGCCGACGGCAGCAGGAGAACGAGTAGGGGCGTGTATTTCGTGTTCAAGTTGTCCTCTTTTAACGATCCGTTTACGGTCCCGCCGGGGGCGTTCCGAACGGGGAGGGGCCGCGTCTATTCCAGGTGGAAGATTTCTTCCAGACGAAGCAGCCCCTGGTCGGGGCGACCGCCGTCCAGGTCCTCGAAGAAGGGGGCCATGTCGCGCTGCCAGCGCTCGTTGACTTCGCGGGCGGCCATGCCTTCCAGCGCCTGCCGGAAGTCGGGCGTTTCCAGGTAGCCGACCAGCAGGCCGTCGTCCCGCAAGAACAAGCTGTAGTTGCCCCAGCCCGTCTCGCGCAGTGCCCGTTGCATCTCCTCCCAGACGGGTCGGTGGCGTTGCTTGTACTCGGCCAGGCGGTCGCGCTTCACCTTGAGCAGAAAACAGACGCGCTCCATGTTCCCCTCCCGATTCTATGCGGAACGTGCCCCGAATGAGATGATGACAAAAGCCAGGACCATGGCGGCGTTGCCGAGCTGCAAGAGGGCGAAGGCGTACGGCCCCACCTTCCGCCATTCGCCGGTCACGGCCCCCCAGAAGTTGCCGGCCAGCACCATCACCGTCATGAACAGCGGCCAGCCCAGCACCGGCCCCATGTCGCCCAGCCGTGCGGTCGCCGCCACGTAAGCGAACATGCCGAACATCCAGAGCAAACCCATGAGCAGGGCCAGGACCGTGTTACAGCCGCCGGCGGCCGCCCCCTCCGCCGGCCGGCCGCGGCCGCGCCACAGCAAAAAGAGACAGTAACCGGCGTTGACGACGAAACCCGCCGACAGGGCGACGGCCAGGGCGGCGGTGGAAGCGCCGACGGGCGACGCCCCCCGCTTCTCGGCCTCCCCGGTGACGGCCTGGCCGAACGCCAGGCTGAAGTTGAACATCGGCGACGTCACTCCTGACAACAGGCAGAGGATAAGTCCCTGGGAGAAACGCCCGGATGCCCGGTCTTTGCCGCCGGCCGATTCGGCCCCCGTCGCGGCCTCCTTCAACGCCCCCGCGCGGGCGCAGAGGATGAGGCCCACGACGACGACCCCCAGCCCCAGGAGAAGCCAGATGGCCCGGTTCGAGGTCAACTGATCGGGGTGCAGCACTGCCAGGGGCACCAGCGCGCCCAGCGCGGCCGTGAGGGAGACGACGATCGCGAAGGCCAACGCCGTCCCCACCCGCGCGACGCTCAGGCCGAAGAGGACCGAGCCGACCCCCCAGCCGGCCCCGAACAGCGCCGTCATCACGAGGGCGCCGCTTGGGACGGCGGCGTAAACTTCCAGCGGCCGGGGCACGTACAGGGCCACGAGGAGCCACGGCACCAAAACCATGCCGACCACGGAGTAGAGCAGCCAGGTTTTTTCCCAGGACCAGCCGCGAACGAACTTTTGCGGCACGGTGAAGCTGCCGCCCATAACGCCCGCGGCCGCCACCAGGAACAGGCCGGCCCAGTAATCCGTCATGCCTTGCCCCTCCGACGTCGGGCCGCCGGCCCCTATTGTATTCAGGACATTCTCTCCGCCAGGGAGCGGAGGTGGTCGCGGAACAGGACGGTTTCGGAAACGTTGTCGCACTCGTTGCAGTGCTCCCAGTCGATCCAGACGTATTCGACCCCGAACCAACCTCCATAGCCGATCTGCTTCATCCGGTCCAACACACGGCCGTAGTCGATGGCGTTGTCCTTGAACGGCGCCTGCAGCCGGCCCGCGCGGGCGCCCCGGACGTGGAAATGGCTGGCGTGGCGGAGGAGCGGTTCGACGGCGTCGTCCGGCAGCCCGGCGCGGGTGAAGTGCGTGTAGTCTAGCGTCAACGTCAGTCCCGGCGCCGCCCGGACCAGCCGCGCCGCCGCCTCCGGGTCCGGCGCCAGCGAGCCGACGTGGGCCTCGACCCCGAAGACGACGCCCCGCCCGGCGGCCTGCTCGACCCGCCAGGCCAGCTCGTCGGCACTGCGGGAGAAGGAAACGTCGTAAGCCTCCTCCTCGAAGTGGACCCCCGGCAGGGTGGTCACGTGGCGGCAGCCGCAGCCCGCCGCGTAATCGAGGGTCCGCAGGAACCAGTCGCGCGCCGCCTTCCGGCGCGGGGTCTCCGGGTGGTTGATGGCGTAGGGGCGGAAGTCGGGCGCCGTCTGCAGGAACACGTCCGCGACTTCCAACCCCAGGTCGTCCGCCTCCCGCTTCAACCCCCGCGCGGAGCGGTCCACGTCCTCGAACTCGCGGGACGGCCAGCGGTGCGAGCGGCCCTCGAACAGGCCGACGTCCACGCCGTCGAAGCCGAGCAGGGCGATCAGCCGCAGCGACTGGCCGTGGGACAGCAGCGGAAACGTAAAATCGGCGCAGGCCAGTCGGAGTTTCATGTCAGGCCCCCCGGCAAGGTGGCTTTGTTAGAAAACGCCATTTTGCAATAGAACTTGTCTGCCTGCAAGAAAACACCTCCCACTATCCGAGAGCGTCGAGGAGCCGCTGGATGCAATCCTTCTGAGTATCCCTCAACTCATGCTCCCAAAACCTGATGGCCCTGACGCCAGTCTGGAGCAGTAACTCGTCGGTGTCACGGTCCCGTTGTTGGTTGCGTTCGATCTTGGCCTTCCAGAAGGGGCGATTGACGCTCGGGACGTGGCCGCACTTCGGGCAACCGTGCCAGAAGCAGCCGTCGAGGAATACGGCCACGTTGCTCTCGGGGAAGAAAATGTCGGGCTTGCCCTTGATCCCCTTCGTCCGCATGGTCCAGCCCCGGATGCCGGCCCTGACGAGCAAGGCACGGAACCGCGCCTCCGTCGTCTTGTTCCCACGGCCCCGGATCGCCCCCATCCTGCGGGAATGGGTCTCTGGTACGTTCCCGAAGCTACCGCCCACCAGCTTCTCTCGAAGCGCCCGTTCCATCCGCTACTCCAGTTCAACCTCGGCCGAATCATCGTCCAGCATCGCGTCGCAGAAGTGGCGGGCGAAGAAGAACAGCCACTCCAACTGGCGCGGCCCATAAAGGTGTCGGGGCTAAGACCCGACGGCCTCCGCCCCGATCTGTTCCCCTTTATCGTCGTTGACGGCGTGAAGAAGGAAGAGCCAATCGATCGCGCCGTCATCAGAAAGGCCATATTTCTCTCTCAACTCCAGGACCAGTCGATGAGCGGTGCCCCCTACCACCTCCTTCATGTCCGGGGTATTGGCCATGAAGTCGTCCGCCCCCTTAGCAATCCCTTCGAGGAGCCATTCTTGAGTGGCCTTCTCGTCGTCGTTCAACCACGACCAGAAAGCGGCCCCCGCCTTGACCTCGACGTAATCGAGTTTCCGCATCTCCGATTGATGTCGTATATTTTCTCCTTTGACGATACGATATTTGTCGGTCAGCAACCCTTTGTGCCCGTAGAAAACGCCCACGACGATCCCGCGCGACTGAAGCCCCTGCTCGCCGAGCGCCAGAAAATGACGGTACAAGCCCATTGCCTGACCGAGTTGAATGGACCAGGCTCCGGCCTTCAGTGACAGAAGATACACACCATCGCTCTTCGTGACGAGATGATCGATGTCATCGAAGATCTCTTTATTGTACGGGGACACGTCCCGGCAACTCGAATCAAGCCGCTTCGTCCGAAATACATGGGGCAATACCTTCTCATCGATCATCTTGCCGAAACCCGTTGCATGGCCGCCGCCGAGATGCGCGGTTAGCAGAAACTGTGCGAGGGACAACTGGTCGGTGATCTGATGGAAGTCTTTCAGGGCGCGCATTAGAAAAGGGTTGACGTTCAGTACGCCGCCTATCTGCGTGCGCAATTTACGAAGGCGACGGCCGAGAAACAAGCTTGTTTCTTTCGCGGTTCCAGCAACGCATTCGGTGTGGGCCACCATTACAGTTCCTCTTCGACCGAGGGCGGAATCCAATCGAAAAGCGACGGTCCCGCCTTGCGGGCTTTTTTTCGCCCCGGGCGTTGCGAGTAAGGCAGGCCGTCGATAATCTGGCCGTCCTTCCACCAACATCGTGTCCGCACGTGCGGTCGCAAATGTAAGACTCGGTTGGGCCGGATCGGTCCCGGCGCGGGACCTTGGATCGAGGCCATTCGTCCCAGCAGGTCGATAACGGAGCCGCCCCCTAGGCGGCCCAACACGATGGGGACGGCGTTTCCCACCTGCTGGTACTTTTCCCCAGGCGTACCAACGAAGGTCCATTCCGGTGGAAAGCCCTGCACGAGTGCGCACTCCCCGACGGTGAGAGGGCGGAGCAACTCCGGATGACACATGCTTGTCCCGGCGTGGTTGGGCAAGGTCATTATGGTCGGGCAGGGGAACTCGAACGACAATTTGCGCCAGTGCGCCGACCGCCCCCCCTTGAGAAAGAAACTCTTCCCCATGGACTCCTTCTGGATGGGCAGCGGCAGCGACCGCCAGTTCCCACCGGGCGGGACCATGGCCAGATATTTCTGCTTTCGCTCGCTGAAGTGCATTACGGTCGGGTCCGGGTCCGCCTTACCTCGGATGGCATCTCCGAGCGTGGCGAAAGGGGGAAGGTTTTCTTCGGGATGATCGCTGTGGGTCGGGCGGGGAAAGTCGGACAGCAAATTGTGGCGATTGCCGATGACGACGATTCGTTCGCGTATTTGTGGCGCGCCGTAGTTGACCGAATTGACGACGAAACAATCAGTCCGGTAGCCGAGGCCGTCGAACCGGTCCTGGACCATCTCGAACAGGGCGCCTTTGTGCAGGTCCTCCGCAGTGGTCATCGAAAGAAGGCCGCGCACGTTCTCCATGAGAAAGGCCCGAGGTTGAAAGGCCTCCACGAAGCGGAGATAATCTAGGATGAGCATTCCCCGCCCGTCAGCCAGCCCACGTCGCTTGCCGAAAACGCTGAACGCCTGGCACGGCGGGCCACCCGCGATAAGGTCAACGGACCCCGGTTTCACGCCTAGGTTAGCCATGACCTCAAATGGATCGAGTTCCGAGAGGTCCGCTTCGTAAACGCGGAGGTCCTTGTCGCCGACCAGCCCCGCATCTCGGTTGCGTCGGATCGTCTCGCAGAAGGCCGGGACCTTCTCGATGCACGCCAGATGGTGGAACTGGCCGCTCTGTTCGAGTCCGATGTCCAGACCCATCCCGCCGGAGAACAGCGAAAGAACCGTGAAGCGTTTTTCCGGCACACCTGCGCCCTCGAACTTGAAGATGACTGGCTGAAGACATAGCGCGAATTCTACCATGAGAAGCAGCCCTGGGCCAGCGAAACAGGGCCGGAACCAGACGGAACTTCTGGAAAAGTTCGGGGGCGGCGTACTCTGTTTACTAGGATGGGGAAGTTTTTGTGCGAAGCCACAGCGACTGGCCGTGGGTCAGCAGCGGGAACGTGAAATTGGCGCAGGCCAGTCGGAGTTTCATGTCAGACCCCCCGGCAAGGTGGTCGCGGTCGCGGCGATGGTCCCGCTCGATCCGGTCGGCCCCGTCGGAACGGTAAAGCTCATCGGCCCCGCCGGCGCGGATCTAGTTGCGGCCCCCCGCGACGTCGTGCTATTATTGCCGCGTCCCGCAATCGAAATACGCCCGGAGCGCCCCCCATGAATCCGCGATCAGCCGAGGCCATCCGCCTGGAACAAGACCGCCTGCGCCAGGCGGCCTGGAAGCGCTGGGGGCCGTATGTCGGCGATCGCTCCTGGGGGACGGTGCGCGAGGACTACAGCCCCCACGGCGCCGCCTGGGACCACCTGCCGCACGACCACGCCCGCAGCAAGGCCTACCGCTGGGGTGAGGACGGCATCGCCGGCTTCTGCGACCGCTACCAGCTGCTGGTGTTCGCCCTCGCGCTGTGGAACGGCCGCGACCCCATCCTCAAGGAACGCCTCTTCGGACTGACGCCGGGCGAGACCAACCACGGCGAGGACGTCAAGGAATACTACTTCCACCTCGACGCCACGCCGACGCATTCCTACATGAAGTATCTGTATAAGTACCCGCAGGCCGAATACCCCTACGGCCAGTTGATCGAGGAGAGTCGCGGCCGCACCGGCGCCCAGTCCGAGTACGAACTGCTCGACACGGGCGTTTTCGACGAGGGCCGTTACTTCGACGTGTTCGTCGAGTACGCCAAGGCGGGGCCGGAAGACCTCTGCGTCCGCATCGAGGTCTGCAACCGCGGCCCCGAGGAGGCGCCGATCCACGTCCTGCCGCACCTCTGGTTCCGCAACACCTGGTCGTGGGGGCCGCGGCCGTTAACGGCGCCGGTAATCCGGGCCGGCCCGCGCGCCCGCGGCTACGCCCATCTCATCGCCGACGACGCGGGCGCCGAACCGCTGCGCAACCTTCTAAAGCCCTATTCCCTCGGCACGCGATACCTGTACGCCGCCCCCGGCGGACATTTGCTGTTCACGGACAACGAGACCAACCGCGAACGCCTGTACGGCCTATCGGCCACAAATAAGAGTCTTTATGTCAAGGACGCCTTCCACCGCCACGTCGTCGGCGGCGAGGACTGCGTCAATCCGGCGCGGGAGGGAACCAAGGCGTGCGTCCACTACGCCGGCGTCCGCGTGCCGGCCGGCGGGTCGGCGGTCTTCCGTTTGCGGCTGACCGACCAATCGATGGCGGACCCATTGGTTGACGTAGATGCGGTGGTGACGCGGGGCCGCGAAGAGGCCGACGCCTTTTACGCCGACCTCCAGCCGCCGGGCGCGACCGAGGACGAACGCCGCGTTCAGCGGCAGGCGCTGGCGGGGATGCTCTGGACGAAGCAAACGTACCTGTTCGACGTGAACGCCTGGCTGGAGGGCGACGACCCGGCCAGCCCGCCGCCGGAGTCGCGGAAGGGGCTGCGCAACGCCCACTGGCGGCACCTCAACTCGATGCGCGTCCTGACCCTGCCGGACAAGTGGGAGTACCCGTGGTTCGCCGCCTGGGACCTGGCGTTCCAGTGCGTGCCGCTGGCACTGGTCGATCCCGACTTCGCCAAGGAGCAGCTGTGGCTGCTGCTCTTCGAGCAGTTCATGCACGCCAACGGCCAGGTTCCCGCCTACGAATGGGAGTTTTCGGACCTCAATCCTCCGGTCCACGCCTGGGCGGTCTGGCGCGTCTACGAAACGGAACGCCGGCGCACCGGCCGCGGCGACCGGACGTTCCTGGAGAAGTGTTTCCACAAGCTGCTCATCAACTTCGCGTGGTGGGTCAACCGCGTGGACGCGGAGGGCCACAACGTCTTCGAGGGCGGCTTCCTGGGCCTCGACAACATCACGGTGGTGGACCGCAGCGAGAAATTGCCGCCGGGCATGACGCTCAAGCAGTCTGACGCGACCGGCTGGATGGGCATGTTCTGCCTCAACCTGATGCGCATCGCCCTGGAGCTGGCGCGCGAAAACGAGGCGTACCAGGGGCTGGCGATCAAATTCTTCGAGCACTTCGTCTACATCGGGGCGGCGATGCGGCACATGGGCCGGCGCGACTTCGAGCTGTGGAGCGAGCGCGACGGCTTCTTTTACGACGTGCTCCGCCACCCCGACGGCTCGTTCCATAAGTTCCGTTTGCGGTCGCTTGTGGGGCTGATTCCGCTGTTCGCGGTGGAATGGCTGACGGAAGAGGAGCTGGCGCCGTTCCCCGATTTCCGGGCCAACGTGGAATGGTTCCTGCGCAACCGCGGCCACTACACGCAATGGTGCGTGCGGACGATGGGGTCGGGCGACAAAAAAGCCTACCTGCTGGCGCTGATGAACGAAGCGCAGATGCGTCGGCTGCTGACGCGGCTGTGGGACCCGGCCGAGTTCCGCAGCCCGCACGGCCCGCGCAGCCTGTCCAAGTTCCACCAGGCGAACCCGTATGGGTACATGGGGAACGAAGTCCATTATGAACCGGGCGAGTCGGCGTCAAAGATCAAGGGCGGCAACTCGAACTGGCGCGGCCCGGTCTGGTTCCCGACGTCGTTCCTGATTTTGGAATCGCTGCGGACGCTGGCGTCGGCCTACGGCCCGTCGTTCCGGGTGGACGGCCCGACGGGCGAGCCGCCGGCGACGCTGGAAGCGATGGCCCGTGGTTTGGCGGACGGCCTCAAGTCGCTCTTCCTGCGCGACGCGGACGGCCGGCGACCGGTCTACGACGGCCAGCGGCTCTTCCAAGAAGACCCGTACTGGCGCGACTGCCTGCTGTTTTACGAATACTTCAACGGCGACACGGGTCAGGGGCTTGGGGCGTCGCATCAGACCGGCTGGACCGGGCTGGTGGCTACGTTGATCGACGAATGGCGGGGGCGGTCGGCCTGCGTGGAGACCGCTTCCAGGAACCGCATCAAGTCTTGAATCCGATCCGGCTAGATTCTTTTCGCGGGTTGTACGATATAGAGAAGCTGTTTCGGGGAACTGCCCGGCTGTTGGGGCCGGGGAGCTGTTCGTGGTTGCCCGAATTGCCTTTTCACACCTTGAGCCGCCGCGCGTTCCGGTTCCTTCCGCGAAGTGGAAATGGTGCTTCGCAGGTACGCTCGGAGGGGATGGGATGTTTGGTTGTTTTCAGAAACGAAAGGACCTTGCGCGGTCAGTGAGAATTCCGTACCATTTCCGTCCTCGGCTGGAGAGTCTTGAGACGCGCCTTGTCCCAAGTCAGATGATGAATCCGCCGGTGATGGTGAGCGGCCTGGTAAGTTTGTGGAAGGGAGAGGGGAACGCGCGGGATAGCGTGGGCGGCAACAACGGAGCGGCGACGGGAACCAGTTACGGCACGGGCCTTGTCGGGCAGGCCTTCCACTTCGCTGGCGCAGGCGATTTCGTGCAGGCCCCCGCCGCCAACCTGCCTACCGGAGCCGCCCCACGCAGCATCGACGCCTGGGTGCGTCTGGACGCTCCGGTGGCCCACGAGGCGTTCTTCGCCGGCTACGGCCAGTTCGGTTCGTACGGGCAGACGTTCCAGCTCGGCGCCACCGCGCAGCACGTCTTCTTTTCTCAGTGGGGACAGGCCCTGGTTGGCCCGGCTTTGGCGATCGGGACCTGGTATAACGTGGCCGCCACCTTCGACGGCGCCACGACGACCCTGTACCTCGACGGCCAGGCCGTCGATTCTGGCGCCCTGCCGGTTGACACGGCGGCCAACTCGTCCTTCTATATCGGCTCTCCCAATGATCGTTTCCGGCAGATCGTCGGGGACGTCGATGAGGTCGCCGTCGCCAACCAGACCCTATCCCCTTCCCTGATCCAGGCCATTTACCTCGCCGGTCCCGCCGGCATTGCCATTCCCGCCCCGGCGGTCTCGTTCGCCGTCGCCGCACCGAGCACAGTGACCGCGGGAGCCTCCTTCAACGTCAACATCGCGGCTCTCGACGGCAACGGCAATTTCACGACCGGCTTCACCGGCCCGGTCACGCTGACCGGCAGCGACGGCCAGGCCATGACGCCCACAAGCGTGAACCTGGTCGACGGCGTTGGCGTCGCCTCGATCACGCTCGACGCCCCGGAAACCGTGACCCTCTCGGCCGGAGCAGGAGTGATCGAGGGCGCTAGCAACAACATCACGGTCACGACAACGATCACGGTGACCTCCGCTTCCGACCTGGTTGAGCATTCCGGGACGTCGTTGCGCGACGCCGTCGCCCTGGCCGATGAGGCGTCTGCCGCCGGGGTTTCCGACACGATCGTGTTCGACACGGCACAGAGGGGCGGCACGACCATCTTCCTCAATCCCGGTCAGGGGCCGTTGGAGTTGAGCGGAACGGGCGCCATCACGATCAACGGGTCGGCCGCCGGCGTGACCGTCGACGGCGGCGGCCAGTCCACCGTCTTCACGGTCAACACGGGCACGACGGCCACGCTGTCCGACCTGACCATCTCCCACGGTTTCAGCGGCGAAGGCGGCGGCGGCATCGAGAACGACGGCACGCTGACCGTGAGCAACAGCACCTTCACCGGCAACGACGCCGGCGAGGGCGGCGGCATCGAGAACGACGGCACGCTGACAGTCAGCGATAGCACCTTCTCCGGCAACTCCGCCGACTCTTACGGCGGCGGCATCTACGCCGGCGGCATGACGACCCTCATCGGCGACATCCTCGTCGGCAACACCAACAGCGATCACTTGGCCGACGACCTCGCCGGCAGCGGCGTGGACCCCTCCTCCAGTTTCAACCTCGTCGGCGGCGACGGCGCCGGCAGTCTCACGGACGGCCAGAACGGTAATCGGGTCGGCGTCACGGTGGCGCAGGCCGGCCTGGCCCCGCTGGGCGACAACGGCGATCCGACGGAAACGTTCGCCCTGCTGCCCGGCAGCCTCGCGCTGGGCGCCGGCCCCATCGAGGCCACGCAGACCTTCGACCAGCGCGGCGTCGCCCGGCCCGTCGGCGTCCCCGCGGACGCCGGCGCCTTCCAGGCCGTCTTCCCGCCGAATGACATTCAAGTAAGCGCCAGCGACGCCGTGACGGAGGAAGGCCAGGCAGTCACGCTGAACGGCAACTTCGTCGATCCGAGAACAAGCGAAATGGACATCGTGACGATCGCCTGGGGCGACGGGTCCGCCGACACGACGGTGGTCCTGGCCGCCGGGGTGCGGTCCTTCGGCGCGGCCCACACCTATGCGGCGGAAGGCGACTACTTCCCGACCGTGTCCGTCGCCAACAGCGACGGGCAGACGGCGGCCGCGCCCCCCGAAGAGCAGGTGCTGCCCGTCGCCTTCCAGGACGTCTTCGACCTGCAGGGCCAACCCGGCCAGACGGTGTCGGGCGCCGTCACCGACCCCGTTTCCGGCGACGTCCTCCAAACCGTCCTGACGCTCGCGCCCGGAGACGCCGGCGTGGGGGAATTTCTGGCGGCCCAGCTCACCAGCGTCATCTTGACGCCCATGCCGGACGCCCTCCAAGGCATTGCCTCGTATGACTTCCGCCAGCACGACCTCGGCCCGAACGACTCCGTGCGGGTGACCTTGATTATCCAAGGCTCCCTGGGGCCGGGCGCGGTCCCGGTGCTGCTGTACCTCGACCCGCGGACCCATCAAGAGGACGTCTTTCGGGGCGACGTCCATTTCATCCGGGGGCCGGACACGCTGATCGTCGCTGTCGTCTTCAACGACGCGGACACGCCGCGATTGATCGACCTGACGACCACGGTGTTCACGGTCGCCGTCAGCGTCCCCGGCGCCACGGCCACGGCCGCCGTCAGCGCGTCGGTGGCCTCGGCCAGTCCCGGCGCGACTGCCGCGATTCAGACGGCGACGTTCCAGAGCGCCAGCCAACTGAAACTGACCCTGGCGACGACGCAACTCGGCCAGGTGAGCCAGAGCCTGTCGTCGTTGGGCGACGGCGGGGGAGGCGCCGACAGACCTTCGGACGCCGCCGGGGATGACGGCCTGGCCCAGATCGTGGTGGAGGCGGTGGAGACGGTGTGGCACGACGGCGGCGAGCCTTTCCTCCGGCTCTGGAGTGGGCCGCCTGACATGGACCCTACCCTGACGCCCATGGCGGCGCCGGATGCGCCGCCTATCCCCCAGGCCCCCGAACTCCCCCACGAGAAACAATCGCGCGGGGAGGCGGCGGAGCCGCCCTACCTCGGGTGCCTGGTCCTGTTCGGCCCGGCGGCGCCGGACGGTGCGTTTGAAGTCGGCCGAAGTCTTCCAGATGACCCCGAAATCGCGCCCGCCCCCTTCCTGCTGACCGTGCCCCTGATCGGCCTGGGTCTGGGAATTTCAGGCCGGCGCAGGCGCATGCGGCGGCGCACAAGAAATTAGGACGACGGAAACCATTCTCTTCCGGATCGAATCGCGAGCCGGCGCCGGCCCGCCGGGCGGTCGCCGTGTTCACTAGGAATGGGACTTCGGAAACAGACTCTCAATCCCTCCCCCTGCGGATGCCGAAAGAAGTATAGTAAGGGCGGCGGTCATCGGCGCCGTTGATCTGGAGGGAAGCGGGCCATCCCGGTAAGGTCCCGCTTGACCGGATGGATGCCGCGTAAATAAACTATATTCTTCCTGATCGCCCTTCCCGTGCGTCCAGATGACGATCCCATTCGGAGGCGTAGTCGGTTCTGACGGCCGTTTTTCTCGCGTGCATGGAAGCGAACTTGCCGTCTTGCGGCCAAGAAAACGACCGACCGCGCCCCTTACCGTAGCCGTGAGCATGGCCACACCATCCTGGAACGTTCGCCGTTGGCTCCGTTCTCTCGCCCCGCCGGCCCACCGCCGGCGGCCGACGGTGCGCCCGCTGCTGGAACGCCTCGAAGACCGGCTGACGCCGTCCCCGTTGTTCACCGTCACGGACAACAGCGACTCGGCCGCCGACACGGGGTCGCTTCGCTACGCACTGACCAACGCGGCCAAGCTGTCCATCTCCACCATCGACTTCGACCTCTCCAATGCCGCAAGCCACACCATCACGCTGTCCTCCTCGAACACGACCGGCCTGGTCATTGCCAACAACCTGACCATCACCAATGACCTGGGCGACGGCCCCGTGACCATCGACGGCGGCGGCCAGTTCACCGTCTTCACGATCAACAAAGGCGTGACGGCCGCGCTGTCCGGCTTGACCATCGCCAACGGCTTTGGCGGCGATGGCGATGGCGGCGGCATCAAGAACCTCGGCGCGCTGACGGTCAGCGACAGCACCTTCTCCGGCAACTCCGCCAGTGACGGCGGCGGCATCGAAAACAACGGCACGCTGACGGTCGGCGACAGCACCTTCTCCGGCAACTCCGCCAACCTCGGAAGCGGCGGCGGCATCGACACGAACGGCGCGCTGAGGGTCAGCGACAGCACCTTCTCCGGCAACTTTGCCGCAGGCGGCGGAGGCGGCGTCAACAACAACGACGGCACGGTGGTCCTCAACGGCGACATCCTGGTCGGCAACACCGACAGCGACATGTTGCCCGACGACGTCAACGGCCTTGGCGTGGACCCCTCTTCCAGTTACAACCTCGTCGGCGCCGACGTCACCGGTAGTCTCACGAACGGCCAGAACGGCAATCAACTCGGCGTCACGGCGGCGCAGGTCGACCTCGCCCCGCTGGGCGACTACGGCGGACCCACGCAGACGTTCGCCCTGCTGCCCGGCAGTCTCGCCCTCGGCGCCGGCCCGACGGAAACGGGCGCCTTCGACCAGCGCGGCTTCGCCCGCCCCGCCGGCGCGCCGGCCGACGCCGGCGCCTTCCAGACCACGCCGCTCGTCGTCAACACCGCCGCCGACGCCGACGCGCCGGGCCTGCTTACCCTCCGCGACGCCGTGAACATCGCGAGCGTCAATACGACCACGACCGCCGAGCCGATCACCTTCGATCCCACCGTCTTCGCCACGCCGCAAACGATCACGCTCACCGACGGCACGTTGGAGCTGGGCGGCAGCCGATCGTCCGTGGCGCCCATCACGATCACCGGCTCGTCCGCCGGCGTCACCATCGACGGCCGCGGACTGTCCACGGTGTTCACGGTCAACGGCGTGACGGCGTCTCTGAGCGACCTTACCATCACGGGCGACAGCGGCGACGCGGGCGGCGGCATCGACAACGAAGGCGGAGCGCTGACGGTCAGCGGCTGCACCTTCGTGGACAACTCCACCCCCTTCTCCGGCAGCGGCATCGACAACGACGGCGGCTCCGTGACGGTCGATGACAGCACCTTTTCCGGCAACTCCGCCGGGGATTTCGGCGGCGGAGTCTACATCGGCGGCGGCATGGTGACGGTCAGCGACAGCACCTTCTCCGGCAACTCCGCCGGCGTTTCCGGCGGCGGAGTCTACATCGGCGGCGGGCCGGGGACGCTCGTCCTCATCGGCGACATCCTCGTGGGCAACACAGGCGCCGACGGGGCCGACGACATCGACGGCGCCGGCGTGGACTCGTCTTCCAGTTACAATCTCGTCGGCGCCGACCTCACCGGCAGCCTCGTCAACGGCGCGAACGGCAACCAGGTCGGCGTCACGGTCGCGCAGGCCGGCCTCGCCCCGCTGGCCGACAACGGCGGCCCGACCGAGACGTTCGCCCTGACGCCCGGTAGCCTCGCCCTCGGCGCCGGACTCACCGCGACGACGCCGGCCTACGACCAGCGCGGCGTCGCCCGCCCCGTCGGCGTCCCCGGCGACGCCGGCGCCTACCAGGCCGTTTACCCGCCGACCGACGTTCAACTGGCCTTCAGCGCGTCCGTGACGGAGCAAGGGTTCCCGGTCACGCTTTACGGCAGCTTCTCGGACCCCAGAACGAACGAACCGCATTCGGTGCGGATCGTCTGGCAGGACGGTTCCCCCGACACCACGCTACTACTGCCGGCCGGGACGCGCTCCTTCAGCGCGGATCACACCTACGCGGCGGAAGGCGGCTACTACCCGGCCGTGTTCATCACCAACGCCGACGGGCAGACGATCGCCGGCGCCTCCGAGGAGCAGGTGCTGCCGGCCCCGTTCTCGGTCGTCCTTCTCCTGAAGGCGCAACCCGGCCAGACGGTTTCGGGCGTCGTCACCGACCCCGCCACCGGCGACATCATCCAAACGGAGTTCACGCTTTCCCTGGCCGACGTGGGCGTGGGCGAGTTTCTGGCCGCCCAGCTCACCAACGTCGGCCTGACGCCGACGCCGAACGTCGTCGAGGCCGTTTCCACCTACGACTTCCGCGAACATAATCTGGGTCAACAAGACTCCGTAGAGGTGCTTTTATTCATCCGGGCTTCCCTGCCGCCCGGAACGGTCCCGGTGTTGCTGTACCTCGACCCGGCGACCCGCCAGGAGCACTTCTTCCAGGGCGACGTCCATTTCATCGAGGGGCCGAATTTCCTGATCGTGTCCCTGGTCCTGAACAACACCGACACGCCGCGATTGATCGACCTGACGACCACGGTGTTCACGGTCGCCGCTAGCGTGCCGGGCGCCACGGCCACGGCGGCGGTCAGCGCGTCGGTGGCCTCGGCCGCCCCCGGCGCGATCGTCGCGGTCCAGACGACGACGTTCCAGAGCAGCAGCCAACTGAAACTGACCCTGGCGACGACGCAGCTCGGCCAGGTGAGCCAGAGCCTGTCGTCGCTGGACGGCGGCGGCGGAGCCGACGAGGCGACCGACGGCGGCGGGGACGACGGTTTGGCGAAGGTCCTTGCGAAAGAGCTGGAGGCGCTATGGCGCGACGAGGTCGGGCCTGTGCTGCGCCCCTGGGGCCTTCCGCCACAACACGCGGCCCCTTCTTCGGAGTCCAGGCCGCCCAATCCCCAGGCACCCGAACGCCCCCAGGAGAACCAATCGCGCGAGGAGGCGCCGACGGGGCGGCCCCACGCGATCGACCTGTTCGTGCCGATTCCGGGCGTCGCCGTGTCCGCGGTCGGCCTAGGTCCCGCGAACGGTCGGCAAACGTCCCGCGCCGCGCCGGCGGCCGCCTACGTCCTGGCGGCCCCGCTGATCGGTTCGGTCTCCGGTCGTTTAGGCCGCCGAAAGAAGAAGGGCCGAACCGACCCTGAGACGGACGCCGCCTCCGAAGTCGGCGCCGACCCAACGGAGGAGTGAGGAGTGAGGAGAAAGAGAGCCTGTCTTTCTCCTCACTCCTCGCTCCTCACTCCTCACTATTTCTTTTCCAGCCCGGCCTCCAGCCGCTTGAAGTCGTCGCGCGAGCGCAGCGACTCGAAATCCGCCTTTTTCAACTCTTCCGAGTCCTTGAAGCCCCGCGCCACGGCCTGCCGGAGAAGTTCCATCGCCCGATCGCCGTAGGCCCGCGTCAACTCCTCGCGCTTCGCCGGCGCCAGGGCAGTGTCCTTCGCGGCCAGGCCGGCGCAGCGGGCCAGGCAGGCGGCGGCCAGGGGTCGATCCGCCCACGCGGGCGGCGCCGACTGGACCAGATCCGCCACGGCGTCGGCCGCGGCGGCGTGGTCGTGTAGGTCGATCAGGGTTCGGGCCAGCGCCAGCAAATGGCCGCACAGGCGCCGGCGATAGTCGACGTTTTTGGGGCTGAGTTTCAAGGCGATCCGTTGGCGGCGGACGGCCTCTTGCAGACGGTCACGGGCCTCGGCTTGCTTGGTTTCGCCGCGCAACAGGCCGGCCAGCTCCTCCAGGGCGGCGCCCATGTCGCTCTGAAGGTCGGCCGCGTTGGGGTACGCGGCCGTAAGCTTCTCGTAACAGTCCGTCAGGCGCCGCCGCCACGTCTCCAACTCCTCGGGGCGGGCGCCGGTCGCCGCCAGTAAATGGATGAGGTTCGTGTAAGGGTCGATAAGGTCCTGATCGTAGACGACGGCGTCGGGGTTCGCCGCCGCCAGTTCTTCGATTAACGCGATGTTTTTACGGTAACTTTTCTCGGCCGGGACGAGGCGGCCGGACTGGGCGTAGAGGACGCCGAGGTTGCCGTGGTACTTCCCCAGCGCCTCGCGGTAGGCGGCGTTCTTGGGGAAATCGGCCGTCAATTGTTCCTGGAGGGCGAGCGCCTCGCCCCAGGCCTTCTCCGCCTCCGGCCCGCGGTCTTTGGACGCCAGGAAGATGCCGAGTTCGTTGAGGCTGCTCGCCAGTTCCTGACGGTAGATGGGGACGGCCGGCTGTTCGTCCTTCAATCGCCTCAGCAGGTCCACGGCCGTCCGCCAATCCGCCTCCGCCTCGGCGGGACGGCTCACGGCCCCGCGCAGGTTGCCCCGGTCGTTCAGGGCGTCGGCCTCCAGCAGGCGGTAATCCGGGACGGCGGGAAAGGCGTCGGCCAGCTTCGTGAGTTGGTCCACCGCCTGCGTGTAGCACGCCTCGGCTTCCGGCAATTTGCCGTTCATCTGCCGGAGGACGCCGAGGTTGAGTTGGGCGCTCGCCAAGTCCTGCTGGTAAAGGGGGACTTTGGGGTGGTCCGCGGCCAGTCGGCGGCGCAGGTCGAGCGACCGGCCCAGGTCCTTCTCCGCCTCCTGGGGCCGATTCGTCGTCTGGTACAGCCCGCCCAGGTTCTGCAGGTCGTCGGCCAGTTGCCGCTGGTAGGCCGGCGCGTCCGGGTGGTCGGCCGCCAGTTTGTCCAGCAGGGGCAGCGCCTTGGCGTACTGCTTTTCCGCCTCGGCCAGGCGGTTGTTGGTTTGCAGGAGGACGCCGCGGTTGGTGTAGCTGGCCCCCAGGTCGTACTGGTAGTCCGGCACGGTCGGGTAGTCGGCGACCAGCTTTTCCTCGACGGTCAGGGCGCGGTCGTAGGCCTTCTCGGCCTCCTCCTGCCGGCCGGCGGCCTGGCGAACGTAACCGAGGCTGTGCCAGCTGGCGGCCTGTTCCTCGCGGTAAAGCGGCACGGTGGGGAAGTCGGCCGCCAGCCGGTCGCGCAATTGAAGAGATTGTTTGTATTCTTCCTCCGATTTCTTCGGGTCGGTGTCGCGCCAGAGGTTGCCCAAATGGTTGTGGGTAACGGCCAACTCCTGCCGGTACTCGGGAACGTCCGGGTGTTCGTCCGACAAGTCTTCCAGGACTTTGAGGGCTTGACCGAAGGCCTGTCCGGCTTCCTCCTGCCGGCCGGTGGCGGCCAGAAGGGCGCCGAGGTTGTCCTGGCTTCGCGCCAGGTCGAGCCGCAAGCCTGGCTGCGCGGAAGGGCCGGCCAGCACCTCGCGGCCGGCGAGGGACTCGCGCAGCAGCGACTCGGCCTCCACATACCGCCCCGCGCCCAGGAGCAGCGTTCCGAGGTTATTGGCGACGGCCGCCGACTCGCGGCGGTCGTCTTCCTGGCCCGTTTCGTCCACGAGTTTTCGCCGCAAATCGAGGGCGTCGCACAGCGCCTGTTCCGCCTCCGGCGTGCGGCCGGCGTCCTGGAGCATCTGGCCGAGGTTGTTCAAACAGGCGGAGAGGTCTTGCCGGTAACGGGCGTCGTCGGGGTGTTCCGCCGTCAGCGCCGTGAAGAACTCGCGGGCGGCGCCGTAGGACTGTTCCGCGGCCGCCTGGTCGCCGAGCAGCCGTTGGATGTCGCCCATGCGCAAGTGGGCGCGGCCGGCCTCCCGACGCACCGCCGGGTCGTCACTCTTGTCCTGGAGGAATTGTTCCTGAAAGTGCAGCGCCCGGGCCAGCAGTTCGCGGCGGACCTGTTCCATGCGCGGCTCGTGGGCGAGGCGGACCTGGCCGACCGCCGTCAGCATCTCATCGACGGCCGAGCGGGCGTTTTCAAAGTTCCGCTCCGCCCGCTGGTGCTCCGTCTCGGCGTTTTGAAAGTTCCGCTCCGCCCGTTGGTGTTCCGTCTCGGCGTTTTCAAAGTTCTGCTCCGCGCGGTCGTGCTCCGTCTCGGCGACATGCCGTAATCGAATTTGTTCCTCGGCCTGCCGCCGCTGGTATTCGCCGAAGGCGGCGCCGCCCACGGCCAGGCTCAACGCGAACAGGGCGCTCACGGCCGTCAGGGCGGCCGCCACCGGATGGCGCCGCGTCCACTTCCAGGCCCGCTCCCAGACCGGCGTCGGCCTGGCCAGGATCGGCTCCCGCGCCAGAAAGCGCCGCAAGTCTTCCGCCAGGGCGCCGGCGCCGGCGTAGCGGTTCTTCGGGTTCTTCTGTAAACATTTAAGACAAATCGTCTCCAGATCGCGCGGCACCTTGGGCTGGAGGCGGGACGGCGGGACCGGCTCCTGCGAGCGCACCTGTTCCAGGGTGTCCAGGACCGTCGCGCCCTTGAAGGGCGGCCGGCCCACCAGGGTCTCGTAGAGGATGGCGCCGAGGGAATAGACGTCGGCGACCGGCCCGACTTCGACCCCGCGCGCCTGTTCCGGCGCCATGTAGCTCGGCGTCCCCAGGATGGAGCCGCTCTGCGTGCGGCTTTCCGCGTCGTCGAGCCTCTTGGCCAGGCCGAAGTCGGCGATCTTGGGGACGCCGTCCGCGGTCAGCAGGACGTTGGCCGGCTTGAGGTCGCGGTGGACGATTTTCCGTTGGTGGGCGTACTCCATCGCCGCGGCCAGCTGGCGCAGCAGTTCGGCGGCCTGGCGCGGCGGCTGCGGGTCGCCGGCCAGCTTCTTGTGGAGCGGGCCGCCGTCCACGAACTCCAGGCAGAAATACGGCAGCCCTTTCACCTCGTCAATGTCGTAAATCTGGACGATGTTGGGGTGCTGGAACTTGGCGACGGCTTCCGCCTCGAGGCGGAAGCGGGCCAGGTCGCCGGCGGCGG
>Ga0182024_10008054_pt1 | contig 22431 bp, 18 predicted proteins | sample P32metaG_FD_120480 | JGI IMG/M metagenome (GOLD analysis project Ga0182024, IMG submission 120480) | Permafrost microbial communities from Stordalen Mire, Sweden - P3-2 metaG (Illumina Assembly) | ecosystem: Environmental > Terrestrial > Soil > Wetlands > Permafrost | place: Sweden: Stordalen... | reverse complement strand
TGTTGGCGGCGTCCATCAATTCCCCTGAAAGCCGGCCCGTCATTGTCGGCTCGTTGCGCGAACGCGCAGCGTTGATGATCCAGCGGATGGCGAGCGCGCGGCTACGATCCGTCCGAACTTCGATAGGCACCTGATAAGTCGCGCCACCAACGCGGCGCGAGCGCACTTCGAGCGCGGGGCTGACATTGCGCAACGCGTCGTGAAAGAGCTGCAGCGGATCCTGCTTCGTCTTCGACTGCATCGCGTCGAATGCGCCATAGACGATGTGCTCCGCTGCGGCCTTCTTGCCGGCGTACATCAAGCTGTTCATGAACTTCGCGAGCACCAGATCGCTGTATTTGGCGTCGGGAACAATTTCGCGGCGTTCTGCTCGGCGGCGGCGGGCCATGGAGTGGTTCCTGTCTCTCTCTTGCTCAGCTCAGATCACTTCGGCCGCTTGGCGCCGTAGAGCGAACGGCGCTGCTTACGATCCTTGACGCCCTGCGTATCGAGGACGCCGCGGATGATGTGGTAGCGCACGCCGGGAAGGTCTTTCACGCGCCCCCCGCGCAGTAGCACCACCGAATGCTCCTGAAGATTGTGCCCTTCGCCGGGGATATAGCTCACCACCTCGTAGCCATTCGTCAGACGCACTTTGGCGACTTTGCGGAGCGCCGAATTCGGCTTCTTCGGGGTCGTCGTGTAGACGCGCGTGCACACACCTCGCTTCTGCGGACAGCCCGTCAGAGCCGGCACCTTGTTGCGCTTCGGCTTTTCGCCGCGAGGCTTTCTGATCAGCTGATTGATCGTCGGCATCTATTCCGTTCCCTGACGCGCCTCGTGGCGCTGCTAAACACGCAATTCACCGGGCCGGCCTCTTGGGCCGCCCCGGCCATGCGGAGGACTGGGGAACATGCCCCCAATCGCGCAAACCAAACTCTTCCAAGACTGACTTCGAGCCAGCGTCTCGGCGCTCACGCGCCGACAGCCTGTCCGTGAAGGTCGCGTTATATAAAGTCGGCCAATTTTGGGGTCAAGGCCGGCGCAAGGATATTTCAGGCACAGCATGCCGCCCGGATCGCTCCGAGCGGCCTTCCATTCGACGGAAAGTGCAGCCTATTCGGCGGCTTGAGGCGGCCCCTCGAGAGCGGGCACTTGCGCTTTCGCCTGTTCCGCCTGGATGACGCGGTCGCGCTCTCCGGCGATGAGGCGCAGGCGCGCGATGGCGCCGCCCGTACCTGCCGGAATGAGGCGGCCCACGATCACGTTCTCCTTCAGACCTTCGAGCATGTCGACCTTGCCATTCACCGCCGCGTCGGTGAGCACGCGGGTCGTCTCCTGGAACGATGCTGCTGAGAACACCGAGCGCGTCTGCAACGAGGCCTTGGTGATGCCGAGCAGCACGGGCCGGCCCTCCGCCGGCTTGCCGCCGAGCTCGAGCGCCTTCTTGTTGGCCTCGTCCATCTCCAGAAGATCGACCTGTTCGCCGGCCAGCAGCGTCGTGTCGCCGCCGTTCATGATCTCCACTTTCTGCATCATCTGCCGGACGATGACCTCGATGTGCTTGTCGTTGATCTTCACGCCCTGCAGCCGATAGACGTCCTGGATCTCCTTGACGAGATAGGTCGCTAGTTCCTCGACGCCCTTGATGCGCAGGATGTCGTGCGGCGACGGATTGCCCTCCACGATGTAATCGCCCTTTTCCACAAAATCGCCTTCGCGCACGCTGATGTGCTTGCCCTTCGGGATCAGGTACTCGTTCGGCTCGAGCTTGTCGCTCTTGGGCTTGACGATGACGCGACGCTTGTTCTTGTAGTCTTTGCCGAATTCGACGAATCCGTCAGCCTCGGCCAGCACCGCACATTCTTTCGGCTTTCTGGCCTCGAAGAGCTCCGCCACGCGCGGCAGGCCGCCCGTGATGTCGCGGGTTTTCGCGCCTTCCGTCGGAATGCGCGCCAGCACGTCGCCCGCCTGGACCGTCGCGCCATCCTCGACCGAGATGATGGCATCGGCGGAAAGCTGGTAGCGCACGTCACCCACATTTGGCAGTGTGAGCGCCTTTCCCTTGCTGTCGAGGATTGCGATCGTCGGACGCAGATCCTGCGCTTTCGATCCGGTACCACGCGAGTCGATGACGACCTTGTTGGAGACGCCCGTCTTCTCGTCGGCCACTTCCTTCAGCGAAACGCCCGGCACAAGATCGTCGTAGCGCACAATACCATCGATTTCCGTGAGGATCGGAAGGCTGTTTGGATTCCATTCCGCGAGGCGGTCACCGCGCTTCACGGCGTGGCCTTCGTCGACCTTGACCTTCGCACCGTAGACGATCCGGTAGGAGGCGCGCTCCTGGCCCTTCGAATCGACAATGGCCAACTGCATGTTGCGCGCCATCGCGACCATTTCGCCGTTGGAGTTCTTCAGCAGATTCCGGTTGACGATCTTGATCCTGCCGTCATAGCTCGCCTCGATCTTCGACTGCCCTGCCACCTGCGCCGCGCCTCCGATATGGAACGTGCGCATGGTCAACTGCGTGCCGGGTTCGCCGATCGACTGTGCTGCGATAACGCCCACAGCCTCGCCGATATTGACCGACGTTCCCCGCGCCAGATCGCGGCCGTAGCACTTGCCGCAAACGCCGTCGGACAATTCGCACGACAGCACAGAGCGCACGCGCACCTTCTGGACATGCGCCGCCTCGATCTTTTCCGCGAGGTCCTCGCTGACTTCACGCCCCCGGCGCATGATGATTTCGCCGGTCTCGGGGTTCTTCACATCCTCGGCCGGCGTTCGCCCCAAAATGCGCTCCGCCAGGGAGGACACGACCTGGCCGCCGTCAATTTCCGCCTGGACCGTAATTCCCTTCTTCGTGCCGCACTCCTCGGCCGTGATGATGCAGTCGTTCGCCACATCGACGAGACGGCGCGTCAGATAGCCGGAATTGGCGGTCTTGAGGGCCGTGTCGGCCAGTCCCTTGCGCGCCCCGTGCGTGGAGTTGAAATACTCCATCACGCTCAATCCTTCCTTGAAATTGGACAGGATCGGCGTCTCGATGATCTCGCCCGACGGACGCGCCATCAACCCGCGCATGCCCGCGAGCTGTTTCATCTGCTGCGGCGAGCCGCGCGCACCGGAATGCGACATCATGTAGATGGAATTCATTTCCTGCAGGCGGCCCGTGATTGGATCGACGCGCGGCTCCTGAATTTCCTTCATCATCTCGGCTGCCACGCGGTCGGTACATTTCGACCATGCGTCGATAACAAGGTTGTATTTCTCCTTGTCCGTCGTGAGTCCGTCTTGATATTGCTGTTCATAGTCGCGCACCTGGTGACGCGTCTTTTCAATCTCCTTTTCCTTCTGTTCGGGCACGACCATGTCGTCCTTGCCGAAGGAGATTCCCGCCTTGCAGGCTTCGCGGAAGCCAAGTCCCATGATGGCGTCGCAGAAGAGGACCGTCTCCTTCTGGCCGCAATGACGATAGACTTCATCAATCAGGTGGCTGATCTCCTGCTTCCGGAGCAGGCGGTTTGCCAGCTCCAGCGGTATTTTCGGCGAGCGCGGCAACAATTCTGCGACCATCAAACGACCGGGAGTGGTGTCCACTCGCCGGACAATAGGATTACCGTCAGCGTCGACCGTCTTATAGCGGGCCTTGATTTTCGCATGCAGCGTCACTGCGCCGGCGAAGAGCGCGTGCTCGATTTCGGCCATGTCGTTGTAAAGGCCCTGCAGCGGCGCTTTGGTCTTGGGATCTTCCCTGTATTGGCCGGGTTCGTTGTCACGTTCTTGCGACAGGTAATAGAGGCCGAGGACGATATCCTGCGTGGGCACGATGATCGGCTTGCCGTTCGCGGGACTGAGAATGTTGTTGGTCGACATCATGAGCACGCGCGCTTCCAGCTGCGCTTCGAGCGAAAGCGGCACATGCACGGCCATCTGGTCGCCGTCGAAATCGGCGTTGAAAGCCGTACAGACGAGGGGGTGCAGCTGGATGGCTTTGCCTTCGATGAGCACCGGCTCGAAAGCCTGGATACCAAGGCGGTGGAGTGTCGGCGCACGGTTGAGCAGCACAGGATGCTCCCGGATCACCTCTTCGAGGATGTCCCAGACCTCCGGTCTCTCCTTCTCGACAAGTTTCTTGGACTGCTTCACCGTCTGCGAGAATCCCTTCGCCTCGAGCCGCGAATAGATGAACGGCTTGAAGAGCTCGAGCGCCATTTTCTTCGGCAACCCGCACTGATGCAGCTTCAGTTCCGGGCCGACCACAATGACGGAGCGGCCGGAATAGTCGACGCGCTTGCCGAGCAGATTCTGACGGAAGCGGCCCTGTTTGCCCTTCAGCATGTCGGCGAGCGATTTCAGCGGTCGTTTGTTCGCGCCCGTGATCACTCGGCCGCGCCGCCCATTGTCGAACAGCGCGTCGACCGCTTCCTGCAGCATTCGCTTCTCGTTGCGCACGATGATGTCGGGCGCCTTGAGTTCGATGAGCCGCTTCAGGCGGTTGTTGCGATTGATGACCCGGCGATACAGATCGTTAAGGTCCGAGGTCGCGAACCGGCCGCCATCGAGCGGCACAAGCGGGCGCAACTCGGGCGGGATAACGGGGACGACCGTCAGGATCATCCATTCCGGGCGATTGCCGGAATCGATGAAAGCTTCGACGACCTTGAGTCGTTTGACGAGCTTCTTCGGCTTTTCGCCCCCGTTGCACCCCGCGATTTCGGTGCGCAGGTTGTCGCGTAGCCGTTCAAGATCGATCGCCTGCAGCAGGTTCCGGATAGCCTCGGCGCCGATCATGGCGGTGAAGCTGTCGCCGCCATACTCGTCCTGCGAACGATAATACTCGTCCTCAGAAAGGAGCTGCCGCTCCTTGAGCGGCGTCAGACCAGGCTCGATGACGACATAATTCTCGAAATAAAGTACGCGCTCGAGATCCTTGAGCGTCATGTCGAGCATGAGACCGATGCGCGAGGGCAGAGACTTCAGGAACCAGATGTGGGCGACGGGCGAGGCCAGATCGATGTGGCCCATGCGGTCGCGGCGCACTTTCTGAACTGTGACTTCGACGCCGCATTTCTCGCAGACGATGCCCTTGTACTTCATCCGCTTGTACTTGCCGCAGAGGCACTCGTAATCCTTCACAGGTCCGAAGATGCGGGCGCAGAACAGGCCGTCGCGCTCGGGCTTGAAGGTGCGGTAGTTGATCGTTTCGGGTTTCTTGATCTCACCGTGCGACCACCGCAGAATCTGGTCGGGACTCGCCAGCGAGATGCGGATCCGGTCGAAGGTTGGAACCTCCTTGCCGGCCTGGAAGACGTTTAGCAATTCCTGATTCATACCCGTCTCCTGAAGAGCGGTTAGCGATTTAGGGTCAGCCGTTCACCAGCTCGACGTTAAGTCCGAGCGAGCGCATTTCCTTGACGAGCACATTGAAGCTCTCCGGAATGCCGGCTTCGAAAGTGTCCTCGCCGCGAACGATGGCCTCGTAGACCTTCGTGCGTCCGGCCACGTCGTCGGACTTCACGGTGAGTATTTCCTGCAGTGTGTAGGCGGCGCCATAGGCTTCGAGCGCCCAAACTTCCATCTCCCCGAAGCGCTGGCCGCCGAATTGCGCTTTGCCACCCAACGGTTGCTGGGTGACGAGGCTGTAGGGGCCGATCGAGCGCGCGTGGATCTTGTCGTCCACGAGGTGATGCAGCTTCAGCATGTAGATGTAGCCGACCGTGACCGGACGGCGGAACCCTTCGCCGGTGCGACCGTCATAGAGGGTGACCTGGCCTGATTCGCTGAGACCGGCCTGACGCAGCATCTCGACGATGTCCTTCTCCTTGGCACCGTCGAACACGGGGGTCGCAACCGGCAAGCCATCGCGCAGATTCTCGCCCAGCTCGATGAGACCTTGGTCGTCAAGCTCCGCGAGCCTCTCGTCATGACCGCCGTACATATGCTTCAGCGCGCGACGCAGCGGCTCGACCTTGCCGTCACGTCTCAGCTTGTCGACGACTTCGCCGATCTGGCGGCCGAGGCCAGCACACGCCCAGCCCAGATGCGTTTCGAGAATTTGGCCGACATTCATGCGGCTGGGGACGCCCAGCGGATTGAGAACGACATCGACAGAAGTCCCGTCGTCGAGATGAGGCATGTCTTCGATGGGCAGGATGCGGCTGATGACGCCCTTGTTGCCGTGGCGGCCAGCCATTTTGTCGCCCGGTTGAAGTTTGCGCTTCACCGCGACGAACACTTTCACCATCTTCATGACGCCAGGCGCAAGCTCGTCACCGCGGCGGAGCTTGTCGATCTTATCGGCAAAGCGCTTGTCGAGTCGCTGCTTCGACTCATCGTACTGCTTGCGCAACGCCTCTATCTCAGCCATCGCCTTCTCGTTGCGCAACCCGATCTGCCACCATTGATGGCGAGGGATCGCATCGAGCACGCCCTGCGTGATCTTGGTGTCGGCGGCGAACCCCTTCGGTCCCGATGCCGCCGTCCTGTGCAGCAAAATCTCGGAGAGCCGCGAGAAGATGTTGCGCTCGAGAATCGCAAGCTCGTCGTCGCGGTCCTCCGCGAGGCGCTCCTCTTCCGCTTTCTCGATGGCCAGCGCGCGCTGGTCCTTGTCGACTCCGTGCCGGTTGAATACCCGCACTTCCACGATCGTGCCGGTGACTCCCGGCGGCACTCGTAGCGACGTGTCGCGAACATCCGCGGCCTTCTCGCCGAAGATCGCCCGCAGGAGCTTCTCTTCCGGCGTCATGGGCGTCTCGCCCTTGGGTGTAACCTTGCCGACCAGAATGTCGCCCGGATTCACGTCCGCGCCGATATACACGATGCCGGCTTCGTCGAGATTCTTGAGGCTCTCCTCTCCGACATTGGGAATGTCGCGGGTGATTTCCTCGGGCCCGAGCTTGGTGTCGCGCGCCATCGTCTCGAACTCCTCGATGTGGATCGAGGTGAAGACGTCATCGCGCACGATGCGCTCGGAGATGAGGATCGAATCCTCGAAATTGTAGCCATTCCACGGCATGAACGCGACAAGCGCGTTTTTGCCGAGCGCGAGCTCGCCAAGCTGGGTCGAGGGACCGTCGGCAATGATATCGCCCTTCTGGACAGCGTCGCCCTCTTTCACCAGCGGCCGCTGGTTAATGCAGGTGGACTGATTCGAGCGCTGGAACTTCTTGAGCCGATAGATGTCGATGCCGGGCTGGGTAGGATCGGTTTCCTGCGTGGCACGCACGACGATACGCGTGGCATCGACTTGATCGACGACACCCGAACGGCGCGCCGCGATGGCCGAACCGGAATCGCGTGCGACCACATCCTCGAGCCCCGTGCCGACAAGCGGCGCCTCCGGACGCAGGAGCGGCACTGCCTGCCGCTGCATGTTGGAACCCATGAGGGCGCGGTTCGCGTCGTCGTTCTCCAGGAACGGCACAAGCGCCGCCGCGACAGAAACGAGTTGCTTGGGTGAAACGTCGATGAACTCCACCTGGTCTGGCGTCGTCATCACGAAGTTTCCGCCTTTGCGGCAGGACACCAGTTCGTCCGTCATGCGCCCGCGGTTGTCGATCGTTGCGTTGGCCTGGGCGATCGTGAACTTCGCCTCCTCCATCGCCGAGAGATAGACCACCTCATCCAGGACGTGCTTGTTCGTGACCCTTCGGTAGGGGCTTTCGATGAATCCGTATTTGTTCACACGCGCATAGGTTGCGAGCGAATTGATCAAACCGATATTGGGACCCTCGGGCGTTTCGATGGGGCAGATGCGTCCATAGTGCGTCGGATGGACGTCGCGCACCTCGAATCCCGCGCGCTCACGCGTTAGCCCGCCTGGGCCAAGCGCGGACATGCGCCGCTTGTGGGTAACCTCCGAGAGCGGATTCGTCTGGTCCATAAACTGGGAGAGCTGGGACGAACCGAAGAACTCGCGCACCGCCGCCGCCACGGGCTTCGCATTGATCAGATCGTGGGGCATCACGGTGTCGATATCGACTGCGCTCATACGCTCCTTGATGGCGCGTTCCATGCGCAGCAGTCCGACCCTGAACTGATTCTCCATCAATTCGCCGACCGAGCGGACGCGCCGGTTGCCGAGATTGTCGATGTCGTCGATCTCGCCGCGGCCGTCGCGCAGATCCGCGAGCGCCTTGACGATCGCGAGAATGTCCTCCTTGCGCAGAATCCTGGTCGTATCGGGAGCGTCGAGATTCAAGCGCATGTTCATCTTCACGCGGCCGACCGACGAAAGATCATAGCGCTCCGAATCGAAGAACAGCTGGCCGAACAGAGTCTCGGCCGTATCGAGCGTGGGCGGCTCACCCGGTCGCATCACCCGATAGATTTCGATCAGCGCCTGCTCGCGGCTGTGGCTCTTGTCCACCGCCATCGTGTTGCGCACATAGGCGCCGATTGTGATGCCGTCGACATTGATGACGTCGACCTCGCTGAAGCCCGCCTCTTCGAGCTGCGCGAGGCTCGCCGTCGTCAACTCGTCGCCCGCCTCCACATAAATCTCGCCGGTTTCAACATTGACCATGTCGAGAGCGGAATAGCGGCCGACCAACTCGTCCTCGGAAAGCAGAATTGTCTTGACGCCTTCCTCGTGCCATATGCGCAAGAGGCGCTGCGTAATCTTTTGGCCCGCCTCAACGACAACTTCCCCGGTCTTCGCGTTCTTCCAGTCGGAATTCGCCTTGGCATTGCGCATCCAGGCGGGATCGACCGCAGTCGCCCAGCTGCCGTTCTTCGTGCGCCGGTAGGCAATCTTCGTGTAGAAGTAGTTGAGGATCGATTCCTGGTCGAGACCGAGCGCGTAGAGCAGCGTTGTCGCCGGCAGCTTGCGCCGGCGGTCGATGCGCACATGGATGATGTCCTTCGCGTCGAACTCGAAATCCAGCCATGAGCCGCGATAGGGAATGACACGCGCGGCGAAGAGAAGCTTGCCGCTCGAATGCGTCTTGCCCCTGTCGTGGTCGAAGAAAGCGCCGGGGCTGCGGTGCATCTGCGAGACGATGACGCGCTCGGTGCCGTTGATGACAAACGTACCGTGGTCGGTCATGAGCGGGATATCGCCCATGTAGACGTCCTGCTCCTTGATGTCCTTGACCGACTTGGCGCCGGTTTCCTGGTCGACATCGAACACGATCAGGCGAAGCGTCACCTTGAGCGGTGCGGCGTGGGTCATGGAGCGCTGCTGACACTCCTCGACGTCGTATTTCGGCTCCTCGAAATGATAATCGACATATTCGAGCAGCGAGTTCTCGGAGAAATCCTTGATCGGGAAGACAGACGAAAAGACCGCCTGAAGGCCCTCGTCACGTCGGCCACCTTCGGGCTTCTCGACCTGCAAAAACTTGTCGTAGGACGTCCTTTGCACATCAATCAGATTGGGCATCTCTGCGATTTCGGCGATCTTGCCGAAGCGCTTGCGAAGCCGTTTGCGTCCCGTGAAGGAAAGAGTCATTCCGCGATTCCTTGGCCGTGAGCCGTTTTGCTGCGCCGGGTGGGGCGCACGCACCTTGATCCAATGGCGAAATCCACCGTCTCCCGGCGCGCCGTTCGCCGGAAGAGGTGGGATGAACGAAATATGTACGCGTTCGCCGATTTCAACCCGGCGAACCTCCTATTTCAACTCGACCTTTGCTCCCGCATCTTCGAGTTGTTTCTTGAGCTTGGCTGCCTCGTCCTTGCTCACGTCGGCCTTGACCTCCTTGGGCGCGCCCTCGACGAGATCCTTGGCCTCCTTGAGGCCAAGGCCGGTGATCGCACGGATTTCCTTGATGACGTTGATCTTCTTGTCGCCCGCATCGAGGAGAACGACCGTGAACTCGGTTTTCTCGACGGCCGGAGCCGCGGCAGCGCCCGCAGCCGGCGCGGCAGCAGCCGCGACGGGAGCGGCAGCCGATACGCCCCATTTGTCTTCCAGCAGTTTTGCAAGCTCCGCCGCCTCGATGACAGTGAGGCCGGACAGGTCATCCACAAGTTTCTCGATCTTCGACATGATTTGGTTCCTTACGTTCTGAACGGGTTTGAATGTGTGTGAATGGTCACGTCCCTATGCCGCTTCCTTCCGGGAATACGCGCCGATCACGCGGGCAAGTTGTCCTGCCGGCGCGGCCAGAAGGCCGGCCAGCTTCGTCGCGGGCGCATTCAGCAGTCCCACGATCCTGCCTCTCAGCTCGTCAAGGGACGGAAGCTCTGCGAGCGCCTTGACGCCGCTCGCATCGACCGCCGTACCCGCGACCACGCCGCCAAGGATCACGAATTTGCTGTTCTCCCTGGCATAGGCCACCACCACTCTCGAGGCAGCGACCGGGTCACGCGAAATCGCGATTCCGGTCGGTCCCTTAAAGAGAGGGGCAATGACCTCCGCGGCCGTTCCCTGGAGCGCGCGCACCGTCAGACGGTTCTTTGTCACCTTGAACGAGGCCCCCGCGGCGCGCATGCGCGTGCGGAGATCGCTCATCTGTGCGACCGTCATACCGGAATAGTGGGCGACGACCACGGAGCCGGCTTCGCCGATAAGCCCGTTCAGGCTCTCGACCACTTCCGCCTTCTTGGTACGATCCATACGCGCCACTTGGCTCTCCTTCGCAACCGGCGGCTTCGGCGATGAAACCGCCGCCCTGTGACGGACCGCCTGAATTCGCGGCCCGGTTCTGTCCCAGGGCTCAAACCCGTACCGCAGCTCCCGAAGGGGGGCCACGAAACGGCTTACCCTGTCTATGCAGGCATCGATTGAGCCCTCAAGGATTTTACGCCCTTGGAGGCACCTGCAGTCTCGGACAGTCCGGCGATCGCCCGCCGGAATCTACAAAATCTCACATTCCGCCCTGCACGCCCACGCTCCCGAGCGCGACTTTGACGCCCGGGCCCATCGTCGAACTGACGGAAATCCGTTTCATGTAGGTGCCTTTCGCGCCCTGCGGCCTTGCCTTGGCGACGCTGTCGATAAAACTCCGGACGTTCTCGATCAACGCCTTCTCCTCGAAACTCGCCTTGCCTACCCCTGCCTGCACGATGCCGGCTTTCTCGACGCGATATTCGACCGCGCCTCCCTTGGCATCCTTGATGGCGCTCGTCACGTCCATCGTGACCGTTCCGACTTTCGGATTGGGCATCAGTCCGCGCGGGCCAAGAACTTTGCCGAGCCGACCCACTACGCCCATCATGTCCGGCGTCGCGATGCAGCGCTCGAAATCGATCTCGCCTTTCTGCACCCGCTCCGCGAGATCTTCGGCGCCAACGATGTCCGCACCCGCGGCCTTCGCCTCGTCGGCCTTTGGTCCTTTGGCAAAAACCGCAACTCTGAGCTTACGGCCGGTTCCGTTGGGCAAAGATACGACTCCGCGCACCATCTGGTCGGCATGACGCGGATCGACACCGAGATTGATGGCGACCTCAATCGTTTCATCGAATTTGGCCGTCGCCCGCGCCTTTACGAGCTTGACCGCCTCTTCGACCGGATACGCCTTCGTCGAATCGAGACCGTCGGCTGCCTTGGCGAATCGCTTGGTTATCTTTGGCATCGCCCCTACTCCCTCACCTCAATGCCCATCGAGCGCGCTGAGCCCTCGATCATCAGCATCGCGGCCTCCACGTCATGGGCATTCAGATCTTTCATTTTGGCCTCTGCGATCTGCCTCACCTGCGCCCTTGTCACGCTGCCGCGAATGTCGCGTCCGGGAGCTTTGGAGCCGCCATCCACTTTCGCCGCCTTCCTCAGGAAGTAGGAAGCGGGCGGCGTCTTCATCTCATAGGAAAACGACTTGTCCGAATAGACGGTGATGTTCACCGGGATCGGCATGCCCTTTTCCTGGTCCTGGGTCTTCGCGTTGAAGGACTTGCAGAACTCCATGATATTGAGGCCGCGTTGACCGAGCGCCGGGCCGATCGGCGGTGACGGGTTGGCCGATCCTGCCGGCACTTGCAGCTTGACGTAACCCACGATCTTCTTCGCCATGTTCCACCTTCTCCTAAAGGGTCGCGGTTAGCGGCCCGGCGAAGGGCCTCCCGCGCGTCGTAGTGACTTCAGACCTTTTCGACCTGCGTGAACTCAAGCTCTACCGGCGTCGCGCGGCCGAAGATCGAGACGGCAACCTTGAGCCGCGAGCGGTCGTCATCCACTTCCTCGACGACGCCATTGAAAGACGTGAAGGGCCCGTCGGCGACGCGCACCTGCTCGCCGATCTCGAAGGTGATCGACGGTTTCGGCCGTTCGGCGCCTTCATGCACCTGATTGAGGATACGATCGACCTCGCTCTGGCGCAGCGGCATGGGCTTGTTGTTCTGGCCAAGAAAGCCCGTCACTTTCGCCACGTTCTTGATCAGGTGGTAAGCCTCGTCGGTCAGTTTTGCACGGACGAGCACATAACCAGGCAGAAATTTTCGCTCGGCATTGTGCTTTTGTCCGCGGCGAATCTCGATCACTTCCTCGGTTGGCACCAGAACTTCTTCGACCAGGTCGGAGAGACCTTGAATCTGGGCCTGCCGCTTGATCTCCTCCGACACCTTCTTCTCGAAATTCGAGTAGGTATGGACGATATACCATTTGGCATCGGAGTGCGGAATCGTGCTCGCTTCGACCATCATTCTCAGGCTTCCTTCGCGTCCCCTGCGCTATTGCAGGGCTCCGATCAGCCAACGCTCCCCGAAAGCGAGAAGCCAATCGACGACGAAAAAAAACATCATCATCAACCCGACCATGATGAACACCATCACCGTGGTCAGCCATGTTTCCTTCCAGGTTGGCCAGGTGACCTTCGACGTCTCCCGCTGAACCTCTCGGAAGAACTGGAACGCTCCGCTCCGCCGCAATGGAACGGGCACGTCCTTGCCGGTGTTGTCGGCAGTCTTTTTGGTCGCCTCAGCCAACGATGAATTCCCGTTTTGTGTCACTTGGCAGGAGTGGAGGGACTCGAACCCCCGGCCTACGGTTTTGGAGACCGCCGCTCTACCAACTGAGCTACACTCCTTCAGACAAAAGCCAACGCGCCGGAGAGCGACTTGCTCGCCAGCGCGGGTCACGGCTTTCGCCGGGGAAGCGGGTGTTTACCAGCCGAATCCGGGCCATGCAAGCGCCAAGCGGCCACAATTTGGGTAGCCATACCACGGTTGGCACGTCATCCCACAGCCTCTGGAAGACACGGGAAAGAACTGCCCGCTCCGGGTGTGCTAAGCCGCGCTTGCTTCCGATGAGCCTGCCATGGATCCGCTGGCCGCATCCCTCGCCAATTCCCCCGCGCTGTTTCCGCACGCGCTCGACCTGCGCCGCGACGTGGTGACGCTCGTTCGCCTGAGCCGCGCGGACTACCAAAATGCGAGTTTTCTGGACGACCGTATTGCCCGACCCGGCCGCGACCTGGCGTGGCAGCAGCTCGCGCGAGCCGTCGGGGAGGCTGGTCTCGGCGAGACCTGCCACTTTATTTTCCACATCGGCCATGTGGGCTCGACTTTGCTGTCGCGGCTGCTGGGAAAACACCCTGCGCTCTTCTCGCTCCGCGAGCCCCAGATTCTGCGAATGATTGCGCAGATGCCGGACGCGACGCGGCGCGAAACCTATCTTCCGGCGTGTCTCAAATTGTGGTCGCGCACGTTCAATCCCGGCGCACGAGCGCTCGTGAAAACGACGAGCTTCGTCTCGGAAATTGCCGCCCAACTGCTTGGCCGCGCATATTCTCCCAAGGCTCTCCTGATAGGGGTTTCGCCCGAAACTTATCTGGCGACGATTTTTGGCGGCGCGAATTCGCCTGTCGAGGCGAAGATGCTGGCACCATCGCGCCTGGCGCGCCTCGAAAAGCGCGTGGGGGGCAAATGGCGGCTCGGCGATCTGAGCGAGGGAGAAGTCGCGGCGCTGGGCTGGGCCGGCGAAGCGTCGGCGATCCTGGAAGCCGCAGAGCAGGCCGGCACGCGCATCCAAGTGCTCGATTTTGAAAACTTTCTCGCTAAACCGCACGGCTCCCTCGAGCGTGTGTTCAGGCATTTCAATGTCGCCGCCGATGCGCAGGAGGTTGCCGCGATCCTTTCAGGCCCTGAAATGTCGACCTACTCAAAGGCACCGGAGTTTTCCTATGACCCGCAGCTGCGCCGGTCCGTGCTTGACCAGGGGCGGAGACTACACGCGGATGAAATTCACCGCGGCCTGTTATGGCTCGACCGCGCCGCGCGCGAGCACCAGTCGATCGGCCGCGCGTTCGCGCTTTTCAATTATTGGAGCGGGTGAAGGGAATCGAACCCTCGTCATCAGCTTGGAAGGCTGTTGCTCTACCATTGAGCTACACCCGCAGGCGCGCGAGACGCGCAGAAGTTGGAAACCAGAAATCAGAAATCGGGTGGCTTGCCAAGCTGTTGAAGGGGCGCCCGGTCCGAAGCGCCATCAAAGCCGCTTTTCGGCGAAGGTCCTGCCGGAATGTGATTTGAGATATTTTTCGATCGCGAAGGCATGCCTCTCATCGGAAAACGCGATGCAGGTTCTGATTGTCCATGGCGTATAGTGCAAATGAATGTGGCTTGCCGAGCCGTAGCTCGCGGCAACGGGGCCGGCCTTCGCCCTGCGGGCTTCGGCGAGGCAGCCTTCACTCGCTCCGCGAGCGAAGGCTGGTGGGGGAAGTAGGACTCGAACCTACGAAGGCTTAGCCAGCGGATTTACAGTCCGCCCCCTTTGCCGCTCGGGACATTCCCCCAATGACGGAATTCCGAGGCTGGAGAGCCGCGGCGCGCGGATATCAGCCAAACGCCCCAATGTGTCAATAGAATCGCCGGGGATCTCGTCCCTGGCTTACTTCACTGAAATTTGCCGTTTGCGCCACTTTCGCTTTCGGAATTGAGCGGGCTGAATAGGGTTCATGAAAAGATCACGGACGGGAAGCCGCCATCCGGCTGATTCAGGAGGCCTCTGGCTCTACGGGCTGCATGCCGTAACGGCCGCACTTGCCAACCCATTGAGAACAAGCCGCCGGTGTGTACTTACGGAGCGAGCGGCACAGACAATCGGCGCAAATCTGCTGCAGCGCGTCGAAGTTACCACGGCTGACGCCGCGCAAGTCTCGCGTCTCCTGCCGCCAGGCACGGTGCACCAGGGAGCTGCCCTATGCTGCGAGCCGCTGCCCCGCCGCCACCTCGACGATATCGTCGGCGGCTCAGGGCGGAAAATCGTTGTCGTGCTCGACCAGATTGCTGACCCACAGAATGTAGGAGCCATTCTGCGCTCCGCCGCTGCGTTCGAAGCTTCAGCCGTGATTGTGCAGGACCGGCACGCCCCACCCGAGTCCGGCGCGCTCGCCAAGGCGGCGTCGGGAGGCCTTGAACTTGTGCCGTATCTGACGGTCGTCAATATCGCGCGGACACTGCAACAGCTGGGTGCAGCCGGCTTCTGGCGCGTCGCGCTTGCCGGCGACGCCGATCAGCCCCTCGCCACCGCGGTCGCCGATGGTGACGTGTCGCTTGTGCTTGGCTCCGAAGGCGCCGGTCTTCGGCGCCTGGTGCGTGAGAATTGCGATACGTCCGCTTTGATCTCCGTCGGGCGCCGTATGGAGAGCCTGAACGTTTCCAACGCAGCGGCTATCGCGCTTTACGAATGTCGGCGGGGCCAGGTTGCGGCGGATGCAACTGCGATTCCACCGTGAGGAGGACAAAATGCGCTCGTGTCTGTTGTGGCTGATCGGCGTGCCGATCCCGATCATCATTCTTCTCTGGCTTATCACCGGGCACGCATGAGCCGCGACGCCGGCCCTCAATAAAGCGCGGCGACCTCGTTCGCGCCGCCATAGTTTTCGATGAAAACAAGGACTTTATATCCTTCGGCAAAACTCGGTCGGCCGTTCGCATCGTGCAAGATTGTTCCATCATTGCTCATCGTGCCGCTACGCCTGTCGATCGCAAAACGTGGCGCGAGACCGCGATGCTGTGCGCGTATCAGGGTGAACAATGTGCGGGCTGCCTGCGGCGCGAGGCGTACGCATCCCGCGCTCGCACGCGAACCAAGCAGGGCGACATCCCTTCCCGTCGCGCCGTGTATCGCGAGGCCAGTTGGAATTCCCTTCTTCACCCACGTGAAAAACATCGCATATGGCATGGGCTGGCGCCATTGGAGCGAGAAGTGATGCCTGTAGGAGCGCCGAGGATCCAGCTCGTAATACCCGGCCGGCGTATAGCTTGGCAGCCTGCGGCCTTCCGAATTGTATTCGACGCGCTCACGTCCCGTTGACACCGGCCAATTATAGAGCAGCGCAAGGTCGTCTGATCGGGCGTTCTTTTGGAACACATACATGCGTTGAGCCCACGGACCCCGCGCCGCCTTGCTCACATAAAGAAACAGCTCGAAATTGCCGTAAAGTTCGCGCGGGAGACTGTCCTTTAGGCGCTCCTTGACGCGCACGAGATCGGCAGCGCGCGGCGCAGGCAAGGTCGGGAATTGCGGCCCTTTTTTGCCCGATGCAACAACTTCAGCGATGCCGGGCGCCGACTTGTTTGACCGCTCGCGAACTCTGGAACGCGCTGCCGACCGGGACACCTCTTGCGAAGGCGCCGTCAAATCGAGCCGGACGACCACCCCGGACACCCCATTACCCAGGGACCAGGTTTTCGCGAGAGCCCGTTTCATTTCCCGCGCGTACTCGAATGCAGCCGCTCCCTTGATAGCCAACGTCCGCTCCGAACCTGCAAGCGCAACATCGACCGCATTCGCCGCGATCGCAGTCCGTGCGGTGAAGTCGCGGGTCGCAAGATTGGCGGATTCGGTTATCCCGGGATGCAAGGAAAGTATGGCCACACCACCATAAAACGATGCCGCCGCAACATAAATTCCGCTCACTTGTCTCAGTGCCGACATCTGCCCGCACGCCCCGGCGGATGGGCCGCAGCCCCGCGCCGATTATTAAACAATCCTTAACAAGATCGCAAGATTCCGGGGATCTAATCAACAGCTTATTGGTAAATTCGTTACGTTTGAGCCCTTCGCCGACCCGGTTTCGAACGGGGCGTTTGATCCAGAGGAGGACCGCATGAGCCCGCTCCGCCCCCGGCAGCATCTCGAGACTCATGAGGTGACGAACCAGCCGCCGCCCTTCGAGAATGTGAACCTTTTCGAGTCGGACCTGGCGTTCGTGGACGCGGTCGCCCACGCGGGCGGACGCGCTCATCTGGACCGGCTTGCGCGGTTCGGCGCCCGTGCCGGCTCGGCCGAGGTCGCAGAATTTGCGATGCAGGCCAATCAATTCTCGCCCCGACTGAAAAGCTTCGATCGTTACGGCCGAAGAATCGATGAGGTCGAATTTCATCCGGCCTATCACGCGCTCATGAAGCTCGGTTTGGAGGCCGGTGTCGCAAGTGCGGCCTGGAGTGGCGCCGACGCCGGTCACGTGTTGCATGCGGGCCTCGAGTTCCTCATGGCGCAGATCGAGCCCGGCGTCTGCTGCCCCATGACGATGACCTATGCCTCCGTTGCGGCGCTGCGCCACCAGCCGGACATCGCAGCGCAATGGCTGCCTCGAATTCTCGCCTCGCAATACGATTCGTCGTCCCAGCCGGAGGCAGCCAAGGCTGGGGTCACAATTGGAATGGCCATGACGGAAAAGCAGGGCGGCTCGGATGTGCGCGCCAACACCACCCGCGCCTCTCCGATCGGCAGCGCTGGTCCGGGCCACGCCTATCGTCTCATGGGGCACAAATGGTTCTGCTCTGCTCCCATGTGCGATGCCTTCCTGACGCTTGCTTACGCCGATGAAGGACTGAGCTGCTTTCTCGCGCCGCGTTGGACGCCGGATGGCGAGCGGAACTCGATCGATATCCTTCGGCTGAAGGACAAGTTGGGCGATCGCGCCAATGCCTCATCGGAGATCGAATATCGCGGCGCCTACGCGCTGATGGTGGGCGAGCCGGGCCGCGGCGTGCGCACGATCATTGAAATGGTGCAGCACACAAGGCTCGATTGCACGATCGCGCCTGCCGCCTATATGCGCCAGGCGCTCGCAAATGCGCTCTGGCACGCCGAACACCGCATGGCGTTCCAGAAGAAGCTGATCGATCAACCGGCGATGCGCGTGCTGCTGGCCGACATGGCGGTCGAGTCGGAGGCGGCGACGGCGCTTGCCTTCCGCGTCGCAAGAAGCTTCGACGAGGCGAAGACGAGTGCCATGGCCGCCGCGTTTTCGCGCATCGCCACACCGGTTGCAAAATACTGGCTCAACAAGCGCGTAGTGAACTTTGTTTATGAGGCGATGGAAGTGCATGGCGGCTCGGGTTACGTCGAGGAAAACGTGATGCCGCGACTGTTCCGGCAGTCTCCGCTCAATTCGATCTGGGAAGGATCGGGCAACGTCATCTGCCTCGATGTGCTGCGGGCAAAGGCTCGCGAGCCGGAAAGCGTGGCTGCATTCGTGAACGAGATCGAAGCTGCGCCCGGTTTCTGTGCCTCGCTCGACGCTGCGGTCGAAAGTGTCCGGGATCGACTCGTTCAGCCGGCGGGCGAAGGGGATGCGCGGCGGCTTGTCGAAGATATGGCGCTCGCGCTGCAAGGCTCGATTCTTGCCCGCCATGGGCCGGCCGCGATGGCCAATGCCTTTTGCGCCACGAGGCTCGCGGAACGGCGCGGCTATGCATACGGTGCGCTTGCGACAAAAATCGACTGCGACGCTATCTTGTCCAGAGCATCGCCCATTTTCTGAAATCCGGTATTATGGCGCAAGCGGTGGAAGCCTTCCGCCGCCGATTTCCCACATATCTCGCGAGGCTCAAATCATGGTGGCATGCCGTGAGCGCGTTCGCGCGGCTTTGTGGCCGGATTCGCCGCCATTCTCGACTCCCGGTATCTTCACGCGGGACTGGCGATTTCCTCACTGCGCCAAACCGAGGGGCTGAATGCGATTCATCCGCGATAGGGCCAGCCACTTATGCCAGCTATGGCGGGAAGGGTTATGGGGAAAATTGGTCGCGCTGCTTTACGCGGCGGCTGGCCTCTATGTTCTTGTCCGCGACGAGTTTTGGCGTCCAAAACATGCCGACACATGGGCGATCTTCAACATGATCCCCCATCTTTCGCTCGCTTGGTGGCTAGTTGGGGCGCTGGCAATAGTCTGTCTATGGCTATTTGAGGCGTCATTTCGCGTCCAGAGGAAGGGTCGCGAAAAAATCGCGGCACTAGAATTGAAAACGGAGACGCCGGATTTGGTTATTGAGTGGCACACATCCCCGGAAGCATTTTCCACTCTTCCGGCTCAAGAGGGCACAGAGCCCTCGGGCAGGGAAGGCATCTATATCTTCATGCGGGATATTCGCTTCTTGAACAGATCGACCAGACCGCTCTCGGTAGAGGCAAGATTAAATATCTACCTTGGCGATGATATTTCGAGCGGCCCGTATTTGTCACCTGATCAAGAGGATATTCCGTTCCCAGGAATGGAGAAGGTGCGCGAGACGAGGGACGCATCTATAGGGCCACATCTCGGAAGAATCATCCACGTTCCGCCCCAAACTGTTGTGCACGGTTATTTGACATACTTTTTCAGCAAAGCCGCTGTCCAGTTTTTTGTTGAGCCGATTTCAGCAAGCCGCAACCAGCGAATCCTTTATTTTCTTAGCGCCGCACAAAAGGCTCTCGCCGTCATCGAACACATATCCGGATCATCGCGGATTGTGCCATTGGACCCGGCTGGGTCTTTCAGGTTTCGGGACCATCCTAGCTCGGTTTAGATATCCTCAAGCCTCACGCCATCAAGTTCCAATGCGGCTAGGCTCGCAAGTAGGAAGGTTGCCGCGAACGTTCCTCGCGCCAGTTTCGATTTGATGGACGGGACCGTTTCGCTCTTCAGACCGTGCTTTGCCAGCCTCTCCGCTAGTCCAGCATAAGTCACGTCTGCCCGCTTCAATTCCGCCTTCAAAAACCGGGAAGCCCGTTCCCCAATTTCAGCCTCAGATTTGGCAAATCCAGCCATGCGTTCCTCACGTATCAGATATGCTACCCAAGGAGCATAAACGGTCTTTATTGGCATTGCAATAGGTCCTTAGGTTGCATATATGCTACCTAGGATTTGAAAGCGATACCAATGGCACAGCACTTCCTCCTTTCCGCGAAAGCCAAGACCCTCACGCTGGCGACAGTGTTCCGCATGACGGACGCGGAAGCCGAGACAATGTTCCGCAAGGTGCGCTGGCCAGACACGGACGGCGCTCCGGTTTGTGCGAAATGCGGCGGGTTGGATGCTTACGAGTATCGCCGCGAGACTGGGGCGCTCTGCTTTGAATGCCGCGCATGCAAGGCGCATTTCAGCATCACAAGCGGCACTCTCTTTGCCAGCCACAAGTTGCCGCTCCGAACGTATCTCGCGGCCATCGCAATCTTTTGTAATGAAGTGAAGGGCAAGAGCGCACTGGCGATCTCGCGCGATCTCGGCGTCTCCTACAAGGCGTGCTTTGTCCTGCTTCACAAAATGCGCGAAGCGATGGCAGAGGAAATGAAGGGCCGCGTTGTCGGCGGAGAAGGCAAGATCGCGGAAATCGACGGCGGATATTTCGGCGGCTATGTGAAGCCAGCCAACCATCGCGATAACCGCGTTGACCGCCGCCTTGCACACAATCAATCCGGCAAGCGCCGTGCGGTCGTTATCATCCGCGAGCGCGACGGCAAGTCTCTCCCGGCAGTGTTCCGGTCGGAAGGCGCGGCGCTGTCATGGATCAAGTCTCGCATCGCCAAAGGAACGGTCGTGAATGCCGATGAAGGCAAGTCATGGAACGACCTGCATTCCCGTTTCGAGATGAAGCGGATCAACCACGAAGAAGCCTATTCGGCGGACGGCGCTTGCACGAACATGGCAGAGGAATTTTTCAGCCGCATGCGCCGCGCGGAAATCGGCCATCACCATCATATCGCTGGCACTTACTTGCTCCGCTACGCGCAAGAGGCGTCATGGCGTGAAGATAACCGCCGCGTGAGCAATGGCGAGCAAACCCGCACGGTCGCGCACCTTGCGATGAAGCGCGGCCCCTCAGTCGATTTCAGCGGCTATTGGCAGAGGCATATCAAAGCGGCCTAACATGGACAGCGCAACGATGGCGGTGCGAAATGTCAGACGAGAAAAAACAACAAGACCGCGAAGCAGCATTCATATTCGGAATTGGCTGCCACGGGGTTGCTGCTATGGGGCTCATACAAAATCTGTTCAAGGTTCTCCGCGAGAAGCAGATTCTTTCCGATGTCGAACTCGCGTTGCTTTTCGAGAAGTCGATAGAGCAAGCGCGCGGGCTAGGTGATCCAGCGAGCGAGCGGTTTGCTGAATCTGTTCGGCAAACCATCCATCATCTTGCAAACAGAGTCTTAGTTTCGCCGCCGGACTCTGTGAAGCATTGATTGCCTTGCGCATAACGATACCCCTTTTGTATCACTGCGAAACTACGTCGCAAGTCCGCTCATATGCCTTCCCAACGGCATCTGGCGACGCTGCGCGCAGCTTTGGATCAGTATAGATCGCGCGTATGATCCGCTCCAGCCTTTCCTGTGCGCCGTGATATTCAGGAATCGACTGTCGCATTTCCACAATCTGTTCGCGCATGGAATCGCCCATCCCCTTTTCGCGGACAACTGCTGCGGCGAAGCCTCCAACTTGGTCGCAACGCATTCCCGGCACATATTCCGGCGGTTCAGCGGCGACAGTTCCGGCTAGTGTGACCGCCGCGACGGACAGCCACGCGATGCAGTGAGCGCGCATAATCTCTCCCCGAAGGATAGAAAGCCTAAGCCGCTTCTTGGCACTCTGCCACGGCCCATCTGGCGTTCCGCGTCTTGCCGTCCTTTGCGATCTCACCGCGCCGCGTCATGGCTCCAAGCCTCGCCACAATCATCTTCGTGACCGCCAGATGGCAGGCGTCCGGGAACCCCTTAGCCGCGATGATGGTCGCCGCGATCTCTCCGGCCGCCAGAGGCTTGCTGGCGTCCCGGAGCGCCTCGCGGACGAGACGGGCCAGCTCGTCACGTTTGAAATAGACGCCGCGCCGGTAGTGCTTTCGTGGGGCGAGATAGTCCGGATGCTCTGGCGATAGGATGGCTATGGCCGCGTCTAGGTTCGCCAGCGCGGCACGTAGCTTCGTGACCCGCGTCTCCGCGTCATGGACTTGGCCGGTGATCTCCTCGCGGCGCTTGCGGAGCCCGGCTATGGCATGGTCGGTCATGCCGCCAAGGTAGGGCGCAGGCCGGTCGATTTCTTCCACCGCTTGCGCCATAATACCGCTGAAATCTATCCAAATTTGCCCGATCGCGCGAAGCCGCGTGGCGCCAGGCGGCCGGCTTGTGCGCGGGCGCCGCGCCAATCCTTGAGCTCGGCCGTCGTCCAGGTGCGGCCATTGACATCGCGCAACCCCTCTTTCCAGACGAAGCTCGTCGCGTCGAGGAGATGTCCATCCTTGTAACGCTGCAGAATGACGCCGCGCCCGCGCGCGAGCTCCGGAACCTCGCCGATAGCAAACACGAGC
>Ga0182024_10008053_pt1 | contig 22432 bp, 21 predicted proteins | sample P32metaG_FD_120480 | JGI IMG/M metagenome (GOLD analysis project Ga0182024, IMG submission 120480) | Permafrost microbial communities from Stordalen Mire, Sweden - P3-2 metaG (Illumina Assembly) | ecosystem: Environmental > Terrestrial > Soil > Wetlands > Permafrost | place: Sweden: Stordalen... | reverse complement strand
GCTGACGATCCGCGACATGGTGCGGGCGCAAAAGCGCCTCATCGATCATCTCGGCATCGACCAGCTGTTTTGCGTGATCGGCGGCTCGATGGGCGCCATGCAGGCGTTGCAATGGGCCTCGACTTATCCCGATTCGGTGTTCGCCTCGGTGCCGATCGCCGGCGCGGCGCGCCATTCGGCGCAGAACATCGCGTTCCATGAGGTCGGCCGCCAGGCAATCATGGCCGATCCCGACTGGTGCGGCGGGCGTTACCTGAGCCTCGGCCGCAGCCCGTCGCGCGGGCTCGCGGTCGCGCGCATGGCGGCGCACATCACCTATCTGTCGGAAGCGGCGCTGCACCGCAAATTCGGCCGCAACCTGCAGGACCGCCGCGCGGTCACGTACGGTTTCGACGCCGATTTCCAAGTGGAAAGCTATCTGCGCCACCAGGGCAGCACGTTTGTCGACCGGTTCGATGCCAACTCCTATCTCTACATCACGCGGGCGATGGATTATTTCGACCTCGCCGCCGAGCACGGCGGATCGCTGCCGGCCGCGTTCGCCGGCAGCCAGCCGCGGTTCTGCCTGATCTCGTTCACCAGCGATTGGCTGTTCCCGACCGCAGAGAGCCGCGCGCTCATCCACGCCCTCAACGCCGTCGCCGCCAATGTCAGCTTTGTCGAGATCGAGACCGACAAGGGCCATGATGCCTTTCTGCTGCATGAACCCGAGCTGTTCGCGACATTGCGCGGCTTTCTTACCGGCTGCGCCGAGCATCGCGGCGTGACGCGTTTCTGGAGAAGCGGGGCGTGAGCCGCAGCGCCATCCTGCCGATCGAAATCGCCGCACGCCGGGACGCACCCGCAACCGCGGCTCCCGATGAGCTGCGCAGCGATCTTCGCCTGATCGCCGACATGATCGAGCCCGGCTCGCGGGTTCTCGATATCGGCTGCGGCGACGGCGCGCTGCTCGCCTATCTTGCGCGCGTGAAGGCGGTCGATGCGCGCGGCATCGAACTGAGCCAGTCGGGGGTCAATGCCGGCGTGCGCCATGGCCTCTCGGTCATCCAGGGTGATGCCGACCGCGACCTCGAAGCCTTTCCCGACGGCGCCTTCGATGTCGTCGTGTTGAGCCAGACCTTGCAGGCGACGCGCCAGCCGCGGCTCGTGCTCGAAGAACTGTTGCGCATCGGCAAGCGGGCGATCGTGTCGTTCCCGAATTTCGGCTTCTGGCGGGTTCGCCTCAGCCTGTTCTTTCGGGGGCGGATGCCGGTTACCGAGATTCTCGACAACTCCTGGTACGACACGCCGAACATTCACCTCTGCACGATCCGCGACTTTGTCGTGCTGTGCGACGAGATCGGCACCCGTATCGAACGCAGCCTTACCCTCGACCGGCACGGCCGCCCGTTCACCCTCGATCCGCGCGGCAGCCTCGCCAATTTGCTGGCCGAGCAGGGCGTCTTCGTGCTGTCCGGAAAATTGGACAAGCCGTAGAGCCGATCCGCGGAGGGCAAGGGCAATCGCTCTTAGGCCGTCAATTTGGCGCGGTCGTCCAATCCCCGAGAAACCAGCCTTGTGCCGTTGCAAGGCTGAGGCGCGCCGCACACACTTCCCGGCAGGCATGTGCCTCACGCTGATCTTTCTGGCGGAAGGTCGTTCGGTTTTGCGGCCACAAATTGGCTGCCTCATCAGCGCCGCCGAGGCAAAGCGGAACGAGATGGTCGATCTCCCACTCGGCGCGGGCGGCGTGCCCCTGCGGCGGCTCGATGCCGTATTCGCGGAAGACCCACGATTTCAGGTCATAGGCCGTCGCCCGATGGCGCCGGCTGTAGCTCAGGTTGCCTTCGAGCGCGCAGACCTCGCGAACGTCGGTCGTCGCCACCTTGCCGGGCGTAAGCGCGGCGTTAGGGTAGGTTGGCCAGGGGTGGTCCGCCGATGCGGCGGGGAGGCTGAAGCCGCAGATCGCCAGGAATGCGCTCGCCGCGATCAACAAACGCATCGGCCGATCCCGCCTCAGCGGCCGAGCGCAGTTATTTTGCCGCCCGCGCGTCGTCGGTGTCGCGGTAGATCTGCAGCCGGGTCACCCGAAGCCCCGGAATGCCGTACCGGTCGATCGCGCGCTGCCAGGCGAGGAACTCCTCGACCGACAGGCGATAGCGGCGGCACGCCTCCTGCAGGCTGATCGAACCGTTGCGCACGGCATGGACAACAATGGCCTTGCGCCGGACCACCCATCGCTTGGTGTCGGGCGACGGCAGGTCGACGATCCGGTCGGCGAGGGTCATGGGGGTCGGGGGGAAGTGGTCGTCCATACCAAAAGCCTAGTGGTAACTGTTTAATGAACCGCTAAACCGGCCGGACCATTACTCCAATTGTCGGGTTGACTGGCAGCGCCGATTTAAAAACAATTACGCTAAATTCTCCGAATTACGCCGCGTGCGCGGCCGGGCGCGCCCCTAAACAGCCGGCACACGGCCCGCGACAACAGCGCCGACACCGAAGGATCTCGCGACCCGCGCCCGGCGCCGCCCGGGCCATCATCGACCGCTGTCATAAAACCCCTGCCGAATCAATGTGGTAAATTCCGCTTCTGATGGTTGAAATGGGCGAACCCGATTCATATACTCCGCGCCCGTCGGAGACGGGGTTTTGGGGAGAGTGATGAGTCCGGTATTGCCGCCAGATTATCGTCCCTGCGACGATGAAGAGTTCATGAACCCCCTACAGGCCGAGTATTTCCGGCAAAAGCTGTCGGCTTGGCGCGCTGAACTCCTTGCTGATTCGTCGGGCACCTTGCGGCACCTCAAGGAGGAGAGCCTCCTGAAGCCCGATTTGACCGACCGCGCCACGCTGGAGACCGAACGGGCGATCGAGCTGCGCACCCGCGATCGCGAGCGCAAGCTGATTTCCAAGATCGACGCCGCGCTCGCCCGGCTCGATAGCGGCACCTTCGGGTATTGCGAGGAAACCGAACAGCCGATCGGCATCCGGCGGCTCGAGGCGCGCCCGATCGCCACCCTGTCGATCGAGGCGCAGGAGCGCCACGAGCGCATGGAGCGCACCTACCGCGACGAGTAGGCGGCCGGGCGAGATTTAAGCCTTCGTTAACGCGCGCGCCCGAACAATCCGCTGGCGGATCTTGCCCCGATCGCCTGGGCTATCGGTATGGTCGGTGCGACCCGATCGGCGCAAGACCGGGGGCCTCGATCATGGTATTTGTGAACGGAGTGAAACAAGGCGGGGCAGAGATCATGGTGGCCGAAGCCGAGGGCGCCCGTCGCTGGGTGCGTTGGGCCACCGAGCGCCGGCAGCCCGGGGTGAGGGGGCTCGTGGGCGATACCGCCGTGATCCTCGCCGCGGCCGGGCTCGCCGTCGGTGTTCTTTATTTTTCGAATGTGATTTCCGCCACCCAAATCGCGCCGGCGGCGATCACGATCGTCTGCTTCGCCGCGGTCATCGGGGTGGCCGCCGGCGGCGCGGCGCGCTGGGTGCATGCCGCGCTGGCCGGCCGGGTCGACATTTTGAGCCAGGCGCTCGATGCCTCGCCTGACGCCCAGCTGATCCTCGCTCCGGATGGCGGGATCGCCTACGCCAATCCCGCGTTCCACGATCTCTTCCCGCATACGGGCGAGCCGGCCCTGGCGCGCCTCGCCGCCGCGCTTGCCGATGCGGAATCGATGGCGGATTTCGAGCGGTTGCGCAGCCGGGCGGCTGCCGGGACGCGCGCGATCGCGGCGCTGCCGCTGCACGATTCGCGCGGCCGGGCCGCCGGCTGGTTCAACATCGCGGTCCACCCGATCGCCGGCCGGCCCGGCTACAGCTTTTGGAACCTGCAGGACATCACCGCGCGCCATGAGATGGAGGAGGTGATCCGCGACGAACGCAACAAGCTCGTCGACTTCATCGACGACGCACCGATCGGCTTTTATTCGGTCGACGGCGCCGGCCGGTTTCTGTTCGTCAATCACACGCTGGCCAAATGGCTCGGCGGCGCGCCGGAGGAGATCGTCGGCGGCGACACGCGGCTCCATGATTTTCTCGCCCAGCCCATGCCGGCCGAGACCGCGCCCTTCGATCCGTTCGGCGGCCGCAACGAGGGCGGGCAGCGCGGCGAAGTCGTTCTGAAAACCCGCGACGGGCGCACGATCTCCGCCTGGATCGGGCAGAGCGTCGTCGGCGCCGGGGATGAGCTGCGCACCCGCTCGGTGGTGCGCGACCTGACCCCCGAGCGCGAATGGGAGACTGCGCTGCGCCTGTCGCGCGAGCGCTTCCAGCGTTTCTTTGCCAATGCACCGGTCGGCATCGCGCTGATCGACCGCTTCGGCCGCCTCGAGGAGGCGAACCAGGCGCTCGGCGAATTGTTCGGCACCAGGCCGCAGGATTTGATCGGCCAGCCCCTCATTGGCTTCATCAACGAGGAGGACCGCCGCGAGATCGCGGTCAAGCTGGCCGCCGCCGCCGATGGCCCGGTCCATCCCGAACCCGTCGATTTGCGGCTCAAAGGCGCGCGCGACAAGGCGAGCGTGGTTTTCCTCTCGCGGCTCGACGGGCTCGAGGGCGGCGATGGCGGCCTGATGCTCCATTTCATCGACGTCACCGAGCAGAAGAACCTGGAGGTGCAATTCGCCCAGTCGCAAAAGATGCAGGCAGTCGGCCAGCTCGCCGGCGGCGTCGCGCATGATTTCAATAATTTGCTGACCGCGATGATCGGGTTTTGCGACCTCCTCCTGATGCGGTTCCGGCCCGGTGACCCGTCCTTCGCCGACATCATGCAAGTGAAGCAGAACGCCAACCGCGCCGCCAACCTCGTGCGCCAGCTGTTGGCCTTTTCGCGCCAGCAGACCTTGCAGCCGCGCATCATCGACATCACCGATGTCTTGGTCGAGCTGTCGCACCTCTTACGCCGGCTGATCGGCGAGAGCATTGAATTAAAGATGATCCATGGGCGCGACCTCGGCCTCGCCAAGGTCGATCAGGGCCAGCTCGAGCAGGTCATCATCAACCTCGCCGTCAATGCGCGCGACGCGATGGCCGGCGGCGGCACCCTGACGATCCGCACCGTCAACACGACCCAGACCAGCGCGCTCCGGCGCGGGCATGAGATCATGCCAGCCGGCAATTATGTGCTGATCGAGGCCTCCGACACCGGAATCGGCATTCCCAAGGAGAACCTCGAGCGCATCTTCGAGCCGTTCTTCTCGACCAAGGAGGTCGGTTCGGGAACCGGGCTTGGCCTCTCTACGGTCTATGGCATCGTCAAGCAGACCGGCGGCTTCATCTTTGTCGACAGCGCCCCGGGGCGGGGCGCGGTGTTCCAGATCTATCTGCCGCGCCACCAATTGAGCGAGGGCGCGCTCGCCGCGCGCGCCGAGGCCGCCGAGCCGCCGGCGATCCGCGACCTGACCGGGGTCGGCACGGTGATGCTGGTCGAGGACGAGGACCCGGTCAGGATCTTCGGCGCGCGCGCCTTGCGCAACAAGGGCTACAAGGTGATCGAGGCGAAAAGCGGCGAAAGCGCGCTCGAAGCGCTCCACACGGCGCAAGAAGAGATCGACCTCTTGATCACCGACGTCGTGATGCCGCACATGGACGGGCCCGACCTCGTGCGCCACGTGCGCGAGAGCCATCCCGAGATGAAGATCATCTTCATCTCAGGCTACACCGAAGACGCCTTCCGCCAGCGCCTCGACAAGGACAGCGACATCCATTTCCTGCCCAAGCCCTTCAGCCTTAAACAGCTCGCCACCAAGGTCAAAGAGGTGATCAGCGGCGAGGTGGTGTAAGGGCGGATCGGCTCTCCGGTTGAGCCCCGACAGGAATGGCAGCGCCGAAATTCGCCTCGCACAAATCCGCCGAAAAGTGGCAGACTCAACTGCGGCAGCGCGGTTGGACTGCCGAACTGATCATTGAGGCGATCGCGACGGGCAGGCGCTATCCGGCACCGAACTACGTTAACCCAGGCAATACGGCCGCGCGGTATGTCAGCCCACGAACCGGTCAATCGGTGGTAGTTGACGATCAAACCGGAGAGATTTTGCATGTCGGCGCCCCAGGATACAAATACTGAAGTCGTCGTCTACGTCAGGTTATTGGACGAAGGCACGGATGTGTGGCGTCCGGTGCGCGCCACACCCTTGCCGGACGGGACCTTCAAGCTCGCCGAGCCTGACAGGTATGACCCCGACGCCGAAATCTGGGAATTCCCACCGCACGCGAAAGTGAGATGCGTTGCAAAAAAATTTGCCGGCGGTGACAAAGCCTTGGTGGCCGTCGCGCAGGCCGAGTAGTTCCCGCTCCCCCGGCCAAGACGACAAGGACAGCGACATCCATTTCCTGCCCAAGCCCTTCAGCCTTAAACAGCTCGCCACCAAGGTCAAAGAGGTGATCAGCGGCGAGGTGGTGTAAGGGCGGGCGTCGCGAAGTTTCATCCTGCCTGGAGGCTCAGCGCGACCTTCCTGAAGCGATCGAGCGCCGCTCCAGCAAACCGGCCCAACCGCAGGTTGGGGCCGTGCCTCAGCTCAGCGCGTCGACCTGCTCCACGGTCAGCCCGCCGGGGACGATCGCGATCGGGATTCTCAAGCGGGCGGCGGCCTTGCCGGCGAGGGAGGCAACCAGGGGGCCCGGCCCCTCGGCGCCGGTGCCGGCGGCGAGCACGAGGATCGAGATCGTCGGCTCTTCGCCGATCAGCGCCAACAACTCGTCGGTCCGCCGCCCCTCGCGGATATAGACCATCGGCATCGCGCCGGCGATCGGGGCGATCTCCTCGCACAGCGCCTGGAGGAGCTCCTCGGCGGCCTCGCGCCGCTCCGCTTGCGCCAGCTCCTCGATCGCGAGGAAATGCTGCAATTCGCTCGGCTCGATCACATAGAGGAGCGCGAGGCGACCGCCGGTATGCGCCGCGCGCCGGGCCGCGTAGCGCACCGCGATGCGATGCTCCGGCGTCTCGTCGACGACGACGAGGAACACCCGCGCTGGCGCGCTCTCCGACATCCTACAGGGCCTCGGCTCAAGAGATCAGACGCCGCGGAAGGGCAGGCTCGCCAACCATCCTGCCACTACCGCGGTCAGTACCGCAATCGCCCCATAAGCCGCCGCCTCGCGCCTCGCAAAATCGGACACCTCGGCGTCGATCCCGACCTTGTCGACACGCAAGGGCGTCGTTTGCGCGCCGACCACATCATGGTCCTTTGCCAGGAACACCTCGACCAGGTAGCTGCCGGTCGGCACGTTGGCGGGAAAGGCGATCGAAGCGCGAAACAGCCGCTCGCCGAGGAAGGTGATCTTGCCAATTTCGGCGCCGATCAGCCCGGCGCGCTGTTGCTCCTCTACGAGCGCCTTGGCGAAGCGTTGCACGCGCTCTCCGGTCAGCGGGGGCTTACTTTCGAGCTTCAGATTGGTCGAACCGATGCGATAGAGCGCCGCGGCTCCGGGCGACAGCGCCTCGTCGAGCGGCCGGCTCGCCGCGACCGCATAAAAGCTCGGCACATTGGTAAAGGTCATCGATTCGGCATTGACCCAGACGCCGGCGAGCTTGCCCTTGCGCCACACCGTCATCTCGCGCTCGGGCCCGCGCACCACGGCGATGATGTCGCCGGGGCCGTCGGTGGCGCCGAACAGCACGACCGAGGTGCCGCTGAACCCGCTGGTGATCGCGATCAGATGGGAGCTGAGGTCGGCGACGACGGCGTCGCCCTGCGCCGGCCCGGCCGCGAACGCGAGCGCCAGGCATGAAAGCGCCGCGAGCCCCATCCGGCGCGGCCCCAGCCGGCGCGGTCCCTGGTGCGAGACGGGACGGCTCATCCGCTGCCCATCATGACGACGTAGAGGCTGGCGGGGCGCACCGTCAGGTCGAAGGCGAGCTTGCCCGCGACCGCCAGCACCAGAACGGCCAGCAGAAAGCGCAGCTGCTCGCCGCGCAGCCGGGTCCCGAAGCGGGTGCCGAGCTGGGCCCCGAGCACCCCGCCGACGAGCAAGACCATCGCCAGCACGGCATCGACGGTGCCGTTGGTGTAGGCCTGCAGGAAGGTCACGTTCGCCGCGACGAAGATGATCTGCAACAGCGAGGTCCCGGGCACCATCGCGGTCGGCATTCCCAGCGTATAGATCATCGCCGGCACCAGGACGAAACCACCGCCGATGCCCATCACCGCGCTCAGAATCCCGACCGCGAAACCGAGCCCGATCGGCAACAGCGCGCTGATGTACAGCTTGGAGCTGCGAAACCGCGTCTTGAGCGGCAATCCGTGCAGCCAGTTGTGCTGGTGGAGCTTGCGGCGGATCCCGCCAGGGCGGCGTTGGCGCAACAGGGCGCGGGTGCTCTCGATCGCCATCAGCGCACCCAAAACCCCGAGCAGCACGACGTAAAGCAGCGAGATCGTCAGCTCGACCTGGCCCAGCCGCTTGAGCAACGTGAACAGCCAAACGCCGAACACCGACCCGGCAAGCCCGCCAATCAAGAGGATGAAGCCCATCTTGAAGTCGACGGCGCCGCGCCGCCAATAGGCGATGACCCCGGATAGCGAGGCGCCGACCAGCTGGTTGGCCGACGAGGCGACCGCGACGGCCGGCGGCACGCCGATAAAAATCAGCATCGGGGTCAACAGAAACCCGCCGCCGACGCCGAACACGCCGGACAGAAAGCCGATCGCCGCGCCGATCGTCAAGAGGACGAAGACGTTGAGCGACACCTCGGCAATCGGCAGGTAGATGTCCATATCGGGCCGGTGCCCCCGGTCTTGCGAATCAGCCCCGCCGCCGCTCCGAAAACCGGGCAGCGTGTCGGGCCAACCTACGCCCCGCTTGCCGCTCGGAAAAGCCGCAAAGCCGCGACCGCCGTGTTCCGGGGCCGTCAGCCGCCGGGACCAGGCGTCGGCGATGCCGGATCGTCAGAATCCGGCGGTCACGGCCGCAACAGGCCGGTGATATCCTGGACCTCGCGCAACACCGGCAGCGCAATCGCCGCCGCGCGTTCGGCGCCGCGGCGCAGCACGGCGTCGATATGGCCGGGGTCGGCCATGAGCCGCCGCATCTCGCCGCCGATCCGGCCGAGCACCTCGACGGAGAGCGCCGAGAGCGCGTCCTTGAAGGTCGAAAAATTCTCCGCCCCGAAGCGCGCCAGCGCCGCTTCCCGCGAGATCCCGGCGAGCGCGGCGTAGATGCCGACGAGGTTATCGGCTTCGGGGCGGGCGTCGAGCGCGGCGATGCTCGTCGGGAGCGGCTCGGGATCGGTCTTGGCGCGGCGGATCTTCAGCGCGATCAGCTCGGCATCGTCGGTCATGTTGAGGCGCGAATAATCCGAGGTATCGGATTTCGACATCTTTTTTGTGCCGTCGCGCAGGCTCATCACGCGGGTCGCTTCGCCGAAAATCTGCGGCTCGGGCAGCGGGAAGAAGTCGCGCTCGTAGCGCCGGTTGAAGGCGCCGGCGATGTCGCGGGCGAGCTCGACATGCTGCTTCTGGTCCTCGCCGACCGGGACATGCGTCGCCTTATAGAGGAGGATGTCGGCCGCCATCAGCACCGGATAGGCATAAAGGCCGAGCCCGGCATTCTCGCGTTGCTTGCCGGCCTTCTCCTTGAACTGGGTCATCCGATTGAGCCAGCCGAGCGGGGTCAGGCAGCTGAGCAGCCATGCCAGCTCGGCATGGGCGCTGACCATGCTCTGGTTGAAGATGATGCAGCGCTCCGGGTCGATCCCGGCGGCAATATAAGCCGCCGTCACCTCGCGGGTGGCGGCGCGCAGCTCGCCCGGATCCTGCGGCTGGGTCAGCGCGTGCAGGTCGACGACGCAGAAGATGCACTCGTAATCGTGCTGCAGCGTCACCCAGTTGCGGATCGCGCCGAGATAATTGCCAAGGTGAAGATTGCCGGTCGGCTGGATGCCGGAAAAGATTCGGTTCATGCGCCCTCGTATCGCTGCCCTGGGATTTGCGTCAAGCGGGTTGGCCCCGGGACCCTATTATCCGGCCGCGCAGCTCGCGCCAATCGGTCACACCGAGCCCCAGGATCAGCGCGCCGAACGAGAATAAACCGGCGGCGATCAGCCCGGCCAACGCGCCGAGCCGCAGCATCGCCGGTCCGGCGAGCGCCGGGGCGAAGAGCACGCGCAAGCCTACGAGGATCGCCGCCATCGCGAGCGTCGCCGCCGCGATCCGCGGAATGTTGCGGCGCGCCCGCCGGTCGAGCCGGAAATGGCCGTGTCGCGCCAAGAGGACCAGCAACACCAGCGCCTGCATCCAGCCCGCGACGGAGAGCGCGATCGCCACCCCGACATGAGCCAGAAGGCGCATCAACACGAGGGTCAGCACGAAATTGACCGTCACCGCCGCGACCGCCACCTTGACCGGCGTCCTCGTGTTGCGGTGGGCGTAGAACCCCGGCGCCAGGACCTTGACCAGGACAAAAGCCGGCAGCCCCGCCGCATAGGCGACGAGCGCCGCGGCGGTTGCCGCCGCCTCGGTCGGGCCAAAGGCACCGCGCTCGAACAGTACCGTAAGGATCGGCGTTGCCAAGACGATCAGCGCTGCCGCCGCCGGCAGGGTCAGCAAGAGCGCCAGCTCGACCCCGCGGTTCTGCGTCGCCGCCGCGCCGGCAACGTCGCCCGTGCGCACCTGGCGCGACAAGGACGGCAGGATCGCGGTGCCGATGGCGATGCCGACAACCCCGAGCGGCAGCTGGTTCAGCCGGTCGGCATAGTAGAGATAGGAGACCGAGCCGCTCGCCAAGAGCGACGCGAGGGCGGTCGAAATCACCAGGTTGATTTGCGTGACCCCGGCGCCGAGGACGCCAGGGCCCATGATCCGCAGCGTCTCCTTGACCCCCGGCGTCAGGCGCGGCAGGCGCAGGCGCGGCATCACCCCGGCGCGCGCGCAGGACATCATCAGCCAGAGGAATTGCGCGGCCCCGGCCGCCGACAATGCCCAGGCCAGCGCGTACCCGCCGTACCAGCCGAACCGCGCCATCAGCAAGAGCGCCGCGATGAGGAACAGGTTCAACAGGATCGGCGTCGCCGCCGGGGCGGCAAACCGGTCGACCGTGTTCAACAATCCGCCTTGCAGCGCGGTCAGCGAAATAAACAAGAGATAGGGGAAGGTGATGCGGCTCAGGGTGACGACGAGATCGAATTTCCCCGCATTGGCTTCAAAGCCGGGTGCGATCACTCTCATCACCGCCGGCATGAAGACTTCGCCAATGAGGACAAAGCCGAATAAGACGGCGAACAGCACGGCGAACGCTTCCTCGGCAAAGGCGTGCAGCGCGGGCTTCCCGCCCTCGGCCAGCGCCCCCGTGGCCAGCGGTATGAAGGCGGCGCTGAAGGCGCCTTCGGCGAACAAGCTGCGGAACAGGTTGGGCAGGCGCTGCGCGACGAAAAACGCATCGGCCACGGGTCCCGCGCCAAGGATCGCCGCGGTCAGGATGTCGCGGATAAAGCCGAGGACCCGGCTCACCAGCGTGTAGGAGCCAACCGTGGCGACCGAGCGGAGCAACGCCATGCGGCCTCGGTGTAAAGTAAAAGCGTGCCTCAGGAAATGCCCCGCGGAAACGCCGCTGCCAATGCTTGTGTTTTCCTGAAACAGGGATAACGCTCCAGGTGATTTCAGGAGGAGGTGGGCATGGCCGAGACCAGGATCGGTGTGATCGGATGCGCCGGCCGCGTCGGCCGCATGCTGATCGCCGACATCGCCCAGACCGAGGGCTGCGCCTTGGCCGGGGGCGTGGCCCGGGAGGGGAGCCCCGCGCTCGGCCAGGATATCGGCGAGCTGGCCGGGCTCGGCCACCTCGGCATCGCCGTCGGCGACAACCCGGAGCGGCTTTTGCGCGACAGCGCGGTGGCGATCGAGTTCACCACCCCGGCCGCCACGGCCGAGCACGCCGGGCTGGCGGCGGGGCTCGGCACGCCGCTGGTGATCGGCACGACGGGGCTCGAAGGCGCCGAGGAGCGCGCGGTGCGCGACGCCGCGACGCGCGTGCCGATCGTCTGGGCGGCCAATACCAGCCTCGGCATCAACCTCCTATTGGGGCTCGTCAGCGAGGCGGCGCGCCGGCTCGGGCCCGATTGGGACCTCGAAATCATGGAGATGCACCACCGCGGCAAAGTCGATGCCCCGTCCGGCACCGCGCTTGCCCTCGGCCGCGCCGCCGCCGCGGCGCGCGGCGCCCTGTTCGACCAGGTGGCAACGCGGGGGCGCGACGGCATCACCGGGCCGCGCCCGGCGGGCGCCATCGGCTTCGCGGCGCTGCGCGGCGGCGACAACATCGGCGAGCACCACGTCATCTTCGCCGGCGTGGGCGAGCAGCTGGAGCTGACCCACCGCGCAACCAACCGCGGCATCTATTCGAAGGGCGCGGTACGCGCCGCGCTGTGGCTCGTCGGACGGCCGCCCGGCCTCTACGGCATGAAGGAGGTGCTCGGGCTGTAACAGCGCCTGAACCATGCTCAGGGGCCCGCCGACGATTTGCGGAGGATGATCTGCACCTCGATGCACAGCGCCGGCAGTAATTCGCCAAGCCGGGTGTTGAGCTGCCACCACCACCGGTAATTCTCCAGGGGCCGTAATAAGCCGCCCGAAATGATGCGAAAGCCGCGCGCCTTTGCAACACTGAGGCTGGGATAGGCGCTCAGCAGCCGCAAAAAGGAAAACAGCGAAAACGCCTGGAGATGGCTGGCGGTTTCAGGATGCCGCAGAATACCGGCGAGCCGGGGAACGAGATATTTGCGGGCGAGATGTAAGGGCGGAAAGAAGATCGGCACCCCGATGACGAGGATGCCACCCGGGCGGGTCACCCGCACCAGCGTCGCGATCGCGTCTTCGAGGCTCTCGAGGTGTTCGAGCACCTGCTCGCAGACGACGACATCGTAGCGCTCCGAGCCGATCTCGGGGTAGCCCCCGGCCAGGTCGCCCTTGAAGAACTCCCGATAAAGCTCCGGTTTGTAGAGCTCGGTGTCGGTGATATCGCAGGCCGAGATCCTGATGTTGGCGAAATAGGGCTCCTCTTCGAGCTGGCACAGCATTGGCCCCCAGCCGCAGCCGACATCGAGCACCGACAGCGTTCGGCCGGCGAGCGCCGCCTCGCCGGCCCAATCGCTGATGTCCTGCGCGAGAACCATGTAGCGCGACAGGCGCAGCCGATAGCGCTGCGGGCGTTTCGGGTCGACGTCGAATGCGTGGCGCGGCGCATAAGCGCGGCGATCGAGGCGTGGAGTGTCTACCGAAGAGATTGCTTTCGTCCTCCAGCAAAGGCGCAGGAGCATCGCAGGGGTGACGGTGCCGTGTCACCCGCAAAGACGGCCGCAATCCGGTGCCCCGAACTCTTGGCCGGAGAAGCGGTCTCAACCGACGATTGGGTCATCGAGCTTTCCTCCGCTGGCGCACACAACTTGTGGCCGGTTCGCGGCGCCGCTGATATCCTGGGACAAGGGAGAGCAGCGCCCCGATTGCCGGCTGGGCCAGGATGAACGAACCGATCTTCATCAGTTTTGCCACCGATGACCGGAAGGTCGCGGAAACCATCCTCACTGCGCTGGAGCAGCGCGGGCTGTCCTGCTGGATAGCCACCCGCAACATAAGTCCAGGGGAGAATTTCCAGGAGGCAATCACCCGCGCAATCCGCTCGGCCAAGGTAATGATCCTAGTGTTCTCCGCTCAGTCCAACAATTCATTGGACGTGAAAAAGGAGGTCGCGCTGGCCGGACGTTACAACGTCGTGGTTGTGCCGGTCCGAGTTGAAGATGTGGTGCCCAGCGATGCGTTGACTTACGAGTTGGCGGTGCGGCAGTGGATTGACATGTTCGATGACTGGGAACATGCGATCGAGCGTCTGATCGGCCAGTTGACGATGGTGATCGATGCGGAGCCGACCGCCGCCGCCGCGGCGGCGCCGGCGCCGGCGCCAATACCCGTCACGCCCATGCCAAAACGGCGTGCCCTCATCCCGGTGCTGGCCGGTGTTCTTTCCGTGCTGGTGATTGGTGGGGCCGGCCTCGCCTGGAAATTTTGGCCGGAGCGGCATGCCGGGGCTCCTGCACGGCCGCCCCAGACGCCAGTGGCGCAGACGCCGCCGGCACCAATGCAAGCGGCAACACCGGCTCCGGCGTCGCAACCCGCACCGGCGGCGGCTGCTGCTCTCGCGCCAGCCGCGACACCCGCGCGTCAGCCGGCCGCCCTTGCCGGCGGCTCAACCTTCCGCGATTGCCCGAATTGCCCCGAGATGGTGGTGGTGCCGACCGGCCGCTTCCAGATGGGCGCGAACCCGGCGGAGATCGCGCGCTTCCCGGCGATGACGCCGCAGATTGCCGAGCACGAACATCCGCAACACGAGGTGACCATCGCCAAATCGTTCGCGCTGGCCAAATTCGATGTCACGCGGGGTGAGTTTGCCAGCTTTGTCAAGGCGGCCAATTTTCATCCGCCGCCCGGCTGCGGCAGCTTTGTCAACACGCGCTGGACACCGCGCCCGGACCTCAATTGGGATGCGCCGGGGTTTAGCCAGACCGATCGCGACCCGGTCGTTTGCGTGAGCGGAGCAGAGATCGAGGCCTATCTCGAATGGCTCCGGAAGGAGACCGGCAAGCCGTACCGCCTGGCGAGCGACGCGGAATGGGAATATGCCGCGCGCGGCGGCACCGTTACCGCCTATTACTGGGGCGACAATCCGACCGACGTCTGCGTCTACGAAAACATCGCCGACCTGACCGCCAAGGAAAGATCCCGCGATCCCGGGATGTTCGTGATGCGCTGTCGCGACGGATTCGCCGAGACCGCGCCAGTCGGGTCGTTCAAGCCGAACCCGTTCGGTCTCTACGACATGCTCGGCAACGTTTTTGTTTTCACTGCCGATTGTTGGAACGACAGCTATGTCGGCGCGCCGAGCGACGGTTCGGTCTGGAATTCGGGCGATTGCAGCCGGCGGGTGATGCGCAAGGCCTCATTCGGCAACGGCCGGCCGTTTACCTTTGCCGCCGCCATGCGGACGCCCGAGCCGCCCATGACGAGAAGCGACCGGGTCGGCTTTCGGGTTGCGCTGACGCTGCCTTGATCGCACATCAGGCGGGCGGGTCGTGCCCTGGCTGCCCACCTCTGGCCAGTTGCTCGCGACGCAGCCCTCGCGCCGGCTCCGGGAACGTGGCTAGAGCAGAATCCAATCAGAATGAAGCGCTAAAAATACTCCCCTCCCCCGGGCTTGTCCCGGGGGGCCACGTCTTAGGGATCGGGATGCGCGAGAAGAAGACGTGGATGGCCGGGTCAAGCCCGGCCAAGGGGTTGAGAGAGTGATTCCACCTGATCGAATACCGCTCTAGGATGCCGCCGTGCTTCAACGCGGCAACAGCTATGACGAGGTGTATGGCGGCTTCCGATGGGCGCTGCCGGAGCGCTTCAACATCGGCGTCGCGGCGTGCGACCGGCACGCCACCGGGGAGGGCCGGCTCGCGCTGGTCTACGAGGCGCCGGACGGCACGGTCGAGCGTTTCAGCTTTGACGATCTGAAGCGGCTCTCCAACCGCTGCGCCAACGCGCTCAGCGGGATGGGCATCGGGCCCGGCGACCGGGTCGGGGTGTTGCTGCCGCAGCGCCCGGAGACCGCGATCGCGCATCTCGCGATCTACAAGCTGGGCGCGGTGGCGGTGCCGCTCTTTGTCCAATTCGGCCCCGACGCGCTCGCGCACCGCCTCGCCGACAGTGGCGCCCGGGCCCTCATTACCGATGGCGACAATCTGGTCAAAGTCCCGCGCGACCTGCCCGATCTGGCGACCATCCTCGTGGTCGAGGGGGATAGCGCGGGGAACCCGCTGTTCTGGCCGACCCTGGAGCGCGCCCGCGACGCGTTCACGCCGGCCGATACGGCAAAGGACGACCCGGCGCTGATCATCTACACCTCGGGCACGACGGGCAGGCCGAAGGGCGCGCTGCATGCCCACCGGGTGCTGCTCGGACATTTGCCCGGGGTCCAATTGCCGCATGATTTCTTTCCGCGAGCAGGCGACCTCTACTGGACCCCGGCCGATTGGGCGTGGATCGGCGGGCTCCTCGACGTGCTTCTGCCGAGTCTTTATTTCGGCGTGCCAGTGCTCGCCCACCGCGCCCCTAAATTCGACCCCGAGGAAGCCTTTTCGCTGATCGCCCGGCATGGAGTCCGCAACGTCTTCCTGCCGCCGACCGCGCTCAAGATGATGCGGCAGGTCGCCTCGCCGCGCGAACGCTTCGGCTTCGATTTGCGCTCGGTGGCGAGCGGCGGGGAAGCACTGGGCGAAGATATCCTCGCCTGGTCGCGCCAGGCGCTCGGCGTTGCGGTCAACGAGTTCTATGGCCAGACCGAAGCGAACCTGCTCGTCGGCAGTTGCGCCTCCCTCTTTCCGGTTCGCCCGGGATCGATGGGAAGGGCGATCCCCGGACACCGGGTCGCGGTCGTCTCGCCCGCTGGCGAGCCTGTGCCGGCGGGCGAACCCGGCATCATCGCCGTGCGTCGGCCCGACCCGGTGATGTTTCTGGGATACTGGAACAATCCCGCGGCGACCGAGGCGAAATTCGCCGCCGATTGGTGCCTGACCGGCGATGTCGCGATTGAGGATCCGGACGGCTACATCTGGTACAAGGGCCGCGAGGACGATCTCATATCGAGCGGCGGCTACCGCATCGGCCCGACCGACATCGAGGATTGTCTGATGAAGCACCCCTCGGTCTTGATGGCGGCGGCGGTCGGATGCCCCGACCCGGTGCGCGGCGAGATCGTCCGGGCCTTTATCGTGCCGCGGCCCGAGGCGGCGGTTGGCCCGGCCCTCGCCGACGAAATCCGCGGATTTGTCGGCGAGCGCCTCGCTTGGTACCAGGCGCCGCGCGAAATTGTGTTTGTCGACGAATTGCCGCTGACCGCGACCGGCAAGATCATGCGCCGCGAATTGCGCGGGCGGTGGCGTGCGGGAATAACCACGGAGGCATGGAGGACACGGAAGGGAAAATAAGTTGTCATCCCGGCCGAGACCGGGATCCATGGTTCAACCGCACGTGCCGCTGATCAGTGGGTCCCGGCCTTCGCCGGGATGACAGTTTGGTTTTTCCCTCCGTGGCCTCTGTGTCTCCGTGGTGAAAAACGGAGGTGAATGAATTGGCCGATCTTGAAATCCGGCAAAAAGCCGAACGCATATCCGCGCTGTTCCGCGAGCGGCGGCAGATCGACATCCTGCCGGCCGAGCTTCATCCCGCCGACCTCGGCGAGGGCTACGCGATCCGCGCAGTCTTCGAGAAACTCGCGATTGCCGGCGGGCGCGGCGCCGTCGCTGGCTACAAGATCGGGCTGACGACGCCGATCATGCAAAAGCTGTGCGGCGTCGACGAGCCGGTCTACGGCACGATTTTCGCCAATGAGGTGCATCATGGCCGCGCCGAGCTTGATGTCGGGAATTATTGCCGGCTCGGGATCGAAACCGAGATCGCGGTGCGGCTCGGCGAAGACCTGCCCCACGGCGTCGACCGCGAGCGCGTTGCCGCGGCGGTCGAGAGCTGCATGGCGGCGATCGAATTGCTCGAGGATCTGCGCCATGATTATAAGCGGCTGAGTGCGGCGGCGATGGTCGCCGGCAATGTCTGGAATGCGGGCGTCGTGCTGGCGGCGCCGGTCACCGATTGGCGTCGCCTCGACCTCGCGCAATTGACCGCGCGCCTCCGGGTCAACGGCAGCGAGATCGGCCACGGCAAAGGCAGCGACGTCATGGGTAATCCGCTGAACGCGCTCAGTTGGCTCGCCGACAAGCGCGCCGCCGAGGGAGCGCCGCTCCGGCGCGGCATGATCGTGATGACCGGCAGCATGGTGCCGATCCAATTTCCCGCCAGGGGCGACCATGCGGTTGTCGAAGTCGATGGGCTCGGCGCCGCCGAATTGGTGCTGACCTGAGCCTGTGCCCGATTTCTATGCGCTCGTTCGTCCGCTGTTGCGGGCATTGCCGCCGGAGAGCGCGCACCGGCTGACCTTGGCGGCGCTGGCCAAGGGGCTTGGGCTCCGGGGCGCCGCTCCCGATCCGCCAATCCTCGGCCAGCGGGTCTGGGGCCGCAATTTTCCGAACCCGATCGGCATCGCGGCGGGGTTCGACAAGGATGCCCTCGTGCCGGCTGCGCTGCTGCGGCTCGGCTTCGGGTTTGTCGAAGTCGGCACGGTGACGCCGCTTCCGCAGCCGGGCAACCCGAAGCCGCGGGTGTTTCGCCTCGGCGATGACGGGGCGCTGATCAACCGGCTGGGGTTCAACAGCGGCGGGCTCGACCGGGTCGTCGCTCGGCTGGAAGCGCGCCGCGACCTCGGTATCCTCGGCGTCAATATCGGCCGCAACCGCGACAGCGCCGATGCGGTGGCCGATTACGCCGAGGGGGTGCGACGAACCGCCGTGCACGCCGATTACCTGGTCGTCAACGTATCCTCGCCCAACACCCCGGGGCTGCGCGACCTGCAGGCTCGCGGCGTTCTCGAAGGGCTGCTGCGACAGCTTCTCGCCGCCCGGAGCGAAGCTGGCGGGTCGGTGCCGCTGCTCGTCAAGATCGCCCCCGATCTGTCGCGCGAGGAATGCGCCGACATCGCCCTGGTCGCGCTCGCCACCGGCATCGACGGGATCGTCGTCGCCAATACCACGGTGGCGCGCCCGCCGGGGCTGAAGAGCCGCGCGGCGGGCGAGACGGGCGGCCTCAGCGGCCGGCCGCTGTTCGCGCCGTCGACGGCGTTGCTCGGCGAGATGTACCGGCTGACCGAGGGCCGCCTGCCGCTCGTTGGGGTCGGCGGCGTCGCGAGCGCGGCCGATGCCTACGCAAAGATTCGCGCCGGCGCCGCGCTGGTGCAGCTTTATACCGCGCTGGTGTTCGCCGGCCCGGCACTGCTCGGCCAGATCAAGACCGGGCTAGCCGAGCTTCTGCGCCGCGACGGTTTTGCTTCGGTCGGCGACGCGGTGGGCGCGGACCATGCTAAAGTTGCCGCGGCTGCGGATGAACGTGACAGGGCAACATGACGCTCCGCCTGATCGACGGCATGCGCGAGCTCACGCCGGATTACGACGGCTTCATCCTCGATCTGTGGGGCGTGGTGCATGACGGGACCGCGCCGTTTCCGGGCGTCCTCGACTGCATGGAACGGCTGATCGCGGCGAAGAAGCGGGTCGTCCTGTTGTCGAACGCGCCGCGCCGGGCGGACGATGTGATGAGGCGCATTAAGAAGCTCGGCGTGCCCGCTTGGCTCTACCATGGGGTGATGTCGTCGGGCGAGGAGGCCTGGCAGCACCTCGCAGGGCGGGATGACCCGTTCTACGCGGCGCTCGGCCGGCGTGTTTTGCATATCGGCTCCGAGCGCGATCTCGAAATCCGCGAAGGGCTCGGCCTCGACTTTGTCGCGACGCCGGATGAAGCCGATTTCATCCTCAACACCGGCCCGGCCGAGTGGGAGGACACGATCGCGGATTATGCGGCGGTGCTCTCAGCGGCGCGGGCGCGCGATCTGCCGATGGTGTGCGCCAACCCCGACCTCGTCGTCATTCACAACGGCCTGCCGGCCCTCTGCGCCGGCGTGCTCGCCGAGCATTATGAGGCGATCGGCGGGCAGGTGCGTTGGCACGGGAAGCCCTATCCTTCGGTCTATGACAGCTGCCTCGCGCTCCTCGGGATCGCCGAGCGCCGCAGGATCCTCGCGATCGGCGACAGCCTGCGCACCGACATCGCCGGCGCCGCCGGCGCCGGGATCGACGCGCTGTTGATCGCCGGGGGCATCCACGCCGCCGAATTCGTTGCCGCGGGAGTACTTGATCAGGGCCGCATTGCCGCCGCGGTCAGGGAAAGCGGGACGAACCCGATCGCGGTCGCCGCGCGTTTTGTCTGGTAGGCGGTCGTCTGGTTGCGCGGCAACCCTTAGAGCGTGATCCAATCAGAAATGAAGCGCTAAAAATACTCCCCTCCCCCGGGCTTGTCCCGGGGGTCCACGTCCTAGGGATCGGGATGCGCGAGAAGAAGACGTGGATGGCCGGGTCAAGCCCGGCCAAGGGGTTGAGAGAGTGATTCCACCTGATCGAATACCGCTCTAATGGCCGGCGATGTGGAGGATCCTCTCGCGCAGCCCGGTGTCGTATTGTTGGCCGAGGGCGGTCAGGATCACCGCCTCGGGAAGCTGCGGACGGATGAGGCCCTTGCGTTCGAGCGCGGCCCACACCGAGGGGTTGCGTAGGCCGGTCGCGTCGCGCGCGGCAACCACCGCCTCGCCCAGATGAAAATGATCGCCGTGCGGATCGGGCAGTTCGGTGATCGCCAGGCCGCCGCTCTCATCCTCCGCGGCAGGCTTCCCGGCGACGCGCGCCAACTCCTGCAGCAAGGTCAGGGTCTTCAGCTGCAATTGGTTGAGATTGAGCGGGTTGCGTTTCGCGGGCATCGGGCTTGATTAGACCGTCGCGGCCGGGGATGCAAATGCCCAGGCGCGATTTCTGCTCCGTTAAAGCCGGAACTCCAGGGTGATGGCGATTGCCACTAACAATATGAGCAGCCCCGTGACAATCAGGGCGACTGTGTCGCGCGACATGGGATAACTCCCGAAGCGGCGACCCAATCTACAACGCTCCCAGCAGACAATAGATGAAAAATACGTGAAAAGATCGGGATTTTGAGCGGTTGGTCCCATCTGCGCCCGAATACCGGGTCGCTGGTGCGCTATCGGCTGTGTGTCGAACCCGCGTGCCGCCGTCGGCGTGACCGATCGGTCGCGTTCCTGCATCATCGGGCACCATGTTGCAGCCTCATTCGCGCTCCCTCGTGATCCTGCTCGGCGCCCTGACCGGGCTGACCGCGCTGTCGATCGATATGAGCCTGCCCGCCCTGCCGACCTTGGCGGTGGTGTTCGAGGTCGATGCCGACCAGGCCGCGCTGACCTTGAGCATGTTTCTTGCCGGCTATTCAGCCAGCCAGTTGTTCTATGGCCCGATCGCCGATCGTTTCGGCCGCCGGCCGCCGCTCCTCTTTGGCCTCGCGCTGTTCGCCGCCGGCGGGGTCGGCTGCGCGCTGAGCGGCACCATCACCCAGCTGGTATTTTGGCGTCTCGTGCAAGGGGTCGGCGCTTGCGCCGGGCCGATCCTCGCCCGCGCCGTCGTCCGCGACCTTTACGAGCGCCGCCGCAGCGTGCAGATCCTCTCGTATATGACGCTCGTCATGGCGCTGGCACCTCTGCTCGCACCGATCCTCGGCGGTTATCTGTTGCTGCTGCATTGGCGCACGATTTTCGGTTTGCTCGCCCTTATCGGGTTGGTCATCCTTGCCCTGACCTGGTCGGGTCTGCCCGAGAGCATTCCCTGGCGCGACCATCGTGCGACCCGGCCCGCCGAGCTGTTGTGCCACCTCGTCGACTTCGGCACCCGACGTGTCTGCATCGGCTATGCCTTTCTGGTCTGTTTTGTTTTCTGCGGTCTCTTTTCATATATTTCCGGTTCGCCGTTTGTGTTGATCGAAGTGTTCGGGGTGCCAAGCAACCGGTTCGGCTACCTGTTCGGGCTCAACGCTTTCGCGCTGATGGCCGGAGCGCTGATCAATGCCCGCCTGGCGCGCCGGCTGCCGACGATGACGATCCTGCGGTACGGCGTCGCGCTGATCCTGGTCGGCGGCGCGGTGATCAGCGTCTGCGCCGTCTTGCGCCTTGGTGGGGTGGCCGGGATCGTCGGGCCGATGCTGATCTTCGTATTGGGAATGGGCATCGTCACCCCGAATGCGATCGCCGCGGCGATGGAGCCGGTGCCGCGCATGGCCGGGTTCGCCTCCTCGCTGATCGGCTGTCTGCAAACAGCCGGCGGTAGCCTCGTTGGCTACATCGTCGGCGCGCTTTACAATCGCACCGCCCTGCCGATGGCGCTGGCGGTCGGATTATCCGCGGCACTGGCCGGGGTCACCTATTTCGGCTTTCTCGGCAACCTCGTCGACCCGATGCCGGCGCCCTATCGTCAAGGAGGGGATTCATGTTGAAGGGCAAGACCGCTGTTGTCACCGGCTCGACCAGCGGGATCGGGCTCGGCATTGCGACCGCCCTCGCCGCCCAGGGATGCGACATCGTCATGAACGGGTTTGGCGATCCGGCGGCGATCGAAGGGCTGCGCGCCGGCCTCGCCGAAGCGCATGGCGTGCGCGCCCTCTATTTGTCGGCCGACATGGCGAAGCCGGCGGAGATCCGCGGCCTCGTCGGCGAGGCGGCGCGCCAGTTGGGCAGCGTCGACATCCTCGTCAACAACGCCGGGATTCAGCATGTCGCGGCGATCGTCGAGTTTCCCGAAGAGCGCTGGGATGCGGTGATCGCGGTCAATCTGTCGGCGGCCTTTCACGCGTCCAAAGCCGCCCTCCCGCTGATGATCGCGCGGCGCTGGGGGCGGATCATCAATATCGCCTCGGCGCACGGGCTCGTCGCCAGCGCCGACAAGGCGGCCTATGTCAGCGCCAAGCACGGCCTCGTCGGGCTGACCAAG
>Ga0182024_10008052_pt1 | contig 22432 bp, 14 predicted proteins | sample P32metaG_FD_120480 | JGI IMG/M metagenome (GOLD analysis project Ga0182024, IMG submission 120480) | Permafrost microbial communities from Stordalen Mire, Sweden - P3-2 metaG (Illumina Assembly) | ecosystem: Environmental > Terrestrial > Soil > Wetlands > Permafrost | place: Sweden: Stordalen... | reverse complement strand
GGTGGGATCCACAGCAATGTCCGAGGGCATATAAAACTGCGTGTGGCTTGAATTGAGGGCGCGGCCCTTCAAGGTGCCGTCCGATGTGTCGACGACGCCGCGCTTGCCGATCTGGAGCATCAATTTGCCTTCATGACTGTATTTCTGGATGATTCCGTCGCCATTGCCGGCGGTCCAAAAATTATTTTCAAAGTCGATGATGCAGCCGTGAGTGGTGTTCGGAACCGTTTTCCAATCGCCGAAGCTGTTGACAACTTTTCCGTCGGGATCGAATTCGATAAATGGCGGCGCCTGCTGCGCGACTTCCGCTTCCTTGTCCGTCATATTATTTCGGTTCACGATGAAGACGTGATCCTGAGCGTCGACACACACGCCGCTGACTTGGCCGGTGACCCACTTTTCCGGCAAGGGCTTGGGCCAATTCGGATCGACTTCGTACTTTGGAGCGCTACTTTGCGCCATTGCCTGGTGGGAAGTTCCCAGCAGGAGGGCGAGGCCGAGAAACGTGCAAACATTTTTAAGGAACCTACCACTCATTTCGCCTCCCTGAGTCGAGCCGCGATGATCTTTCACGAATTCACTACCAGAAATTGTTATTTTTCACGTACCTGTGAACATCGCCTTCCGATTCACGGCCTGTTCAGAATACGCAGCAATTGGCTAGCCGGCTGACATCGTGACAGCGGGCTTCGGCGCAGTCTTCACGAGGTGGTGCAACGCCGCTGCGACGCCACCCTGCTTGTGCGGCACGCCCGCCAATTGAAGGCCCATTTCGATTCCGCTCAGCGTTCCCGCGAGCATTAGATCGTTGAAGCTGCCAAGATGGCCGATTCGAAAGACCTTGCCCGCGAGCTTTGAAAGTCCTGACCCGAGTGACATGTCGAAATTTTCCAGAATGATGGCGCGCAACTGGTCCGCGTCGTAACGCTCCGGCATGAAAACCGCTGTGAGCGAATTCGAATACTCGCGCGGCTCTTCGCAGACAATTTCTAGACCCCAGGCCTTTACCGCTGCGCGCGCCGCTTCGGCATGGCGTTCATGGCGCCGGAAGACATTTGGCAGGCCTTCTTCGTGCAGCATCATGAGGGCTTCGCGCAGTGCATACATCAAATTGGTGGCCGGAGTGTAGGGGAAAAATCCGCTGCGATTTGGCTTCAGCATCTCCTGCCAGTCCCAATAGGAGCGCGGGAGCCTAGCGCTTTTGTTGGCTGCCAGGGCTTTATCGGAAATGGCGTTGAAGCTGAGCCCGGGAGGCAGCATGAGGCCTTTTTGGGATCCGGCGACGGTTACATCCACTCCCCATTCTTCGTGACGGTAATCGATTGAAGCGAGGGAAGAAATCGTGTCGACTAGCAGCAGCGCGGGATGGCGCGCGCGATTCATCGCTTGGCGGATTTCCGCAATGCGGCTGGTTACACCGGTGGAGGTTTCGTTGTGGACGACCAACACCGCCTTCAGACCGTGATTCCGGTCGGCTAAAAGGCGCGCTTCCAGTTCCGCGGGATCGGCGCCTCTGCGCCAGTTTCCGGGAACGCAATCAACCTGAATGCCGAATTTCTCGACGAGCTGACACCAGAGCTGCGAAAAATGGCCCGTCTCGAAGAGCAATACTCGGTCACCCGGCGAGAGCGTGTTGACGATGGCGGCTTCCCATGCGCCTGTGCCGGACCCGGGATAGATAATGACAGGGCCGGCCGTCTGGAAAATGGAGCGCATCCCTTCCAGAACTTCCGTGCCAAGCTTGGCGAATTCGGCGCTACGGTGATCGATGACCGGGCGGTCCATCGCGCGTAGCACGCGATCCGGCACGTTCGTGGGGCCCGGAATTTGAAGAAAATGACGCCCAGAATGCATCGATACATCCTTTGCAGAGACAGCGGTCGAAAAACGGCAATTTTGCTTCTACGAAAATGCGCGAGCCTACTGCACGGCTGAAACTCGATCGGCTTCCGCCAGGCGGTCGTATGCCGGCAGCGTCAGAAACTCGATGAAGCGATCTGAACTGATTAAGTCACGCAATAGACCAGCGGCATCGGCATACCGGCCGGCGCGGAACTGTTCGTCGCCTACCGACTGCTTGAACTTCGCCAGCTCTTCGTCGATCGTTTGCAGGCAGAGATCGAGGGTGACGGGGCGGCCATCGCTCAGCTTCGCCTTTTGATGGATCCACTGCCAGAGTTGCGCGCGGCTGATTTCCGCGGTTGCGGCGTCTTCCATCAGATTAAATAAAGGCACGCAGCCGACGCCGCGCAGCCACGATTCGAGGTAGCCAATCCCCACCGCGATATTCTGGCGAAGGCCCGCTTCGGTGATTTCAGACCTGGGGACTTCGAGCAGGTCGGCGGCGGCGATTTGAACGTTCTCGAGCTTGCGGTCGATCTGGTTCGGTTGCGGCATGTAGCGGTCGAACACTTCTTTGGCGAGCGCGACGAGACCGGGGTGCGCGACCCATGTGCCATCGTGGCCGTCGGAGGCTTCGCGCTCCTTGTCGGCACGAACCTGCTCCATGGCAGTTTGATTCGCGGCAGCGTCGCGTTTGTTCGGGATGTAGGCGGACATGCCGCCCATCGCGTGGACTTCACGACGATGACACGTCTTGATGACGAGCTTGCTGTAGGAGCGCATGAAATGCGTGGTCATGGTCACGCGGCCGCGATCGGGCAGAACGGCCGACGGATCGTTGGCAAATTTCTTGATGAAGCTGAAGATGTAGTCCCAGCGGCCGCAGTTCAGGCCTGAAGAGTGTTCGCGGAGTTCATAGAGAATTTCGTCGAGCTCGAATGTGGCAAGGATTGTTTCGATGAGAACCGTGGCTTTAATTGAGCCGCGCTTCATGCCTAGCGAATCCTGCGCGCGGACGAACACGTCGTTCCAGAGGCGCGCTTCGAGATGGCTTTCCATCTTGGGAAGATAGAAATAAGGACCGCTGCCGCGAGCGAGCAACTCCTTGGCATTGTGAAAGAAGTAGAGGCCGAAATCGAACAGGGAGCCGGACATCGGCTGGCCATCGACTAGCACGTGCTTTTCGGGCAGGTGCCATCCGCGCGGGCGGACCAGCAGCACGGCTACTTGCGGATTCAGCGTGTATGCTTTGCCTGATGCAGGATCGGTGTAGGTGATCGCGCGGCGGATGGCGTCGCGCAAATTGACGTGGCCATCCATGAGGTTGCTCCAGGTCGGGGTGTTGGAGTCCTCGAAATCGGCCATGAAGCAGTTCGCGCCGGAGTTCAGCGCGTTGATGATCATTTTGCGGTCGACCGGGCCGGTGATCTCGACGCGGCGGTCGAGCAAATCGGGAGGCAGGGGCGCCACTGTCCAGTCGCTCTTGCGAATTTCGGCGGTCTGCGGTAGGAAGTCGGGGCGCTCGCCGACGTCGAGTCTCTTCTGCCGCTCGGCACGGGCAGCCAGCAGTTCGCGGCGCCTCGGACCGAAGCGCCGTTCTAAATCCACGACGAACCTCAGGGCTTCGGGAACAAGAATTTGGTCGGTTTGGCTGTCTCGAACACCCAAAACCTCGACGCCTGGAATTTCGTTTCGTTCACCTGCCACCTGACTCTCCATTCCTCGAACGGCCGGGAGACATGCCCGAGTTTAATGCAATTTGATCTTGCGATCAAAAATCAAGGCCAACTGCGGCACGGCAAAGAAACGTTTCTCACAGTCGCCGAACTTGTGATTGCCGAGGCTAACGAGTTTAGCAATCCCCGCGTTCAGGAGACAAGGACTCTACCTGCGCCGCAGCCGGTCGTCCCTTAGGACCACCGGGGCCTGCGGGACAGGGCGGCTACGGCACAAAGTTCCTCAGAAATTAACTTTCAAACCAAATTGAATCTGACGAGAATTCCCCGCCTGCTGGTCCAGGTACACTTTCGGGAACGCAACGGAACCGTCCTGGTTGTACAGCAAAAGCATGGAGGAGCCACCGAGATCGTACGGCGGCAGATAATTTATATGGTTGATGACATTGAAGAACTCCGCCCGGAACTGAATATTGAATTGCTCCGAAATTTTGGTAATAGGGAAATTCTTCAATACGGAGAAGTCGACGTTCACAATCCCCGGGCCGTAGACCGAATTCCGTCCCGTATTCCCGAGAAGATTTGCGCAATAGACGCGGCCACTAGGAGCAGGAGCACTCGCGCCTGCGAAGGGCGCACATTGCGCCGCGAAAGAAGCTGGCGCCGTGGGGGGAGTAAAACAGCTGAGGAGCAGGTAGTTTGTTGGGTCACCGGTTGTCGGGTGCGAGCACTGGGGTGTACGAAGGCGATCGGCGAAATCCCACTGCTCAGCACCTTTCTCACCCAGCGGATCTCCGTTCATTCCCACCGTAAAGGGGGTACCTGTCTGAGCTGTAATGATACCTCCTACCGACCAGCCGCCGAGGGCTTGCGCAGCAAATCCGCTCGCCCAGCCCGGTTTTGGAATGTTCCACAGGTAATTTGCGCTGAGCGCATGGTTGATGTTGTAATCGCAAAGTCCGCGACGTTGTTGCTTGTTCGCGAAAAAGAATAGGCTCGCGACGGAGTTGTTGAACGGATCGCCAATGTTCATGTTCGAGCCATAATCGATGCAGCGAGAGTAGCTATAACTCCCTTGCACCTGGAACCCACGGCTCAATTTTTTTGTAAGCCCAAGTTGCAGGCCGTCATAGAAACCATTGTCATCCCACGGCAGGTAATGAATATCTCCGAAATTGGGGTTGATCGTTGTACCGCTTCCGATTGCCGAAGGCCAAAGCAGCCGGGAAACTCCATCCATCGTCACCGAACTGGGGAATACGACGTTTGTCTCATCGACGTTATTCGGCATGTGAATACTTCGCGAGCCGACATAAGCTACGGTCAGAGATGTGCTGGGAGTTAGCTCCCGCTGAATATTCAAATTCCAATCCATCGACATGCTGATCTTAGGCGGAGCTACGGACTTAACCGAAGCCGCCGCAATAGCCCCTGCCAGCGTCGAAGGTATCACGGGCTGGAACGGGTTTCCCCCGCCTGTCGGGAAGAAACCCTGATTACCATTGGTCGATTGCGGGAGCGCGGTTATTTGTATGTTGTACGGTACCACCCCATCCATCGCCAGTTCCCACAGCCAAGTGAGCGGCAACTGGTCAAAGATTCCGAAACCTGCCCGGACAGACGTCTTGCCATCGTGGAATGGGTCCCATGCGAAGCCGATCCGCGGCTCGAATGCGTGAAGATACGGATTGCTGGTCATGGGGCTCGATTCGGGGGTGAGCGTGGGGTCGGTCAGATGCAACAGCAATTCAACTCGATTGTTTGCGTCGACCGGCCTCGACATTGGTTCCCAGCGGAGCCCGAGATTCACAGTTAAGTTGGAGCGCACGTGCCAGTCGTCCTGGACGTAAACGCCGAATGCAGTGGCTCGAATGGCGCTCTCGAAACTGGTCGCCGGATCAAAGATGCGGTAGTTTGCAGGAATGTCCTGCAGGAACTTGGCGATGGATCCGAACCCAAACTGACCGTTGAACGCTTGAAACGTGTGTTCATTTCCTTGTTGACGCTCCAAGGAGAAACCAAATTTCAGAGAGTGCTTCCCTCTCGTCCAAAAGGCGTCGTCGTAGAACTGGAACGAGTTCAAGAAATGGTCGTTGTGAGTCGAGCTGCCCAAAGTTGCGATTGATGCAAGCCCGCTGACCTTGATAATCGGAGCGGGATGGCCGGGAAGGCTACCGAGAGACGCACTCCCGGCGATGGGATTAAGTGCAGTGCCGGCATCGTTGGAAAGCCCTACCACGCGGCTGAAGCCAAACCTTGCGGAGTTCACAAAGGACGGGCTGAACACGTGGGTCTCCTCGAGTTCACCCATCCAGCGCTCACTCAAGATCGTAGTCGTGACATTGTTCAGCGGATCCGGTTGAACTTGCGGCGACTTGTCGTAGAAAAAGCTGGCGGCCAGGCTGTCGGCGGCTGAAACATGGTGATCCACTCGCGCCGTTAAATAATTTTCGGTAACGTGGAGCAAGCCAGTCGAGTTGTAAATTGCCTCGTCACCTCCCGTTCCGGCTACAACCGGTCCGTTCGGCTGAGGCCACAGCGCAAAATAAGGCTGCACCTGGGCGAAGTAAGCCACATTGGATGGCAATGTCGCATAATTTACCGTACCGCTCGTCTGGCAACGAGTGCTGTCCAAAATCGAACAGTCGACCCCACTTCGTAACGCCGCCGTTGGAACATTGTTCACGTTGCTGAAGCTTTGATCGTTGTTGATCCCTTCGTAGTCCACGAAGAAGAAGGTTTTGTCTTTGATGATCGGGCCGCCAAACGATCCCCCGAACTGGTCGCGGTGGAATGGTGGATTTTCGAGGGGCGCATTCAGGTATCGGGAGTCGAGGTGGTTGCTACGCAAAAAGAAGTACGCGTCGCCGTGGAACTCGTTGGTTCCAGACTTGGTGATGGCATTAATTACCATGCCGGAGGTCTTTCCATACTCAGCCGTATAGTCGGTGGTCAGCACCGAGAATTCCTGGATCGCGTCAACGCCCAAGTTAATGCCGAGTGGGCTTCCTGGGGAGCCGTTTGTGTAATCGTTAATGCTAATGCCATTCATGCGGTAATTGTTCTGGAAAGGGCTGTGGCCGGAATCGGTCATCTGGCTTCCAAATCCGCGGTTGCCGCGGCTTACCGTAGGAGACCCGGTTTGCGCCTGCGTTTGTACCTGTGTGACGCCAGGCTGCAAAGTCGCCAATTGAGTCCAATCCCGCCCATTTAGGGGCAACTCGCGCACCGTCGTCGACGTCACTTCACCGCTGATCGTCGAGGTTGACAGCTCGACCGTTGGGGCTGCGCCAGCCACTTCCACTGTCTGCGTTGTTTGGCCGACTTTCATCAACACAGGAAGATCTTGTTTAGCACCCACGGCGAGCGTGATCGTGGTATCCACGCGAGTCGTGAAGCCGGAAGCGGTCGTGGTCACGTCATAAGTGCCCGGCAGGAGGTTGGGTATCGCGTAGAACCCTTCGGCGTTCGTCGTAGCGTCGGTCGTCACGCCGGTACCCATATTCTTCGCCGAAACGTGCGCGTTCGGGACCGCCGCACCCGAGGGATCGGTAACGGTTCCGGAAATCGTCGCGCCGGTTACCTGCGCGTAACTTGAAACCGCAAGCAAGGAGCTCAACACCAGCGTCATTGCAAGACAAAGAGCGGCCTTCTTTGAACCAGAAATCCCCCTCATGTTCATGCCCCCCCATGCGACGTGGACCGCGCGATCGTTCGATCTTGTCCGATGCGGCCTGACATGCGAATTATTCGGAAAGTGACCGGTTCCCCACCCTGCAACTGGGGGACATGTATCACGTGTCTCATAGGTCGTCAACAGTTTCGTTATGCAACCATCTGCAATCGTTCCTGGAGGACGAAAGTGGGATTCGCTGTGAGGAACTCCGGAGCGGATGTATCTTCCATTTGGATTTTGACCGCGGCCGATCCTACTGCACGGCGTAAGCTAGGACGACTGCCGGGTCGTTTCCATGAGGAGGTACCGCGACGAAATAACGGTGCAGCTCCGGGACTAAAAGGCCGGTCTTGCCGAGCGGGCCCGTCGCGATTTTGCCAATCGACTGGTAATGGTTGGGATCAGCTTCTTCGTAGACGTTTACAAAACCTTCGCCACACGCTACGTAGATTCGCTTAGTTGCGGGATCGTAGACTATATCGTCAACGCCTGTAGCAATCGGAAGAACCTGAAGGACCTTGCCCGAATCGGAATCCATGACAACAAGTTTCCCGTCGCGGCAAGCCACGAAAAGGCGGTGGCGCTGCTCATCGATTGCTACGGCCGCGTTGACGTTTCCTCCCGTCGCGGGCCAGACGGCTATGACGGCGTTTTTCTTGCGGTCGATCACTCCGATGGAATTCTTTTCGGTCATGTTCAGAAACAATCGTGGACCCGATTTTTCCAGCACCATGGCTTCCAGACGGTTTGAATCGATCTTGATTTCGCCTACTTTTTCACCGGTATCCGTGTTCACGATGCTTAGGAAGCCGTAGCTGAGCTTGGCATCCAAGCCCCCGTTTGCAATGTACAAGTAGTGAGTGGCCGGGTCGTATCCGGTGGCGTCGGTATCGGCGCGGAGCTTAACTTTTTTGAGTAGCGCGTAACTGGCGCCGTCGAAAATCTTGAGGTCGCCGTCGGCGCCATCGGTCACAAAAATCCTGTCGATGTCAGCGCGATAGACAACCGAATGCCCCACGCCGAGCCCCTTGATGCTGTGAATGAATTTGCCACCGTGTAGTCCATAGACTTCGATCGACTTGTTGTCTTCGGGGACGACGAACAGACGATCGTGCTTGAGATCGGCGGTCAAATGGTCGAAATGGTTCTGGAGACCGGGCATGCGCGAAGTCTGAACGTTTTGCGCCAGCTTCTCAGACGATATTTCGGGCTCGCTCGTGCGAATGTCGGAGAGTTCGATCGTCTGAACCAGCTTCAGAGGCGGATCGGCCTGTGCAAAGGCCCGGTGCCCGGTGGCGAGGATCGCGGCTGAAGCAAGTGCAGCCAGGCAAAAGAGTCGTCTTTTCATTCCATTCTCCCTTCGTTCGCAACGAATAAGATCTGGTAAGTTCCGGGGCTATCCTTGTGGTTGATCTTGTGGCCCGCAACTTTGCACCAAGCGCCATTCGGGCGCAATCCCCTATTCATTGCTCGCGGAAACTATTCCCATGAAACGTGCACAGCGGCACAGCGGTGTCGTCGTTTCGTGGTGCGTACCTTTGTGGTATAAGCAGGCGGGCAATGCAAAAATAATTGGGAAGTTCAGCACGGTGCTTGCAGGTTCCATCAAGCAGAACCAACAGGGCCCGGAGAGACTGATCCATGGCGAGTAAGGCGAGCGCAGCCGGTGGCAAGACCAAGGCTTTCTCAGCAACCACCGTTGTTCTCTTGTTGATCTGCTTGATGTACGGCATCACGTATATCGACCGCGTAAACGTCAGTACAGCCGCCTCTGTGTTCAAGCAAGAGCTTCACCTCTCAAACACACAGGTCGGACTTGTGTTCTCCGCGTTCGCGTATCCATATTTAATTTTCCAAATTATTGGCGGGTGGGTCAGCGACCGCTTCGGAGCGCGACGCTCCCTCACAGTCTGCGCGATCATTTGGGGCGGCGCAACACTGCTGACGGGAATGGTGAGCAGTCTCGCGGCGATGCTGGCTGCCCGCGTGCTGCTAGGGTTTGGAGAGGGCGCAACGTTTCCCACCGCGACTCGCGCGATGAGTGACTGGGTGCCCCCGGACAAGCGCGGCTTCAGCCAAGGAATCACGCATTCGAGCGCCCGGCTCGGCAACGCGCTCACTCCTCCGCTCATTGCCGGGCTGATCGGGCTCGTTACTTGGCGGGGGTCATTCATCATTCTGGGAATCATCAGCATTGCCTGGGCGATCTTCTGGGGCCTGTATTTCCGGGACGACCCGCGCAGCCACAAGGGAATCACTTCGCAGGAACTCGACGACATCCCCGATTACGGGCTGCGGGCCCACCAGAAAAAGGATCCTGTGCCGTGGTTTGCCCTGTTCCGGCGCATGCTCCCGGTTACGATCGTCTATTTCTGCTACGGCTGGACGCTCTGGCTCTACTTGGCCTGGATTCCGCAGTTTTTTCTGCACAGCTACAAGCTCAACCTGGCTAAGTCAGCTCTTTTCGCCGCGGGAGTGTTTTTCGCGGGCGTGGTGGGCGATACGGCGGGCGGCGTACTGAGCGACAGTATCCTTCGCAAAACTGGCGACCGCAACAAAGCCCGTCGGAATCTTGTGGTGCTTGGCTTTCTAGGCTCTCTTGCATGCATGCTTCCCATCCTCTTGATGCACAACCTCAACTGGGCCGCCGTATGCTTGAGCGCAGCATTCTTCTTTTCGGAATTCACGATCGGGCCGATGTGGGCGATTCCGATGGATATCGCTCCGCGCTTTTCCGGCTCCGCCAGCGGCTTGATGAACACGGGATCGGCGCTCGCCGCAATTATTTCGCCGCTCATTGGCGGGTACATCATCGACAAAACGGGAAATTGGGAATTGCCATTTCTCGGGAGTATCATTCTGCTGCTCCTCGGCTCTGTCCTGGCCTTTTGGATGAAGCCTCAGGAGGAACTTGCAATGGCTCCGGCGATGCTCAAGGACCCTGCGGTAAAAGTGACGGCATAGCCCTCGGCGACAGTGCAGCCGGGCGTTGAGAAATTCCCGGAGCTAAACACTCATTCTAAGATCGAACGCTTTTCCGCTGGACTCACTAAAAGTCTAGCTCCCTCCTGCTAAAGCAGGCGGCTAACAGCAAAAGTCTTCCACAGAGTTTTCGCAAACTGTAAACAAATCGGCAGGGATACGTGACAATCGGCATCCCGGGTATTCTTCGTCCGGGATGCCGACTGTGCAATTGTCGCTTCTACTTGTTGCTGGCGCTGAGCGGGGTGGGAACGTTGCCATTCGGTTTGAAGCTGCTTACCGTCTTCAGGCCAAGGCCGGCATACCAGATCGTCCCTTGGGAGTCCTGCTCGATTTTCGGAGGATATCCGCCGCCGAGCAATGTGCCGTGATTGCCTGGATGGATGCGGCCCATCAGGTCTTGGAAAGGGAGCGGAAAGTAGGTGAATGTTTTGGTCTTGGGATCGAATTTGGCCAGCGCTCCGTAGCTGCGGAGCGTCACCCAGATGTTGTCTTGTGAATCGGCGTAGCACTCGTATTCCCCGCTGTAATGGTATGGGTCCTTATATTCCGTGATCTTGCCGGTTTTTGGATCGAGCATACCAATGGCGCCTGCGATGTGCTCGGAGAACCAGACATTTCCTTTGGAATCGACGGTGGGACGCCGCGGGCCGGACGGCTGCGTTGGAGTTGGATATACCGACCACTTGTCGGTTTTGGGATCGTAGCCCACCACGATGTGAGCCGTCATACCTACCGCCCACACGCGGTCCTGCTGGTCGACCGTCATGCCATAATAGTGGGCGTTTTTGTATGCGGGGGCGGGATCGTACTCGGTGATTTTCTTGGTCACCGCGTCGAGCCTGCCGACTCGGCTTTGACCCTGCATGGCCGTGAACCAGACGTTGCCCTTCGAATCCGCTTTAATGGTGTGCGGCGTGCCCCTCAAAGGCGTTGGATACTGGTGAACGGCACCCGTTTCGGGATCGATCTCCCCGATCAGACTGTCGCCAATTTCCGCCGTGTAGATGTGCCCATCTTTTGCGATGGTGATTCCGTGCGGTTCAAGTTCGCGTTTCCCCTCATCCGGATTGGGAAGCGCAAAAGCATGATAGCGGTCGGGATATTCCAGCTTGTGCGTATCCATCGCCTGAACCACGTCCATGCTCATTTCGGCGACGTATACGGTTGAACCATCCTTGCTCGGGACTACGTCGTGGCCGGGCATGTTTGCTTCGGTTTTTCCGGGACGCGGAGGCGGAAGTTCGTATTCGGTGTAAATCGCATGGGAGAGAGCATTTTCGTCAAGCTTGATGTCATCTAACTTGAGATCCCGGCGTGGACCGTCCACTGGAAAAATTTGGGAGAAGTACTTGATGATGGCTTCTCGCTTCTCGACCGGAACACCATCTGGATTCACTTGCGGAACGTCTGACTCGCCGTTGGTTCCGTGAAGATCGAACATGCGGGCGACTGCGCCTCTCCAGGTGTCCTCGGTGCGTCCTCCCATGCGCTGCCACGGGATGTGCTCGTGGCCGTGGCACCCCATGCATTCTTTCCTGAGGATGTCGCGCGCGGGACTTGGCGGAAACAATGTGTCGTAATCCACCAATTGCGCTCGGGGTTTGGCGTCCTTGGCGGTCAGCGCGACGTCCGCCGTCTTCGAGTCGCCAACTTTCAAATCAACTTTCGTTACCGTCGATTCGAAATTATCTTGCAGGGCGGATATTTCATAACTGCCCGCCGGCAGGTTGTAGAAATGGTATTGACCCTTCTGAGTGAAGATGGTGTAGACGATGTGCCGGGCAACTTCGTTGGCCCGCACGCGAACCGCGTATAACGAGGGAATGTGCTCTCCCGAAGCGATACTAATGGCGTAATCCCTATCCGCCGTGACTTTTCCGAAAATCGCGCCGCCCGCAGCGTTGCTTTGTCCGAAACTTACCGCCGGCGAGAACAGCATGGCGGTAACCAAACCCAGCACTCCCCACGGCACAATGCGCCTCATTCTCATATCCCTGGCCTCCACGTTCACATGTCCCGGCTATTGCTGCGGCTGATGAAGAAGCTTAATTACCAACCTATATCAAGGCCTGAACGATAGTGTCATCGTTTCGGTCGAAATTGAAGGCGGGAAATAGTTTCCTTGCGAAACAACATGATTTTTAGGGGCCCGACTGCTGTTTCGTGACGGCGCTTGTACCGCAAGCCGAATTCTTCTCATCAAGATGGGGATATTGATTCGTAATTGCGATTTGGATTGCCCTCAACCATCATTGAGCGGGGAGAGTTTCGGACCCTTGGATAGCACTGACCCTAATTCGATGCATCTGCAGTTGCCCGACGCTATTGCGGCGCACGAACTGCCGCCGGCACGTTGGATAAATCGCACGACGCTCGGGATCGGACTCACGAGTCTCTTGAGCGATTGGAGCCATGAGATCGCGACGGCGTTGCTGCCTGCGCTTCTGGTGTCATTGGGCGCCGGTCCAGGATGGCTGGGTGCGATTGAGGGAATATCGGACGGTCTATCGAGTGTTACAAAGCTAATCTCGGGACATTGGACCGACCGGCTTCGCAAACGCAAACCCTTTGTCGTTTCAGCGTATGCATTGACGGCGCTGGCAACCGGAGCGATCGGATTCGCCGGCGGCGGAGTGCAGGTTCTCTTCGCTCGGGCCACTGCCTGGCTGGCTCGGGGTGTTCGGTCTCCAGCAAAGAAGGCGCTACTGGCTGCTTCTGTTCCGCCTGAGGCTTATGGCCGCGCGTTCGGGCTCGAGCGAATGATGGATACGCTGGGAGCCGTCGCGGCACCCCTCACCGCACTGTGGCTTCTCCGCGTGACCTCGCATAACTATCGACACGTATTGCTTTGGACCCTCGTGCCGGGGCTGGCGGCGGCCGCGGCGTTTGGATTGTTAGTCCGTGAACGCCCTAGCGAGCCTACAGCGAAGAAAACTTTCGTCGCGGGCTTACGGGGGCTTCCGGGAAACTTTCGCTGGCTGCTGACTGCAGCGGGTGTCTTTGGACTTGGTGACTTTTCTCACACGATGCTTATCCTTTACGCTACCCAAAAACTGACCCCTTCGATGGGAGCGGGGCGCGCCGCAAGCGTGGCGATCGGTTTGTACCTCTTGCATAACGTCTTTTACGCAGCTTTCGCATATGTGGGAGGCTGGCTCAGCGACTACGCTTCGCACCGTAAAATCGTACTTGCCGGGGGATATGCGGTCGCTGCAGCGATGGCCGGGCTGCTGGCCACCGGAGCGTCGCAGAGATTCGTGCTCATAGCGGTGTTTGCGCTGGCGGGAAGTTTCACGGGTGTTGTCGAAGCACTCGAAGATTCGTTGACAGCTGTAATGGTGCCGAAAACGCAGCACGGGATGGCCTACGGCTCGCTCGCAGCGGTGAATTCAGTCGGCGATTTTGCCTCGAGTATTGTGGTGGGGGCGTTGTGGACCGCCGTTTCGCCCGCTGCCGCATTTGCGGCAGCGGGGGTTCTCTTCGTTTCTGCAGCTGTTATGATTCTGCCTCTAAGGGAAAGTGAACCGGCCTGAAGCTCGGGTCTAAATTCCGGTCTAACTTCTAATCTAACTCTGTTCTATGCGCCGGTCATCCGCACGGGGGAGTTGCACGGCCGGGGCCAATCGCGGACAATGGCGGCTTAGCGGGGGAGCGCGAACGTGAAAATCGACATTTACGATCAGAGTTACAATGTCAACGCGGCCGAGAACGAAGAATACGTGAAGGAACTGGCGGCCTACGTGGACGCCAAGATGCGCGAAGTGGCGGAAGCGACCCGCACTGTGGATTCGCTAAAGGTTGCGGTGCTCGCGGCAGTGAATATTGCGGATGAGATGTTCGCGCTGCGGGAACGCCGGCAGCAGATGGAGGGGCCGCTGCGCAAGCGCGTTGAGAAATGCGTAACGCTGGTGGAAAAAGCCCTCGGGCCGTCAAATTAGCGCGGGTATCTTACCGGTCACCCATCCTGCACAACCCTTTGGTACTCCGTAGCGTCTACTATATGATTACGGGCGACACACAGTTCGTTCCATGCCAAATGGCTGACCGAAAGTCAATTCGTTGTGCTTTTCTGGTGCTGTCCCTTCTTGCGCTTCTTCTCGTTACTGCGACGGTCGGGGGCGTGCTACATCACCACGGAAATTCCAGTTCAGAGAACAACTGCCCGATCTGCCATTTGAATCACCAGCCGATTGAACGCCCCCTCGCGAACGCTCACGCGGCTGTTCTAGCTCCCATAGGCGTGCGTCCGGAGCCCGAAGACTATGAGTTCGCGCCGAGTGCTCTCGCCCGTGGAGTACCCGCTCGTGCACCCCCCGCTGCTTAGCATTCCGGCTGTTCTTTGTGCCGCATCGGCACTCCGATCCACTTCCATTTGATCTTAAAAGGCAGAGAGCCTATGCGTGTACAACGTGTAAGGTCTGTAGTTCTGGCGTTTGCTATCAGTGTAACGAACCTTGTCAGCGCCCCCTACGCTCTCGCGCAGAATCAGCCGCAAGGTGGAGGGCCGGCCCCATCTGCGCCCGCGCCGCAGGCGCAAGCGCTGGCGCAAAAGCAAGGTTCGGTGAAAATCTCTATCGACGACGCCATTCAGATGGCGCTGCAGCACAACCACAGCCTGCTCGCGGCACGTACCACGATTCAGCAGAATGAGGCCGAGGAAATCACGGCGAACCTGCGTCCGAATCCTGTAGTGCTCGGAGATGCGCAGTTTCTGCCGCTGTTCCAACCGAATCAGTTCAACTCCGACTACCTAGACACTTCTGCTCAATTTGATTTAGGCATCAGTTATTTGTTCGAGCGAGGCAAGAAACGCCAGCACCGCTTGCAGGCTGCAAGAGACACAACTGCGGTGAGTCGTTCGCAGGTCGCAGACAACGAGCGGAGCCTTACGTTCAGTGTGGCGCAGCAATTTATTAACGTGGAACTGGCCGAATCGACGCTACAGCTGGCGCAAGAAGATCTGAAGAGTTTTCAAAACAGCGTCGACATCAGCGAGGCGCGTTACAAAGCGGGGGATATTAGCGAAGACGACCTGCTGAAGATCAAGCTGCAAATGCTTCAATTCCAAACCGACGTGTCGCAGGCGCAGCTCACCCGGGTGCAGGGACTCTCCGACTTGCGGCAGTTGCTCGGATATGAATCGGTGCCCGCCGATTACGAAGTGGCTGGCTCGTTTGACTACCAGCCTTTACCGGGCGTTCTCGAAGATTTTCAGGCAAAGGCCTTGCAGAACCGGCCGGACCTGCGCGCGGCGCAGCAGGGCGTAACGGCGGCGAACAGCCAATATCAACTCCAGCAGGCCATCAGCAAGCGCGATGTGACCGGGCAGTTCAACTACACGCATATCGCCGATCTGAACACTGCTTCTCTTTTCGGCCAAATCCAACTGCCGATCTTTGACCGAAACCAGGGCGAAATTGCGCGCACTCGCTACGCGATCGATCAAACTCAGGAGCAGGAGAAATTCACAAACGGTCAAGTGATGACCGACGTGCGCGACGCGTTTGAAAACCTGCGCACGAACGATCAGATCGTGCAGCTTTACCAGTCGGGCTATCTCGACGAAGCCCAGCAGGACCGCGATATCAGCCAGTACGCCTACCAGCGCGGTGCCGCAAGCCTGCTCGATTTTCTGGACGCCGAGCGAAGCTACCGGGCAACACAACTGGCCTACCGGCAAGCGGTCGCCTCTTATCTGCTTGCACTCGAACAGCTTCGCCAGGCCGCAGGTACCAGGAGCTTGCCATGAGAGCGGCACCCATCGCACACCCCGCACGTGAGCTTGCAATCGCCGCAGCACTGGTTTTGACAGTCGCGAGCGCGGGTTGCCACTCGGGCGAGCAGGCGAGCCAGATGACGTCTTTTTCGGCGCAAGGCTCGAAGTCGCAGACGCCAGAGCTGTTCACGATCCCACAAGAACAGAGGTCGCACGTGCAGGTGGTGACCGTTCAGCCCACCAAGCTGACGCGCACGCTGCGTCTGACCGGCGCCGTTGCTTACAACGCGTTCAGGACCACGCCTGTAATCACGCAGGTGGGCGGGCCGGTGAGCCGCATCCTGGTCCTTCCGGGTCAGCAGGTGAAAGAAGGGCAACCCATGCTCGAGGTGAGCAGCCCGGACTACTCGCAACTTCTCGATGCATATCTGAAGGCGGCCGATTCGTTCCGGCTGGCCGACAAGAATTACGCTCGGGCGAAAGATTTGTACGAACATCACGCGATTGCCAACGCGATTTACAGCAGGCAGAGTCGGACCGCACGCAAGCCGAGGCGGACAGGAACGCTGCCGAGCAGGGGATGAAGATCTTGGGAATCAAGAATCCGGAGGATCTGGCGAAGGCGCCTTCGTCCGCCCAAATCCCGGTGCTCGCGCCAATCAGCGGCGAAGTGGTTGAACGGCTGGTCTCGCCTGGGCAGGTGATGCAAGCGGGGCAGACGCAGGCATTCACGATTTCCGATGTGAGCCAGGTATGGGTACTTGCCAATGTGTACCAATCCGACTTGGCCTACGTGCGCGACGGCGATGATGTCGCGGTGACAACGGATGCATATCCCGACATTTTTCACGGGAAAATTTCATACATTTCGCCGGCTCTCGATCCGAATACGCGGACGCTACAGGCGCGGATCGTCGTGGACAACAAAGGCGAAAAGCTCAAGCGCGACATGTTTTGCACCGTTACGGTGACGGCGGGAACCGTATCAAATGCAATTGCCGTGCCGGATTCGGCGGTTTTGCGAGACGACGAGAACCAGCCGTTTGTATACCTGGCGGTCAACGCAAACCAGTTCGGGCGGCGTGCCGTGGACATTGGCCAAACCCAGAACGGTCAAACGCAGATTACCAAGGGGCTTTCCGCGGGAGACAAGGTTGTGGGCAATGGCAGCTTATTCATCCAGTTTGCCAATTCTTTCCAGCACTAAGGGCGGCTGATTCCGCATGATTCATCATTTGGTTCAATTTGCGCTGCGGCAAAGATTCCTGATTCTGATGGTGGTGGTATTTCTCATCGTCGGGGGGGCGATCTCGTTCCAGTACATGCCGGTCGACGCTTATCCAGACCTTTCTCCGCCCATGGTTGAAGTGATTACGCAGTGGCCGGGGCATGCGGCGGAGGAGATTGAGCGGCTCGTCACGCTTCCAACCGAAGTGGAAATGAATGGTGTGCCGAAGATGCTGGTGATGCGTTCGATTTCATTGTACGGGTTATCGGATGTGATTCTAACGTTCGATGAGGATGCGGATGATTACTTTGCGCGCCAGGTGGTTTTTCAGCGGCTGAGCGAAGTTACGTTTCCCACGGGCGTAACGCCAACACTCGCGCCACTGTCGAGCCCGTCAGGGTTGGTGTATCGCTACGTGCTCGAGAGCGCGGACCGTTCGCCGCAGGAACTGAAGACCTTTGAGGATTGGGTGATCGAACGGGAATACAAGCAGGTGCGCGGCGTGGCAGACGACTCCGGTTTCGGCGGCACGGTGATGCAGTATCAGGTGTTGCTCGATCCGGCGCGGCTGTATGGCTATCACATCACGGTCCCCACGATTGTTCAGCAACTGGGCATAAATAATGCGAATGCAGGCGGCGGCTTCTATTCGCAAGGAGGACAGTTCAATTACGTTCGCGGGATCGGGCTGATTCGCGATACGCGAGATATCGGCGACGTGGTGATCGGCTCGCAAAATGGCGTGCCTGTGCGCGTGCGCGATGTGGGGGAAGTGGCGATCGGAAACGCCCCGAGGCTCGGAGAATTCGGATTCAATAAGACAGATGACGCCGTAGAAGGCGTGATCATGATGTTGCGTGGCGAGCAGACCCAGAACGTGCTGAAAGGCGTCGAGGAGAAAACAAAACAGCTGAATGAGCACATCCTGCCGCCGGATGTGAAAGTGCGCCCGTACTACGATCGCAGCGACTTGGTGCAGCTTACGATTGACACTGTGGAACACAACCTCCTGGTGGGTATGTCGCTGGTTCTGGTGGTGCTGATCTTTTTTCTCGTGAGCGTGCGGGCGGCGGTGATCGTGGCGCTGACGATCCCGCTGGCGCTGCTGTTTTCTTTCATCTTTCTGCATGCGCGCGGGGTCGCGGCGAACCTGCTTTCGATTGGCGCAATCGACTTCGGGATCATCATCGACGGCACGCTGGTGATGGTTGAGAACATCTTCCGCGAACTCGGGTTGCGCGAAGGGCAGGAATACAAACTGGAGGACGTGATTCTGGCGGCGGCGAAGGACGTAGACCGGCCGATTTTCTATTCCGTCGCGGTCATCATCGCGGGCTACATCCCGATTTATGCGCTGAGCGGGCCTTCGGGGAAACTGTTTCACCCGATGGCGGACACGATGTCGATCGCGCTGATCGGGGCGCTGATTCTGACCCTGACGTTCGTTCCCGTGATGTGCGCGTATCTTTTCAAGAAAGGCGTGCGCGAACGCGTCAACAAGCCTTTTGAATGGACCCGCAGGAAATACGCTGGTGAGCTTGATTGGTGTCTCGATCATCCAAAGACGACGATGCTCGTGGCTACTGTGATTTTTGGGCTGACGCTGCTGCTGATTCCATTCATCGGCGGCGAATTCATGCCGCACCTAGACGAGGGCGCACTCTGGATACGAGCAACGATGCCATACACGATTTCGTTTGACGAGGCGAGCAAGCTCTCACCGCAGGTTCGCACGATGCTGCTGAAATATCCGATGGTGACCGACGTTGGCTCGGAGTTGGGTCGTCCCGATGATGGCACCGATCCTACCGGGTTTTTCAACGATGAATTCTACGTTGGTCTGAAGGCTTACGGTGATTCGACGTGGAAGACGGGTGCGATTCACAATAAAGCTGAGCTGACCGAAGATATCCAGAAGCAGTTACAAGCGTTTCCCGGAATTATCTTCAACTACACGCAGCCGGCGGAAGACGCGGTCGACGAAGCGCTGACCGGACTGAAAAGCGCGCTCGCGGTGAAGATTTACGGGCCGGACCTGAACGCCTTACAGGACAAGGCGATCGAGATCAAACGACGGCTTTCGCAGGTGCCCGGGTTCGCCGAGCTGACAGTCGTGCGCGAACTGGGCCAACCGAGCTTGATGATCGATGTGGACCGCGACAAGATCGCCCGATATGGGATCAACGTCGCCGACGTTGAAGCGGTGGTGCAGGCGGCCGTCGGCGGTCAGGCGTCGACGCAAGTGATTCAGGGTGAAAAACTGTTCGACCTGGTTGTGCGGATGAAGGCCGAGTTCCGCGAGAATGCTCAGCAGATTGGCAACCTACTGGTCGGGACGCCCGCAGGCCAGCAAATACCGCTAAGCAACCTGGCCGATATTCACGTAGCCAGCGGTGCCTCCTTCATTTACCGGGAAAGCAATTCGCGGTACATCGGCGTGCAGTACAGCATCGAAGGGCGGGACCTGCAGAGTGCTGTTTCCGATGGGAAACGCGCGATAGCTGATGTCGAGAAATCCCTCCCGGCGGGCTATAGGCTCGATTGGGGAGGAGAATACAGCGAATATATCGAAGCGAGACACCAGATGGAGATTATCGGGCCGCTCGCGATTCTGCTGATTTTCATAATCCTCTTCGCGCTGTACGGTAATTTCAAATTTCCGGTGACGATTGCGCTGGGCGTTCTGATGACCGAACCGGTGGGCGCGCTGATCGCGCTCAAGCTCACGCATACTCCCTTCAGCGTGTCGTCGGTACTGGGGCTACTCGCGTTGATGGGAGTTTCCGTGGAAACGGCCGTGATTCTCGTCTCCTATATCAATAAGCTGCGACTCGAAAATATGGATATCCGTACGGCGACGCGCGAGGCTTCGCTTCTACGCCTGCGGCCCATCATGATGACCGCGCTGGTTGCCTGTTTGGGATTGCTGCCGGCCGCGCTTTCAACCGGGATCGGTTCCGACACGCAAAAACCCTTCGCGATCGTGATCGTCGCCGGATTGCTGTCGCGGCTGTTCCTTGGATTCTTCGTCAACCCGGTACTCTATGAGATGGTGGCGCGGGAAGGCGACGTGTTGCAGGTGTGATTGGCGTCGCGGCAGGAGCGAAGTCTCAAACGCCGTAGCGGGGTTGTCGTATGGCACACAAAAGGATGCGGATGGCCCGGCATAACGCAGGGTTACGATAGCTTTTTAAGTTCGCCCCTTTGACATGTTGAAGCGACTCACTTTCCGCCTTCTCGCGCTACCGCTGATTCTGTCGGTTTCATTCTTGGCGTGCAGTCGGTCTCGCACTTTGACGGCGTCTTCTCTGAGGGAACCTACCGGCGTAGGGGGCTAGCGAGGAGCGCCCCCGAAGTGAGAGAACTTCATAACAGGCGCGGGTGAAGCCGCGAGGTTCCCTGCTACAATAATTCCGGAGACGGCCTGCGACGCAGGTGACGTTGCGAAAGCCTATTGAACCAACACTGGATCCCAGGGTGCTCGCGTCGTCCTGCCCTTGTGCACGTTTCGAGCCGGCTTGCCGGTGCGGAAAAGCCTCAAAGCAGGCGCTGGGCGCCCACCTTTGAAGTGGGGTTCAGGGCCTAGCAGCGCACGGCGAAGTGGACCGCTCCACTCTCTTCGGATTCGTCAAAAATTAAGCTGGAAGAAAGCCCCGAATTGAAGATTCTGTTCATTGGCGACATTGTGGGCTCCCCGGGCCGCAAGATCGTGCACGAGCGGCTGGCGGACATCCTTTCTCAGCGCGAAGTCGACCTTTGCATTGCCAACGGCGAGAATTCCGCGTCGGGCTTCGGAATTACACCAAGGCTGGCGGACGAGTTGTTTGCGTCGGGCATTGAGGTGATCACCGGTGGGAACCATATCTGGGACCGCAGGGAAATCCTGGAATATTTTCCGCACGAGCCGCGGCTGCTTCGGCCCGCGAATTTTCCGAATGGCCTGCCTGGCAGCGGTTTGTATGTGGGCCGCGCGAGGGGAGGCGTGGGCTATGCGGTGCTGAATTTGCAGGGGCGGACATTCATGGTGGCACTCGATGACCCGTTCCGAACGGCCATGCGTGAGCTTGCCAAGATACCTTCAGACATAAAGGTGATCTTTGTCGATATGCACGCTGAAGCGACGTCGGAAAAGCAGGCGATGGGGTGGTTTCTTGATGGCAAGGTTTCGGTTGTCGTCGGAACGCACACGCATGTGCCTACCGCCGATTTCCACGTGTTACCTGGAGGAACGGCTTACACGACCGACGTGGGAATGACGGGCCCGCACAATTCGGTGATCGGTATGGAAAAGCAAGGCGTGCTGCAGCGTTTTCTGGACGCTCTGCCTGCGCGGTTTGTCGTCGCCGAGGGCGATGTGCAGATGAATACAGTTCTGGTCGATGTGGATGAGGCGACCGGACGGGCTCGATCGATCGAACGTTTGAACTTTCGTCTCGACTAAGGCGGAAAGAAGAATACGCGATGAAAATACCAAGCTGGATACGCGGTTTGAGCTTCGCCTCGATTCTTGTGATCGCATCTACGACGCCCGCCGCCACAGACCTCGCCGATCAAGCGATGGCGACCATCAAACCGGAAGCGATTCGGGCTGACATGCGTTTTCTTTCCGACAACTTGCTCGAAGGGCGGCGCACCGGCACGCGCGGACACGAGATTGCGGCGAAATATGTCGCCTCTCGATTTGAGGCGCTCGGCCTAGAACCTGCAGGGGACAACGGCACCTATTTTCAAAGTGTGCCGCTGCGGGCGTCCCACACGGACGCAGCCAGGACCACAATGAGTTGGACGCTCGGCGGTAAAGAGACGCCTCTCGCATTCGGCAAGGATTTCATCGCGGGAGCCGACCCCTCGCGCTCTGAAATTTCCGTCGATGCTCGCGTAGTTTTTGTTGGTTTCGGCATTACCGCCCCCGAGCTGCATTACGACGATTATCAGGGCGTCGACGCCAAGGGAAAAATTGTCGCGTTGATTTATGGTGCGCCGCCTAAATTTGAGTCGTCCCTGCGTGCCCACTATTCTTCAGGAATAACAAAGAGGGCGATTGCGGTGGCTCACGGCGCGATCGGCTACGTCACGCTGTACGATCCAGGGCTTGAGCATCTATACAGCTTCAAGCATCGGGTCGAGGACATGGCATCTCCCGACCTGAACTGGCTCGATCCCCAAGGGCATCCCAACGACCAATTCCCGGGATTGCGTGCCATCGCCGCCCTGAGCCTGGATGGCTCTCGCAAAATTCTCGAAGCCTGCGGACATTCGCCGGACGATGTGTTCGCCTCGGCGAAGGCTGGCAATTTTAAATCGTTCTC
>Ga0182024_10008051_pt1 | contig 22433 bp, 22 predicted proteins | sample P32metaG_FD_120480 | JGI IMG/M metagenome (GOLD analysis project Ga0182024, IMG submission 120480) | Permafrost microbial communities from Stordalen Mire, Sweden - P3-2 metaG (Illumina Assembly) | ecosystem: Environmental > Terrestrial > Soil > Wetlands > Permafrost | place: Sweden: Stordalen... | reverse complement strand
GCCATTGCGCTACGACGCCTCGGGTTTCCATGGCTGAGGGGATCAGCCGCTGGCTGGTGATGCGTTGCTTCACGATCACTTCGGCTTCGGCGAATGCTTTCTCGATGTCGCCGCCGTCCTGATGGTAGTTGAAGGCCGTATTGTCGGGCCATTCCGGATGCACCGCGGGTGCATCGGGCGCGAGGGCCTTCTCGGGGTCGCTGACGGCGGGCAGCGGTTCGTAATCCACCTCGATGGCTTCGGCGGCGTCGCGGGCGACGTAGCGATCGGACGCCACGACCACCGCAACCGGGTGCCCGACGAAGTAGACGCGGTCCATTGCGAGGATATGATGATGCGGAACGCGTAGGCCGGGCAGGGAAGCGCCGCACGGCACCGGTCCCACTTTCTCCGTGTCTTTTCCAACGTAGACCGCGGCGACGCCCGGAAATTTAAGCGCGGGCTGGATGTCGATCGATTTGATCTTCGCCGCGCCATGCGGGCTGCGGACGATGCAGGCGTGGTGCATGCCGGGTATCTGAATGTCATCCACATAAGTGGCGGTGCCCGTGATCAGGCGAGGATCTTCGCGCCGGCGGATGCGCTTGCCAACCAGCGTTTCGGTTTTCGTTGTGGTGGTGGCCATGGTTCCTCCCTTACGCTTTCGCCGCGACGGCTCTCACCGCGTTTACGATGTGCTGGTAGCCGGTGCAGCGGCACAGATTGCCGTGGAATCCCTCGCGAATCTCCGCCTCGCTGGGGTTGGGATTGCGCTCGATGATCTGCTTGGCCGTCATAATCATTCCTGGCGTGCAAAAACCGCACTGCAGGCCATGCTCGTTCCAGAAGGCTTCCTGCATGGGGTCGAGCTTGTCGCCCGCGGCGAGGCCCTCGATGGTCAGCACGTTCGCGCCGTCGGCCTGCACGGCGAACATGGTGCAACTCTTGATCGCTTTGCCGTCCACGTGCACGGTGCAAGCGCCGCACAGCGACGTCTCGCATCCGATGTGCGGGCCCGTAAAACCGGCCACTTCGCGCAGGTAGTGAATGAGCAGCAAGCGCGGTTCGACGGTGTCGGTGCGCTTGGTTCCGTTGATGGTGAGAGTGATGGATCGAGTCATGGTGGAAGTCCCAGCGGATATGACGATAACACAAGCGGCTGGGAGGCGGAAAGCGGAAGGCCGAGGGCCGCGTTACGCGTCTTTGCACTGCTAGAGCTCATCAGCTCCGAGTACGGTTAAGCAACGCGAGGCTTTGTTCCTCTCACCCCGGTTGCGCAACCGAAGAAATACGAAACTGGCACGACCTCGAGTCCGGCTTCGATCAAACAGCGCGCGAAATGTGTCGCATTGTCGAAAGCGCGCGTGTATACGCCCAACATTCGATAGCAATCTGGATTACCCAGAAGTACTCGTCCGATAAGTGGAATGATCCACTTCAGGTAGAACTGTACGCGGCGCGGAACAAGCGAACGAAAGCACTGAGATCTCGATGAAGGAATACGCGCCACCGGGCTTCAGCAGTCGAGCAACTGTCTGGGCTAAGCGCCGCTGCTGCTCGCGATCGAAAGTCTTCAGACCAAATGACGAAACGACGACGTCTGCGAAAGCGGTTCCCGGGTCCCAGGCCAGCACGTCCGCCACGCAGGTCTCCGCTAGAAAGTGCCAGTCGCGGCTCGTCCGACGGACCATTTCAGTGGAGATATCGACGCCGACAACCCGAGCCGATGAGGGTAACGATGTCGCAAGCGACCGCCAGATCTCTCCCATACCTGACATCAGATCGACGACACAGTCTGCCGAGGCCAACGGCAGTCCCGCCACAGCTTGGTGGCGCCACCGAGCTGTGAAACCAAAAGAAGAGACCAAGTTGACATAGCCGTACGTTGACGCCATATTGTCAAAGAGCGTCCGAATCGACTCAGGATCGTATCGAGGTTGCGCCAACACACCACCTTTGCTGCAACGCCATCCAGTTCGTGTTTGGATAACTTAGATGAACCGGCTGCTCGCTTATCTTGCCAGATAACTTGGTAGCGTTGGCTTTGCCGCTTCGCGATTATCTCCCGAACCCTGGCCAGGAGCTCGTGACAGCGCCATTACAGTGCCGGAGGGCTGAAGCGCCAGCCTCATCCTCCGCCAGAGCGCCCTCCTGGGTCTGTCTCGTAAAGGGCGAGCACTGGCCGGACTTTCTGTTCATCCCAATCGGATGGAAAACTGCTTTAACTCATTGTTCTGCTAAACGGTCAGTTGATCCCCTAAACAGGCTACAATGATACCAGGCATGGTGGTTGCAAGTCATATCGCGGATGTTCTCGGCGGACAGCAAATTCTGGGCCGGCGGCTCGGGTCGCTCGCGGCGTTGAACGACGCGGTTTTGCAAGGACTGCCCAAGGCAGCGCTTCGGCAGACCGCCAGCAGGATCTTCGCCAGCAAGACCGAGCAGAAGCACCTCATGAATCGAATCGTCCCCGAGGCCACATTCAAACGCCGGCGCGACCGGCTGAGCGCCGCCGAAAGCGAACGAACCGAGCGGATGGCGCGAGTGGTAGCAAACGCGGAGTATGTGTGGGACGACCGCGAAGACGCTCGCCGATTCCTGACGACCGCGCATCCAGCGCTCGGTGGCAAGACTCCCATTGACGCCGCGATGACCGAACTTGGCGCACGGCAAGTGGAAGAAATTCTCGGCAAGATCTTCCATGGCCTCCCAGCGTAGCGGGCGCTTACCCGCTTCATGGCGAGCCTATCGGATCGCCGATCGCCGTCACAATATTTTCGATGGGCAAGGAGCGGCAACATTTGGCGGACGCTGGAACTCACCCGGACGGCGGGTTATCTATGCCGCCGAGACCTTCGCCGGTGCAATGCTGGAAGTGCTGGTGAATGCCAACATCGGGCGGATGCCAAAGCAGCATGCATGGATCGCAATTCTGATCGGCGGAGACGTGAGTGTTGAAGAAGCAGATGTGCGCAAGGTTCGCCGCTGGGACGCGCCGGATCAGCGTTCAAGCCGGATATTTGGAGACCAATGGTATGACGACCAGCGCTCCACGGTGCTGATCGTTCCGTCGACGGTTACACGTGTCGAGCGAAACGTCGTCATCAACCAGGAGCATCCAGATTTTCGAAAGCTACGGGCAACTAAACCGAAGCCAGTAATATGGGATGAGCGACTGTTTCAATGACCGAGACCCAGCTACCTCTTGAAATCACGCCCCGGGAAGTCCAGCGGCGCCTCGAAGCCGGCGAGAAGCTTGCTCTGATCGATGTCCGTGAGCCGGGCGAATTCCAGCTCGCACGGATCGGCGACGCCGAGCTGATTCCCATGCGAACGGTGCCGGCCGAGCTCTCGCGCCTGGGCGCGCAGGCCGACCAAACGCCGCTCATCGTGTTTTGCCATCATGGCGTGCGCAGCCTGAACGTGGTGCACTGGCTGCGCGAGCAGGGTGTCCACGCTTGCCAGAGCATGGCCGGCGGCATCGATCGCTGGAGCCTGGAGATCGACCCGGGCGTTCCGCGATATTCCTGAGAGTTTCCTGGCGAGTTCTGAACTATCAGGGCAATGCCATTGGTTCGTTTCCCATTGGCCCTCTTGTTTGGCTGGTGCCTGCTCGGGGCCGACAAACCCGTGCCCCGAGTGGCGCCTGTTTACACCACCGCAAGCATTGTCAACGCGGCTGACAATCAATCCGGGCAATTGGCCCCCAATGCGATCGGCACTGTGTACGGTGTGAACCTGGCGTATAGCACAGCGGCGATCACTCAGAACGATATTCAAGGCGGCGCCCTCCCTACCGTGCTCACTGGCGCTAGTGACACCCGAGTGCTGATCGACTACTCTCCAGCGGCTTTATATTATGTCTCGCCGACACAGATCAACTTCCTGGTTCCACCGGATCTGCTGCCGGGGCCGGTTTCCCTTTACGTAGACGTCGACACCCTGCGGGGGCCGCTGATTCAACTGACGCTAGCCCTTGCTGCGCCTGGCCTCTTTCAGCTGGACGCTACCAATGCCGTCGCGACGCTCGCCGACGGGTCCGTGCTCACCCCGTCGTCGCCTGCCAGGCCCGGGGATGTCGTGGAGCTCTGGGCCACCGGTCTTGGCCTAACTACGCCGCCCGCGGACGGCTTCCAACTGCCCGTCGCCGCCGCCCCCCTGATCGCCGCAGCGAACCTGTCCATCTTGTTGGATGGTGCGCCTGTCCACTCCACTGCCATCCAGTATGCGGGCGTCGCGCCCGGCTTCGCCGGTCTGTATCAAATCAATTTGGCGCTGCCCGCGTCCACCGGCCAGAATCCAGAGATCCGCTTGCAATTGGACGGTGCGTCCAGCATTCCCGGCGTGCATCTTCCGGTGGCGCAGTAAGTGTTAAACTGATCGGCTTGGCGCGTCATCAATTCGCAGTCTTCTCACTTACGGCCATCGCCCTGGTTTCCAGTTTTTGGTTCCTGCTGGACGTCTTGGGGACCGCTACGCACAGCACACAAGCATTCGGCGTCGCGGCCTTCGAAAACCGCTTCAATGATTTTCCTAAAACGATCCAGCCGCACACCGTTTATGGCTACTTTTCCGATAATGCGCCCAACGATCCAAGCGCCCTGGCCGAATTCCATCTCACGCAATACACACTCGCTCCGGCGATCGTCAAGCCGTCCGTCAACGAGAACCTGGTGATTGTGAACTATCACAGCAAACAGTTGGATATGAGGCTGCTGCAGGCCAACCATCTGCGGCCCGTTCGGAGCGTCGGCAATGGCGTAATGCTCTGCCGGCCTGAAAAGCCATGATGCTGCTGTGTCTCGCCGCAATGTGGCTGGCCGGATTCGGTTTGCTTCGCTGGATGTTTCCGCAGCCGCTCCGCTGGTCCCTGCACAACGTGTTGCTTTTTTCGCTGGCGATCGGAACTGGCGCCGGCGTCGCATCGTGGTTGTACTTTTTGACGCTGGTGTTGGCTGGACCGGGTTTCGCGGTACTTGCGTCGGTGGAAGGCGTAGCGCTCGCGATTTGTCTAGCGCTGGGCCTGCTGGCGAAGCGCAAGGGAGTGTGCCTCGATTGGGCCGAAGGCCCGGCCGTCCCTTGGTACTTGACGGCCTTGTTCGCTCTCGGGATCGCGCTGGCCGTGAGCATGTTCCTGGGCGCCGTGGTCTACAACCCGCACGGCGAAGAAGCCGCGTGGTCTATCTGGAATTTGCGGGCGCGATTCCTGTTCCTTGCGGGCGCGTTCTGGCGGGACGCTTTCTCCAGCGATCTCAGTTGGAGCCATTTGGATTATCCGCTGTTGCTGCCGGGACTGGTGGCTATGTGTTGGAAGTTAGCCGGCCAAGAATCCAGCGATGCCCCGATTGCCATTGCTTTTCTCTTCGCCCTCGGCACAACGGGCGTCTTGGTAAGCGCGCTCGGCGTGCTACGCGGTAAGACGCATGCTTTGCTCGCTGGAACTCTGTTGACAGCCACCGCCAGCTTTGTCGCATTGAGCGCCGCGCTCTATGGAGACGTGCCGCTGAGCTTCTACATCCTGGCGACGCTGGCGCTGCTTTGCTTGCAGGATCGGCATCCGGAGGACATGCGCTTCAGTACCCTGGCGGGATTGATGGCTGGGTTCGCCGCCTGGACCAGGAACGAAGGGATAATCTTCGTAGTGGCCCTGATGGTGGCTCGCGCGTTCGCGCTGGCCAGGTTCCGCAAGCGCGCCGAGGTTGTGCCGCAGTTGCTTCGCTTGCTGGCCGGTTTGGCGACCCCGCTTGCGGTCGTGATTTTTTTTAAGTTGCGAGTGGGCGGTCCCGGCGACGTGTTTTCCGTGCCGGCATCGGCCATTTTGAAGCATCTCACAGGCGTGGGCCGCTGGATCCTGACGGCGGAGGGTTTGGCGATCGTGCTCTTCAATTTCGGCCGATTCCTGATTCCGATTGCTTTGGCGCTCGCTCTCTATTGGTATCTGGTGCGATTTCAGGTGGACAGCCGCGACCGCGCGGCGCTGGCTACCGCCGCAATCGCGCTCGGGCTGACGCTTGCCGCGCAATTGCTGGGCGACTTACTGTTCATGGACAATCTGGCGCTCGAAATCAACACCTCGTTCGAACGCATGTTGCTTCAATTGTGGCCCGCGGGGTTACTCATGTTCTTTCTGGCCTCGGGTCCCCTGCAGCTGGTTGCGCCGAAGCCTTCCCTAAAGGTGAACAAGGAGAAGAAGGCCACCAAGCCTGCTCGCCGCATGCTGGAAACCCGTTGACTCCGGCTTGCGTTTAAACTGGAAAGAGGCATTCCAGATGGTCCTTCGCTCGGCCTTAGTCGCGTTCGCCGGTTCGCTGGTCCTGTGCGCGCAAGAACCAGCCGCGTCTCCAGCTTCGGCTCCCGTTTCCGCCGTCGCGGGGCCTGCTCCCAATACGCCGGCGCAACGAACTGAATCGGCCAACCCGGATGAATTCGTCGTCGCGGTAGGCACCCGCATTCCCCTAAGCATGATCAACAGCGTCAGCACCAAGACCGCCGTAAGTGGCGAGCGCGTGTATCTGGAAAGCGTGTTTCCCATTCTGGTCAATGGACATGTTGTGATTCCACCGGGAAGCTACGTGGCCGGCACGGTGACCGAAGTGAAGCGGCCGGGCCGGGTGAAAGGGCGCGGCGAGCTGTACGTCCGATTTGATTCGCTCACCTTGCCGAATGGAGTGACACGCGATTTCCGCGCTCGCATGGGCAGCCTGGATGGGCGCGCGCCGGAAACGCTGGACAAATCCGAAGGCAAGATCCAAGGCGAGGGCGACAAAGCGGGCGACATCAAGACGGTTGGAGAAGGCGCGGGCATCGGCGCAACCGTGGGCGGTCTGGCGGGCGCTGCCGCGGGACACGCGGGAATGGGGGCAGGCCTCGGCGCCGCCGCCGGAATAACGGCCGGCTTGGTCGGCGTACTGCTGACCCGAGGACCCGACGCGATTCTCGCCAGAGGGACCACCATGGAAATGGTGCTCGACCGGCCCTTGCAGTTCAACACGGCGGAAATCGACTTCCACAACGCCATGCCACGCGCCCAATCGAGCGATGGGCCGGGCCCCCAACCCAGCCGCAAAATGCAGACCAAGCACTGGCCGATTCTTTGATTTCGCCGTCTCCTGGCGTTTCCTGAACCTCTTAGTACTCCCGGTCCATCCGGTAACCCCGGCCTCGTACCGTCCGAATTTGAACCGGCCAGTCTATTTCGAGCCTTTCGGCGTCCCTCTACAATCGAGTCGTCATGGAATTCACGGACCTCCCGATGACTCTCACCGTGTTAGTCGTCCTAACCGCAGCGGTCGCAGTAGTCTGGTGCGACTACCTTAGAAAACAGCGCCACCAGCAACAGCCGCAGCGCATCAAACTTGAGAACACTGCCCCTCCGCGGGGATCCAGAAGGTCCTTCGACGCATCGCCGCTCGATTACGCCCCGGCGAAGAAACTGGCCGCGCAACGCTCTCTGGAACCGCTGGTCGCCGTTGCAACCGCTTCGCGGCCCCCCGTGCAGTCACGCATAGAACGTGAGACTGTCACCGTCGAAATGGCGTCGCCCTCTCCCGCGGCGCCATCCAGCTCGACGGACATTTCGACGGTCACCCTTCCGGCGTTTACGATTGACGCGGCCCTTTGGGAACGTCTGATCTCGAGCATACCCACCCGGAATCTACTTTCGTCGACCGCTGGCGAGCCGGAACCAATCCGTAAGACGCCGGCCCCGCCCACGCTGGGTTCGACTAATACCGTGGATGCGGCTTACCACATGATCCAGGAGGACGCCTCGGATGCGGCTTCCGCCCGGCAGCCAGGCGGAATGATCCAGCAGCCGGAACTCGAAGAATTGCTGGAAAGCCAGGAGCCGTTCACAGGCCTGGTGGTTTCCATCGGCATCAACGATACCGATAGCAGCATGTGGCACAGCCACGGTCTGATGCAGTCGGTGGGGAACTACATTGTCGGCCTGTTGCAAGAAAACGATTTCGCCTGCCGCACCTCCTATGACGAATTCGTGATGGTGTGCCGGGACGAGCAAGGCCGCCAGTCGCAGCGCCGGTTGAATTACATTTCCGAGCGCCTGTGGGACTACCAACTGCGCGGCATCGGCGCCTGCTCCATTCTGTTTAGTTGGGGCGGGGTGCAAATTCAAGATCGACCGTTGGCCGAGGGGATCGCTTCCGCCACGGAACGCATGCGCGAAATCAAGCGGAACGGGCAATCCGGCAGATCCGCCCAGGCGCATCGACAGGCTGTCTGACCCGTTTCCTTCTCGGGTTGCTCCAGAAGCCGCTAGCCTTCTCGGCGGTTTCTGGAGTTTTTTTGTTTGTGAGCCACGTTGACTTGATTCGCTGCACGGCTTAACGTTGGAAAATGGGTTGCCGGGTTGCGCTTATCCTGATTTTCACCATGTGTTGCGCGCTATCGGCGCCGCGTCAGGCCGGAAAAAAGCGCCGGTAAAGGGCCATTGATCGTATTCCTGCACGGATTTCCGGAATTTTGGCACGAGTGGAAGAGCCAGTTGCCGGAGTTTGCCAAGGATCATCGAGCCGTAGCGCCGGGCGAGAAGACGTCCGTTTAGGAAAGGTTGTCTCGCATCACGATGTCCTGCGTGATTTCGGCTTGAGGTGAAGTTCACCTGGCCGGAATCCGCTCGGGACGAATTACGAGCGATTCGAGCGTCAAACGGCAATTCGCATTCTCCACGCGCTCACCGAACACGGCGACCCCGAGGCCGGCGATGTCAGAACGCTCACCGGAGAGTGGGCACTTTTCGACTTCGAGTTGGCGACTACCGTGTGAGCGGTCCGTTCCGTTTTTAGTGCCGAACATTACTTGCAATGCTAGCGCGCAGCACGCAGAGCGGTGAAAGCGGAGGGGGGCGCCAACACTCCTCCCGAAAACATCCCGAGGAACATCCCGATTGGGATTTTCCACTGCGGCTAGCCGCTTATGAGGTACCGTGGAGAAGAGAGACCACAGCCATGAACGTGACTCTAAGCCTAAACGCTGAAGTGGAAAGAAATTTGACGGCGCGAGCGCATGCGCGAGGCGTGTCGCTGGACGAATACCTTCACGAGCTTGTGGCTAGGGAAGCCGGTCTTGCCGGCGACGCGGAGCAGTCGCCCGAGCAGTTCGACAATCTCTCCGACCTTCTGCTCAACTCTCCCTTTGCCGGAGCCAATCTCGACCTGGAGCGGCCCAAAGACTATCCGCGCCCGGTTGATCTTGGATGACCGGATTTCTCATTGATACGAACGTTCTCTCCGAATACAACCGGCCGGGAGGTCCTGACGCCGGCGTTAAGCAGTGGCTTGAAAGAACGGATCGCCAAACGCAATATGTGAGCGTCATAACCCTGGCGAAAATTCAAAAAGGAATCGAAATTCTTGCACCGGGAAAACGCCGCGCACAGCTCGAAGAGTGGCTAGCGCGAGATCTCGAAGCCTGGTTTTCTGGCCGCGTACTTCCCGTAGACCGGCGAGTAGCGGCGCGCTGGGCTTCACTTCTGGCAAGCAACTCGGACGGGAAGACCCTTGCCCGCGATTGATTCATTGATAGCGGCAACCGCGCTGGCGCATGAGCTCATCATCGTTACTCGAAACACGAAAGATTTCGAGGGCATTGGTGCGAGCACTGTTAATCCTTGGAACGCTGCATACTACCGCGGTAGTCGGACCCCGGGTCTTTTGAGTCACTCCTGGGAGCCGATGCTGGCGAACCACTACATCCCCGGGTTCTTTCGCATTAGTATCCCAGTGGGAGATTGCTTTGTTCGCATTCTTCCAACAGTTGCGCCGTTGGAGAAGCCGATCGACTAAAAGGGTCCGATAGAGTCTTTTTCGTTTCTGGGATAATCAAAGGAGATGGCGGGGTAACCCTCCTCTCCCGAAACATCCCTTGGAAGAATCCATACTCATCCGTGGAGCGCGAGTCCACAACCTTAAGAACGTCTCGCTCGCCATCCCGCACAATCTGCTTACCGTTGTGACTGGTGTATCCGGCTCCGGCAAGTCGTCGCTGGTGTTCGACACGATCTACGCGGAGGGCCAGCGCCGCTATGTGGAGTCCCTGTCGGCGTACGCGCGGCAGTTCCTGGAGCGGATGGAGAAGCCGGATGTGGATGAGATCTCCGGGATCGCGCCGCCCATCGCTATCCGCCAGAAAAACACCACGCGCAATCCGCGCTCCACGGTGGCCACTTCGACCGAGATCTACGACTATCTGCGCCTGCTGTACGCGCGCGCCGGACGAAGCTATTGCCCCAAGTGCGGCGATCGAGTGCAGCGCGACACCGTGGATTACGTCGCGAAGCGGATGCTGGATCAGCCGCAAGGCTCGCGCTGGTACGCTTTGTTTCCGGTGCGGGTGGGCGGCGGAACGGACGCGTTGCGCGATCATCTTTTCGAGCTGCGCAAGAAGGGCTTCAACCGGCTGTACCAAAATGCCAAAGTGTTCGAATTCTCCACGCCCGAGTCGCTGCTCGATATCGATTTCAGCCAGCCGCTTTTCATCTTAGTGGACCGTTTTGTCATCTCGCCGGATCTGCACCAGCGCATCGTCGACACCACGGAGATCTGTTATCGCGAAGCCGGCGAAGTGATCTTTGAAGACGCCACGCCGCAAAGTCCGCCTCCGGTTACGTTGCGCTTCAGCGAGAAGTTCGCCTGCAAGCGCTGCGGCATCGAGCTGGTGACGCCCGAGCCGGGCCTGTTCAGCTTCAACAATCCGATGGGCGCCTGCCCGCGCTGCCAAGGTTTCGGAAATACCATCGACTACGATATGGACCTGGTGATTCCGAACCCCGGTTTGTCGCTCGATGAAGGCGCCATCGATCCATGGACAAAACCGCAATACGCGCGCTTCGGCTTGCAGTTCAAAAAATCGTCACGCGGCAAGGTACGATCGGATGTGCCGTACGGGGATCTTGCGGCGGACGAGCAGGCCTTGGTGGTCAAGGCCATTCACGACTCTTTTGCCGAAGTGGAGACCAAGAAGTACAAAGTCCACGTGCGTGTGTTTCTAAGCCGCTATCGAGGTTACGCGCACTGCCCGGACTGCAACGGATCGCGCCTGCGCGCCGAGGCGCTCAATGTGCGAATGGCCGGCCAGACCATCGCCGATTTGGTGAAGCTGAACATAGAGCAGGCCTACCAGTTCTTTCAATCGCTCGAACTGTCGCCCGAAGAATCGGCAATCGCGGATAAAATCCTGGTTGAAGTACGCCAGCGCTTGAAATTCCTGAACGATGTCGGCCTCGACTATCTGACGCTGGACCGCCTTTCGTCAACCCTCTCGGGCGGCGAAGCGCAGCGCATTCAGCTTGCTACTTGCTTGGGATCGCGTCTGGTTGGGGCGTGCTATGTTCTTGACGAGCCCTCTATCGGACTGCACTCGCGCGATACCGGCCGGCTGATCCGTATCTTGGAAGAGCTGCGCGACCTCGGGAACACCATCGTCGTTGTGGAACACGATGCCGACGTCATGCGCGCCGCCGACCACATCATCGATATGGGGCCGGGCGCGGGCGAACTCGGCGGGAAGATTGTATTCGAAGGTTCGTATCGCAAAATCATGGCCAACGGATCGGCCACGTTAACCTCGAAATACCTGCGAGGAGATTTGCGCGCCGAGAGCGTCGGCGAGCGCCGGGAAGTGGATCCGAGGCGCAGCGTAAAATTCTTTGGCGCCCGAGCCCACAATCTCAAAGGCATCGACGTAGAGATTCCGTTGAACATGATGGTCGCGGTGTCGGGCGTTTCGGGATCCGGTAAATCCACCCTGGTGCACGATGTGATTTTCAAAACGCTGACGCAGCGGCTTCGTAACTCCGCGCTCGAGGGATTTGACGAAGAGCACGAGCAGAAGGCCGAGAAGGTCACCTGCCGGCGCGTGGAACGGGCGGAACTGGTGCGCGAGGTGGTGCTGGTGGACCAATCGCCGATCGGCCGCACGCCGCGTTCGAATCCCGTTACGTACATCAAAGCGTTCGACGTGATCCGTGAAATCTTCGCGTCCACGCCGGAAGCGGCGAAACGCGGCTACAACGGCGGCCATTTTTCGTTCAATATCCCCGGAGGCCGCTGCGAAAATTGCCAGGGCGACGGCACGGTGACGGTGGAGATGCAGTTTCTGGCCGACGTGGAGCTGCTATGCGAAGAGTGCAAGGGCACGCGCTTCAAGAGCGCCATTCTCGACATCCGGTATAAGGGTTTGAACATTCACGAAGTGCTGCAATTGACGGTCAAGGAAGCGCTGGCGTTCTTCTCCGAATCGAAGAGACTGGTAACTCGCCTGAAGGTTCTGGCCGACGTTGGCCTGGGCTACTTGCGTCTGGGGCAATCGGCCACGACGCTGAGCGGAGGCGAAGCCCAGCGCGTGAAACTGGCGTCGCACCTGGCGCAAGCCACCTGCGGAGGGACGCTTTTCATCTTCGATGAGCCCACCACCGGCCTGCACTTCGACGACATCGCGAAACTGCTGGCGGCCTTCCAGCGCTTGATCGAGAACGGCGGAAGCATCCTGATCATCGAGCACAACCTGGACGTGATTCGCAGCGCCGATTGGGTGATCGACCTGGGGCCCGAGGGTGGCGACCGCGGCGGCCAGATCGTGGCCCAGGGAACGCCCGAGCAGATTGCGGCGGCTCGAAATTCCTACACTGGGCGATACTTGAAAGAATATGCCGCAAACGCCGCACGTTGAATCGCACTTCACCGCATCGGAATTCGTACGCGACATTGTGATCGGAATGGCGGACGGCCTTACCGTGCCCTTTGCGCTGGCCGCCGGGTTGTCGGGCGCCGACACCACCACGCGCATCATCGTAGTCGCCGGACTGGCCGAGATCGCGGCGGGATCCATCGCGATGGGCCTGGGTGGATATCTCGCGGCCAGGAACGACGCCGATCATTATGTGAGCGAGTTGAAGCGCGAGCAGCGCGAAGTGGAGGAGATCCCCGATGAGGAGGCGCGCGAGGTGCTGGAGGTCTTCGAAACCTATGGGCTTACGCATGCCGAAGCGGTCCCCATCGTCGATTCGCTGCGCCTGCGTCCGAAGCAGTGGATCGATTTCATGATGCGTTTCGAGTTGGGTCTGGAAGAGCCGGATCCCAAGCGCGCCGTGCGCAGCGCCAGCACCATTGCGGGCGCCTACATCGCGGGCGGCCTGATTCCGCTGGCGCCGTATATGCTGATGGCGTCGGCCTCGTCAGCCCTGATCGTTTCCGTCGTCGCCACCATCCTGGCTCTCGCAGTCTTTGGTGCGGTCAAGGGCCACTACACGGGAATGCCGCTGGCATCGGGCGCAATCCGCACCGCGTTGATCGGCGGGCTGGCCGCGGCGGCGGCGTTCGGGATCGCTCGGCTGGTTTCTGGGGGAAAATAGAAGAGGCCGTTTATGTACCCGAGTATCGCCCTCACGCTATTTCTCGCATTTCAAACCAACTTCTCCGAACAAGGACTGAAGGCGCTGGACGAAAAGCGCTATCCGGCCGCAGTGGAGAGGTTGACGCAAGCGATTGCAGCCGATCCAAAGGACTATAGCTTGCACTTTAACCTCGCGCTAGCCTTCAGTCTGATGGGCAAGAATGCCGAGGCCATTCCGGAATACAAGAAGACGCTGGAACTGAAGCCGGATCTCTATCAGGCCCAACTGAACCTGGGTATCTCGCTTTTGCGGGAAAAGCAGCCCGCAGAAGCGGCGCAGTACTTGACCACTGCGGCCGCGCAGAATCCCAAGGAATATCGGGCGAATTACTACCTGGCGGCGGCGCTGCTGGGTGCGGGCGATTTCGCCAAAGCCGAGCAGGCTTATACGACATCTCTGGCCATCGATCCGAAATCTCCGGACGCTGAGCTGGGCCTTGCGCACGCACTGGCCGGCGAGAACAAACTGGACGACGCCGCTGCTCACTTCAAGAAGGCCGCCGAGCTGAACACCGGTTATCGCGACGATCTTCTGGAGCTTGCGGCCATGTACGAGACGGCCAAGCAGCCGGAGCAAGCCATCGCGATCTACCAGCAGTTTCCCGACAATCCTGGCGCGCAGGAGCGGCTCGGGGATCTGCTCCTCAAGGCAGGCAAGCCCTCGGACGCGATCGCCAGCTTGCAGATTGCGGTTGCCAAGTCGCCCACTGAAGCCAATCGCGCGGCGCTGGCCGAAGCGTACCTCAAGAACAACGAACCGGGCAAAGCGCAGCCGCTGGTGGAGCAGATTCTCGCCGCCGATCCGGACAACTTCGAAATTCGCATGCTGCATGGACGCCTGATTCGCGACCAACGCAAATTCCCCGAGGCCGCCGCGGAGTTTGAGCGCGCCACCAAGCTGAAGCCCGACGCCCCGCAGGCTTGGAGCGAACTGGCGGGGGTGCTTGTGATGGCCGAGAACTATCCTCCCGCCCTCGCCGCGCTGGACCGTGTCGCAGCGCTGCATGCCGAGAAGCCGGGCCACGTTTTCCTGCGCGCCATCGTTTTGGATAAAACCCGGGATTTGAAGCCGGCGCTCGAAAGTTATCAGCGCTTTTTGCAGATGAGCCACGGCGAAAATCCGACCCAGGAATGGCAGGCCACGCAGCGCGTCAAGCTCCTGCAAAGGGAGATCAACAACAAATGATCCCCGGTCTGCTGGTCTTTTTCGCGTTTACCGGCATGCTCGCGTTCGCCGATCTCGCCACGGTGAAGGCGGAGCCCGATCTCAACCGGAGGTCCGAGCTCGCGCTCGTGAACGCAGACGAGAAGATTGACCAGGCCCGTCAGGCCTATCAGGCCGGGAATGAAGCCGCTGAAGAAACGGCCATCCAGGAAGTCGCTGAATCGGTGGCGATTTGCTACGATGCTCTGGAAAAGACGCCTGGCGCGCCGCGCAAGAGCAGGTATTATAAGCACGCCGAACTGAAGGTCAGCGCTCTGATGCGCAGACTGAGCGGCTTCCGGGACGAAGTGAGCTTCGACTTTCGCCCCAAGGTAGAGGATGTGCTGAAAAGACTTTCGGACATTCATGACGAGTTGCTGTCCGATATCATGAGCAGGAAGAAGTAGAGGGTGAACCGCCATGCGATATTTGGCAATCTTGCTGGTTTGCGCCGGTTGCGGATTCGCGCAAGAGCGCGATTTCTTGACGGCGGACGAAGTGGATCAAATCCGGGGAGTCCAGGAACCCAACGCGCGGCTGAAGTTGTACGTTCTGTTCGCGCGGCAGCGGCTCGCACTTTTGCAGCAGTTCCTGAGCAAGGAAAAGCCCGGCCGCTCCGCGCTGATTCACGACACGCTGGAGGATTACACGCACATTATCGAAGCCATCGACACGGTGGCCGATGACGCACTGGTCCGCAAAGCGCCGCTCGACTTAGGCATGAAGGAAGTGGCCACGGCCGAGGCCGAAATGCTCACGACGCTGCAAAAGGTCGAGGATGCGGCGCCCAAGGATTTGGCGCGTTACGAATTCGTCTTGAAGAACGCGATCGACACCACGTCCGACAGCAAGGAGCTTTCTGAAGAAGACCTGCACACGCGCGCCGGCGAAGTGGCGGCTCAGGAGAAGAAAGAGAAACAGGATCGAAAAGCCCTCGCGACCGACGAAGACAAGAAAGCGAAGAAGAGTCAAGAGGATAAGCCGGGAGTCATCAAGGCCAACGGCCAGAAGCCCCCCACGCTGTATAAACCTGGTGAGAAGCCTCCGGATCAACAATAATCAACCGCTTACTGCGTGCGCGGCTCAGTAACCGAGCCACGACCACAGGGAGTGGTTTACGCGGTTCGCATGGCTTCCGATTTGTCGCCGCCGGCGATGGCCGCTTGCGCCGCAGCCAGTCTTGCAATCGGCACGCGATAGGGAGAGCACGAAACGTAGTCCATACCCACGCGGTAACAGAACTCCACCGAGTTGGGATCGCCGCCGTGTTCGCCGCAAATTCCAATTTCCAGGTTGCGATTCGTGGTGCGGCCCAGCTTCACGGCCATCTCGATGAGCTTGCCGACGCCTTCCTGATCGATGGTTTGGAACGGATCGGCCTTGAAAATCTTCAGCTCTTCGTACTTCTTTGAAAACTTCGTGTAGTCGTCGCGCGACATCCCAAGCGTGGTCTGCGTCAGATCGTTGGTGCCGAAGCTGAAGAACTGCGCCACTTCGGCGATCTGATCGGCCGTCAGCGCGCCGCGCGGGATCTCGATCATGGTGCCGATCAGGTACTTCATGTTTTTCATGCCAGCCTTTTCAAGCACTTCTTTCGCCACGCGTTCCACGATCTCTTTCTGCAACGCGAGCTCGCGCTGGAAACCGACCAGAGGAATCATGACCTCCGGGATCACCTTGATGCCCTTTTTGGCCACTTGAACGGCAGCCTCAAAGATGGCGCGCGCCTGCATCTCGGTGATTTCGGTATGGACGATACCGAGCCGGCAACCGCGGAAGCCGAGCATTGGATTGAACTCGTGCAGATCCTCGACCCGCTTCAGCAACACGGGCAGTTTCTTCTTCAACTCGCCAACCGGGATGCCATAGCTCTCTGACATCTTCTTTTTCTCTTTGCTGCTTGCATGCGGAAGTATCGCCAGGTCCACCATCAAGTTCTCGCGCTTGGGAAGGAACTCGTGCAGCGGAGGATCGAGCGTACGGATGATCACCGGATAGCCGTCCATCGCCTCGAACAGGCCGGCGAAATCTTTTCGCTGCATCGGCAACAACTTTTGTAGAGCCTTGTCGCGAGTCTTTTCGTCTTCGGCCAGAATCATGGCCTGCATGAACGGAATGCGATCGGCCGCGAAGAACATGTGCTCAGTACGGCACAGGCCGATACCTTCGGCGCCAAACTCGCGGGCGGCCTTGGCGTCGCGGGGAATGTCCGCATTGGCGCGCACGCCGAAGTTGCCTCGAAACACATCGGCCCACTTCATGAACTCGACGAATAACGGCGACTTGGGATCGGGCTCTTTGGTCTTCGCCTGGCCGAGATAAACATCCGCCGTAGTTCCGTCGAACGAGATCCAGTCGCCCTCTTTGACGACAATGTCTTTGGCGCCAACTTTTACCGTGAATTGGTTCTTATGCTCTTCGATGTGCAGCGATCCCGCGCCGACCACGCAGGGCAGACCCATGCCGCGCGCGACCACCGCAGCGTGGCTCGACTTGCCGCCCACCGCGGTGAGCACGCCAGCCGCTACTTCCATGCCGTGAATGTCGTCGGGCGTGGTCTCCTTGCGGATCAGGATCACCGGTCCCTTGTCTGACAGCTCCACTGCCTCATCCGCGGTGAAAACTGCGCGACCCACGGCCGCTCCCGGCGAGGCATCAATGCCGTTCGCAATCTTGATCAGCGTCTTAAGCGAGGCCTGATCAAACAGCGGATGCAGCAACTGATCCAGCTGCGCCGGGGCCACGCGCAACACCGCTTCACGTTTGTCGATCAAGCCTTCCTTCACCATTTCGACCGCGACGCGTAGCGCGGCCGCGCCCGTCCGTTTGCCGTTGCGAGTCTGCAGCATGAACAGCTTGCCGTTTTCGATGGTGAATTCGAAATCCTGCATGTCGCGATAATGCTTTTCGAGACTCGTGGTAATGTCGCGAAGCTGGCGGTACGCGTCGGGCATGATCGCCTCTAGATCCGAGATCGGCCGCCCCGTACGAATGCCCGCCACCACGTCCTCTCCCTGCGCGTTGAGCAGGAACTCGCCCCAGAAGACGCGCTCGCCAGTGGATGGATTCCGCGTGAAGCCGACACCCGTGCCCGAAGTCTCGCCCAGATTGCCGAAAACCATGGCCTGGACGTTGGCGGCGGTGCCGATCTCATCCGGGATCTTTTCCATGCGCCGGTAAGTGACCGCGTTCTTGCCCCACCAGGAGCGGAACACCGCGTCGCGCGACATGGCGAGCTGTTCGCGCGCGTCCTGCGGAAACGGCTTGCCCGTCTCCTTCTTGACCAGTTTCTGGTAGTCCGCGACGATCGCTTTCAGGTCCTCGGCCGACAGATCGGTGTCGAGCTTGGCTTTCACTTTCTTCTTGCGCTCATCGAAGATGTGATCGAACTTGTGCATGTCGATGTCGAACGCCACTTCGCCGAACATCTGGATGAAGCGTCGATAACAGTCGTAGGCGAAGCGCGGGTTGGCGCTGTTCTTGGCCAGGCCTTCGACGGTTTTGTCGTTCAATCCCAGATTGAGGATGGTGTTCATCATGCCGGGCATGGAGAACTTCGCGCCCGAGCGCACGCTCAGCAGCAGCGGATCGGAGGCGTCGCCCAGCTTCTTGCCCATCTTCTTTTCGAGATCGGCGAGCGCATGGGCGATCTCTTCGCCGATGTCTTTGGGGACGCTGTTCTTATTTTGGAAGTAGATGTTGCAGACTTCGGTGGAGATGGTGAAGCCGGGCGGCACGGGAACACCCGCGCGGCTCATCTCGGCCAAGCCAGCGCCTTTGCCGCCGAGAACGTCTTTCATCTTGCCATCGCCATCGGCCGTGCCGCCGCCAAATGCGTAAACGTATTTTTTCATGATTGCCTTTCTGTGACGATTTCCGAGAAGTCGGCTACGTCGGAGAACTCCGTCAGGAGATTCTGAAGCAGCGCAAGCCGGTTGCGCCGGATGTTGGGGTCAGGTGCATTGACGAGCACCTTGTCGAAGAAGAGGTCGACTTTGGGCCGCAGTGGGCCGATGCGCGACTCGAGCGGCTGGCCTTTAGTGCGTGTGATTTCCTCGTAAAGGTCTAGTTCCGGCCCGGGTTCGAGAAGATGAGCATGGAACGCGGAATCGCTGAACTGCGCTTGCTTTAAGATGTTTGTGATGCGCTTGAAACTGGCTGCGATAGGTTCGAAGTCGGGCGTCCTCCGGACTTCTTGAACGCGCTTCAGCCGTGCTTCGAGATCGAGCAGATCGTTCCAGCCGGCGGCCATGCAGGCGCGGACTTCGTCGTAGGCGAAGCCTCGGACGTCACGGAAGTAGTATTCGACGCGGTCGCGCAGGAACTCGCCTTCGAGCGGCGGCGCTTTGACCCGACCCTCCACAATAATCCGCACGATGCCTTGAGCGGCGCGACGCAGCCCGAACGGGTCGCGTGATCCGGTTGGCGTCATACCGACCTTCAGACATTCCGTGAGGGTGTCCCACTTGTCGGCCATGCTCAGAATTCGGCCAGCGTGCGTCAACGGGATTTCGTCTTCCATGCTGAGCGGCCGGTAGTGTTCGTAGATGGCTTGCGCGACTTCTTCGGATTCGCCCTGCGCGCGAGCGTAGAGGCCGCCGACGATGCCTTGCAGGTCGGTGAACTCTTTGACCATGTCCGTAGTCAAATCGCACTTGCACAAGAGGGCCGCACGCTCGTTACCGCCCAGTTGTTTCGCAAGGGCGACGACTCGCATCGTTTTTTCGTAGTAGGAGCCGAGCTTCGCTTGAAAAGTGACGCTCTTCAGATCTTCGACGCGGTCTTCCATCTTCTTCTTCTGATCCTGATCCCAAAAGAACCGCGCGTCGTTAAAGCGCGCGCGCAGCACTCGCTCATTGCCGCTGCGAACCAAACCCTCGGGATCGCCGTTCGTATTCATTACCGCGATAAAGTGCGGCGCCAGCTTGCCGTCGGCATCTTCCACCGACAAATATTTCTGGTGATGCCTCATCACGGTGACCAACACTTCGTGCGGAAGGCCCAGGTAACTGCGATCGAAGCTGCCAAGAATCGGGGTAGGGAACTCGGTGATGTAAACGAGGGTATGAAGCAGATCCGGGTCGGGCTTCACATGCGACGCCGCGATGCCGGATTCGATTTTGTCGCGCCGCTCGGTGGCCGATAGGATCACGCCGTTGGCTCGCAACTGCTCGTCAAAATCCTGGATCGTGATCGGGATCGACGGCTTGCCGAGCACCCGATGCCCGACCGTCGTATTCCCCGAGTGCACGCCGCCGATCTCAAATGGAACTACGGTATCGCCCAACAGCGCTACCAGCCAGCGGATCGGGCGGATGAAACGCTCAGTCCCTTTCCCATTCCAAACCATGGTCTTGGGCCACTGAATCTTCAAAATCAGATTAGGCAGCTCGCGCGCCAAAACTGCCGCCGTGGCCTGTCCTTGGGTTCGTTTTGTAAAACTGCAATACTCGCCCTTGGCGGTGCTTTGCGTTCCTAGCTGGTCTGGGGTGGTACCCATCTTCTTCGCAAATCCCGCAGCCGCACCCGCTCCCGCCGATCTCGACGGGCCCAAAACCAACTCCTCCACATCGGCTTGCCGCTCCAACAATCCTTCGGCGCGCAAGACCAGGCGGCGCGGCGTGGCATCTACGGCCGTGACCCTCCCGCCCAACATATGTTGATCAAGCAATGCTTGAAACATATCCTGCAAATTGTTCAGTGCAGGAACGATCATCCAGTCGGGGATTTCTTCGGTTCCGATCTCCAGCAGAAACGGTAGGCTCACGCGACCGCCTCAGTTTTCTGAGTGATTTCGGCCATCCAGGCTCCGGCCACTCCAAGAGCAAGCTTGCGCACCCGTCCGATCACGCCCACCCGCTCGGTCACGCTAATGGCCCCGCGCGAATCGAGCAGGTTGAAGATATGCGAACACTTGAGAACTTGATCGTAAGCGGGTAGCGTCGTGCCCTCAAGACCCAGCAGCCGCGTGCATTCCTTCTCATGAAGGCCGAAAAGCTGCCAAAGCATCCCGACATCCGCCAACTCGAAGTTGTACTTCGAAAACTGCCGCTCATCTTTGAGGCGCACGTCTTTATACAAGAATCCGGGCGCCCATACGATGTCGTAGACGCTATCGACATTCTGCAGAAACGCGACAATACGTTCCAGACCATACGTAAGCTCGGCGGGAATCAAATCCAAATCGAACCCGCCGCATTGCTGGAAATAAGTGAACTGCGAAATCTCCAGTCCGTCCAGCATCACCTGCCAGCCGATGCCCCAAGCGCCCAGCGTCGGCGCTTCCCAGTTGTCTTCTTCGAACTTGATGTCGTGCTTCGCGAGGTCGATGCCAATCGCCTTAAGACTGCCGAGATACAGATCGATCACATCGGCCGGCGACGGCTTCAGGATCACCTGCAACTGCTGGTGCTTATAAAGCCGGTTCGGATTCTCGCCATAACGGCCGTCGGCGGGGCGGCGGCTCGGCTGGACGTAGGCCACGCGATACGGGTCCGGTCCAAGAACCCGCAGAAATGTTTCGGGCGCCATGGTGCCCGCGCCCACCTCGACATCGTACGGCTCCTGAATGATGCAGCCGCGATCGGACCAATATTGCTTGAGACGCAGCACCGTCTCCTGGAACGTCAGGCCGCCGCTCACAGCGCCTCCAAGATTATCGGCGTCCGCAACTTCCGCTCCACATGTTCTTCGATCAAACGGTTCAGCGCGCGACGCGCATCGGCGGCGGTTTCTTTGGCCCACGGCCGCGCGGTCAGTTGCTGGATCGGTGTTACAAGCATCTCTTCGATAATGGCGCGCGAATCGGCACTAATACGCAACTCCGGTAAAAGCCCCGCCAGCCGCACGGCCCACAGCGCGAAATACGTCGCTGCGGCCCACACGTTGCCGCCCGCGTGCAGCGAATCCAAAACGGCGATCAGCAGGCGAAAATGGCGTTCGTTGGTTTCGTTCGGGGGCAGCAACTGCTCTGTAATCTCCGCCAGATAATCGAGCGCGACGCTCGATTCGTAGTTTGAGGCCAGCGCGAACTGCGATTGCGTCAGTTCACAGGAATTCAGGCTAACCAGCTCGCGATTCTCCTTCTGATAGTACGAGACAGTCGCATGCGACAGTCGTTCCAAGCCGGACCCAAAGTTGCTTTTCGGCCGGCGGGCCCGCCGCGCCACGCCCCTTAGCTTGCCCTGATCGCGCGTGAAGAAGCTGACGACGAGGTCGGCTTCGCGAAATGGATAAGTCTGCAGGATGAAGCTGTCGCTCATTCGAGCGGGCATTCGGGCGAAGGCACTTTAAGTGACTAGATTAGCAGGTTTGATGCTGGCTTGGGTCGTTTTAGGCGAACTAAGGAATTGTTCCGTTTCCTTGGAGAGCAGCACCCACAGGCCGTAGAAGTCCCAGCTTGCAATGACGAGAAAGACCATCATCGGTCCCACGGAACCGCGTCCCAGCCACACGCACAGCAGCACCTTCGCGACAAAGGTGGCCGCCGCGGCGTATCGAGCCCATGCCTTTCGGTGGGACAATCCCCAACCCGCGACGAAGTAGAGGCAGGAAAAGACGAGCATTGCCGCGGCCATGAACCAGGCGACAAACGTGATGCCGGAAAGCTCTCGAGCCCCCGGAACGGCGTTCGGCTGGGGACTGGGCGTCCCCAGAAAATGGCCCAGAAGTATAGCCATTACGGCGCATCCGGCCCCGCCCACCAGGGCCACTATGGCGATGCTTTTGAGGCCCTTCGCCAAGAGGGCGACGTGGCGCTGCGCATCCTCGGGGCTTCGGATGAAAAACGAGCGGCTAGCCATCATCATCAATATCGGCTCGGCAGCCCCCGGCCTTTAAT
>Ga0182024_10008050_pt1 | contig 22438 bp, 17 predicted proteins | sample P32metaG_FD_120480 | JGI IMG/M metagenome (GOLD analysis project Ga0182024, IMG submission 120480) | Permafrost microbial communities from Stordalen Mire, Sweden - P3-2 metaG (Illumina Assembly) | ecosystem: Environmental > Terrestrial > Soil > Wetlands > Permafrost | place: Sweden: Stordalen... | reverse complement strand
CCCGTAACGTGAAAAATCAAAACGCATCTCTGATGAAGAATCAATCGCATCCTATCAGACTTATGAGGCCTCACAGCATTGGTAGTGTCTCGTTGCAGTTCAGCGGCGGGGACAAATCTCAGGTATTCGTGTTCGACTTGGGAGGCGTCGTGATTAAGTGGCGCAGTAACGACCCGATCTACAGGTACATCGCAAAGCGATACGATGTCCCCTATGCCACAATGAAGCGCACGCTGATTGGCAACCTCTTGAAAGTCGAATCCGGCGAAATCTCCACCGAAGAGTTTGTACAGGAGGGTCTCTCAAGGGTCGGAAGAAGATTGAGGACCGGAGACTCCGGCAAAGAGCTTTGGCTCCGTCCCTTCGCCCAGTCGGCGAAGGTGCGCCTCGGCGTAGCAAGCCTAGTTGCAACCCTGCGAAAACGCGGATACCGGGCCTACGGTCTCTCAAACATCTCGCCCCCGCACCTGGCATTGGGCAGGGCGAGAGGCTGGACGAATCTCTTCGACGGTTTCTTTGCATCCTACGAACTTGGATGCGTGAAACCCCAGGCGGAGATATTTGAGAAAGTACTCGGCGCCATCGGTGCTTCGCCCGATCAGGTCGTCTTCATCGACGATACTCCCGCATGCATTAGAGGCGCAGAGGAATTTGGCATACGCCGGGCGATCAGGTTCCAATCAATCCCGCAGTTGAAGAAGGACATTGACGAAGCGATACTTGCTTACAAAGGAACCAAGACCGTTTCGCACCCTTGGAACCCCCAATAACGGAAACTCAAGACCGACCTCTGTTCGTGGCGCGCCGCCAAAACAACCCAACCTCCCTTCGTTGAGAATGGTTCTCCCACCCCTCCCTCCTTCCTTCCTTCTTCATGGGAGATTTTTCAGACTCGAATAGAGAGGTTCTAGAGTTCGCTGACTGCGGCTTCCACGATATCGTCCCTCGCAATGAGCCCTAGCAGGGCGCCCTTGGAATCGACCACGATCACCCGGTTGACCTTCTTCCCCGACATCTTGTCAGCGATCTCCCCCACGTCCGCGTCTGGCCCGACTGTAACAACTTTCTTCGACATTACGTCGCTCGCCTTCTTGCGGACAGCGGCACTCCCGACGAAACCTTCCAGGTCGTCCTTCCCGGAGTTGTCGGCGAGCGTGATGATGTCTGACTCGCTTATCACTCCTACCACCTTGCCTCCTTTTACTACGGGACCTCCGCTGAAGCCGGTCTGAGCCAGCTTTGCGATTACTTCCCGGATGCTGTCGTCGGAACTGAACGCTACCACATTGACGCCTTTCACCATGATATCCTTAGCGGTCTTCAACAGAATCACGCGGCTCCTCCGAGTTCCTTGGCGAGGGCCTTGATCACGTCAGCCCTGGTTATCATCCCGATCGGCTCGCCATCCTTATTCACCACTGGCAGTCTGTTGATGCCCTTGCGCTTGATGATCTGTACGGCCTTCTTGAGGGACTCGTCCGGGCCGATCGTCACCACGTCCCTCAACATGATGTCTTGCGCCCTGTCACCTCTGAAAGAGCCCGATTCGATGTCGTCCTTCTCGACATTGCGGGAGCTGCCCAGCTTGTATCTCAGGAGCTCTAGCATGCCGCCCGGTGTAATCATGCTGCCTGTCTGGGAGCCCTGAATGTCGCTCCGGGGCTTGAACTTCGCATCTATCTTCTCCGCCTTCTTCTCAGCATCGGCTGAGCGCGCGGCGGCCTTTATCAGGTCTGATTCGCTCACGATCCCGACCATCTTTCCCATGTCGTCCACCACAGGAGCACCGTTGATATGGTTCTTGTCGAACGTCGTGGCTATCTCCCGCGTGGTGTCGTCTTCGTGAACTGTAATGATACGCTTCGTCATCGCGCTTTCCACGGTGAGCAAATCGAGAGGAATAACTGCTGTCCCGCTATAAGCCTTGCGACCGTCGAGACGCCTTTCCTCAGGGCAGATTTGAGGACATGTTTCTCAACCGGTTTAGTCGCGATCGATTCCTAAGAAGAGAGGCCGGGAACATCGTGATCGAATAATCGTCCCACTGGTCATCCCTCCACTTGCCAGCAAAGACGTCGTACGTACTGACGCTGATCTGGTTGCTGGACGAATCAAACGTGAGAATCGTGACAGTAGCTCCGCCTACCTTTTCCGAATTGGGGGTCGCCGAGGTCGCGGCGTCTACTCCTTGTCCGGTGGGGTCGCCCGGATCGTCGGTGCAATCCTGCCTGTCGAACATCAGCTGGTTTCGATTGTTTATCGGGGCAGATGTGTTGTAACCAGAGTCTGTGGCATAGTGTCCGTTCAAGGTCAGGAACACATTGGAAGAATGCTCGTCCATCAGCCTGGTAAGGCCAGCCGCGAAGCTAGTCAGGTCGATACCGTTACTCAGGAGGACCACGACCCCGGCTGCGTCTACGTAGGCGTGCGGTGCAATCACGACATAGTAGTTTGCATACACCGGATCATCCAAAATCAATCCGACCCATTCGAGAACGTCGGATTGCGCGTTCCATTCTATGTTTATGACGAGGAAGTTCAATCCGTTGACGGAGAAGCTCGCCGCTGTGTTCATCCCGTCATGATAATCACCCACCCAGCTCGAGTATTGCAGCGCATCCACCTGGCCGCTGACGAGCGATGGGTTGAAGGCAGAAGTCGACGCACTTCCGTTCCAGCCGGAAGTTGAATCGCCCCCGGTCAAGTCATCATGATTCCCCGCGCACCAGGTGTACGGTATCCCGTTCTGCAGCAGTACGGACATGGCCTGGCTAGCATTCTCCCATTCTCCCAGTTGGTTCCCCGTCTGCACGATGTCTCCGGTGTGGACCACCATTTTCCCGTTGTAAAGACCCCAGTTGCTCACGATCCAGTTCGTCAGATTCCCGAAGAGGCCCGGATTTGATTCGGAGAGAAACTGCGTGTCGGTGATCCAGAAGATCGAGAAGGGCTCCGTCGTCTGCCGAATCTGGTCGGCCGTTGACGCGACGGATGAGGAAGAAGACGTCGTGCTATCCGTTACGGTCGCTGTCTGAGTGTTCATGAGAGTCTGCGTCTCTGTTTGGATATCCGTCAGAGTCTGAGTCTCGGTATGAATTTTCGTTACGGTCGCCGTCGATGTCAGCGTGTCCGTGAGAGTCTCTGTTGCGGTCTGGGTATTCACCACAGTCTCCGTCTGAGTGTTCGTGAGCGTCTGGACCTCAGTCATTGTGCTTGTCGTTGTTGACGTTTGGTCATCCGGGAGGGAAGCCGTCTTCCTGACTTCCTGTCCCAGGAGCCTGTCTGCGGCGCCTCCCAGCACCACGCCGACCACTCCGACGGTCACTAGGGCACCGCCCAATTTGATGTAGCGCCGCCTGGAGATCTTCGTTTCTTCAGCATCCCCTGACGATGGCATCTTGAGAGGGTCGGCAAGGGCGTCTGACCTCCTTTGATAAGGCTGATGGTCGCTTTGCAGCGGTAACCTCGAACTAGGGCAACAATGCCGTCTTGTTTTTCATTGACTTCAATGGCTCAGATTGCCCTGCCACATGTTCTTGTGCAATAACAGCTGACCATGACCAAGCGCATAGATGACGTTCCCCGCGGGTGGCGCAATGAACCGTGGCATCACTTGGCAATCTTCGCGCGGGTTGGTCAGGGATACAACGTCGTGTACAGGGTACTCGTTCATGTCCGGGCGGCGGCCGCCCATCGCTATATCGAAACCCTTCCGCCGCTAAGAGCGATGATGCCAATACGGAGCGCTCTCAACTGCCGGATGAGTTCAGCGTCGAGGGTAGCCACGAGTGCACTCTCGTCGAGGGCGAGCGATATCAGTTCGTCATCAGCCATTCCGCTCCCATGCGGCTTCTGAAGTAGCAGCTCGCCGCGGTCGACCATCTCTTTCGCTAGAGAAGCGTAACGGGACGCCCTGTTCTTTCCGCCCGCAAGGCGCGCGAGTTCATCATAGACGGGCTGGATGACGACCGGCTGGAAGCTACCGATCTTCTCGAGCATGTCCTCCCGCCAGGGGCCGGGATGCTCCATCACCGCTATGAGGAAGCTGCTGTCGAAGAGCACCGTTCGTCGGGCTGCTGCTACTTTACGAGACCCGACCCGATTAGACGCCAACGCTCTGCAATCCTCCTGCTCAACGCCACGCGCGACCCTTTCTCCGCCACGACCGGCTTGCGCAGGTCAATCTCGGCTACGGTGTCCCTCGCCGAAGTGACGGTCCCGAGCGTCGCGGCCGTCCCGATGTTGAGCCGCAACGACTCGCCCAACCTGACCTTCTCGACCTTGAGCATCTCCGCCGAGCCTACCGCCTGGTCGAACAGCTGCAGGTCGACCGTGATGTGGGTCTTGGATGGCGGCAACGTGCCCGGCTTGCCTATCAGACTGCCCACCATCAGGTCGGCCTTGGTCAGGGACGGGTCGAGGTAGGTGCCGACGGAGACGAGGCCGCCCGGCCCCACCTTATCGGCCATGCCCACCCCCGTCCCGAGGCTCGCGATCTTTGTCAGAATCGGATTGTACTTACCTCTATCGTCCACCAGCCCCGGTGAAATCTCCACCTCGTCGCCCACCTTCAGCTCTCCCTTTACGACACTGCCGCCGATCACGCCGCCCACCAGCGCGGAGATGTCCGTGCCGGGCTTGTTGACGTCGAAGCTCCTCAACACGACCATCTGCACGTCCGCCGAAATGTCTCTCTGCGGGGTCGGGATGTTCTGCTCTATCGCCTCTATCAGCGCGTCGATGTTAATGTGGTGCTGGGCCGATACCGGGATTATCGGGGCGTCCGCAGCGATCGTCGGTGCAAGGAAGTTCTTGATCGCATCGTAGTTCTTCCTCGCCCCTTCCGAGTCAACCCTGTCTATCTTGTTCTGTACTATGACCATCTTCTTCATCCCCAGCATCTGTAGGGCGAGCATGTGCTCCCGCGTCTGGGGCATCGGGACCGGCTCATTGGCTGCGATGACGAGTATCGCCCCGTCCATTACTGCCGCACCCGCGAGCATGTTCGTCATGAGGCTCTCGTGGCCCGGGGAGTCGACGAAGCTGACCGTCCGGAGGAGCTGCGTCTCCTGACCGCAAACGGGGCAGACTGGCGAGGTCGAGTAGGCCTCCGGAGGCGGCGTGTGAGCGCACTTGTAGAACGCGGCGTCGGCGTAGCCTACCTTGATCGTGATTCCTCTCTTCAATTCCTCGCTGTGGGCACTCGCCCAGACCCCGGTTATGGAGGCGACGAGGCTGGTCTTGCCGTGGTCCACGTGCCCGCTGGTCCCTATGTTACACTCGGGCTGCTTGGGAATCCGCCTTACAGGGACTGTCTCTGTCACTTGCGCCATAGGACCGTCAGCTAAGTTTCGAATTTCGGTGATACATAAACGTGATGCGCTGCGACGCGTGCTAGCTACTCGGTCTTCACGACGTTGAGCTGGTAGATCTCTTCGGTGACCGTACCACCCCTCACGAGCTTGCGCCGCTTCTCTCCCTCGACTGAGTGCCTGAAGCCCGTCCCTTCGGTCATCAGCACGTACCTCTTGCCGCTGCCGAGGACGTCACGACGCATCGGGAATCCCGCCTTGTCGCTTCCACCGGTAATCTTGACCTTGTAATTCTGGCCCACGACGCTCAGGTCGACCACCTCTCCTACCTTCCTGCCCACGAATAGCTGGGCGGTGGAGTCCTTCGCTTCCATGACCTCAGACTTTCCAGTTTTGGGGTCGGAAACTACTATCTTGTACTGGGCCATTGTTTCGAAGACCCTTCCGGTTTGTGTATTAAAACCTGTGGTGCGGCGTTCGGAGCTCGTGACGCCAAAAGGCTCTGCGCTATCGAGGCGACTTCTAGAGTTCGGCGACATAACATAGTTCGCCAACCGATAAGGTCGATGAAGAGAATACAATGGGATGTCAATGATGGGGCTTCCGCCCAACAGTATCGGCCTAGAGCAGGAGTCGCCTAAAGATGAGCCGACTCACGAGGAGGAGCAGGAAGAGCGGGACTACACCCCATTTTTACGCGCGCTCATCCCCAATGACCCGAAGCTCTTCGTCTCCATGGAATATTTCCTGCTCGCTTCGCCCACGCGGCAGCTCTCCCAGCTCGGGGACCGAGAGTCTCTGAAGAGCAGTGGGGACGGAGCGAGAGCCGCCCGCGACGACACGACTGCACGAATCGACTACGAAAGCGCCGCCAAGATTGCGTTGTACGAAGGAGACAGAGGGGTCTTCGAGGACCTGCTCAGCCTCGCCGAGAAGGTCACGCCAAGCCATTATAACTTCGCGGAATTTCATCGCGTCCTCTTGAACAACGTCGATGAGGCTCTGAGAATAGCCGACGAGTATTACGAGGAGATGGCAAAAGGTCGCGGTCAAGCTTCGCTTACGAATAGTAATTCTAACCCATCATCCTGAACGGGTGAGTCGTTCCGGGTCAGAACCCGTACATCATGTCCTTGACGGAGCGGATGGCGATGATCTCTTCCAGCGCCTTCGTCTCGTCCTCCTTGAGCGTGCCTGCGAGGTCGCCCTTGAGCAGCTTGACGTCGTGAGAGGTCGGGAAGCTGTAGATGAGGTCGTTCTCCCTGACCTGCCTTCCCAGGACAGGGCCCCTTACGGAGATCGCGACCTGCATCCCCTTGGTGGCCTCCTGGACCGGTTTGGCGTTCTCCTGGATCTGTTCGACCATGCCCAGCTCGACCCCGGTGGAGTCCATCAGGCGGACCTTGGGCTTGAGGATCCCCGCCATCACCTCGACCCCGAAAACTGCGGGGTCGTTCCTCCTGAAGAACATCCCGGGGAGCGCCTTCAGCTTCGCCGGGTGGACGATGGTGGAGAGAGCGCTCCTCTCGTCCTCCTCGCGCCTCTTGGCCGCCCACTGAACATAACCCTCGATGGCGTCGTAGATGACGTCCGAGGTGATTATCTGCGCGCGCTTGGCGGCCTCCTTGGCCTCCGGAACGACCTTGACGTCGAAACCGATTATGGCGCCCAGGTACGGGTCGTGCTCGGCCACCGCTTCAGCTTCTACCATGTCCCTCTTCGTGATGTCGCCGATGTCGGCCATCCTGACTGGGATCTGTCTCTGGTCGAGCATCCTGATGAGCGCCTCCAGGCCGCCGATGTTTCCGGCCTTCACTATCACGCCGTCGATGTCCAGCTTCGAGACGAGCGTACTCAGGTCCTTCTCCGCATCGGTCTTGATTGCCTGGAACTCCTTCTCGTCGCGATACGTTATTACGGAGGTTCCCGGGATGACCCCCTCCAGGTCTGTCGAGACCAGCTTGACACCGGCAGCGGAGTAGACTACCTGCACTGGGGTGAACTTGTCGCGCGGGTCCCTCATCTCGTCAAGGGGCTTTGGCATGAAGAGCGCCTTGACCTTGGAGCCGATCGCGCCATCCCGCTTCACGAGGACGATCTTGTCCCCAACGGACAGCTTACCTTCGGTGAGTATGATGTTGGCGGTCTGCCCTATCCCGACCTCCTCCTGCAGCTCGAGGATTATCCCCCGGGCGCGGCCGGCCTCGTTGATCGCCACGAGCTTCTCTGAGAGGAACTGCTGTGCCAAGCCGATGAGCACGGCGATCAGTTCCGGGAGCCCGACCCCGTACCTCGCCGAGATCGGCACGACGGAGACCTGTTTCTTAAAGTCCTTGACCCTGTAGTACGCGTCTGAGTTGAAGCCGAGCCGCGAGAGCGCGCCGACGACGTTGTAGAGGCGCTCCTCCAGCTCGTCGTTCCACTCCGGGGGCTGCTGCTTGAGGACGGCGCCGAGCGGGCCCTTCGAGTCCTTGCGCCAGCCCCTGATCATGTCTATCTTGTTCAGGGCGACGAGGAACGGCACCCTCCGCTGCTTGAGTATCTCTATGCTCTCGAGAGTCTGGTTCTCCAGGCCCTTCTGGACGTCGACCAGGAGAATCGCGATGTCCGCGGCCGAGCCGCCCCTCATCCTGAGGTTGGAGAAGACCTCGTGCCCCGGCGTGTCGATGACGAGGAGCCCCGGGATCTTGAGCTGCGCCCCCGAGTTGGTCATTATCGCACCCGAGATCGCCGTGAGGGTCTCCATCGGGAAGAAGCTGGCGCCTATCTCCTGGGTGATGCCTCCCGCCTCGCGGGCCTGGACGCCCGTGCCGCGTAACTTATCGAGAAACGAGGTTTTGCCGCTGTCTACATGACCCAGCACCACGACCACTGGCTGACGAAGAATCTGCGTGGGTAGAGACATTTCCGAACAACAAGACCTGCGCGCCCGGCGGTAGCTTATATGATTTCCCTCGAGCCCGGAAGTGGTTGGAGCGAGACTCGTGTCTAAACTTGCGGAATCCGCGTAGCGGGAGAGTGCGAATGGATAACGACCATCCAAAACGCAAGAAAGAGCGGGACGATTCAAATTGATAGCGTTCGGCGCCGTCCAAGGCAGTTCGGGTAAGTCACTAAGAAGAGACCCGGCATAACGACTTATCTCGTGGCGCCGGAGCAGTCGAGCTATGGACACAGTTCGCGTCGGACTCGTCGGGTATGGCAGGTTCGGCAAGGTGCACGCGACCGCAATATCCTCGGTGCCGGACGCGGAACTCAGCTGCGTCTGCGTGAGCAGCAAGGAGCGTGCAGAAGAGTTGAAGAAGTCGCTGTCCGTGGACGTCTACAGCGACTACACGGAGTTCTTAGAGAAGGGGAAGATGGACCTGGTGGACATCGTATCTCCCAATTACCTACACGCGAATCAAGCCATCAAGGCGATGCAGAGCGGCAGGGACATCCTGCTGGAGAAGCCGATTGCGATCAGCATGGACGAGGCGATACAGATCGTGGAGGAACAGAAGAGGTCCTCGAGAGCGGTACACGTCGGCTTGGAGGGCAGGTACGCGCCGTTCATGAAGGCGTTCAAGACTTGCCTAGAAGACGGCACCCTCGCTAACCCCGCATTTGCCAAGATTGAATCATGGCGCTTCCCTTTCCGCATTGGTGCGGGAGGATGGAGGTACGATGGCGCCAGAGTGGGGCACCAGCTGCTGGAGGAGGCGATACACTTCTTCGACGCCGCGGTTTGGTTCTTCGGCATGCCCGAGACCGTCTGGGGCTTCACCGACTCGCCGAAGACCTGGGACCAGGGGACATTTGCCACAGCCGTAGCAGTGCTCGAGTATCCCCGTCTGAAGGTCATGGTCCTCGACTCCCTAGCGGGCATGGGAGAGCACCTGATGATCACGGTGACCGGGGAGGGCGCGATCATCGGGATGACGGAATCGAAGTCCGATGGTTCGTCATCGGCTTGGGTGAAGAAGAAGGACCGAGCTGGAAGCGCGGGGTTCGAGAATGTGAAAGCGGTGAGCGAGCCGGAGACCGTCGCCCTCGAAATTCAGGATTTGGTAGAACGGCTGAGGGCTGGGGAGGAGCCGTACGTCACACTGGCGGACGGAGTTAGAGCGCTGTCCCTCGACCTCGCCGCGATAAGCGCGATCGGATCCGGTTCGCGGGTGGCGCTGTCTAGTCGACGACCCTAAGCACTATGTAGCGTAGGCCGCGTCAGTAGCCCTTCCTTCTCGAGGAAGGCTTTCATCGCATTCCTGGTCTCCTCTGTCGCGGCGGTCAGCGGCGCTCTGACCGCAGTGTTAACAGGGCCCATCAGGCTCGCACCCATCTTCAGCGCTCCTATCGGCTCCGGCGGCGGAGCCAGGCTCTTGAGCGGGACGACGACTCTGTTGAACAGCTCAGACGCCTCCAGCACTTTCCCGCGCATGAAGTCATTGTATATCCGGACCAGGGTGCCTGGGATGAAGTTGCCCAGGCCCGAGACGGTCCCCTTCGCACCCAGCAAAAGTCCAACCAGCATGTAGTCCTCCATTCCGGCCAGGACGGAGAATGGTTTCTTCGAGTCGCGCATCAGACTGAGGACCTGCCTTAGGTGGATGAGGCTATCGACGCTGTTCTTCAACCCCACTATGTTGTCAATCTGGGCCAGCTTCGCTATCATTGCTGGAGTCAGGTTGATCTTGGTCGTGCCGGGGAAGTTGTACAGGATGATCGGCAGCTCGACCGCGCTCGCGATGCTCTCGTAGTGCGCATAGATGGCCTGGTCACTTATGTTATAGTAGTAGGGCGGGAGAGCGAGCAGAAAGTCTGCGCCGTTTTCCGCGGCGTCCTTCGCGAACGCGATAGCCATCTTGGTAGACGCGCTGCCGATGCCAGCGATTATGGGTACCTTCCCGTTTGCCTCTTCGGCCGCGGCCGCGATGACCAGGGCACGTTCGGCCTGAGTGAGGCTTGGGAACTCACCGAGGCTTCCCACGACCATGAGACCATTCACCTCGTTGTCAATGGCGTTCCTCACAAGCCACTTGATGGCGCCAACATCTACTTCATCGGATTTGGTGTAAGGAGTAACGAGAGCGGGTATCACTCCCTTGAATTCGAAGGATCCTTTCATGAGCAATTTTACGCTTGAGAATATTTAACTATTTTCAGGAGCGTTCTCGCTCACACATGTGACCGCGCGGACCGGACCGGACTCCCGTGGCCCCCTTCATCTTCAGCGGAAGCCCGATGAAGTCGAAGCTCTTCGCCCGATTGCCTCCAACCTGATAAGACTCTCGAAAATCAGTATCCGGGTAGCTCCTCCGCGGTCGGCCATTCCCCTGCACGGGCTCCTGTATCTGAAGTGACCACGCGTGCGTTACGGTCCGCATTTATGACGGGTCGTGCGACGCCGCTGGATTCAGTCTCTCCTTGAGCTCGACGGTCAGGTCGAGGCACCTCATGCCGACGGGTCGGCGTGACGCCCTAATGACCGAATGGTCGGGTTTGAAGGTGATTAGCCGAAGTTGTAGGCGATTATCTTCGTCTCCGTCATTTCGCGCATTGTATCACGGATACTCTCGCGGCCAATCCCACTCTTCTTAACGCCCCCGAAAGGCAGGTTGTCCCACCTCAAACGGGTCGTGTCGTTGATTATGACCGACCCCACCTTCAGCCTGCAGGCGATCTTGTAGGCCCTCGAGAAGTCCTTCGAGAAAACCGAGGCATCGAGTCCGTACGGTGAGGTGTTCGCAATCGTCACGGCCTCGTCGTCGGTCTCGGTCGACATCACGGGCACTATCGGACCGAAGACCTCCTCTTCCATTATTCGAAGTGGCTTGGTGGTCTTCACGATGGTCGGTGGGAAGAAGAACCCGGGCGACGGGGACTCCCCCTGGTAGACGACTTCCGCTCCTCCCTTCTTAGCGTCGTCCAGGAACTCCTCCATCGACTTGACGGCGTCCTCCGAGATCAGCGGCCCGATGTCGGTCTCTTCCTTACGGGGGTCTCCCACTTTCATCGACTTCAGCCTGGTGACCATGGAGTCGGTGAAGCTATCGGTCACCTCTTTCCTCACGAGAATCCTCTTCGTGGCGTTGCAAAACTGCCCTGCGTAGTCGAAGCGTCCCAGCGCCGCGGCTGCTGCGGCCTTCTGGAGGTCAGCGTCCTCGAGCACAATCTCTGCGTCGCTCCCTCCGAGCTCCATGATCACTCGCTTCCCCTGCTCGATGGCCCTCCCAGCGAGTTCCAACCCGACCTTTTCGGAGCCCGTGAAGGAGATCAACCCGACCTTCGGATTCTCAACTAACTCTTTCCCTATCATGCTCGAGCTACCTGTAACAACGTTAATCGAGCCCGGTGGAAAGCCCACGTCAAGAAGGATCTGCGCGAGGGCCAGCTGGGTCAACGGAGCTAAGACCGTGGGCTTGTGGACCACGGTGTTGCCCACGGCGAGGGCGGGCCCGACCTTGTGGGCGAAGCTGGACGATGGGAAATTGAACGGCGTTATCGAACCGACGACGCCTATAGGCTCCCTCTTGACGAGCGCGAACCTCTTTTCGTTCCCGGCGGGATAGTCGTAGCTCTCCAATGGAACGAATTCTCCCTCGAACGCTCGCCTGACCTCAATCGCCGCAAGCTCGAAGATGCTTGCAGTCCTGAGTATCTCCGCCCTCGAATTCTTGATTGGCCGGCCAATCTCGCTGGTCATGGTTAACGCCAAGGAACCTGCCTGCTCCCGTATCCTCGAGGCGGTCGCCAGCAGAAGACCGCTCCGCTTGGATATAGTAACTCCCTGAAGGGCCGGGAGCGCCTCATGGGCGATGTCGATCGCGCTCTTGACCACATCTCTCCCCAGGTTGGGAATCTCTGCGAGCTTCTGTCCGTTTGACGGGTCCCTCACGGTGATCTTGTCTTCAGAGTCGATGAGGGCGCTGCCGACTATCGCCTTTACCATACGATGGCAGACGCCTGGTCGCGTTAATAAGTTGGTCGCGATGTACGAACTGTCCAGGGCTGGCCAACTCACGTTGAGATACGCCCTGGTATAGGGCAGGGCCTTGGCGAACGCCTGTCAGTCGCTTCCTGAATGCAATCAATCATAATTTGCGTTTTTATATGGCCGGGATTAGTCGACCGATAGGAAGCTTTGGCCAGCAAGAAACTCACAGTCGCCGTTGAGATGGGTGATGACGGAAAAGATCCGGTCCGACAAACTGTCGAGTTAGCTGAAGAATTGGGGTTCGAAGCTGCTTGGCTAGGCGACCACTTCATGCCCTGGACTCACAGTGGCGGCGGAGCGGGAATGGTATGGTCGTTACTTGGCGTCTGTCTTGAGAGGACCAAGAAGATCAAGTTGGGACCCCTCGTGACGACTCCAATCGGCGGAAGGTATCATCCGACCCTGATAGCTCAGGCTAGTGCCACTCTCGACGCGATATATCCGGGAAGGCTACTCCTGGCAGTAGGGACTGGGGAGGCGATTAATGAATTCCCATTCATGCAAAAGTGGCCTCCATGGAAGGAGAGAATGGGGAGATTGGTCGAGGGGGTGCAGCTCATGAGAAAACTTTGGGAAAGTGAATCCTACTTTGATTTTGAGGGCAAGTACTTCGGTAAGAAGCAGATATTCTTGTATTCGAAGCCAAGAACAAACATCAAGGTTCAGATTTCTGCCTTTGGAAGAAAGTCCGCCAAGATTGCGGGGAAGTATGGAGACGGTCTTATGACCACGACCGCACGCTGTCCTTATGACACATGTAGAGATACCCTCTTCCCAAATTTTGATGAAGGCGCAAAAGAGGCCAAGAAGAACCCCTCACGTCTCGACAAGACCATACTCTTGAACTACACTTTCGAGGGTGAGGAGGATTATCTGAAGTTCGCGAGGGAGCGCGCAGTCGGTCGGCTAGGCAAGGGTGCTCTGGATAATTCCGATCCCCGAGATATTGAGAATCTGGACACGACTATCTCAAGGGAGGAGATACTGAGGAGGATGCACTTCTGCTCAAATTGGGCAGACCTGGTCGAGCTGATTTCGAGATATCGTAAGATAGGCGTCACAAATGTCATCTTACCCTGCGGCCCCGACGCCAAGTTGCTGAGAAAATACGCAAGCGAGATTCTACCTCATTTTAGGTCGTAGATTGTTCCAGGGTTGACTAATCAAATCTTCGGACGCTGCTAGCCAAAATCTCGTATGCGTAAAGTGTCGTCGCGGTCTTTCGAGGAAGTTTGCAGTCCAGGCTCCCTGATCACAGTCCCCCAAATGGACCAATAATCCAGCCCAGGTAGCCGGATGGCTCGCGCATCCGAGCTTACTGCTTGTCGCGCCACCGCGGTGGAATCAGCGAGAGACGTGAGGTGAAGCACGCAAAAGAAGTCGTCTGAGCTTGCAACGTCGAACGTCCGTAGTCGACGCGCAACTTAATAGACCAAAATTAGCCAGAGTTTGCCGCCCCGACGTTGAAAATAAAGGATGTTACCGCGACGGTCCTTTCCAATCCGATCGTAAAGGAAGGCGCTTCGGATTCGTCTCAGGATGACATCTTGATAGAGATAACAACAGACGAAGGAATTGTAGGGATAGGAGAGGTCGACGCATCTCCCACGGTAATCAAGGCATTGATTGACATGCATTCGTCCCACGACAGTAGTCTGGGCTTCAAGCGCATCCTGTTAGGGGAAGATCCGTTGCAAATTAGAAGGCTATGGGACAGGATGTATGAAGGTACGATAGCTGTCGGTCGAAGAGGGGTCGGAGTCATGGCGATAGGTGCAATCGACATCGCTCTATGGGATATAGCCGGAAAGCACTACGGACAACCAGTGTGGAAGCTCTTGGGCGGTAGGGTCAACGAACGGATTGCACCATACGCCTCTCTTCCTGCGCTCCAAGACCCCGAGCGCGTCGAACTCAAAGAACTGAGACGGATGATAGTTCACGTGAAGGAGATGGGATTCGGAGCCGTCAAGGTCGAGGAACTGGTGAACAGTCACGTCCGCGATTACGAATTGGTGGAAGAGGCGAGAAACATATTGGGGGAAGATCTAGATTTGATGATCGATGCTTATTATTGTTGGCCAGATTTCAAGACAGCGTACAAAAGATGCGAAGAATTAGAGAAGTTCAATCTGTATTTCATCGAGACTCCGCTTCCGGTGGACGATGTTGCTGGACTGAAAAAACTTTCTCGGAAACTGCACATGAAGGTGGCGTCAGGAGAGAGGATGACGACTCGGTATGAATTCAATGAGCTGATAGCCCGGGGCGACGTTGATGTAGTTCAACCCGATATAGGGAGGGTTGGGGGACTGACAGAAGCCATGCGGGTAGCTGATCATGCAAAGGCCAATGGCGTGCTCGTCATTCCGCATTGTTGGAGGACTGGCATCAGCATTGCGGCAGCGGTACACTTCTCCGCAATAACATCCAATTGTCCGTATTTCGAATTCGTTCCGAACGGTCTATCAAGGTCACTTCTGAGGACGTCCCTAGTCAAGAACGAACGCAAGATAAGAAAGGGTAGCATCGAACCGCCAGAAGAACCCGGCTTAGGAGTCGAGATCGACTACTCAATCGTGGAAAAATGCAGTAGCGAATCCTCAAAATAAGCGGGGCACCGCCCGCTAATCTAGGCTCGACATCGAACCTGCTGGGCCAACAATCGACCCTTTATTCGGTATCTATCGCTTAGCCGCTGATGCGCGGATGGTTGGAGGTCGAGAGCTAATTTCACGACGAACCAAAATCGGGATTCGTGCACGTTCATAGGCAGATCTTCTGAATCATCAGCCTGTACATCGCTTCTGCTCTTCTAATCTCATCCACGGCAACGAACTCGTTGGTCACGTGCGCTTGGTTGATGCTTCCAGGCCCCAAGACTATGGTCTCTGTCCCTAGACCTCTGTAGTAAGGGGCCTCCGTCGCATAAGGCACCGAAATCGAGCGTTCATTAGTGATATCCTCTGCCATTCTCACTAACGAGTTGGTCGCTGGAAGATCGAGCGCATCATTGTTAAAGTCAATCTTCACGTCGCCGCGCAAGCCGGGCTCGTCAGCTTCCATCTGAGCGACGATACTATTCAATCCCTGATTGATGAAGTCTGCGGTATGACGGGGGATTCTGCGGCAGTTGATGAAGAGCTCACAGGATTCAGGTATCACGTTATATCGTCCCTGCACCCCGCCCATGAAGAATGTCACGGGTAGAGTCGTCGCGCCCTGCTCAGGATCGGCATCCGACTCCAGGCTTTCCTTGTACTGGGAGAGTTTGGACATGAATCGCGACGCCCCTTCGATTGCATTGACTCCCAGCAGAGGTGTACTTGCATGGGCGGCGATTCCCTTGAATGCGACTCGAAAACGCGTTACGCCCTTGTGCTTGCGTACGGCCTTTAGGCTCGTCGGCTCCGCGACGATCCCGTAGAGAGCCTCCCCGTTTGACAGCTTTCCATCTCTGATGAGAGCCTTTATTCCCTGACACCCGTTCTCTTCCCCGGCTGTCGCCACGAAGAGCACGCTCCTCCGCAGCTTCTTACCCCGCAGGATATCAAGGGAGCTTGCGAGAGCAGCCAATCCCGCCTTCATATCCGCCGTGCCTCGGCCGAACATCCTTCCCTCCTTCACAAGGGGTTCGAAAGGATCAGAGACCCAGTCACCGAGATTCCCCGCCAACACCGTATCGGTGTGGCCCGCGAACATGAGGCCGGGCGCATTCTCTGGTCCTATACGCACAATGAGATTCGCCCTCTTGGCGGCAAACTCATGCAGGTCGCATCTAAAGCCATCCAAATGGAGATCGGCAATATAGTCCCGCAGATAACAGGCGCAGGCCCTTTCATCGCCTGCGGGTGATTCCGTGTGGAACCGGACAAGTTCGGCTGTGAGCGATTCAGCATCCATAGCCAATGACCACTCTTGACGGTATTTATCCCGTAAGTTGCGTTTTCATTCGAGGATTAAGACTTGAACTATGTTGTCAGTATCCGATGGTTGAAAGCCGCAGGCCTCATCCATCCGCTAAGAATTCTGAAAATCGAACAGGCTCATCCATTTGTCAGCGGTTTGTCCGATGCACCTCTTCGAGGGTGCGTAGTCCTGCCGCGGGCATTCAATACGGTCGCAGCCAAAACGGTTGCGACGGCGAGAACCACTAGGCCGAAGTACGGGGAAATGCTCGTCGTGGAGGATGTGGTCGAAGTTGACGTAGACGAAGTCGAGATGGTCGAAGTTGACGTAGACGAAGTCGAGATGGTCGAAGTTGACGTAGACGAAGTCGAGGTTAGGCCAACGGGTTGTACGGAAGTGAGGACGTTTTCAGCGTAGACTGGAAGCCAGAAGGCGTCTATATTGGGCGCCTGGCTCAAGGCCGGCTCCCAATTGTTAAAGGCTTGGCTGTTATAGGCCACATACGACGGCAGGATCACGATTCCATTGATGACGGCGCTCTGAGCCAATATCAGTTCGGCCTGCTTCAGTTGTATCAGACTCTCAGTGGTGTTGGAATCTGACGTCGCGAGAGCATAGTCGGCCTTGAATGTCGAATTTGTCCAGCCGGGGAAATTGGCAGGATTGCGCAGGTACTTGAATGGCGTCGGCGCTGGATTATTCGTATAGATTAGGATTTGGAAGTCCCCTGTCGACCATGCAGTATTTGCCGAGGTGTCAGATACCGTGTCGATACTGACCGTCAGACCAATGCTCTGCATAGATGTCTGCTCGAATTGTGCCGCTCTGACGATATTCGGATCCGCGCTGTCTGCTTGAATTGTAATGGTGAGGGCTGTTCCGTTGGACATCAACCACTTACCTGCGCTGTCTTGCGTCAGTCCCGCCTGTTTGAGCAATGCTGATGCGGTAGTCGTACTGTAGTTGTATGTTGGAGTTGCAGAGCCAGGCCAGTAAGTGGACAACGCTCCAGGAAGAAGCGCAATGGGATTTCCAGTTGACACTGAGTTATTGTATAGCACAGAGTCGACTTGAGACTTCGGCATCAGGGTCATCATTGCCTGGCGGAAAGCCGTTACGTTCCAAGGATTGCCAGTGCTACGAACGTACTGGAATATCTGGACATTGCTCGGCACCGAAGTCACGGCGAGGGAAGATACCGACGCTAAGACAGCGGCGTCGCTGGTCGAAACTACTCCAGTATCTACTGTGCCCGCGGCCAACGCGCTGACCAGTGCGCTATCAGATGCAAATAACTGAACCGTGACGTGACCGATGGTCGGAGTCTTTCCGTCCCAACTGATTGAATAGGGGTTGGCTACAAGGTCTATGGTGTCGCTACCCGCAGTATAGTTCACAGGGACGTAAGCCGAGTCGCCTGGCCCACCGAACACTGAGGTCGTCTGCAAGACATTCGTACCCGTGAATTGTTTGTAGTAGTGCCACGGAAGAATATACGTAAGCGTCGTCTGAATGGGGAATAGGGGCCGGGACGAGGTGGTCGTGATTGTCACTGCGGTACTATTCAAGATACTCACGCTGCTAACCACTCCTTGATACTCCCCGTAGGTGTCAATCGTAGAGAGATTTGCGTACGGACCCGAAGTCAACCACAGGCCGTATGAGAAGGCGAGATCAGTAGAGTTAATCGGCACGCCATCCGACCATTTCATGTTAGGAGACACGAGGTTAACAATCCATTGGGTATCGTTGGTACCTGCGACCGGAGTAGGAATGTTCGTTACACCCGGAGTCTGGAGACCGTCTAGGTTGAGCCGATATGCCAACAAGTACGGAGTCTCCGCGTAGGTACTACCCAGGGAATTCGCGGCTAGGGCTGTCGGAAAGAAGGAGGATATCGGACCTCCAACGTCGCCAATGACTAAGGTGCTCGACGAATTAGAACTGCCAGAGGCAGTATTCAGTGAAATCATGGTCAGTGAAGAAATCAAGAGTAAGGCAAGCAGAGCTATTGCGGTGAGCGCCCGCGGGCGATTAGCGAAATGGATATTGTCTCTAACATCACGTCTTGCAAGACTGCGAATGCTCATCCAAGGTGTCTTTCATAGACTCAGATTATAAACATTAATCGCGAAGAACTAGTCACAATATTCTTTTCTATCGACGAGTCATCTTTCTTCACGCCGTGGCTGAGCGCTCGATGCGTGGGGAGGAATCACGGAATCCGGCGTACGGTAGGACGCTTACAAGATAGCGTAGGTGGCGAGGTTTACCCAGTAAGGCGCTAACGGGCAGGGCGAGATAATTCGGTTACTCCTTTGCATATTGCATGCATTTCGACTGGTTGCCTAAATCACTGGAGGAGGCCCTGATGCGTTTCGGGAAGACACTCCCAAATCGGCCCTTATCGAACCTCTACCGCCTTGACCCGAATCTCCTTCCTGCCTGGATGGCCGTTGACCTGCGCCCAAATATCTCGCTAAATCAGGTTCTGGGTAATAGCGCGACCTTGCCCGTCTGCAAAGTGTCGAAGGCTTCGAAAGCCTTTGCAGAATCGTTGAGGGAGTATTTCTCGGTAACTACTGGAGCGAAAGAGACATTCTTTGTTGTCATCAATCTAACCAGGTCATACCATAGGTTTGCGTTGCTCACGCTTATGCCAGTGATCCATACTCCTCTCGTGGCAAAAGTCGATGGTGAAATGAACTGCTCGGAAATCCGCGGCCCGACACCAACTAACCCCACTTTACCCAGGACTTTCACTGACCGTATTGCGTTCATGACTGCAGTAGGGTTACCGCTAAAATCTATTGCAGCGTCCACTCCTCTACCTCCGTAACTCAAAGAGACAACCTCCTCTACGCAATTAGCTGATGACGCATTAACGACCTCGCCGGCACCAAATTTACTTGCCAATGCAGACCTCCCGGGAGAGAGATCGACTCCGACTACGTGTGCCGAAAGAGCTTTGAGTATTATTGTAGCGCACATTCCTACCGGGCCAAGGCCGTATACGGCCACGAAATCTCCAGCAGCTATGCCGAGTTTTTCGATTATCTGATATGCCGTGATTGCAGAGCATCCGAGAATTGCACCGTCGAGGTAATCCATACTCGCAGGGAGTTTGAAGCAGGTCGAGGCCGGAGTTATTACATAATCTGCGAACGTTCCGCTCGATCTCCAAGGGCTTGACAATTGCCCTCTCACCAAGCCTGAAGCAGCACCCGGGACCAGGCAATATTGCGGATATCCTTTCCTGCACATTTCACAATTTCCGCAGCCGTAGAGATGAAAGACGGAGACCCTATCTCCGACATTCAATCCCGTAACACAGCCGCCCATTCTTTCGATGGTGCCAGCCACTTCGTGGCCGCCGATTAAGCCGAGCCTATCACTGAGATCTTTTGCTGAGGACCTGTAGTAGTGCATATCACTACCGCAAATCGTTGTTGCCTCCATCCTAACTAGAACCTGATCTTCACTCGGCTCTGGCGTGGAGAACTCGCGATTCTCTACCTGCTTATCGCCGAGAAATACTACTCCGATCATGATTTCAATTGCAGAAAGGCGCATTTAACTTTTGAGCGGACCACAGTATTTTGATTAGGATAAGACGCGACGTCATGATGTTAGAGGTCCAGCGGACAATCATCCGAATCTCTAATGTGCAGCAGAGACCGCGATATTAATTGAGCACGGGTGGTTGACTGCTATCCGGTCTGCGCTTAGTCCATTTTCTGGCGCCGAATCCAACCAACATCATGGCCGCGGCGACCGCAACGAGGGGTACAACGATCGCGTTCGATAGCGCGGTAGTTGAAGATGTGCTCGTGGTAGTCGTGGTGAGAGACATGGAAGTAGCGGAGGTGGTGGTGAGAGACGTGGAAGTCGTGGTGAGAGACGTGGAAGTAGCGGAGGTACCAACTGAAATTGGGGTAACTGAAGTCAGCACTTGCTCTCCTAGGACTTGGTTCAAGAAGATGTCGTAGCTAGCCTGATTGCCGAGGGCTGGCTGCCAGTTCGTGAAGGCCTGACTGTTGTACGCAACATAGGTGGGCTCGTAGAGTATGCTGTTCGTTATCGCGGACTCTGCCTCTATGTTCAGAGCTATCTTGAGCTCTGCAAGCGCCGCTGCAGGGTTGGTATTCGTTATGGCAGCTGCGAAGTCCGCCTTGAACGTAGAATTGCTCCACTCGAACGGAAGGTTCACGGGGTTTCTCATCCACTTGAACGGAGAGGGGAAGTAACCATCAGGATACAGGATTGTGTAGTAGTTGCCAGGCGTGTTGTACTTGTCGTTCGACGCCGTGGTAGCGTCCACAACTTGCAGGTTGACTTTGAGACCGATGCTCTGCATCGAGGTTTGGATCTGCTGAGCGGCCCGTACGATGTCAGGATCGTTGTTCGGAGCCACGAACTGGACAGTCAGCACCGTACCGTTCTTCATAGCCCAGTTGCCTGCGCTGTTCTTGGTGAGACCGGCTTGCTGTAGCAGGGCGACGGCGCTTGTCGTGCTGTAGTTATAGGACGGTGTACTCGACCCAGGCCAGTACGTCGAGTAAGACTGGGGGCTCAATAGCAGGGGGTTCCCAAGCGAAGCCGTGTTGTTGAACAGCAGCGAATTGATCTGATCCTTCGGAAGGAGATACATCAGCGCCTGCCTGAACGCGGTGTTGTTGTAGGGATAGCCGATTGGGTTGATGAAATACTGCATCTGAATATCGCTGGCGACCGAGGAGACGGTAAGTGATGATACACTAGACAAAGTCGATGCATCAGTGGGACTAACGAGAGCTGCATCGACAGTTCCAGCCGCAAGCGCGTTGACGAGGGCGCTGTCAGACGTGAACATCTGAAGCACGACGGTCTGGATGGTCGGTGCAGCGCCGTTCCAACTCGGCGAACTTGGGTTCGCAACGAGAGTCATAACTGTGCTGCCTGCCGTGTAGCCTTGCGGCAGATACGCCGTATCTCCCGGTCCACCAAGTATCGACGTAGTTTGCAGCGTGTTGTTGCCCGTGAACTGCTCGTAATAGTGGGCGGGGTAGATTTGATACAGCCAGGTGAGCGTCGTGAACAGCGGGTCTGGCTTGAACATGTTCAGCTGGATTGCAGTCGAGTTCATTATCGATATTGAGCTCACAACTCCCCGTATGTTGCCCCAAACATCGAATGCGGAACGGTTTGCATAGGCACCGGTGGGCAGGAAGATTCCGTAGGAGAAAGCCAAGTCGGTTGAATTTATGGACACACCATCAGACCACTTGTAGTTTGCAGACATCAAGTTGATTACCCACTCGGTATCGTTGCTCCCTGCGACTGCTACCGGGACATGACACAGTTCAGACTGCGCAACCCCACTGCTGCCAAACTCGTAGCAGAACAGGTATGGAATCTGAGTTATGCTGTTCTGACCCCCCCAGTTCGTTGGGGTCTGTATCCACGTACTAGGCGGCGTTACAACGACGCCGACAGTTAGCGTTGCGGGAGTCGATGCAAGAACAGGAGAAGAAACCATCCCGGAGAAAGCGAAGAGAGCGGAAAACGATAATGCGATTAGAAGACCTCTTATCTTCAAAAAACTACAGCTAAAGTTCGACTGTCGCCGGATATAAGCATTTCCAAGTTCACGGGGTTCCGTGAAATCTCCGGTTGAGAGGGGAATTTCAGGGTCGGGATTTTGGCTGTGAAGAACCGGTTGGTGCACAAAACCTGCTTCTTCGGTTTCTTGGTGGATTGTTCGCTCTTCTTTTTCTTGTCGAAAGTCGCATTCACAGCAAATAGCCGAGTGGGGTTTCCATGATTGGATGCGCTGGTATCCCGACGAGCCCGAGAAAGTCTGGATTCTCGACGAAATCGCGCACCAAATGCCGGTGGCACGGCTTATGGTCAGCCTCGAAGCAAAGCAGCGTTAATTGAACCTTCACGCGCGCTGTAGAGCTTTGCCGAATATGTTGATAGCTCTCTAAGAGGGTGCTGGGCACAATCGCCGACACCCAACCATCAGAAGCCTAAGGTTCCCCTATTCAGTCCCAGTCTAAGTAACCAGCCGATCGCCTCAATGTCGTCGCGTACCTGCACCTATCTCGGTATTATCGGGAGCACGACGTGCGATGATCTAGTCCTGTCGTGATAGATGTGCTGTACAGCAATGACGGGATTCGATTCCTCCGCGACAGGCTCTCTGGTGTTCATGTTCCTGTCGAAGTGGGGGAAGTTGCTGCTTGAGATTTCCACCCTG
>Ga0182024_10008048_pt1 | contig 22444 bp, 21 predicted proteins | sample P32metaG_FD_120480 | JGI IMG/M metagenome (GOLD analysis project Ga0182024, IMG submission 120480) | Permafrost microbial communities from Stordalen Mire, Sweden - P3-2 metaG (Illumina Assembly) | ecosystem: Environmental > Terrestrial > Soil > Wetlands > Permafrost | place: Sweden: Stordalen... | reverse complement strand
GCTCGGATCGCTTATCGTGCTCAAAGAGAAACTCGCAGCGCTTTCCCGGCAGGACATCCCCGAATCTGATCGAGTCCCCCACGTGCTGGTGTGCGAGGAAGCTCACAACTTTATCGGCGATTTCGAATCGATCCTTGCCGAAGCCCGCAAGTACGGATTGATCCTGACGCTCGCAACGCAAGGCATCGAGGCGTTACCGCGCGAGGCTGCGTTTGCTATCTTCAGCAATTGCGCAACGGTAATTTCGTTCCGGGTCAGCGGCACGGACGCCGCGCGTCTAGAAAACGAGTTCGGTATGGTGCTCCCCGCATCAAGTCTCCAGGACCTACCCGATTACACGATGTTTGTGCGGACACTCGCGCGACCGAACGGCGCGAAGAGTGCAGCGGCTCCCGCTGGTCCTCATCGCGTGAACGGCCATCCACCCTTCAAGCCGCACCCGCGCCCAGCATTTCGCGAGAGCGTGATCCAAGTGAGCCGGGCGCGCTATGCAAAGCCGCGTTCGATCGTCGATGAAAAACTGAAGCGGGAATTTTTTAACGCTGCATAAAATCGCTCAACCAAATCGGAAAGAACTCTCAGCCACCTCCCCCATTGGTTCCTCCCCTTGCCCCCAAGACGCCCTTCCGTCCGGTTGCTTCACGGCAGCAGATGAACGCACAGGCCTTCGCCGGGTTACTCAAGGCAGTAACCCGCCTTCAGGCTCTGCGCGCCGATTTAAAGAGCCGTGAAGCAACACGGCGGAAAGGTCGAGTCCAAAAAAATAAATCAATCCGACAATGGGTTATTTTCAAGAAGTCGACCGATGGCTCGACGTGATTTTCGCAGACCTCGCGGACGGGAAGATGAGCTTCGAAGAGCTGAAGCGGGACATCCGCAACCGCATCCTCGAATCCTACCGGAACGGAGTGCAGGCGGCGGGACAGTCCCCGCCTCCCCGAAAGAGCAAGCCGCGCCGGTTCCGAGAGCGGCGCAGGCACGATAGCAGGTGATTGGGAGGCGCAGGGCAAGCCCAAGAATCATATCTTCAAGGACATTCAACGCGTCCACCGGTGGCTCGATAAAGTGAACATCGGAGAGCGGGCATTTGAGAACACCCGTTGAGAATCCGCCCCGCAGAGCTTGGCACACTCTGCAGGGCACTTCTTTTTCATGGGGCAAGGGAAGGTCGGTATCCCCCACCCGCCCATTGGGAGGCGGCCGAAAAAGGTTGGTGCTGGCATTGCTAGACAGAATCACGAAGGGGGCAGCAAAGCGCGTTCGGAATCCTGCGTAGCTCAGTACCCGACCCAGTGTGCGTAGAGGTTCCCCGTTACTGAGAGCCCGATATTGTACGAATTGCCATACGTGACTTCTATTCGCTCGCCGGTATCGAGAACACAATCAAGGTCGATCACAGTGAAGTGTGGATGACCGAAGTTTCCGTAGCTCCCGAGGACGACCTCCTGACCACTCGTAAGCTTGATTACTTGATAGGCCGTATAAGCGTTGAAGACCTGCCCGCCAGCATCCGCCGTAAGAAAAATAGACACGTGATAAAGGCCCTTTCGTTTCGCTTCGAAGATGCCGTTATCTTTCACATGAATCGCTCCTCCCCTAGACATCCCTGGCTCTTCGGCTTTCAGGTAGACCGTGTTTCGCCCTGTGCCGTCGTTCGGTCCCGGGTTGCCGCCGATTGTAGCGATGGCGGCCGGAATAGGGGTGTTTAGCTGTATCTGAAGATCGTTTAGCTTGTCGTTTATGCCCGTCACCGTCGGAAGTGCTGGGAGCATATCCGGCGGGAGGTAGAGGCTGTAGTTACCTTCGCTCGTCTTGACTGTTACGTACGCCTCGTCATAATGCTTCCCCCCAGAGTCCACACTCGAAGCTGGGCGTTTGCAACTGAAGGAGATTGCGCCACCGTTTCCTGTTTCGAAGCTCGTACTCTCATCAAACGAGACGCTCTTCTTTGTCCTTGGGTCGTGGCCAAGACAGGACACTATTTTATCGGGATAGCTGATGCCTTGGAGCTGGACGGACTTCATTGTGCCGGTTGCGACGTAGAAATCAAGTGCTTCCCTCGAGGTAATGTGAGTTTGGATAATAACCTGCTTGTTGACGAGAAGACCAATGCAGCTATCGAACGATTTGAAAGCTTCCGTGGCAGTCCTTTCATGGCTATAGGACTCGTTTGACACCTGCGACCGTGTGCTGGCGTAGTTCTTGCAAAAACTGGCTTGCTTCTGAGAACTGTCCCCAGAAGAACCCTTGAGACCGATCGGAAGTGAATCGATCAGCGCGTTTATGCCCAAGCTGGCGCTACTTGATTTGGACTCACCCGTTTGATCACAGTATCGATCGAAAACGTTGTCGAGAAAACTCCGAGATTGACTCTCGACAGAATATTCCTTCAATCCTTGCTCAAGCGGTTTACCACAGATTTGATATTCATTTTGTCCCCAAACGCTGGTAATCGTCAATGTTGAGACGGCGGCGCGCCACAACAGAATTCTAGACGCGTAAGTCATGCGTAACTGTACCACGCCTACAGAGGACTAAAGACTTTCAGGCGTTCACGCACAGGATCGGTGTTTCAATGTGGCTACAACAAAAGACGGCCAGGAAGAGCTGGCCGCCGAGAATTATTTTTTATTCTTATCTTTTAAGGAACGCTTGAATCTCTTCCGTGCTCAGCATGTCCGGCTGCTTTGCTTCCGGTAACGTCGGAGCCCACACCCACAACCGCCGGCCGAGACGAGACAAGCAATCCTTCGCGGCTTCCTGACCTGCTTGATCTCCGTCGAGCATCACACATACCACCTTGAAGTGACGCACGAGAAGTTCCTCGTGTGCGGGTGACATCGCACTGCCCATTAGCGCCACGCACGGGAATCCAGCCGCACTCACTCTTAGGCAATCAAAAAATCCTTCGACGACGACCACGCGCCGCCGACGATTCTCCCCGGCGATCGTTCGATGCAGATTAAAAAGTTCCAGCGATTTGTGGAAGCCCGCCGGGAATTTTGTACCGTGGTTCGCTTTCATCGATGGATCTGCCGGCATAAGCAACCAGCTCCCCTTTTTCGTTATGGATTGGGAACACGATTCGCCCACTCATGGAGCCGCGGCCACAGAAAAGACCGAGGCCGAATTCACGCGCCGTACTTTCATTCACTCCTCTACTCGCGAGATACGGATGTGTATGGTCGATGCCTTGGAGTGTAAATGTTAGCGGCTTGTTCTCTGTCGCAACCGTTTCTGTGTTTTCTTTTGAAACCAGTGCGTCCGGTTTTTCAATCGTCGATTCGGATGCGTTTGTGTCCCTCAGACTCGCGGAGGCAGGGAACCAAGCTTGCATCTTTGCCGCCGCCTCACGGATGGAACAACCCTCCATCGTGGCCACCAGATCCAGCGCGTTGCCGCCCTTCTTGCCAGCGCGCGCAGCCACACAGGATCGCGACTGACATGCCCACACGCCACCGACGCCCTTAGAAAATGTCGCCGTGAAACTGGCCCGGCTGGTGTCCGAACCGTGCATCGGCAGCGGACATTTCCCGCGCTGAGACGTGGCGCTCACGCGTCGAAGCTCAATGCGATAATGAGCGAGCACCATCTCCAGGGAGACGGCCTTTTTTATTTCTTCAAAACTTACCCATGCCATGATGTTCTCCAAATAGATGTGGTTTTTAGAAACCGCTCCGGTAACCCTAGGCCCGAACGGGCGCGCCGTCAAGAGGAACGGGCTTCAGTACAGAGGTCTGGTCAATCCCCCGCAGGGGAGCTGCTCGTCCGACGCGCGCACACATTAGGCCGAGAGCGAAAGCGTGCGCGGCCTCGACCCGAATGCTCTCGGAACCTCGGGCAATACCGACCGCATCGAATCGCGTCCCGCTAAATGGAAACGGACGGTCTGGTCAAAGAATCCGCTTCTATCGCTCTGCGATCCGGAACGCCGGCTTTACGCACGGCGGCAGCGATAGGAACGAGCAGCCGCGATTTATATACCATGCTTCACCCTCGATGTCACGGCCTCTTATCTCCCGCGAGCTCCGGCATCAGCGTCTCAAGCTTGAGGTCTTCGAATGCGATCACGGGATACGCGGCGCGCCAGGCGGGTTGCATCATCTCGCGAAACTCTGCGGCGAGTCCGTCGGCGCGGCCGCGGGTCTCCGTGATGGTCGCCACGCGGAACACCTTCATGTCGTCGTACTTCTTTATATGGCGCTGTTGCTGAAAATATGCCGCGTAGCCGGTGATTTTGTCTCTCATCCGGCTGTGCGCCATCGTGCCGCGATCGGCTTCGAGAAAAAAATGTGCTCTTCCTTTACCATCTGGCCAGATCATCGTGAAGAGCGCGTCCGGCCGGATCGGAAGAACGACGTTATTACTGGTGGTCACGCGATCCCACAGCGACGCGCCTTCGACCCATTTCGAAATCGTGAATCCAGCAGAGCCGGCGAGTTGCAGGAGTTTGACGTGGATAGTTGCGACAAACAGCGAATGCTTGATTCCGAGTTCTTTCAGTTCGTGCTGACGGAGGCGCCGGTCGGCAAGTTCCTCCGGCGCGTATCCGTGTTCGATAAGCACCGATACGCCGTCACGTCCAATCGCATACACATGCTTGTTCGGTCGACGAGTGAGCACCGCGAGATATCGATGCTCTTCGAGCTTCGCGAGCCGTTCCGCGGTCTGCTTATACGAGCGTCCAACGAGCACCGCGATATGATCAATTGTTGCGAGCCGCAACTGGAAGACGTATTGCAGAATTGGAAGATCTGTGTCGCAAAACTGAAAGTCTTTGGTGGCCGGCATGGAAGTGGTGAGTTATTTTTCTTCAAGAAAGTCGGACGGAGGGTCTCCAGCAAATTCTAACGCCGGCGGCGCCGATTGATAAGCTGCGGGCATCGGGGCGAGGGTCGGAACATCGACCAGGTTCTTTCCCGGTTCGATACCGGCGGTTTCATAGCACGGTTGTGCGAACACCCGCGTTAGATTCGCCTGCTTTCGCCGCTCAGTGATCCATGGATCAGGGACGTAGGGTGCTTGGACGAAAAGCGCCGGCTTCTGGGGTAGTTTGAGCATAAAGTGTCCGACTGGCAATGCCTTCATTTTCTGGATACATTTTGTGAGAAATTCCTGCTCGGTCTCGAAGGTTCGGGACGATACCCTCCGCATTTTTTTATATTCGTAGAACGGCGCGGTGCTCTTGCTGAAGCTCAGACCGCCGTTTAGGCCGAAACTCTTGCTGCCCTGCCTACCCTCGATCTGTGTTTCGGATGTGGAATCCTGCTCTCCTTGTGATTGGAATTCTCCGTACGTATCCGTGGTCGTGATGCCGCTTGCATCCGCTTCAGTGTTGCCCTCGATGTTGTGCTCGACTTGGATCGTCTCGCCGTTCGGCAGCAGGGTTTCCCCAGTCGACGCCCCGGAATTCGTTGCGCTTGAGTGCACCACGGAAAGGCCGTCCGTATGGCTGCGCGATGCGCCCCACTGTCGTGAGTTCCCGTAAGATTTTCCGCGCGCGTTTGCAGATGAAGTTCCGGAATTTACAACAAAGGAGCCGCCGATATTCAGGCCGCGCGTCACCGTATCGCGGGTCGATTCGATCGGTTCGAGTTCCAAGGCATCTATCTCATCCTTCACTTTCTTGTAATCGTACTGATCGATCATTGCGTCCCGGAGGAGCACGTCAAGATCCTGAGCCTCAACGTCGCCGAAAACTGCCTTTACGCGTGCCGATTTCATTACCGCACCATAAATTTCTTGTGAGCCATCGGCCTGCCGCAATTGGTCGAGGTGTTGGTGAGCAGCGATTACGTGGGCACCAACTTCACGACCCATATTGAGCAGTTGGCAAAAATCCGCAGTCAGAAATTCGTGCGCTTCGTCGATAATGAAGTACGTTTGTTCGCCGGAGTTCGCGAAGACTTGGCTAGCGATATCGTTCAATACCATCCGGCCAATGAGCCGAACATCGTCCACTGCAAGCGGCCGGCGAATTTCTAGGTTAACAATGAGAATCTTGTGCCTGGTGATTACCTCATGCGTATCGAGCGACCGGCGCGCGGTGAGCATCGGCGCGATCGCTGGATCGCAGACGAATGGCTCAAGCCGGCTGATGCAGCTTTCGACATGCTCGTCTTGGAGCCGGCGGTCCATACTATCAAGCGCCAGGAGTGCCTCCCTCAGGAAGGGGTCAGTGAGTCTCGGCAGAATAGAGCGACGGAGTGGCGCCCGCGGCCGGAGAATTTGAAGGGCTTCATGAAGCCCCCACCCGAAGGTGCGTGCCAGGCAAAGCGACAGATACAAATATTTCGCCAGCCGCGGCGTTGCATCGAAATCGTTTTGGCCCCATGCAGCCCGGATGCTCTCCCGAACCACTTTCGCGTGCGCGTGTATTTGAAGATGATTCGGGTGTAGCGGGTTATACCCGATTCCGCTCGTGGGATCGAACCACGTCAATCTCGCCGTGTGGCCGGTCGCGAGCGCCGAGTCGCGTGCCATCCTCCCCAGCGCACCTTTGCAGTTGAAAAGGACGACCGTCGAGCGCGGCAGGCGGCAGAGGCATTGAAAAAGATGCAGCAGAAGTCGAGTTTTGCCCTGGCCTGGTGGCCCTATGACGTGCCAGTGTTTTTCTTGAAGCCATTTCAGGTTCACATAGAGTTTTTTTTTCGAGCTGATGTCAGTGCCAATGTAGATCGCGTTCCGCCGTACCGGAGCCGTCATCGCGTATTCCCTCCTTGCGTTTGCGGAGTCTGGTCAGATCGTCTTGGTGTCGCCATCGTCCTCTCCTGCTTCTATTTCGTCGATTATTTCTTTTTCGAGCATCTCGCGTTCATCGGGATCAAGCGGCATCTCGTCTAAACGTTTCCGAATCATGATCCGCCGCTCAACTTTGTCGAGCTTCAAGGCAACGCGGTCCTCATCTTGGACTTGTTGGCGACGGATTATTAAGCCCCTCACTTCCTCCACCGTGAGCTTTTTCCGTGGCTGCTCGGCGAGCCGTTGAGTTTCAGCGGGCGGCGCGAGCGCAAGATCCAGCGCGCGGCGTTCCGCGAGCTCCAGGGCTTTCAGGCGGCCAAGGACGATTTCGATAACATCAGGCTCGTGGCGCTGGAGAAATGCAACGAGCCGATGCTGCTCCAAAAATTGCGTTGCTTCAGTCCGGATCTCCCGCTGCTGCTTGAGGAGGTCCGCGCCGTGGACACGAGCGAATTTATCGCGGAACTCCGGATCGCGCCAGTTGGCTTCGGTGCGCGCCCGAATGGTGATCGATTTCAGCATTCTGGCGAATTCAGCAGCTTCCGCGGCGGCTTCCGCCTTCGCTTCCGCGGCCTTTCGTTCCTCTTCCACCCGCTTGCGTTCGAGCTCCGCGCGCTGTCTCTTCGTCATGGTTCCGGCTGGAAGAAGACGTACTTCCGCGAGGAGCGCGCCATGCCATATCACCGGCTCCGCCCACCCTCGATGGTTGTCGAGAGCGAGCGTGAGCCGACCGGCGTAAACGAAACGTACCCTATATCGGTGCTCGCCGCGCTCATGCTCAACAAATTCATAGTCAAGATTTTTCAGATGCCCGTGGCCTACGCGGAGCCAATCCATGCCCAGGGTGAAGTTGCCGTCATGATCCGTCCGATAGAAAGCGTCCGCCCGGTTGCGATCGCTCCACAGAACGCCCTGCAGCGTCGCTTCGTAGACGGTATGATCGCCATCAACCGGTTTTGGGAAAAATATCTCCCGGCCGGTTGGTTCGAGCTTCGCCCAACCACGGGCTTCATCGATGACTACCGCGTGCGGTTCGACCGCGGTAGTCACCTCTGGTGTATCAGAGCGTGATGGTTTCGTCCGCACGAACACCAGGCCACAGAGTGCGCAGAAGGCGACCAATCCGACGCAACCGAGCAACGAAAAAAAGAGAATAGATCCGATCTGGTCCATCACGACCTCCTTCCATGGTCATTTGTTCTCTCGCCGCCGCCCGGCCCTTCGCCCTGATCCATCGCGTCTTGCCACGACTCCCCTCGCCGTATACATTCGAGCATGTCATCGAAGGTTGATCGCGCAATCGACGGACTTTGAGGTTCGCGGTGCGGCTCGTTGCCCACCACCCGAACAAAAACCGTGCACAGGACGGAGATCATGGCCGCACCCCAATCATGCGGCGCCGATATACACGCTCGGCGACCGACTCGGGAATGAGTAGGTGCTTATTTTTATTAGTTCCCGCGTTGATTACGCCGGGCTCATTCAGAAACCAGCGTCGAAGGGTGTGGTAAAACTTTTTCCAGTTTGTCTCGCTGAACCATAGTTCCGCGAGCTGGCGAATAGTATAGTGGCGTTCGCGTGGCAGCATAAAGCTGGCTCCTTAGTTCAAGAAGCCTGCTTCACGCCGCCGAGAGCTCGTCCTCGAACCTTTCGGTTTCGGCATCGGGGAGATGCCATCAAAGTGCGTGTATACAACACCGCTCAGAAAAGAGCGGAAAGCGCGCACCGAAAGAAACCAATCGGCGGTTACGGCCCTGCGATGTTGGCAGGGTTACACACTACTGGTGAATAAAATCGTCAGAGCCCCAGCAAACGCGATGCCTACTGGGAGGACGCGGCGAGTATGCGGGTGGAACAGCCCCAACTCGACTCTCCAACGACGAAACGATTCTAGTTTACGCGCCTTTTAACTCGGTTTGCAAGTACCAATTATCGCGTCGGTAAGATTGTTTATCAGGAGTTGCAGGAGTTACTTTACGCGTACTAACCGACTGTCCCACGTCTTCTGTAACTCGGTTTCCAGTTGGGCTTGGCGGGCGGGTATCCAGTGATCGTAGTACTTTTCAACCACTTTCGCGGAGTTGCCGAGAATCTTGGCGACGATCGCGGGACTGGTGCCGTTCGATAGGAGGTTGGTCGCCAGGGTGTGCCGGAACTTGTGCGGATTTCCGCGCACCTCAGCGCGCTTTAAGAGCTTCGCCACTCCTCTGCGCTTGCTCCCGATGACGGTCGTCAGTTTCGATGCACCCGTCCAGAAATAGAATTCGGTCGTCCTGATAGCAGCGAGGGCGGCTAGCAGCGACGGTGGTAGTGGTAGCCAGACATCCGCGCTGGTCTTCTCGGTACGGATGAGCAAACGGCCGTCCGTAATGTCCTGCTTGCGGAGCTGTACGGCGTCAGAGATTCTTAAGCCGGTATGCTGGAGCGTCAGAATGAACGCCCGCATTTTGGGGTTCTTGATAGTCGTGTGGATTTTGTGGATTTCAGCGTCGGTGAATACGGTGACTTTCGATGGTTCGATCTCCGGCGCTTTGATCGCCTTGCGCGGGAGTTTCTCCGTCCACTTATTGTCGGCGCACCAGCTATTGAATGCTTTGAGGCGCTCGATATTCTTTCTTTGGGTAAGTGCGCCCCATGTCTTCCATGAATCGCGGAACTCGCGCAATTCAGCGACGCCGATCTGCTCAAGAAAATTCAGGCCCTTGCTGTCGGCGAATTTTTGAAGAGCTTCAAGGAGTTTTGTGATTTTTTTGATCGTGGCGTTGGCGAGGTTTCGGGATTCACAATCGGTTTGATAACGCGCTATCGCATCGGCAAGACGGATGCGTTTCTGTTTTTCGCGTGAGCCTTCCTTCTCGCGGATCAATTCTTCGGCGCGTTCCCAGTTCCGCGTTTTTAACGATTCGCGAACGGACTTTCCTTCAATCGTCCCGCGCGCCCATAAGCTGCACCGGCATCCGATTTTATTCGCCGGCTTGTCGGCGAACTTGCATCCTTCGCGATGCCGACGATAGATGGAAAGTGCCATGACCGATTATCGGTACAAATGCGTACAAAAAGCAATTACAAAATTAGCAGCTGCTTAGAAGTTATTGAAAAGAGGAACGATGCAAGGAGGGCGGCTGGTGGGATTTGAACCCACGACTTCCAGAATCACAATCTGGCGCTACTACCAGCTGAGCTACAGCCGCCGTGAGATTTCATTTTATCACTTAAGCCCGACTCGCCTCCACATTTCATCGACACGCTTCGAAACATCCTGCGGCATCCGGATCACATCGGGCCAGGGGCGCGTGAATCCTTCTTCGGGCCACTTCTTCGTCGCGTCGACGCCCATCTTCGAGCCGTAGTTCGCGAGGCGGCTGGCATGGTCGAGCGAATCGACGGGCCCCAGCACGAACTGAATGTCGCGTTCCGGATCGATGTTGTTGAGGGCCTTCCAGGCCACTTCGCTTACGTTCTGCACGTTTACATCTTCATCAACGACTACGATCACCTTCGAGAACATGGCCTGCCCAAGTCCCCAAATGGCGTGCATCACTTTGCGCGCGTGACCCGGATACGATTTTCGGATGGCCACGAAAATCATGTTGTGGAAAATCCCCTCCGCGGGCATGCAAATGTCGCGGACCTCCGGTAGTTGCAGGCGCATCAACGGGAGAAAGATCCGTTCGATGGCCTTGCCCATGTAAAAATCTTCCATGGGAGGCGGGCCCACGATCGTGGTCGCGTAGATCGGATTTTTTCGGTGCGTGATGCAGGTGAGGTGAAAGACCGGATAATCGTCGTCCAGCGAATAGAAGCCCGTATGATCGCCGAAAGGCCCTTCGCGGCGCAGCTCGCCCAGTTCGACGTAGCCTTCAAGCACGATCTCGGCTTGCGCGGGCACCTCAATGTCGACGGTTTCGCACTTTACCATCTCGACCGGCTTCGAGCGAAGGAAGCCGGCGATCATCATCTCATCGAGATCGGGAGGCAGAGGAAGAATCGCCGAGTACATGGTCGCCGGATCGGCTCCGATCGCGACCGCGACCTCCATTCGCTTTGTCGTCCCCGCGGCACGCAGCCGGCGATAATGTTCCGCTCCCTGTTTATGGGTCTGCCAGTGCATGCCGGTGGTCCGCGCATCGTAGACTTGCAGGCGATAGCAACCGCAGTTGCGCTTTCCTGTGTCTGGATTTTTTGAGAAGACCATTGGCAGGGTGATGTAGCGGCCTCCGTCCTGCGGCCAACACTTGAGGATCGGAAACTCGTCCAGTGAAAAATCGTCGCGACGGATCACGTCCTTGCATGGTCCGCTGGAAACGATTTTCGGGAAAAATGCGCCGATCTCGCCCAGTTTCGGAAGCATTTTCAATTTTCCAATGATTCCTTCGGGCATCCGCATTTCGAGAAATTCGGAAATGCGAGCGGCTACTTCATCGACCGACGAGACTTCGAGAGCGATCTCCATCCGCCGCATGCTGGCGAACGCGTTGATCAGGACAGGCACGCGCGAACCCGCCGGCTTTTCGAACAGCAGCGCCGGACCACCCGACTTCACGCTGCGATCGGCAAATTCTGTAATCTCAAGCTCGGGAGAAACTTCGAAAGGAATGCGCTTCAGTTCGCCTTGCTTTTCGAGCGCGCGCACAAAGTCCCTCAGGTCGGTGTAAGCCATAATCTAACTATGACAAACGCAGGACCATTTAAGACAGCATTTGTTTCGGGCGCGAGCCGGGGAATCGGCCTCGCTTGCGCCCGTGCGCTGGGGGAAACGGGGGTTCACGTGGTGCTGGCGGCGCGTGACGCCGCAAAATTGGAGGCGGCATCGCGCGAAATTCCGAACTCAACTTGGGTGACCATCGATCTTGCGTCGGCCGATTCGATCAAAGAGGCCTTCGCAAAGGCGGGGAAAATCGACATTCTAGTCAATAACGCGGCTGTTACCAAGGATGGCCTGGCGCTACGCATGAAGAAGGACGATTGGGATTCGGTAATCGCCACCAATCTGACGGGGTCTTTTCTGGCGACGCAACAGGTTCTGCAAGGCATGATGAAGGCCAGATGGGGACGCATCATTAATATTTCGTCAGTGGTCGGCGAGTCGGGAAATCCTGGTCAGGCGAATTACGTGGCGTCGAAGGCCGGCCTGATTGGATTGACGAAATCGCTGGCGCAGGAGATGGGAAGCCGCAACATCACCGTGAATTCCGTCGCGCCGGGATTTATTGAGACCGACATGACGGCGGTGCTTTCGCAGGAGGTGAGGGACAACATTATCGGTCATATTCCGTTAAAGCGAATGGGGCGCGCCGAGGATGTCGCGGCGGCGGTTCGATTTTTGGCGAGCGAGGAAGCCGGGTATATTACCGGAGCGGTGTTAAACGTCAACGGTGGGATGTACATGTGAAGACGTACTACGGCTGTAAGAAATGCCGTGCGCGGCCGGCTGACCTTTCGATCCGCCGGTCGCCAGTGATTTGAGCTGCCTCTTGCAAGGGAACTATACATCCCGAGCTGTAAACAACCCTCTGAAATCCGGCTTTTTACACCGAATATTATGAGATCGACCCCAAGGTCCCTCCGCTTCCAGAGGGCTCAGGACCACCGTAATACGACATTTCCTGCGCAGGAAAAAGCGGGGATTATGTACTTGACTAAGATTTCGCTTTGCGGTAAATTTGTCGTGACAGGCCGGTGCTTGTGCCCCTAAAATCTCTTCATGGGAGCGCATGGAGTAGCAGGATTCAGCCGACGCGAAATGCAGATGATCGAGTGGCGGACGCACGGGGTGAAGAACTCTGCGATAGCCCGCGAATTGGGCCTATCGACGCGCTACGTGAGCAATCTGATGTGGCGGATATTCCGCAAGGCGGGAGTGGACGACGTGGCACTACTGACGCGCTGGGCGATAGCGAACGCGATGGACGAACCGTTAGGACCGGAAGACCCAAAGGATGCGGAGATCAAGCAGCCCAAGGTTTACAAACAGCGGATTCGGCTGGGGCGGTTACGGAGGGCGATGAGGAGAGATGCTTAGGCTACGGTAATTGTCATCGGCTGTCAGTAATGGGGCATGGTAATATCTTGCAGGGTGGAGTATACCATGGACGCTAGGGCGTATTTAAAAGTGAGCATGACAAATTTGTGCTTCCTGATGGCTGGGACTCTTATTGGCCCAATGGTCGTCAGCAGTTTTAATCAATTTAGCGTACATGCCCAGGATGACAAAACAGTCAAGGCTAACGCCAAGGTGGAGCCGCCCAAATCCGAAGCGGCCAAGACTCCACCTGGATGTGACGAAGCGCACTTTGAATGCGTTTCACCGGGAATATCTACCGGAACCGCAGCCTTCGGAACAATACTAGCTGGCAGAATTGCCTCGGATCAATTAACCGTTAACGGCTACGATTTATTGAAGCTTCATGATGCGACTCTTTCAGCCTTACAATCTAAGGGCATATTGACCGCGATAGACGTTCAGCGGATTGTAGAGACCGCAAGGGCCGCAAAACCCCTTCGGGTGAAATAAAGTGATCTAAACTTGGTGAGCCGATGAACCGGGCGATAATTATCTTGGTCTTGCCATGCGCCCTATCAGCGCAGTCAGGAAGTTCTGGGCTCTCAAAGCCTCGCACTTCAGTCGGTACGGTTTCGCCATCTCCTAATCGCAGTTCTGCGCCCGATCTCACATTGCCTAACGCTCCAGTGGTTCCGGCCGTGCTCCCAGATACGTTAACGGTCGGAAGATTGCAGGGATTCAATGAAGTTCATGATACTCAGATTAAGGATTTACAGGTCAGGGTCGCGACCCTGGAAACGATAAAATCTTACGGGGCTGGCGTTCTTGCGGCCCTCGGAATTGTGCTTCTCATCATAGGGTGGTTACGACAACAGATCGTTAAAAAATTGATTGATGAAGCAGCTCCTCCGCCTCGCAGTAGATATCCCGGATAAGCGCAGGGGCGATGGCGATCCATTGACATTACGTTGTATACTTGGGATGCAAAAGAAAAGAGGGTCCGTATACAGGCCGGTTGCGGCCCCTCCTAATCAACAGCACCCGGAAGCCGTTCGTCGTTTACGTTAACTACTTACTACTTGCGGACTAGAATGGGCCAACATTTTAGTCCGTAGTCTTTCGATAACATGCGGTTGCCATCTTTCCCGAGTTTCCAGGCTCTGAAAATCAGCCTGTATCCCGGTGGGACGGTGACTTTGTTAATCATTAGCCTACCTACCTTTCCCGCCGTTCAACAAGTGACCGACGGGCCGGTTCATCGGGCCTGTCTTTCGACAGAAAAGTTAGACTAAGGCTTCCGGGCATCTCCACTATGGCATGCTTTAACGAAATTTGCTTGATTTGAGCAAATGTATTCGCCACAAAACTTCTACATCGGGCGCACCGGCAACATCTGTTGCATGGCGTCAGATTTTGGAGAGATTAGGCGAAATGTCCCCGGAGACGATGGCTCCTTTTCAAAATCCTTGCTTCGAGCGCAGGCCGTATAAGTCGCTCCCCAGGCGTGCTTCTTGCTACGAATAACACCTACGGACTTTAGAACCTCTGTGGCCTCGCCAATTTTGACGACGCCGCCATTCAATTTAGCGATTTCCACACAGGCTTCTCTAACGCTCTTGCCGCGCAGGTTAGCCGGGACTACGATTCCCGTTGCACTTGATTGCACGCCTTCTCCGGATTCGCGGAGTAGGCGGGCCGTGGTCTGGACCGTCTGAAGCGCCTCAATTTGCCTATCGACATCAGCTATCTGCTTAGAGTATTCGGCTTGGATCTTTTCTTTCCTCGCATTCAATTGATGTAGCATTCTAAGAATCTCGCCCTCGAATTGTGCTTTGCCTTCCATAGCAATCCCTCTCATCGGCGCATTGTTTTGCAGAGTTGACTTGCTGCTAACAATGCGGTTTAACCTAAAAACGTTGGCGGAAGGCTGGGGAGTTGAACCCTTTGCCCGTCAAGACAAACGGTCGATTATAAGTCGACTGGTAGAACCTTCTACCTTCAGCCTTCCGCGAATACAGGGCCGGACCTGAGTTGAACAGGCGATGACACCTTGCGGGGATGTTGCCTTACCACTTGGCTACCGGCCCAACTAAAGTATATCACTCAGATAAAGCACCGATGAGTTATTTCGCTCTACCGCATACAGCATCCTGTGGAAAACGTGATATATCCCTGTGGAAAACTAAGCAGCGAAGAAACCTGAAATGAAGGTCGTTAAGCAGCAATTCGACGCGCTTTTAGGGAAGCTCCTGACGTCGAAGCCGCTCCCAAAGGCCGCGATAGACGCAAAGAAGGTTCGGGCAGCTCGTTCTACTCCGAAACCTCCAGTGCGTCCATCTCCGCGTCCGTAGGTCCGGTCAGAACCTTGTAGCGGAGTGCGCTCTTTATTACAAGGCCGGTAATCACGGCGGCGAATATCTGTTCGTCGCGGCGCGAATTGAACCGGAAACAAAACTCCGACAAATAGCGGTCCAGGTGCTTCACGCTGACGCTGTGAAATGAGCCTATCACGCCGCGCTTGAACAGCGACCAAAACGATTCGATTCCCTGGGTATGAACATTGCCGCGAACCCATTCGTCCTTCGTATGAGCCACTATTTCATGCTTCCAGCCGTCCCTGGAGAGTGCTAGATAAGCCTTGTGATCGTCGGTCATCACGTTTGTGCCAGTCGCAACATGCGCCTTGATTACGGCTTTCATCTCGGTCGCTATTTCACGTTTCACAATCCTCGCGACGACCTTGGAGTGCTGCCCTTCTGTGGTGCGTTGCATAACGCCCGCTACGGCTTGCTTGTCGTATTTCGCGCGGGCGCGGCGCTCATCGTATTTTCCGCCTACGAATGTGGCGTCTACTTCGACAATACCGGAGAACAGCCCTTCGGGAGTATCCATCGCCTTTCGGATGCGGTGATTCAAAAACCATGCGGTTTTGTAGGAAACGCCCATGTCGCGCTCCATCTGCTTTGCGGAGACGCTCTTTTTCGCGTTGCACGTGATCGCAACGGCCAACATCCACTTGCTCAGGGGTAGATGCGTATCGCTGAAAATCGTACCGGTAGTAGTGGAGAACTGATATCTGCACTTCAAGCACTGATACATGAAGCGATCCGGCCCCGTCTTGACGATACCCTTCTTGTTGAGCCGAGTTTTGCCAGGGATGCGGAACTTGGAAGTATTATCGTGATCGCACTTCAGGCACCGTACACCTTCAGGCCACCGCGCCACTTGCAAATATTCGTGGCAGGCTTCCTCAGTTGCGAAGATCCGCGCCGTCTCTATCAGGCTTGGTCCGATTCGATGTGTCTTTCCGGGCATGATTTATTATGCCCGAGGTGCCTATCTTAGTCAAGTACATAATCACCGAAAAAGCTGTCAAAAAAGTCCCGGTGAAGGACTCCTTCTGGACTTAGAGTACGCGGAAGCAGGAACAACACGGGTCACGCAAAGCCGCAAAGCTCGCAAAGGGAAGGAGATAAATTTTCTTACTCGCGTGTGAGTGCGGATCGGACTTGGCCGATCACATTCGCCGAGTCGCCACGAATCACGGTGCCGTTAGGCCGCCAGCGCGAAAAACATCGTTCGCTGGCAAATCCCTTGAAGACGGCGATCAGAGGCACGCCGGCCGCAGACGCGACGTGTTGGCCCGCGGAATCGTACCCGACGTACAACTCGCTCCGGGCGATTTGCGCGGCGAACGGCGCGAAGGCTCCGTGGTGCGCGCGCATTCCAGGGAGCAGGGCGCGCTCGACGCGGTCGCGCTCTTCGGCGCTGGCGCCCTTATCGACCAGGATCGATCCGCCTGTTTCCGCTAACGCGCGTAAGAGATCCGATTCGAAGCCGCCATCGATTCGCTTCGAGGGATTTTCGCCGACCCCCAGACTGACGGTGATGTCCACCGCTGGATCGGCCGATGGAAGCGGCGCAACAAATGGGTGCGCGCTCTCAACGCCGAGCACGTCGCGCGCCCATCCGCGCGCTAGCGACGGCAGCGGTTCATTGCTTTCGCCGCCGTAACCGCGGCTCTCGAAGAAGAAATAGTTTTGCTCATCGCAGACGGAGATGAGGCCGAGCTGGGTGAGGCGGGAGTCGGGATCGATCACGATGCCATCGTCGAAATGAAGATTGGCCGAGGCGCGGAGGCGGTCAATCAAAGCGCCGCTCCGCGCGTAGGGAGCGGGAAGATGACTTATGCGCGGATCGCCCTCAAACATTTCGTACGATTTTCGGGGACCGACAAAAACGATCTCAGCGTCCGGGTAACGCTGTTTAGCTGCATCGAGCAAAACGCTGGTGACGGCGACATCCGCGCCAAGCGTGATTCGCGAGAGCAGGTACACTCGACTCGCCGTGGCCGGTGCAGCATGCGGCTCGACATTTCTCCGCAAACGTGGAATCAGCTGGGGGCAGACGCGCTCGATTACCTGCGTAAACAATCGTTCGTAAGTGCGGCAGAGGGCGGGTTCGAACAAATCGCCTAGCCGCTCGACCACGATCGATAGCAGCGCGCGGCCTTCCTCCTCGGCGATCGCCCGATCAAGCAGTTCGGACGTCCACGGTTCATTCCGCAGGCAATGCCCGAGCAGTTGCTGGCTATAAATACTTTCCAACCAGCAGCTCCAGCTTCTTGCGCGTCGCCTCGGGGATCGTCTTGCGATCGGTGATCAGCGCATGCGCCAGCGCGGAGCCGCACTTACATTCGCGTGTCTCCGGCATCGAACGAACCGCCGCCGCGACCACCTTCGCCGCGTTCTCGGCATTCTTCGTCAGGTTGGCAATGATGTCTGTCACCGTCACGGCATCGTGATCCGGATGCCAGCAATCGTAATCGGTCACCATCGCGATCGTCACATAACAAATTTCCGCTTCGCGCGCGAGCTTCGCCTCTTGCAGATTCGTCATGCCGATGACGTCCATTCCCCAACTGCGATAGAGCCTTGATTCGGCGAGCGTCGAAAAGGCGGGTCCTTCCATGCAAAGATACGTCCCGCCGAGCTTGGCATTTACTCCCGATCCCTTCGCCGCCTGAAAGGCAACGCTTGAGAGTTGCGGACAAATGGGATGAGAGAATCCAATGTGGGCGACGAGTCCTTCGCCGAAGAAAGTCGAGACCCGCCCGCGTGTGCGATCGACGAATTGATCGGGAATAACGAAATCGAGCGGCTCGTGCTCCTCCTTGAGCGATCCGACCGCGCTCAACGACAAAATCCGCTCTACACCTAGCGACTTGAATCCATAAATATTCGCTCGGAAATTCAATTCCGAAGGTGACAGGCGATGCCCGCGTCCGTGACGCGAGAGAAACGCGACGTCCTTGCCCGCGAGCCTCCCCACGACGAAATGATCCGACGGATCGCCCCAAGGCGTCTCAATCGCACGCTCTTCCTGCGCTTCAAATCCCGGCATGGAGTACAATCCACTGCCGCCGATAATACCAATGGTAGGTTTCATTCTTGAATGAGTTCGATGAGCACGCCGCCGGTTGACGACGGATGCACGAATACATATAAATGTCCGCCTGCGCCTGCTCTAGGCTCGTTCAGCAACCGGGCACCCGATGCGCGAAGCCTCTCGACCGCCGTGTCGAGGTCGGGCACTTTCAAGGCGACGTGATGCAGTCCCTCGCCGCGCTTATCGAGAAATTTTCCGATGACTGAGTCGGATTCCGTTGGTTCCAACAGTTCGATTCGCGGCTCTCCCACCGGCAGCATCGCGACATTGACTTTCTCCTGTGCAACGGTTTCACGCGTTGTCACATTCAAGCCAAGCTGGTCGCGATAGAAGCGCAGGGCCTCGTCAAGCGACCGCACCGCGATGCCCAAATGATCGATTTTACAAACGTTCAAGCCAATCATTGAGTATTGAATATGGATCGCGCCGTTTCTCCGCCACTTCGCGTCCAGCCGCAAGAAAATCCTCTTCCGGAAACCGATCGAGCAATCGTTCCCGCAGCATTTCCCGGAGCCTCTGACTCCAGATTTCCGCCGTGTGGGATTTCCCGCCGCTCTGCGCCTGGTATTCTCGCGCCGCTTCCAGAGCTTCCTTGATTCCAATTCCTTCGGTCGCAACGGTATGCACGATCTTCGGCGTCCAACCGTCGGGACGATGCGACAAACCGAGATAGTTATTCAGCTCGCGCTCCAGTTTTTCGGCTCCCGGCAGATCGGATTTGTTAATGACGAACACGTCGGCGATTTCAATGATACCGGCTTTGATCGCCTGCACGTCGTCGCCCATCCCGGGCACCAGAACCACCATCGTCACGCCGGCCAGCCGCGCGATCTCCACTTCGTCCTGCCCGACACCGACCGTCTCTACGATCACCACATCGCGGCCCGCGGCGTCGAGCAGCATCGTCATTTCCGTTGTTGCGCGCGCCAAGCCACCGAGCCATCCGCGCGTCGCCATGGAGCGGATGAAAACTCCCTCGTCGGCGTGATGACGCTGCATCCTTATGCGATCGCCCAAAATCGCGCCGCCGGTATAAGGACTCGACGGATCGATCGCGATCACGCCGACAGACTTACCTTCCTCGCGAAGGGTGCGGACGATCTGATCGCAGAGCGAGCTCTTCCCCGCCCCGGGCGCGCCGGTGACGCCCAGAATCATGGCGCGTCCGGTGCGCGGAAACAATTCGCGCAGTAACGATTCCGCCTCGGGACGGCGCTCCTCAATCCAACTCGCAGCACGCGACAGGGCGCGGATATCACCGCTCACGATTTTCCCGGCCGCCTCTGTCGTCATTCTCGGTTCACTGCAAATGACTCTTGAGCAGTTGCCGCGCGATCACCAGCTTCTGAATTTCGCTGGTCCCTTCGCCGATGGTGCACAGCTTCACGTCGCGGTAAAACTTCTCGACGGGATAGTCTTTGATGAAGCCGTAGCCGCCGTGAATCTGCAGCGCCTCGTTGGCGACGCGCACCGCCGATTCGGATGCAAACAGCTTCGCCATCGCCGATTCTTTGTTGACGCTTGCGCCCGAATCCTTCAACCATGCCGCGCGCAGCGTCAACAATCGTGCTGCGTCGATCTCCGTCGCCATGTCGGCCAACTTATGCTGGATCGCCTGAAATTCCGAGATAAAGCGGCTAAATTGCTTGCGTTGTTTCGAGTACTTCAGCGCGGCTTCATAGGCGCCCTGTGCGAGCCCGACCGACAGCGCCGCAATCGAAATTCTTCCGCCGTCGAGAATCCGCAGGCTATCGACGAATCCCTCGCCGCGCTTCCCACACAACTGCGTGCCAGGCAAACGGCAATCGGCGAATAGTACCTCGCCCGTCGGGGAGCACCGCATGCCGAGCTTGTTTTCTTTCTTCCCGACTTTAAATCCAGGCGTGCCCTTTTCCAGAATGAACGCCGAAATTCCATGCGCCGACGCGCTGCGATCCGTCATCGCCATCGCGACGCAAACGTCGGCCACCTGGGCGTTCGTGGTGAACGTTTTTCCGCCGTTCAGTATCCACGAATCGCCGTCGAGCACGGCTTTGGTGCGAGTGCCTCCAGCGTCCGAACCCGCCTCGGGCTCCGTCAGCGACCAGCAACCGATCCATTCGCCCGTGGTGAGCTTCGGCAAGTAGCGCTTCTTCTGCTCCTCGTCACCGGCGAGATAAATGTGATTTGTGCAGAGCGAAACGTGCGCCGCGACGCTCAGGGCGATAGAAGGATCGACGCGAGCAATCTCCTCCATCAGGATGGAATAATCGACGTAGCTATAGCCGGACCCGCCCAGTTCCTCGGGAAAAACGGCGCCCAGCACGCCCAATTTTCCCAGCCGTTTGAAGACATCGATCGGAAAATGCTGTGACTCGTCCCACTCCATCACATGGGGTTTGATTTCCGCCTCGCAGAATTCACGAATGGATTTACGCAGCTGCTGCTGCTCCGATGTGAAGCCGAGGTCCATCGGCTAAGCGAAGTCTTCCTTCTTCGCATCCCACCGCATCGTGCGGCCGAAACGATAGCTGTCGACCGCCATGCGGCACGCTATCGCCACGCGGAAACCGAGATCGAACGGACAATTGGGCTCTTTCCCGTTGCGGATGCAATCGAAAAAGTTCAACATGTGCTCGTGCGGAACCGCCTTGGCGTTGCCTGTCATTTCCGTTCCCGTTGGCGAATTCATCTTTTGCGGAAGGTAATGCAGTTGGTTCGCACGCTGGATGGTGCCGTTGTCGCCGAGCACGTCTTCGGTAATGCCAAGCTGATTATTGCCGAACCCCGACGCCCAACTGATCAGCATCTCCTCCGGCTGTTCGATCGAAACGGTCATCGTATCGGGCACTTCGCGTCCGTCTTTCCACAGATAAATTCCGCCGTTCATCGTCACGGCCCTCGGCACCTGGAGCTTCAGAGCCTTGTACCAGAAACTCACCTGGTGGCACATATTCTCGTACACGTTGCCGCCCGAATAATCGAAAAAGAATCGCCAGTTCATGTAACGATTCGGGTCGAAATCATGCGGGGGCGCATCGCCCTGGAAGGATTTCCAAAGGATGTTCTCGGGATTCATGTCCGAAGTAATCCTCGCCGTCCGCGACCACTGCGGCTTGCCGTGCGGCGTGTTCCGGTACATGTGCATGTCGATCGCGGTGATCTTCCCGAGCTTTTGCGGATCGCTCAGCCACTGCTGCGCGTCGATCATGTGGCCGGAGGAGCAGCTTTGATGCCCGATCTGCACCGTATGCTTGCCCGCGTCCTTTTGAAACGCCACGCGCATTTTCTTCGCGTGATCCACGGAGAACGCCATCGTCTTCTCCTGATACACGTGCTTGCCGGCGCCGAGCGAAGCGCAGAAATGCTCGGCATGAAGATGCTGCGGCGTTGCGATCACCACTGCGTCAATCGAGTGGTCGTCGAGCAGCCTGTGATAATCGAGATACGTTGCCGCCCCCGGCACGAGTCCCTTGGCGCGTTCAAGCTGCTTGGTATAAATGTCGCAGAAGGCCACAACTTCGGTGTTCGGACAGAGCTTGATCCAGTTGAATAAATCGGTCGCGCGATCGCCGAAGCCGATAAACCCGACGCGGACGCGTTCGTTTGCGCCAAGCACTTGCGCCGGCACCGCCGCCAGTGTCCCCGCGATTCCAGTCGCAAATTTGCCGAGAAAATGGCGGCGTGAGTCCATGATAGAAGTGTACCAAGCCCAAGAGATCCAAGTCGTTCGAGGGTAGTGTCTGAAATGTGCGTTGATCGAAAAATCTCTCCCGTTACGGCCTAGCGCCGACGAGGATTCGGAATTGACCAGCCGGAACTTTTGTGTCAACTTCACCGGATCTTTCAATCCCGGCGCGAGCAAGAAAGTCCGTTAATACCTTAACCGAGGGAGAATTCTGATCCTCTGCTGAGTGAAGTCTGATAATTACTCCCTTAGGGAGTCCAGTGAAAACAGACTGCGAAAATCCAGATCCAGGAAGGGTCCATCCGGCTTTTTTGAAAACTTCGACAAGGTCTATTGTAAGGGCAATCCCCTCCGTGTCTCCCATGATGCACCCCTATCAGATCATCGTCGCGGAAAGAAAACGGCGACAGTTTGTCAATCAGATATTGCTTTTGCTCTTCTGATAGTCTACGGTTTGGATTAACTTCTAGGCGCGCGTTGTCTCCGGTAATGATAGGACTATTGATAAATTGATTTCTATCTCCGATCTTCACTGATCTATCAGCCCTTGGGTTCGATTGGCACTTTATTTACCTCTTTCTCTG
>Ga0182024_10008047_pt1 | contig 22445 bp, 21 predicted proteins | sample P32metaG_FD_120480 | JGI IMG/M metagenome (GOLD analysis project Ga0182024, IMG submission 120480) | Permafrost microbial communities from Stordalen Mire, Sweden - P3-2 metaG (Illumina Assembly) | ecosystem: Environmental > Terrestrial > Soil > Wetlands > Permafrost | place: Sweden: Stordalen... | reverse complement strand
GGGCCTCGACGCCCTGGCTGGCGTCCACCACCAGGATGGAGCCTTCGCAGGCGGCCAGCGACCGGCTCACCTCGTAGGCAAAGTCCACGTGCCCGGGGGTGTCCATCAGGTTCAGCACATAGTCGGCCCCGTCGTCGGCCCGGTAGTTGAGGCGCACGGTCTGAGCCTTGATGGTGATGCCGCGCTCGCGCTCGAGATCCATGGAATCGAGCACCTGCTCCTTCATCTCCCGCGCCGTCAGGCCGCCGGTTTCCTGGATCAGGCGGTCGGACAGGGTCGACTTGCCGTGGTCGATGTGGGCCACGATGGCGAAATTACGGATGCGGGAAAGCGGCGTCGTCATGGCGCCGCCTCCTAGCACAGTTCATCGGTCCTGGGGGCCGGGGCCAAGGGGGCATTCGTTTAGCGTCCGTTAACGGGACCGGCCGCAAACATGTCCAACTTACCGCGCAACCTCGCCCAGCTCGCTTGCCCCTTCTTTTTTTGAGGGACTGTTCATGGACCGCCGCTCGCTCATCGTCGCAGGATTGGTCACCATCGCCGCCGGACCGGTTCTGGCTCAACAGGCGGACGAGTACGCGCCGCCGCCAGGCGGACCGCCCCCCGGGCCAGGCCCGACCGGCCAGGCGCCGCCCGCGCCCGAGCCCTACAACGACGACGAGCTGGTCAACCGCGTCTCGGACTTCCTCGGAGTGACGGCGGAATCGGCCGGGGCGGCCATCGAGCGGGCGTTCAAGGACAACGGCCGGCCCACCGGCTATGTGGCCGGCGAGGAAGGCTCGGCGGCCTTCGTGGTCGGCCTGCGCTACGGCCGGGGCCTGCTCTACATGAAGAACCGGCCGACCCAGGAGGTGTTCTGGCAAGGCCCGTCGGTCGGCTTTGACGCCGGCGGCAACGCCAGCCGGGTGTTCACCCTGTGCTACAATCTTCAGTATCCGGACGCCATCTACCGCCGCTTTCCCGGGGTCGAGGGTTCGGCCTATTTCGTCGGGGGCATGGGGGTGAACTACCAGCGGGCCGAGGACATCATCCTCGCCCCCATCCGGGCCGGCGTCGGCCTGCGGCTCGGCGCCAACTTGGGTTATCTGTCCTACAGCCGCCGGCGCAACTGGCTGCCGCTGTAGGGCGCTCGCCCGGATCTTAAGCGCGCAGCGTCGCGGCGACCGCCTTTTCGGCCGCGGCGACGATCTTGCCGGAGACGGCCTCGATGTCGGCGTCGGTGAGGGTCCTCTCGCGCGGCTGGATGGTGACCTCCACGCCCACCGACTTGGCGCCGTCGGCGACGCCCGGACCGTCGTAGACATCGAACACCCTCGCCTCGGCGACCAGGACGCGGTCGGCGCTTTGTACGGCGCGGACGATGTCCGCGGCCGGCGTCGCCTCGGCGGCGACAAAGGCGAAGTCGCGCCTGACCGGCATGAACGGCGAGAGGACAAGCGCCGGCCGCGTCTTGGCGCCCTTCCTCTTCGGCTCGGGGATGGTCTCCAGCCACAACTCGAAGGCGTAGATGGGCCCCTCCACATCCAGGGCCTCGAGAGTGGCCGGGTGCAGTTCGCCGAACTCCGCCAGCACCGCCTTGGGGCCGAGCTGCAGCCGCGCGCGCCGGCCTGGCCGCCACCAGGCGGCCGCCATGTCCTGGACGATCTGCAAGGCGGCGGTCGGGGCGCCCAGTTCGTCGAGCAGGCCCGTGAGGGTCGCCTTGACCGCGAAGAGATCCTCATCAGGCCCGCCGTCCCACCGGCGGGGCGCGTGCGGCGCCAGAACCGCGGCGACGGCGGTGCGCTGGTCGGCCGGTTCGTCGCCGGCGAACACCGGACCAATCTCGAAAAGGGCGCAGTCGGGGAACCCGCGCCTGGCGTTGCGGCCGACCGCCTCTATCAATCCGGGCAGGATCGAGGGGCGCATGCAATCGAGATCGGCGGCGATGGGGTTTTCCAGCACCAGCTCAGGCTGGCCGCCGCCGAACAGGGCCGCGGACTGCCTGGCGATGAACGACCAGGTGACCGCCTCCTGATAGCCCGCCGCCGCCAAAGCCCGCCGCGCGGCGCGGATGCGCGCCTGCCTTATCGTCAGCACCCCGCCGATAGGACGGGGAAGCTCGGGCAACGGCTCATCGGGGAGCGCGCCATAGCCGACGACGCGCGCCACCTCCTCCACCAGATCGGCCTTGCCGTCCACGTCGCGCCGCCACGAGGGAGGCTGCACGCGCCCGCCCTGGACGGCGAAGCCGAGATCGCCAAGGACGCTCCACACCCGCTCGGCGCTGACGGCGAGGCCCGACAGGCGCTCCACATAGGCCGGGTCGAAATCGATGGCGGGCGGCTGGCCGGGCGCCGCGCCGGCGAGGACGACCTCCGAGGCCTCGCCGCCGCACATCTCCAGGATGAGCCTGGTCGCCAGCTCTATCCCTGGGATCAATGACTGAGGGTCGACGCCGCGGGCGAAGCGGTACTGGGCGTCGGAGACGATGCCGGTGTCGCGGCCGGTCTGGGCGGTGCGGATGGGATCGAACCAGGCGCTCTCGATGAACACCTGCGTGGTCGCTTCCGAGCAACCGGTGGATGTTCCGCCCATGACGCCGCCCAGGCCAATGGCGCCGGAGCCATCGGCGATCACGCACATCTCGCTCGTCGCGGCGTAGGTCTTGCCGTCCAGTGCCTCGACCCTTTCGCCCTCGCGCCCCAGCCGGGCCTCGACAAAACCGCCGGCGAGCTTGGCGGCGTCATAGACGTGCAGCGGCCGGGCGCGGTCGTAGGTCACGAAGTTGGTCACGTCCACCAGGGCGTTGATCGGCCGAAGCCCGATGGCCCTGAGGCGGCTCTGCAGCCAGGCCGGAGAAGGTCCATTCGTCAGCCCACGGATCAGCCTTCCGGCGAAGGCCGGACAGGCCTCCGGCGCGGGGAGGCGAATGTCGATGGGGCAGGGAAAAGCGCCCGGCGTCGGCGTGACGGCGAGGTCCTTCAGCGTCCCGATTCCCGCCGCGGCGAGGTCGCGCGCCACGCCGGCCACGCCCAGCCAGTCGGGGCGATTGGGCGTCACCTCGAAGTCGATCACCGCTTCGAGGCCCAGCGCGCTGGCCGCCGGCGTTCCCACCGGAAAGTCGGCAAGTTCGAGGATGCCGTCCGATTCCTCGGCGGTCTCCAGCTCGGCCGCCGAGCACAGCATGCCGTTGGAAACGACACCGCGCACCGCGCGTGGCTCCAGGGTGATCCCCGAGCCCGGAATATAGGCCCCGATCGGCGCGTAGATCGTAGTGAGGCCCGCCCGGGCGTTGGGCGCGCCGCAAACGATCTCCTTGACGCCGTCGATGGTCCGCGCCCGACAGACCCGAAGGCGGTCGGCATTGGGATGCTGGACGGCCTCGATGACCTTGGCCACCGTGAAGGCGCCGAGTTTCGCGGCGGGGTCCTCCACGCGTTCGACCTCGAGGCCGGCCATGGTCATGGCTTCGACGACCTCGGCGACGCCGGCCGAGGTTTCCAGGTGCTCCTCGAGCCAGGAAAGCGTGAACTTCATCGCACGCCTCCCCTAGCTCAGGCCGGAGGCGAGATTGGGCGCCGCGAAGGCGGAAAAACCGTAGTGGGCCAGCCAACGCACGTCGCTGGCGAACATGTCGCGCAAGTCGGGCATGCCGTACTTGAGCCGGGCCAAGCGGTCGACGCCGAAGCCGAAGGCGAAGCCCTGCCACTGATCGGGATCGATGCCGCAATTGCGCAGCACAGTGGGATGGACCATGCCGCAGCCGACGATCTCGGACCACTCGCGGCCTTGGCCTATCTTCACTTCGCCCCCGGAGGTGTCGCACTGCACGTCCATCTCCGCCGACGGCTCGGTGAAGGGGAAGTAGTGGGGGCGAAAGCGCGTGGCGATGGCCGCGAGCTCGAAGAAACGGGCGATGAACTGATCGAGCGTCCACTTCAGATGGCCCATGTGAATGGCGCGGTCGATGACCAGGCCCTCGATCTGGTGGAACATCGGGGTGTGGGTGGCGTCGCTGTCCTGGCGATAGGTGCGACCGGGCGAAATGATGCGGATGGGCGGCGCCTGACCGGCCGCGATCCACGGCGCGGGGGGCGGCGTGTTGGTCCGCTGCATGGCGCGCACCTGGACGGGGCTGGTGTGAGTGCGCAGCAGCTTGCGCTCCCCGTCGGGGCCGGGCGGGAAGAAGAAGGTGTCGTGCACCTCCCGCGCCGGATGGCGGGGCGGGAAGTTGAGGGCCGTGAAGTTGTGGAAATCGTCCTCGATGTCCGGGCCTTCGGCCAGCGCGAAGCCCATCTCCGCGAAGATGGCGATCATCTCGTCCATGACTTGCATGGTGGGATGCACGCACCCCTTGCGGCGCGGCGGGGCGGGGAGGGAAAGATCCAGCCGCCCCGCCGCCAAGCGCGCGTCGAGCCGAGCCGCTTCGAGCACCGCCCTGCGAGCGGCGATCGCCGCGGCGACGGTGTCGCGCAGACCGTTGATCGCCGGCCCCTGAACACGACGCTCATCGGGGCTCATGGCGCCAAGGGACTTCAAGAGCGCGGTGATCGCGCCCGCTTTGCCTAGCGCCGCCACGCGCACCGCTTCCAGGGCCGCCACATCGGACGCCGCGGCGATATCGGTTAGCAGTTCGGTTTCCAGGGTCGCGTGATCGGTCATGGTTACGTGCTCTAGCGCTGATCCTCACCCGCGCAGCGGGGGAGGGGGCGAGTGAGCAACGCGCGTTGCAACCCCCCCTTCCCTTAGCTTCGCCGGTACTTCCCCCGTAAGCGGGGGAAGAACTAGCGCCCTCCCCGCGCCGCGCGGGTGAGGATCAGCCTAGCGCGGCGCGAACCTTGTCGGCGATGACCTTGAAGGCGGCCGGGTCGTTTCCCGCGATATCGGAGAGCATCTTGCGGTCGACATCGATCCCGGCCAGCTCCAGGCCGTGACTAAATCGCGAATAGGTCATGCCTTCGAGCCGCGCGGCGGCGTTGATGCGCTGTATCCACAGGGCGCGGAACGACCGCTTGCGGACCTTGCGGTCGCGGTAGGCGTACTGCCCCGCCTTGTCCACCGCCGCCTTGGCGGCGCGGATGGTGTTCTTGCGGCGTCCCCAGAAGCCCTTGGCTTGCTCTAGGACCTTCTTGTGCTTGGCGTGGGCGGTGACGCCCCGTTTGACGCGGGCCATGGTGTTTTCGACGCTCCTAAAAGATCACAGGCCGTAGGGCAGGTAGGATTTGATGGTCTTGGCGTCGGCCTCGCTCATCACCTTTGTGCCGCGTTGCTGGCGGATGTATTTGGCCGAATGGCTGATCAGCCGGTGACGCTTGCCGGCGACGCCCGCCTTGATCTTTCCGCTGGCCGTGATCTTGAAGCGCTTCTTGGCGCCCGATTTGGTCTTCAGTTTGGGCATTTTGCTTCGGCGCCGCGAAGGTCGCCGTCCTTTTGAAAAGTCGCCTTCGAAGCCGCCCTGGCATGCCTTGGGGCCAGGCGGCTCGCACGAAGGCGCGGTCTCTACGGCAAAGGCCGCCGCAAGGCAAGATCGGGCGCGGCGATTGCCCGTCCCGCCGCGCGCCCCGCCGACCGCGCCAGCAGGATCGCCGGGGCGACGATCAGGGCGCTCATGACGAAGGGCCCGTTGACGCTGATTCCGGCGAACACCAGGCCCGCGGCCAGGGGTCCGGCGACGCGGGCGAAGGCGCCGGCGGCGTTGCTGAGGCCCATGATCTGGCCCTGGCTGTCCGGATCGATGGCCCCCGAGAGCAGAGCCGAGGCATTGGGAAAGGCGATGGAGGAGGCCATGGCGGCGGCGGCCATCAGGGCGTAGGTCGACCAGCCCCCGTCGCTGAGCGGCTGCAGGGCGATGGCGATCACCGTGCCGGCCATGCCCAGCGCCAGCATCCGCGCCTCGCCGAAGCGGCGTGAAAGCGGGCCGGTGACGAAGAAGTTGGCGAAGGCCGAGGCCGCGCCGGCGATTCCGAAGCACAGGCCGACATTGCGCGGCTGCCAGGCGAACCGATGCTGGGCCCACAGGCCGAAGATCGACTCTATGCCGGTGAAGGCGAAGCCCACCACGAAGGTGAGCAGCATCAGCCGCCCGATCACCGGATGACGGGCGGCGAAGCCGAACATCACCCAGCGGCTCTTGGCGCTCGCGTCAGGCGGCCGGCGCGCCCGGCTCTCCTTGACCGCCAGGGCGATGCCGATGGCCGAACCGGCCCCGCACGCCGAGGCGACGAGGAGCGGAATCTGAAAGCCGATGGGTCCGATGGACGTCTTGGCCAGCATGCCGCCCACGAAGGGGCCCAGGATGAAGCCGATGTTGTAGGACGCGCCGAGCCTGGCCATCCGCCCTGCCCGCTCCTCCACCGGCGTGACATCGGCGATGTAGCCCTGCACCACCGAGCCATTGCCCGAGGCCAGGCCGCCCAGTAGCCGGATGATAAAGGCGAGGTAGATGTTGGGCGCGAACGCCAGGAGGCCGTAGCACAGGCAGTTGCCGATGGTGGTGGAGATCAGGATCGGCTTGCGGCCGATGCGGTCGCTGAGCCGCCCCCAGAACGGCTCGCCGAAGAACGAGCCCAGCGAATAGGCCGAGAAGATCAGGGCGATCTGCCAGGCCTGGGCGTGGAACGAGGCGGCATAGAACGGCAGCAGCGGCACGACGATGCCAAAGCCCATCATGTTGATGAACATCACCGACAAGAGGGTGTAGAGGGCCGCAGCTGATCGCCCGGCCGGGGGGGCTGGCGCCTGCGCGGTCATGGTTCGGCAGATAGGCCCAGCGCCGTCGTGTCACAACCGACGGCCATCCTTTAGAGGGCCGTGCGCGTGCGGCCGGCCACCTGCGCGGCCATGGCCAGGGCCGGGAGGGTGAGCAGCGCCGCCGTGGCGAAGGGCGCTCCGATGGAAACATGCTCGAAGACGCCGGTGGCGTAGAGCGGACCGCCAAACCGCGCCAGGCAGTTCCCAGCCATGTTCAAACCCAGCATTTCTCCCTGGCGACCGGCCGGCGCCACCTGGGAAATCAGGGCGGCGATATTGGGAAAGGTGAGCGACTGGCCGAACGAGACGATGAAGAACCCGGCCATGGCGACCGGCCAGGTCGCCGAGACGAGCTGGATCAGCATGCCGGCGCCCACCAGGGCCAGGCCGGCGGTGAGGACACGCGCGCCGCCGAAGCGGCGCGCCAGGGCGCCGGTGACCAGCCCCTGGGCCACCGCGCCGGTCACGCCCACGACCATGAAGGCAAAGCCGATCTGGCGCGGACCCCAGCCGAACCTGGCTTGGGTCCACAAGCCGTAGGTCGCCTCGATGCCGGCGAATCCGGAGACGACGATGAAGCTCATGACGAGGATGCGCGCCATCACCGGGTGGCGGAACGCTTCGGCCAGGGACTCGAGGCGCGGCGTGGGCGGCAGGGCCATGTGATGGGCGGCGCGGGTCTCGCGCACGAAGAAAACCACGCCGAGCGCGGCCAGCGCCGCCAGGGCGGCGGCGGTAAGCAGCGGCAGATGGAATCCGGCCACCCCGTCTGCCGGTCTGGCGAGCAGGCCGCCCAGTGCGGGACCGGTGACGAAGCCCATGCTGAAGGCCGAACCCAGAATGCCCATGCGTCCAGGCCGGAGCTCGGCCGGGGTGACGTCGGCGAGATACCCCTGGATGGTGGAAATATTGCCGCTCATCAGGCCGCCCACCAGGCGAAGCGCGCAGGCGACGGCGATGTTCGGCGCGAAGGCCAGGGCGGCGTAGGCGCCTGCCGTCCCGAAGATGGTGACGATCAGCACCGGCCGGCGGCCGATGCGGTCCGAGAGCCTGCCCCAGAACGCTTCGGCGAAGAGCTGTCCGAGCGAGAAGGCCGAGAACATCACGCCGATCTGGAAGGCCGAGGCGTGGAAGGCCCGGCCGTAGAAGGGCAGCAGCGGAATGACCACGCCAAAACCCGCGATGTTCACGAACACCACGGCGAGCAGCACGACGAGCGCGCGGCGCGCGCCCTTCTGGTCTTCCGATTGCGGCATGGCGCCGGCAATAGGGCCATTTCGATGAAGCGGGGAGGCTCCGACGACCCGAACGCGTCGATTGGCAGGCCGGTGCGGCGCCGGCGCCGCACTCCACCCAGACGCTTGCGGTGCGCCGGATCGCGGCGTATCTTGTCCACGTTATGAGCACCATCGCGTCAAATTATGTCGCAGACCTTGCCGAACCGGAGACGGCGATGCTGTCGCCGCAACGGATCGCCGCTACCCTGCATATCGGCATGGCCGAGTTGGCGGCCATCGTGGGCGCTTCGCGAGCGACCCTGAGCCGCCGCCCGCCGACGTCCACGGCCGATCGGGCGCTCTCGCCGGTGGCGCGGATTCTCATCATGGCGGCGGAGATGAGCGGCACGCTCGAGCGGGCGACCTTGTGGTTCAAACATCAGCCGCTCCCCGGCTGGAGCGGCAAGACGGCGCGCGATCTGGTCACCGAGGGCGGCGCCCAGCAGGTCCTCGACTATCTGGAGGCGACACGCGCGGGTGTCTACGCCTAGAGCGCCGCCGGCCGGGCCGGCCGATTACGACCTCTGGCGTGTCTATGTTCCGGCGTGGAGTTGGCGCCCTCTCTCCGGCGACGGCGCATCACGCTTCGGCGGACGCTGGAATCCCGCCGGCATGCCGGCGATTTACGCCGCCCTGGAGCTGACCACCGCCTGGTCGGAATACAATCAGGGCCTCACTCAGCATCCAGGACTGGTCGTGCGCTTGCGCCTGTCTGGCGCGCGGCTGGCCGATCTCGAAGACCCGGCGCTGGGGGCCCGGTTCGGCGTTCCGGCCGATCTGGGAGGCGACGATTGGCGTGCGGCTGCCCGGCGGGACAGTGTCGCGCCGACCCAGGCCGCGGCGCTCCGACTGCGATCGGCGCGCTTCGACGGAGTTCGCTACCCCTCGGCCATGAGCCCGGGAGGAAACTGCGTGGCGCTGTGGCGTTGGAATGGTCGCGGCGGGCCTACGCTGGTCGTCGAAGACCCGGAAGGCCGCTTGCCGATGACGCCGTGGCCGTGATGGCCCCTACTTCGGCGCGAGGATCATGATCATCTGGCGGCCCTCCATGCGCGGCTCGTATTCCACCTTGGCCACCGGGTCGAAGTCGGTTCTGACCTGTTGCAAGAGCTTCATCCCCAGCTCCGGGTGCCGCATCTCGCCGCCTCGGAAGCGCAGGGTCACCTTGACCTTGTCGCCCTCCTCGAAGAAGCGATGCATGGCCCGCGCCTTCACTTCGTAATCGTGAATGTCGATGTTGGGCCGAAGCTTTATCTCCTTGACCTCGACCAGTTTCTGACGCTTGCGCGCCTCGTTCTTTTTCTTCTGTTCCTGGAACTTGAACTTGCCGAAATCGAGGATCTTGCACACGGGGGGGTCGGCGGTGGGAGAAACCTCGACTAGATCCAGTCCCGCTTCCACCGCCGCCTCCAGCGCGGCCGATGTGGGCATGATCCCTTGTTTTTCACCATTCTGATCGATCAGCAGAACGCGGGGGACGCGGATCTCGTCATTGATGCGCGGACCGTCCTTGGACGGCGGCGCGGGCATGGGACGGCGAATAGGCTGTGCTCCTAGAGTTGTTTCAACGGCAGGTAGATGAAGGCGATCTCAACGCCCCTATAGCAGTATATGACCAAGGCGCGATCACCTATCAAGCCGGGCGTCGGGCCAGGGCGACGGCGGTGGCCAGAACCGTCTCCACCGGCACATCGGCGAGGTCGGGGGCCTGAAAGAGCGTGACATGCCCGCGCGGGCCGCACAGCGCCGGATCGGAGGCCGACGAGAAGAGCGCGATGGTCGGCGCGCCCGCCGCGGCGATCAGGTGGACCGGCCCGGTGTCATTGCCCACCGCCAGGGCCGCCCTGGCCCCCAGGACGGCGATCTGGGCGAAGTCGGTGCGGCCGGTGAGGTCGCGGGCGCGCGGAGCGTGGCGCTGAATGGCGTGGGCCAGTTCGCTCTCGGCGAGCGCGCCGACGATGACGATGTCGAAGCCGGCGGCCTGAAGACCCTTGGCCAGGCGCCCGTAGTGGTCGATGGGCCAACGTTTCTGCGGCCGGTGCGCTGAACTGCCGGGGATCAGCAGCACCACGGGGCGCGGCGGTATGGGCGCGGCGCGCGCCTTGGGGGCCTTGGCGAGGATCCAGGAAATGTCGGGCGGGGCCGCCGACAGAGGCCGGGTCGGCGCGTCCGGCCAGATGCCCGCGGCCTGAAGCTGTTCGGCTTGGCGCTCGAGGGCGTGCATGTCCATCCGCGCGCGGTTGCTATGCGGCAGGCTGGCCCCGGCGGCGACGCCCGACCAGGCCGGCGGGAAGGGCCGCAGCGCCTGGAAGTAGAGGTTGGTGCGGTCGTTGTTCTGCAGGTCATAGACACGATCGAAACGCTCGCGCCGCAACCGCAAGACCAAAGCCAGCCAGCCGGCCGGTCCCCGCGGCCGCCCGTCGGTCTCGACCTTGTCGAAGAAAGGGCTCGACTTGGCCAGAGACTCGTACGGCGGCGTGGTCAGAAGGGTGATCTTGGCTCCAGGGTGGGCGGCGCGGATACGCTCGAAGGCGGGAAAGGCGAGCACGAAGTCGCCCAGGGCCGAAAGCTTGATCACCAGGATCTTGCCGACCGCCTTCATCGCCGGGCGTCCAGGACGCGCCGATAAATCTCGAAGGTCGCCTCGCACATGACGGGGAGAGAGTAGAGGCGCTCCACGCGCGACCGCGCCACCGCGCCCATGGTGGCGCGGGCCGCCGCGTCGGTGGAAAGGGCCGCCGCCATGGCCTGCGTCCAGGCGTCCGGATCGCCGGGCGTCACCAGCCAGCCTGTCACGCCGTGGACCACCGTCTCGGCCGGGCCGCCCAGGCGGGAGGCCAATACGGGGCGGCCCATGGCGCCGGCCTCCACCACGCTGCGCCCGAAGGACTCCGCCCTTGTCGACGGCGCGACCACCAGGTCGGCGGCCACAAAAGCGGCCGGCATGTCCTGACAGGATCCCACCAGGCGCACGGCATCTGATATCCCCGCCACGGCGGCCGCCGCTTCGATGGAGGCGGCGTAGTCCGAGCCTTCTCCGGTCCCCGCCAGGATGAGCACCACTTCGCCGCGGTCGGCCAGGCGCCCCAGGGCTTCCACCGCCAGGCGCTGGCCCTTCCATTCGGTCAGGCGGGCGGCGATGAGCAGGACCGTCCGGCGTCGTCCTGCCCCGAGGCCAAAGGCCCGACGTACGGCGGCGAGGCGCTGGCTGGAGACGGCGGCCGGATCGAACGCCGCCGTGTCGATCCCTTCGGGCGCCAGGACGACCCTCGCCGGGGGCAGGGCGTGTTCGGCGATGACGTGGGCGCGGGTGAAGGCGGAATTGGCGATGGTCAGGTCGCCGCGGGTCATGGCGGCGTTGTACCAGCGCTTCAGGCCCGAACCGGCGTTGTAAACGCCGTGATAGGTGGCGAGCATCGGGACGCCCGTGGCGCGCGCGGCCAAAAGGGCGCCGAAGGCCGGCGCCCTGGAGCGGACGTGGACGAGGCTCACCTTTTCGCGCGCGATCACGCCGGCCAGGCGCGCGGCGCATCCGGCCATGATCAGCGGGTTTTTCGAATCCACCGGCAGGCGGATAAGCCTGCCGCCGCTCTTCGCCAGAGCGTCCTCCAGGCGCCCCCCGCGCGAGGCGACCAGAGATTTGCCGCCCGCTCGCGCCACGGCGGCGGCCATGTCCACCGTCGCCTGTTCCACCCCGCCCGCCTCGAGCCTCGGCGTCACTTGCAACAGGGTGAAGTCCTCGGGGAGGTTGCGGGTTAGGATGAACGTCGCTCCGGCCGCGGCGGCCTTTCCAGAATGGCCTCTGCTCTAGCCAATATGGACCTCAAGCGCCATGACCGAGACCTCCGGCTTTGTGAACCACGACGGCGCCGCCCTGGCCTGGCGCCGCACGCCGGGCAAAGGTCCCGTGGTGGTCTGGCTGGGCGGGTTCCGCTCCGACATGACCGGAACCAAGGCCGAGGCGCTGGCCGCCTGGGCGCGCGCCGGCGGACGCGACTTTCTGCGCTTCGACTATTTCGCCCATGGCCAGTCGGAGGGCCGGTTCGAGGCGGCCACGATCACCCGCTGGCGGGCCGACGCCCTGGCGATCATCGACGCCCTCACCGAGGGGCCCCTTGTGCTGGTGGGCTCCTCCATGGGCGGCTGGCTGGCCTGCCTGGCGGCCATGGCGCGGCCAAAGCGGGTCAGGGCGCTGGTGCTGATCGCCCCGGCCGCCGATTTCACCGACAAGCTGCTGGCGCCCAGCCTGCCGCCAAAGGGGCGCGCGGCGATCGCGCGGGACGGCGTGTGGGTGCGTCCCTCGATCCATGGCGACGAAGGCTATCCGATCACCCGCGCCCTGCTGGAAGACGGCGCGCGCTGGTCGATCCTGCCGGGTCCCGTCGCGGTGACCGCGCCGGTGCGCATCCTCCAGGGCGGCGCCGACCCTGACGTGCCCTGGACCCACGCCCTCGAACTCGCCCGCGCCCTGAAGGGTGAGGACGTGGTGTTCTGCCTGATCCGCGACGGCGACCATCGCCTCTCGCGCCCGCGCGACCTGCGCCGCCTGATCGCCGCGGTGGAGGAGGTCGTCGAGATCAGGGAGTCGAGGCGTAGCTAAGGGCGTAGTAGCGGCGCAGCAGCAGCGCGGCGACGGCGAGGGCCGGAAGGGCCAGCAGGATGGCGATCGAAAGGGAAACGCCCAGCGCCGAGAGCGCCGCGGCGACCAGGCAGGCGGTGAGGCAGCCGACATCCCACCCGGCCTCGGTGGCGATGAGGAAGCGCATGGGACAGGGCGAGGCCTTGGCCAGGTTGTAGGACGCGGTGGCGAACGCCGGCAGCATCAGCGAGAGGACGAACCCGCCAAGCGCGTTGGCGAAAACCGCCAGCCAAGGCGAGCCGAAGCTCGCGGCGCGCAAGAGGGCGACAGCGCTGGCCACGACGCAGGCGATGACCACGGCGCGGGCGCCATGGCCCGCATCGACGTGGCGGCCCAGCAGCAGGCCGCACACCGCCCCGACCAGCCCGGCGAGCGCCATGGCCCCGCCGTAAGCCGAGAAATTCTCGCCCAGCGAGACGAAGAGGGCGATCTGCCAAACCAGGATGAAACAGGCGTCGAACCAGCCGTCGGTGGTCGCTAAAATCACGCCCAGGCGCGCGGCGCGAAAGGCGCCGGGCGCCGTCCGTTTGATAGCCACATTGGGCGCGCCGATGAGCGGGACAGCGGCCAGCGCCTGAACGAGGCCTACCCCGGCGAACATGGGGCGGGGGCCAAGCGTCGCCAGGGCCCAGCCGCCCAGAAGCGGAGCCAGGATCCCGGCCACCGACACCAGCGCCTCGCGCGCGCCGATCTGGTGGCCGCGGTGCTCGGCGTCTCCGATGGCGGCGAAGTAGGCGTTGTAAGTCGGCCAGTAGAGGATTTCGCCCAGCGCCGCGGCGAGGCACAGCGCCGCCAGGGCGCCGCCCACGCCGTGAACCTCGGCCAGCAGCGGATACTGGGCCGCCATGACGATGGTCCCACAGATCAAGAGCGGCTTGAGCCCCCACCGCACGGCCAGCGGCAACATGGCCGGCCGCAGCGTGAAACGGACGGTCAGGATGGCCGCCATGGTCGTTAGGGCGGCCGGAACAGAGAGGCCGGCCCGCACCAGGAAGACCACGAAAAAGACGCCGCCGCCGCTCTGGGCGAGGGCCTGGACGCCATAGTGCAGATTGACGCGATTGACCGCGTCGTTGCGCAAGAATGCCATGGGAATGCCGACAAAGGGCAGGGGTGAGCGGGATCCGGCCACGGAGCGGCCGGCGAGCGGGTCGTTGGCGCTACGAAATATCCTCGGTCATCCGTGTCGATCCTCAAGGGTCGGTCGGCAACTAAAGGCCCGGAATTTCCGACGATGTCAAACGCGCCGGTGAATAAGCCTGATCCTCCCCCGCTTGCGGCGGAGGATCGGCCGCCGCCGCCCCCCTATCGCCGGAGCAGCGCCTCCACGGCGGCGCGGACTTCTTCGCCGTGGCTGGGCGACTTCAGTCCATAGGCCACGTTGGCGCGTAGCAGGCCGAGCGGGTCGCCGCAGTCATAGGTGACGCCGTCGTATCGCAGGGCGTGAAAGGGTTGATTTTGCAGAAGCTCAAGCATGGCGTCGGTGAGCTGGATCTCGCCGCCGGCCCCTCTCTGGTGCGCGCCCAGGGCCGTGAAGATTTCGGGCCGGAGAATATAGCGGCCAGAGATGAACAGGTTCGAGGGCTCGGTTCCAGGCGCCGGCTTTTCCACCATGCCGGTCATCACGGCGAGCCGACCGCCAAAGCCGTTCGCCGCCGCGCCCAGGGAAACGATGCCGTATTTGTGAGCCTCGCCGGGCGGCGCGGTCTCGACCAGCACGATGTTGCCGCCCACCGCCGCGTGGGCGGCAACGGCCTGGGCCAGGGCCGGCGGGCCTGCGTCCATCAGCATGTCCGGCAGCATGACGGCGAAGGGCTCATCGCCGATGAGGTCGCGGGCGCACCACACCGCGTGGCCAAGGCCCAGCGGGGCCATCTGGCGCACGAAGCTCATCTGGCCGGGCGCCGGTAGGTCGGCGCGAACGGCGGCCAGGGCGTCGGTCCTGCCCCTGGCCTCGAGCTCGGCCTCGAGCTCGTAAGCGTGGTCGAAATAGTCCTCGATGGCCCCTTGGCCCCGTCCCACCACGAACACGAAATGCTCGATGCCCGCCGCACGGCCCTCGGCGACCACATGGGCCAGCAGCGGCCGGTCGAAGACGTTGAGCAGGTTCTTGGGCGTGGTCTTGGCGGCGGGGAGAATGCGTGTCCCCAGGCCGGCCACCGGCAACACCGCCTTGCGCACGCGAGTCATGCCTTAGTCCTCAAAATGAAGGCGTCGGTGGCCTTACTCGACCGTAACCGACTTGGCCAGATTGCGGGGCTGATCGACATCGGCGCCCTTGAACACCCCCACCTGATAGGCCAGCAGCTGTAGCGGAACGGCGAACACCAGCGGCGCGATCAGGGGATCGCAGGTCGGAGCTACGATCACGCGGGCCTGGGCCGGGGCGCGCGCCGCGCCTTGCTCGTCGGTGATCAGGATGACCGGCCCGTCGCGGGCAATGACTTCGCTGATGTTGGAAAGCGTCTTGTCGAAAAAGGGATCGCTTGGGGCCAGGACCACCACCGGCGTCGCCTCTTCGATGAGGGCGATCGGACCGTGCTTCATCTCCCCAGCGGCATAGCCCTCGGCGTGGATGTAGCTGACCTCCTTGAGTTTCAGCGCGCCTTCCATGGCCAGCGGGAACATGGGCCCCCGCCCCAGATAGAGCACGTCGCGGGCCCGGCCGATTTCGTGGGCGAGGGGCCTGATGGCCTCTTCCGTGCCGATCGCCTCGCCCAGCAGGCGGGGCGCCTCCATCAGGATGTAGACCAGCCGCTTTTCCTGGTCCGCGTCGATGCGGCCGCGCCGGCGGGCGGCGGCGATGGCCATGGCGATCAGCACGCTGACCTGGGCGGTGAAGGCCTTGGTGGAGAGCACGCAGATTTCCTGACCGGCGTTGGTGGGCCACACCTTGTCGACCTCGCGCGCCATGGTCGATTCGTGGGCGTTGACGATGGCGGCGGTGGCAAGACCCGCCTGCTTGCACCAGCGCAGCGCCGCCAGGGTGTCGGCCGTCTCGCCCGATTGCGAGATCGCCACCGCGAGGGTCCGGCCCGAGACCGCCGGAGAGCGGTAGCGGAACTCCGAGGCCACTTCGACGTCGACGGGCAGGCCCGCCAGGCTCTCGATGACATATTTGCCGATCAGCCCGGCGTAGAAGGCCGTCCCGCAGGCGACGATCTGCAACCGGTCGATGGAGGCGAAGTCGAAAGCGTCCGGCGCCGTGGCGCGGCCGGCCACCGGATCGACGTAGCTGGCCAGGGTGTGCTGGCAGGCGTCGGGCTGGTCGTAGATCTCCTTTTCCATGAAGTGACGATAGTTGCCCTTTTCCACCAGGGCGGCGGAGACCGACACAGTGCGGATCGGCCGCTCCACCGCCTTCCCCGCCGCATCGAAGATGATCGCCGCTCGATGGTCGATGGCGACGCAGTCGCCCTCTTCGAGGTAGGCGACGCGGTTGGTGAAGGGCGCCACGGCCAGCGCGTCCGAGCCGACGAACATCTCGCCCTCGCCATAGCCGACCAGGAGGGGCATGGCGCGCCTGGCCCCCATCACCAGTTCAGGCTCGCCGTCGATCAGCACGGCCAGGGCGTAGGCGCCGGTGAGGCGGCCCAGCGTCGCCTTGAGCGCGGCGAGGGGCTCGAGCCCGCCTTCCAATCCCATGTCGATGAGATGGGCCACGACCTCGGTGTCGGTGTCGCTCTCGAAAGTGCGGCCCTGGCCCTCGATTTCGGCCTTCAGCTGGGCGAAGTTCTCGATGATGCCGTTGTGCGCCACGGTGACGCGGCCGGCGGTCTGCGGGTGGGCGTTGATCAGGGACGGGACGCCATGCGTCGCCCACCGGGTGTGGCCGATACCCACCTCTCCGGCGAGGGGCTGGGTGGCCAGCACCGCTTCCAGTTCCTTGAGCTTGCCTTTGGCGCGCCGCCGCTGAACGTGGCCGTCCGGCCCCACCACCGCCACCCCGGCCGAATCGTAGCCCCGATACTCGAGGCGCTTGAGGCTGTCGATGAGCCGCCCGGTTACCGGCAGGGTCCCCACGATGCCGATGATGCCGCACATGCTGTTCACACACCTCATTTTGCAAAACCGCCGCTTTGTCATCGACGGCGGGACCGGTTAGTCTGCGGTCCCTTAAAGGATCGACGCGCCGCCTTTAGCATTCGCGAACGGCCGGTGTCATAAATCTAAGTCCGTTCGCGTCGCTGGAGAGACGGCGGCTCTGGACGGCGGAGGCGAGAGGCGATGGGCAAGAGGGCGTATTTCGGCACGGACGGGATCCGCGGCCAGGCCAACCAATATCCCATGACCGCCGAGGTGGCCCTGCGCGTCGGTCTAGCGGCGGGCAAGCTCTTCCGGTCCGGCGACGACCGGCGCCATCTGGTGGTGATCGGCAAGGACACCCGGCTCTCGGGCTATATGATCGAGCCGGCCCTGGTGGCGGGCTTCACCAGCGTGGGCATGGACGTGCGCCTGTTCGGCCCGCTGCCGACCCCGGCCGTGGCCATGATGACCCGCTCCATGCGCGCCGATCTGGGGGTCATGATCTCCGCCTCGCACAACAGCTTCGCCGACAACGGCATCAAGCTCTTCGGTCCCGACGGCTACAAGCTCTCCGACGACATGGAGGCGCGCATCGAGGCGCACATGGACGAGGGCCTGCAGGAGGGCCTCGCCACGCCCAAGAGCCTGGGGCGGGTGGCGCGCATGGACGAGGCGCAGGCGCGCTATATCGAGATCGTCAAGGCCACCTTGCCGCGCAGCTTGAGGCTCGCCGGCCTGCGCGTGGTGATCGATTGCGCCCACGGCGCCGCATACAGGGTCGCGCCCACCGCGCTCTACGAGCTGGGGGCGGAGGTCAAGGAGATCGGCGTCTCGCCCAACGGTCTCAATATCAACGACGAATGCGGGTCCACCAACCCCTCGGCGCTCATCGCGGCGGTCAAGGAATACCGGGCCGACATCGGGATCGCTCTGGACGGCGACGCCGATCGCCTGGTGATCTGCGACGAGAAAGGCCGCGTGGTGGACGGCGACCAGATCATGGCCCTGATCGCGGCGGCCTGGGCGGGTCAGGACCGCCTGCAGGGCGGCGGCATCGTCGCCACGGTGATGTCGAATCTCGGCCTGGAACGCTTTCTCGCCGAGCGGGGCCTCACCCTGGAGCGCACGGCGGTGGGCGACCGCTCGGTGATGGCCCGGATGCGCCAGGGGACGTTCAACCTGGGCGGCGAGGCGTCCGGGCACATCATCATGTCGGACTATTCAACCACCGGCGACGGCCTGATCGCCGCGCTCCAGGTCCTGGCCGAACTGGTTCGGGCGCAAAAGCCCATGAGCACGCTGGCCCGCCAGTTCGAACCGGCCCCGCAGAGAATGGAGAATGTCCGCTTCTCATCGGGCGCGCCGCTGGAAAACGAGAACGTCAAGGCGGCCATCGCCGAAGCGGAAGTCCACCTCAACGGCTGCGGGCGCCTGGTGGTGCGCGCTTCGGGGACCGAACCCCTGATCCGCATCATGGCCGAGGGCGACGACGAGAAACTAATCCGCCAGCTGGTCCGCGAAATCGCCGGCGCGGTGAAAGCGGCCGCGGAATAGCACCAGCATCCGCCGCCGATCCAAAGTCCGTCGGTTGAGCCGAATTAATTGATCTCCCCGCTGCGCGTCAGCCGCCGTAGTAAAACCGCTCTTCGGCGATCTTGCCGTCTTTAACGGTGTAGAGGCCGACTTCGTCCATCACCTGCCGCTGGCCGGTCTCCTTCACGGTCATATCCATCTTGAAGCGGACCACGAACTGGTCGCCGTTGACGTAAGGCCCTTCCACTTGGGCGCTGTGGACTTCGTGCGCCCCGGCCCACCACTCCCCTTTGCCGCGAACGGCGGCCTTGCCTCTCAGTTCGGCGTTGTCGCCGCCCATCGCCTCGACGCTGAGGACATCGTCGGCCCAGTATTTTTCCCCGGCCTTGTCGAATGCGCCGGCCTTGCAGAGCGCAACCAGGTCCTGGGCGATCTCATGAGTGGTCATGGCTGTTTCCCTTTGCGGATTTGCTGACGGTGAGCGAACGCTAGCAGGGGTTCATGACAACTTGTTGGCGGGCCAGCCTTCCACGGGTCAGGAAGTCCGGGCGAACTCGGCGTCGATCACCAGCTGGATCGGGCCGCTCAGCATCGGAGTGATCCCAAAGTCGGCGGGATTGATCTGGGCCGTCGCCTCGGCCCCGATGCGCGGGTGTCCCATGAAGCCCTTGCCGGCGCCCACCAGTTCGACGGCGAAGGTGAGCGGGACGGTCTTGCCCATCAAGGTGAACTGACCGTCGATCCGCCCATGGGTGGCGTCATTCTGATGGAAGGCGGTGGAGACGAAGGTCGCCTTGGGAAAGGCGGCGGATTTCAGGTAGCCGTCGCCGGCCAGTTGGGCGGCGAAACCGGGGACGGGAGTCGCGATAGAGGCGGTGTCGACGGAGACATTCATAGCTGTCTTGCCGGGCTGCGCCCCATCCCAGGTCAGCGTCCCCTCGACCTTGTCGAAGCGGAAGACACTGAGCGAATAGCCGATGTGCGGGACCTTGGCGACGACGGCGGTGTGGGCCGGGTCGAGCGCATAGGCGCCGGCGGGGGCCAACCTGTAGTCGCGCTCGCCGGCGAAGACGCCGGGTGGCAGTTGGGCCAGGACCGGGGCGGCCTGCAACAGGGCCAGGGCGGCGGCGGCGACGGCGGCCAGGAGAGGTTTGGACATGCTGCGCATCCTCATGGGTGATTGAGTCTAGGACGGGGGGGCCGTGGGCGATCCGACAGTGTCGGCGATCTTTTGGAGGACGGAATGGCGTCAGAGCAGATTTCACCCCCATGCGCCCGCAGAGTGCGGCGCCGCCTGTCAGACTCGAACTGACGACCCCCGCATTACGAATGCGGTGCTCTACCGGCTGAGCTAAGGCGGCTTGGAGACCGGAGCCCTCTCTAGCGCGCCCGGCCCCGCGCGCCAACCTCCCTGCCGTCATTTGGCGTCGTCGCCGATGGGCGCGGCGGCGGCAGGTCGACGAGCGCCCGGCGCACGGCCGGCCGAGAGAGAGAGCGGCGCCTCGCCGACTCAGGTCTTGGCGAGCGCGAGGGCGGTTGGGTGGTTGGGCTGGTAGAGTCCGACCTCGCCGCCGCCCGGGAGCCGGATCTTGGTGATTGAGCCCCATCTGGCTTCCTGGACGTCCGAACAACTCACGCCCTTCTCTGCGAGCGCGGACATCTCGGCCTTCAGATCGTCGCACATGAAATAGAGTTCGTGGCGGTCATCGCCTTCGGCCGGATGGACCGCCGCTTCCGCCGCCGGCAGGGCGAAGATCAGCCATCCGTGGCCGGCGTCCACGGAAGGAAATCCGAGGATATCGCGCAGGAAGGCGCGGTCGGCCGCCGCGTTCTGGCTGTAGACGATCACATGCGCGCCGAAGATCATGAGTTTTTCTCCTTCTTTCTCGCGCCAGTGGATTGAAGACTAAACCACCAAGAGCACGAAGCACACGAAGTTAGCACGAAGAAATGCGAGTCTGATTTGAGCAGAGTTTCAATGGACGCGCAAGAGTGCGTCAAAAGATTTGACCACCTGACGGGGTTCATACTCTCCGAACCTTAGTGAAACCTTCGTGGCCTTCGTGTGCTTCGTGGTTCACTTCTTGCCGGCCGCCGAGCAGGGAGTTTCCAGACAACCTTCACCGCCCCTTGCGGCCGCCCTGGGCGAGGAAGCCCCACGGCGGCGACGGCGCGTTCGCGCCGCCGGCCGGTTGCAGGGCGTCGCCGAAATCGCCGTCATCGACGATGGGCGGGAAGGGATCGCCGGCTTCGGCGGCGCTGACGAAAGCGGCGCTGTCGGCGTAAGCGGCGGGGATTTGCGGCAGATCGTTGAGGGTCGCTTCCTGGCGCTCGAAGCGAGGATGGATCAGTTCACCGGTCTCGGCGTAGGTCGCGGTGAGACGGGCCCAGTCGGCTTGGCTGTAGGCGAAGGCCTGGCCGGCCGGATCGATGTCCGACCACTCGGCTTCGCCAGGCGCGCCCGCGCCCCGGGCGATCCAGGCGCGGGCCTCGTCGGTCAGGCCGGCGGCGTTGGCGACGCGGGCCATCAGCCCGGCCAGGCGCAGGGTGACCGCCTCGGCGACGAGGGGCGCGGCGGCGGCATGAGCGGCGCTCGCGTCGCCAGCGATCAGGGCGGCTTCCACGATGAGGATGCGGCTCTCGCGGCAGGCGGGATTGAGCCCCGCCAGGGCGGTCAGGCGCGCCGCGCGCTGGCTGGGCGTCTCGTCGGTGCGCAGATCGCGCCAGGCCAGCCACAGGGCCGGATGCGGGCGGGCCTTCCACGCCGCTTCGATCAGGGGCGCGGCGCGGGCGCCGCGGCCGTCGGCGGTGAGAAGGGTCGCGGCGATCACGGCGGCGGGGGTGAAATCAGGCCGCGCCCTGGCCGCGCCCTGCGCGAACTCCAGCGCCTGGGCGCCGGTCCCCAGGCGGGCGGCGCTGGCGCCTTGCAGGGCGGCGCGGGCGCGCTCGGCGATAAGCGGCGAGACGATCTTGCGGTCGAGGGCGCCGGCCACCAGGGCCAAGGCGCCGGCCCAGTCGCCGGCCGCAAGTCGGGTCTGCAGCAAGGCGCGCCAGGCCCAGCTCGCCGTGTGGGTGAGCTCATAGGCGGCGCGCGCCTGTCTTTCGGCCTCGCCGCCGTCCCCGTCGGCCAGGGCTATCTGCATCAGCCCCCGGTGGGCGGCGAGGCGCATCTCGGGAAACCCCAGCATGGCCTGATAGGCGCCAAGCGCCGCGGCGCGGTCGCCCGCCGCCTCCGCCGCCTGGGCGATAAGGATGCGGACCAGCTGCGGGGTCTCGTCCGTAAGCTCGGCGGCCTTCTGGGCGAGGCGCCGCGCCTCGGAACCGTCGCCGGCCGCCGCGGCCAGAAAACCACGGGTCAGCGACTCATTGCCCAGGCGCCGCCGCGTTTCGGCGTTGGCGCGGCGGGCCCTGGCCGGGGCCCGCAGCAGCCACACCAGGGTGTTCCAGAAGATGGTCGCCATCAGCGCCAGCAGGCCGATCAGCAGCACTCCTGCCGCCGCGGTGGTGTCCACCCGCCAGCCGAGCCAGGTCAGGCTCGCCGTCCCCGGCTCGCCCTGCAGGGAGATCGCGACCACGATCAGCAGGGATACGATGAAGACGCCGAGCGCGATGCGGATCATGGCAGGCCCGCGGTCATGGCCGCCCGCCCTGGGCGGCGGCGAGATCCGCTCCCGCCTGGGCGCGCAGCCCCGCGACGTGGGCGTCGATGTCGATGCGCCGCTGCGCCCGGGCGCGCCAGCCTTCGAGGGGTCCGCGCGCGCCGCCCGGCAGGGTGTCGAGAACGGCGACCGCGCCTTCCAGATCGCCGTCGCCGGCCAGGCGCTGGGCGCGCGCCAGGGCGCCGTCCGATCCGGAGGCGGCGGAATCCACCCGTCGCACGCTCACCACCCTGGAGACGGCATAGGCCAGCTGGGCCATAAAGCTGGCGTTCCTGGCGGGCGCCTTGGCGGCGACCGAAACCCTGCCGGCGATTTCGGCCAAATCCGCGGCCAGAGCGGCGCGGGTCGGCGCGCCCAGCGTCGCCAGGGGGGCGAGGGCCCGCGCGTCGGGGGAGTTCGGCAGCAGGCGCTGGAAGGCGGCCAGTTCGGCGAGGAACGGCCTGGGCTGGGCGGCCGCGTCGCTCAAGGAAGCGGCGGCCAGGGCCGCGGCGGCGGCGTCCAGGTCGCGCGCCTGATTGCTTTCCAGCCGCTGGACGCGGCCCTCCAGCGCATCGACGCGGGCCGGCGCGGCGGTCTCCATGG
>Ga0182024_10008046_pt1 | contig 22447 bp, 22 predicted proteins | sample P32metaG_FD_120480 | JGI IMG/M metagenome (GOLD analysis project Ga0182024, IMG submission 120480) | Permafrost microbial communities from Stordalen Mire, Sweden - P3-2 metaG (Illumina Assembly) | ecosystem: Environmental > Terrestrial > Soil > Wetlands > Permafrost | place: Sweden: Stordalen... | reverse complement strand
TTATGACTTAGGATACTTTGATCTGGAGACCCGGGTGTTGGAACCGCTGGAAAATCCCTTCGGCCCAAAAGTGTTACCCATGTAGCCGGTACATTCTGTTACCCATGTCTCCGGGTCGGACCACCAAAGAATGGTGGGTAGTGCAGGACTCGAACCTGCGACCTCCTGCTTGTAAGGCAGGCGCTCTAACCAACTGAGCTAACCACCCCTCGCTCCCGATGTCAAAAAAAATACTAAGTTCTTGCTAGGAGCGTCGCGAAAGATGAGGGGCATCTACTCGAAAAGAACTCGTAACGCAGTATACGTGAGCGCAGAAACAGTGGTCAAACGTTGAGGGTCGCACGGTAGCACTTAGCATTTTGCATTGGGCACTTAGCTAGTACAGGTTGTTGCGGGGATCTGCGAGTCCGCGCCGGCTAAATGCTAATTGCCAAGTGCCAAATGCTGGTTACAATGTCGCGTGCGGCGTCTGATTATCAATGCTGACGACTTCGGCCTGACAGGTGGTGTGAATCGCGCCATCATCGAAGCTCACGAACACGGCATCGTAACATCGTCTACGCTGATGGCGAATGGCACGGCTTTCGAGGACGCGGTTCGCATGGCGCAATCCGTGCCACGTCTAAGTGTAGGATGTCACGTGGTGCTGGTGGATGGTTCCCCCGTTCTTGAGGCTGCTCAAGTTTCGAGCCTAATCAGCAGCCCAAGCCCTGCTCGTTTTGGGGACGGCATCAGTAGATTTTCCCTGCGTGCATTGACCGGGCGCCTCAATTCAAACGAGATTGAGGCAGAGGTCACCGCGCAAATCCACAAGTTGCAATCTGCGGGCATCACTGTCTCCCACCTCGATACCCACAAGCACACTCAAGTGTTTCCGCAAGTCTTCCAGCCACTGCTGCGTGCGGCCAAGGCTTGTGGTGTTGGTGCCATGCGGAATCCATTTGAGCTGATCCGCATCTCTCTCGCTGCCGGGCGCCCGGGCCTATGGAAACGGTATGGGGAAGTTAAATTACTTCGCAGCCTCGCAAGCAAGTTCCGGAAGGCCACAAAAGAAACAGGTGTGGTTACCCCTGACGGGACGCTCGGCATAGTCGTCACGGGGTCCCTCGATGACCGGCTGTTTCGTCTCCTCATAGACAAGCTTCCGGAAGGGACTTGGGAGTTTGTTTGCCACCCAGGTTATAACGATGCCAAGCTACAAGGCGTCCAAACCCGTTTGCGGGAGTCACGCGAGCAGGAGCTACGAATACTGAAGTCCCCGGAAACGCGTGATTTGCTTGCTCGTAATGGGATCGAACTCATCTCCTATCGCGACCTCGGCTGAGCACACCGCGTGCCGGGGAGTCCCTAAGTCCTAGTGCCTTTGGTAACCATGAGCAACTAAATTCGTAATACGGGGCGGGAACTCCCGAGGTATGATTATGCTGCCTCGGAGAGATAGCAGGCGTTTATTTTCATGGAAAACAGACCGGAATCCCGCGTCGAAGCCGATATTCCTGTCCGCGTTTGGGGCATGGATTCGGAAGGTCGTCCCTTCTTCCAGACTGCCAGCGCAGGTAACATCAGCAGCGATGGCGCTCTGCTTTCTCGCATTAGTCATCCCCTAGAGCCTGGGGATGTCATCGGGATCCAATATGGCGAGAAGAAAGCGCGGTTTCGCGTGGTCTGGGTGGTTGACGCTGGAATCGTGCGGAAGAACGAAGTTGGCGTGCAGATTCTTGAACACCAGCAAAGCCCCTGGGGAGATTTGACTCAACCGCAGAACAGGCAAGTGAATGCGCACCGCGGCCAAAACAAGAGGAAATTTCTCCGTCACAAAGTACTATTCCCTATCGAAATTGGTTTTCCCGACGCCCGTCGCGCACACATGCAGACCAATGCCACGGACATTGGCGGCCGTGGATGTTATGTTGAGACCCTGCTGCCGTTGTCGATCGGCACGGAAGTAGTCATTATCTTCTGGATGGACTCGGAAAAGACTACTACTACGGGCACGGTCAGGGCCAGTGATCCGGGCGTAGGGATGGGTATTGAATTCACCACACTTGACACCAACCTGCAGCAGCGATTGCAGGAGTCTGTCGAAAAAATGGATACCGGACTGGGGGCAGCCAAAGGCGCCTCCAACCAGGACTCCTAGTCCCTCTCTCTTTCGGCCCGTCATCCAACCCACTAGAATCTGAATCCAAGTACCCTTCCAACCATCGAATGGAAGGGTTGCAGGTTCATGTGCTGGAAGGAATTGGGAATGAAGATCGGAATCACTTGTTATCCGACTTACGGTGGCAGTGGAGTGGTGGCCACCGAGCTTGGCCTGGAACTCGCCCAGCGCGGGCACGAAATTCACTTTATCTCCTACGCCCAACCGATCCGCCTCACCGGGACTCACCCGAACATCCACTACCATGAGGTGGAAGTTTCCCGTTATCCACTATTCGACTACCCTCCTTACGATCTCGCTCTGGCAACACGCATGGCAGAAGTTGCTGACTTCCAGGAGCTGGACCTGCTGCACGTGCACTATGCCATTCCCCACTCCGTGAGTGCGATGCTAGCCAAACAAATGCTCGCCGCCGGGCCCAAGCCTCGCAAACTTCCTTTTGTTACCACTCTCCATGGCACGGACATCACGCTGGTGGGGCAGGACCGCTCTTATCTGCCGATCACCCGCTTTTCCATTGAGCAGAGCGATGGTGTCACTGCCATTTCTGAATATTTGCGCGAGCGTACCCTGCGGGAGTTTGAGATCAAGAACAACATTCAGGTGATCTACAACTTCGTGAATTGCGATTTATATGTTCGCGATGCGGACGCTGCCCAACGAAAACTCGAGTACGCGCCCAATGGTGAGCGCATTCTGGTACACCTGTCGAACTTTCGTCCGGTAAAGCGGTTGACTGATGTGATCGAAATCTTTGACCGCGTCCACAAGAAAATACCGTCCAAGCTGATGCTCATTGGGGATGGGCCCGATCGATCCACTGCAGAGCGGCTCGCGAATAAGAAAGGTATCCAGCGTGATGTAATTTTTCTGGGTAAACAGGACAACGTTCATACCAAGCTCGCACTGGCCGATGTTATGTTGCTGCCGAGCGAACTGGAATCTTTCGGATTGGCAGCGCTTGAGGGGATGGCTTGCAAAGTGGTTCCCATCGCCACGAATGTGGGCGGAATCCCCGAAGTGATCGAGCACGGCCAGAGCGGATGGCTCGCTAAGGTCGGTGACGTGGAAACCATGGCACGCTACGCGATTGATTTGCTGAGCGACGAAAGTGCACTAGCCAAAATGGCACAAGCGTGCAGAGGAGTGGCGCAGGCACGTTTCTGCACCACCAAAATCATTCCGCAATATGAGGAGTTCTACCGTCGCGTGCTGGACCGTTCTTCATAAAGCGCGGCAGGAATCGCGCCTTCGGTAGGCAAAACCGGCAGTCGCAATCGGACCAGGGTTCCCTTCCCGTCGTGGCTGTCAATAGTCATTCGAGCGGTGTCTCCGTACAACACCTTCAGCCGCTCCGCGACATTCGCCATCCCAATTCCGGTCCCGCCAAATCCCGTGGGCTTTTCCAATAATTGCGCCGAGCCCATTCCCACACCGTCATCCTCGACTTCGATGGTCAGATGGGAATCGGTCAGCCGGCTTCGCAGATAAATACTGCCGCCTTCAATCTTCGACGAAAGACCGTGCTTGATGGAATTTTCGACCAGCGGTTGCAGCAACATGCTCGGCACCATTACATCCAGCGATGGGGGATCGAGTTCCTTCACCACCCGCAGCTTGTCACGGCCAAAACGGACCACTTCAATGTCCAGATAATTGTCGATGAATTCGAGCTCTTCCTGCAGCGGAACGAAAGCGTCACTGCTGTGTAATAGCCGCCGAAGAATGTTGGCCAGTTTGATGATCAACTCGCGCGCGGTGTCCGGATCAAATCGGACCAGCGAAGAAACTGAATTCAGAGTATTGAACAGGAAGTGCGGATTAATCTGGTTCTGCAGCGCTTCCATGCGGGCCTGCAGCAGCAGACGCTGTTGTTCTTCGAGCTTGATTTGGATGCGCACGCTGTTCCAGATTTTCAGCTCCGTGCCGATGACCATGATCGAAGTCGCATAAATTGCGCTTTCCACCCACCAGTTTGGACTCTCCAGACTGAAAGTAGAACGTGGCATGAAACGCGAAATCTCGGTTTGAACAAAACGCAGCGCGACTATAGACACAAAGAACATGACTTGCCAGTCGAAAAGACGGGGCGTTGGCAAGTTGCGCCGGATCATGCGGTAAACGCTCAGATCAATAAACGGAGAGAACGACCAGATGTCTTCGCGGTCAGGTACCAGGTTACGAAGTTGCCCAGCGATAAAGCCACACAAGAGATTGAACGGGAGGGTCGCCCATTGGCCGTGCAGCACGGCCGGGAGTGCAATCAGTGAGCCTCCGACCATCCCGGAAAAACGGCCGGCAACCACGCCCAAGAGAATTGTGGTTTCGAAGGACAAATCGCCAGCGGCGAAGCTCTTGGCGATAAAGCGAATCCACACACCCAGGGCCATGGGAACGCTGATCCACAAGATCAGGTAAATCCGTTGCTTTAACGGGCGTTTTTCCCGAAACAACAGAGATTTGAACTCGACCGAACGGACTAGGGCGCTGGACACTGCGGCAGCAACGCCCAGCTTTACCAGTAAGTTGACGAGGATGAGACTCTGGTCCATTGGCTTGCAAAAACCGCTGAGCAGAATGTAGCACGAAGCAGAGGAAAAGGATTCTACGGGTGAGAAGGCGCGCCTTTGAGCAGTTCAATTAGACTGTAATTCATGCAGGAGCCATCGCCGATGCAGCAAAACATTCCAGATTCCAAAACCATTAAAGCCTGTTGCTGCATTGTAGGAGGAGGGCCCGCGGGCATAGTGCTTGGCTTTCTGCTGGCTCGGGCGGCAGTCGAAACGATAGTCCTCGAAAAGCATGCAGATTTCCTGCGCGATTTTCGCGGTGACACGATTCATCCTTCTACTCTCGAAATCATGTATGAACTGGGAATATTAGATAAGTTTCTGCAAAGGCCACATCAGGAACTGCATCAACTCGGCGCACAAATCGACGATTTCGCCGTAACGATTGCCGATTTTTCTCATCTTCCAACTCACTGCAAATTCGTAGCGCTGATGCCACAGTGGGATTTTCTAAACTTCGTTGCGGAACAAGGAAAGCTTTACCCACAATTTCATTTGCACATGGTGTCTGAAGTCACGGACCTGGTCGAGGAAAACCGGCGCATAGTGGGCGTGCGCGCGAAGACGTCACAAGGCGCGCTAGAAGTGCGCGCGGACTTAACGATAGGAGCCGACGGCCGCCGTTCCATTGTTCGCGAGAAGGCGGGCTTGGAAGTGATCGACCGTGGCGCGCCGATCGATGTGCTATGGATGCGGGTCTCACGGCAGCCCAGCGATCCCAATCAGACTCTTGGCCGCTTCCGGGTGGGAAAGATCCTGGTGACACTGGATCGCGGCGAGTATTGGCAGTGTGCCTTTGTAATTCCCAAAGGTGGGTTCGAAGAGATCCAGCAGCAGGGCCTACAAGCGTTTCGGGAGAATCTTGCGAGCGTTGCGCCTTTCTTGCGGGCACGTGTTGACGAGTTGAAAGATTGGAACGATATCAAGCTACTGTCGGTTGCCGTCGATCACTTGCGCCAGTGGTCGCGTTCGGGACTCTTATGCATCGGGGACGCCGCCCATGCCATGTCTCCAATTGGCGGTGTCGGCATCAATCTCGCCATTCAGGACGCTGTCGCCGCCGCGAACATTCTCGCGAAACCACTGTCGCATGGCGCCGTCACGGACGACGTTCTGAGAAAGGTGCACCGCCGTCGCGAATTTCCTACACGGATGATCCAAACGTTACAGGTTTTCGCGCACAAACGATTTATTGGTCCGTCCTTGGGCAGCAAGACTGCGATCCGTAAGCTTCCGCTTCCCTTTAAGCTTTTGCAGCAATTTCCAGTGTTGCGGCGGATCCCCGCACGCGTCGTGGGAATGGGATTCCGTCCTGAGCATGTGCACACACCCGACGCGCGCATAGCCTCCAGTATTAAATAAGCTCTGAACATGCTGCTCTTAATACGGCCCGATGATTCCACCGATTTGTCTGGATGCTGGCGGCTTCGATCCTGGTGTCTTCGCACCGTGATTGTGCGCTTCGATCACCTCCAGATACTTCAGCCCGGAACCTGTATTGAACAAAACTACGCGATCGTCCGGCGAGAAGAAGCCGCTGGCCCGAAGTTTGCGATAAGCCACCAGCGCCGCTGCTCCCTCGGGCGCCGCGAAAATTCCCTCCGTCCGTGCCCACTCTCCAACCGCATCCATGATTTCTGCGTCGGTCGCGGCTACTGCGACTCCGCCGCTCTTCTTCAGAATGTCGAGGATGAGGTAATCGCCATAAGCCTTAGGCACGCGTAATCCGGCAGCAGAAGTTGCCGCATTCGACCAGAATTCTGAGATCGCCTTACCTTCATCCCATGCTTTAACAATTGGAGCGCAACCCGCTGATTGTACGCATACCATCTTAGGACGTTCTGAGCCAATCCAGCCCAGCTTTTCCATCTCCTCGAAAGCCTTCCACATCCCCAATAAGCCAACCCCGCCGCCCGTGGGATAAATGATTCCCTGCGGAAGCTTCCATCCCAATTGTTCCGCCACTTCATAGCCCATCGTTTTCTTGCCTTCCACGCGAAACGGTTCCTTGAGCGTGGAGACATCGAACCAACCTTCTTCCTCTTTGCGTTCGGCCACCATCCGCGCACAATCGCTGATCAAGCCATTCACCAGCGTCACGTGCGCTCCGTAGCTTTGGCATTCGACACGGTTGGCCAGCGGCACATCCTTGGGCATGAAGATGTGCGCCTCGATACCCGCCGCGGCGGCATAAGCTGCCAATGCGCTCGCCGCATTTCCAGCGGACGGCGCGGCGAGCTTCTTGAGCCCGTAAGCCTTCGCCATGGTCACGGCTGCGGACATGCCGCGAGCCTTGAAAGAAGCCGTCGGATTCAGCCCTTCATCTTTGATGTAGACGTTAGGAAAAATGCGGCTGGGCAGAATGGGAGTGAATCCTTCTCCCAACGACACCGGCTTAGATCCCGGCAGGACTTCGGCATATCGCCACATGGTGGGCGTGCGCCCAGCTAATGATTCTTTCTTGTAATTGTTCCTTAATTTGTCGAGATCATAGCGTGCGTAAAGAACGCCGCCATCTTTGGGGCAAACCGTCTGAGGAGTCTTAGCATCAAGATGATCGCCGCATTTGGTGCAGTCGAGATAGGAGATATGAGCCACGGAAAAAGTTTAGCATTGTGGGCTCGGCGTGCTCGGCGATCTCTGCGGTCAGCGCTAAGTCGGTAAGCCTCTCAGCAATGCATTCGCCTTTCTAAACCACGGCCTCTCCCTGCGCTTCAGATATCCCGGCATATTCCGTTTCTTCTCCAGGATCTGTTGCGCCCACTGTCGCGCCTCGGAATTGCGCTGCTGCGCCGCCAGAAAGCGGGCGTAGTTGTAGTAAGTCTGCGAAGAGGTTGAGATCTTGGTGGCTTCCTTGAATAAAGCTTCAGCTTTATCCGCATGGCCAGTATTGGCGTAGGCATGCGCCAGCAAGCCCATCGCCTGATGAAAATCGTATGTGCGATCTTCCGAGACCACGTGCTCCAAGTCCGGGACCGCCGCAGCGAAATCCTCCATTTCGACCTCAGCGATCCCTCGCCGATAAAACGGATCCAGCAAATCCGTCCGCGAGGAAATTGCCTTGTCATAGCATTGGCGGGCTCGCGCGAACTTGCCTTCTTCCAGATATAGGTCGGCCAGCTCCTCGTAGTTGCCCGCGGAAGGATTGTCGAGGATGAGTGCTTCCAATTCTCGAATTCTGCGGCGGCGGGGGAAAACTTTGAACGACTGGCGCAGCAGGCCGGCGTCCGGGATCACCTCGACGGCAATGTAGACCAGCGCACCCAGCCCTCCGCCAATGAGGATAATCCAAAGCCAAAAGAAATCAGGGCGGCGGCGGATGAAGTGGATAATCGCCACCGCCTGCAGAATGATTCCCCATGGATAAAACAGAAATGTCAGTGATCCCATGCGTTGCGCGCACTATACCATGCAGCGGGGCGTTATGGCCGCGAGGGCCAATACCACGCATCAAATCCCTAATCATCGTTCCGGATGCCCCGACACCGGCCATGGATACCTCAGCCCAAGTGTTAAAATCTGTTGTAATGACCCCTTCCATCCGGCTTCTGGCCATCGATATCGACGGCACCATCCTGAATCCTGAGTTTGTCATCTCCGAAGCCGATTTGGCCGCAATTCGCCGCGCTCATGATGAGGGCATCGAGGTCGTCTTGGTCACTGGACGGCGGCATACCTTCGCTTTGCCCATTGCCCGGGAATTTAGTTTCGATCTTTGGCTCATCAGCTCCAATGGAGCAGTCACGCGATCTCTGGCGGGCGAAACTTTTCATCGCGACCTGCTTCCAGCAGAAACCTGCCGCAGGCTCTGTGCGGCGATGAAGGATTTTCGCGGCAATACGGTTCTGACTTTTGACACTGAAAGCAAAGGCGCCATTGTGCTCGAGCACATGGAGGAGTTGACCAGCGTCATTCAGCGCTGGCTGGAAAAGAACCTCCAGTACATCGATTTTGTTATTCCGATCGACCGATCTTTGACTACGGACCCGGTGCAGGCCATGTTCTGCGGCCGATTCGCGCGCATGCGTCAGGCACTGGCCGGATTGGCCGCCAGTGGCCTGGGAAAAGAGACTACGATCCTGCGCACGGAATATCCATCGCGCGATCTCTCGATCGTCGACGTCCTCAATGCTGGATGTTCGAAGGGGCACGCACTCGAGCGCTGGGCCAATTATCGCGGCATTCCCCGCGAACAGGTCATGGCCATCGGTGACAACTATAATGATGTGGAAATGCTTGCCTTTGCCGGACGGCCATTTATTATGGGGAATGCGCCGTTGGAGCTGCGCCGCCGGGGCTGGACGGTCACTCTGCCGAACGACCAGAACGGGGTCGCTGCCGCAATTGAGCAGGTATTGGGTGGCTCCCCGGTTGGAGTGTAGCGACCTCCATAGTAAATGTCGTTCTAACATGAAATCCTGGCTCAAGTTCGTTGTGCTCATCGGACTCGCTATGGCGTGCACTGCCGCGGTGGCCGCGGATCTCGCTGTTTTGGAGAATGGGAACTCAATCCGCCACGAACACCGGCGTGACATCGGCTCGGTTACGCGTCTTTATCTCGGGGCCGATGAAGAGAGTTTTATCGACGTTCCCACGAAGGAAATCGACCATTTCGAAAAGGACACAAGCCCGGCACCATTACCAGCTTCGTCGTCCTCCACTCCGCCATCAGCGAAGTCACCATCACCAGTTCCGGCTGTAGCCATTCCCACGCTCGCCTCTCCAAGGCTAAGTGCTCCAAAGTCTCGGGCTCCCACGGAACAGCTCAGCACGCAGGCGTTGACTGATGTCATCAGCGGCAGTAGCGACCGATATCACTTGGATCCCGACCTCGTCAACAGCGTGATTCATGCCGAGAGTGATTTCAATCAACACGCGCGCTCGCCGAAAGGCGCCCAGGGACTTATGCAACTCATGCCCGGTACGGCTTCGCAGCTTGGTGTGGCGAATGCGTACGATCCCCAGGCGAATGTTGAGGGAGGCACACGCTATTTGCGGGAACTCCTCGAACGCTACAACTTCGACCTCGTCAAGGCGCTGGCTGCTTACAATGCTGGTCCACAGCGGGTGGAGCAATATCACGGCGTCCCCCCGTATTACGAGACGCAGGCCTACATCGCGAGAATTATCAAAGACTTCAATCGCAAGAAACTTGCCGAACGCAAGGCCGCCGCAGCAAAGAAAGTTGCCCAGACTAAAACACAGGCGCACCGTCCAGCAGTCGCAAAGCAGGCGTCCATTGCTGAACCAGGCCAACAGGCCTCTCGCTAGAAAATTCTCGAACCGGCACTTGCCATGCTGCTAGCGTTGACCCTGGAACTCCTGTCATATAACTTGAAATGGGGCTTGGGCTGCGTTACGTGATTCGCCTGGGAGTTCTCGATTTACCAACCTGAACAAACTTAAATGAATAAAAAGCGCGTCGTCATCTACGGAGTCGTGCTGGCTGTCCTTGCGCTTCTGGTCTACCTACAGTTCCGCACCTGGCGGAATTTCGACTGGGCCGCTTTCTTGAGCCAGACCGACCAGGTTCGCGAGCACAAGCTGGACATTCTTTCCGGCATCGCCCTCATCTACTTGGCTTATGCGATGCGGGCCATTCGTTGGAAGATTTTTTTGCGCCCCGTCAAACACACATCGGCCACAGGCTTAGTAGTGCCGACTATCATCGGCTTTACTGGTCTGGCTCTCTTGGGTCGTCCAGGCGAATTCATCCGCCCTTATTTGATCGGTCGCAGGGAAAATCTTAGCTTCTCCTCCCAGCTCGCAGTCTGGACGGTCGAGCGCATTTTCGACATTGGATCCTTTGCTCTTTTGCTGATTTCGGCGATTTTTTTCGCCCAGGCGCCACGGCAACTCTTGTACTACGACCGTTTCCGTGTCGCCGGCTTCGCCATCATCGTGTTGGTGGCGGGACTGTCAGCAGGCGCCGGGATCGTAAGCTGGCAGGGCGAGGCCGTGGCGGACTGGATCGCGAAACGTTTCTCCCATCTCGCTTCGAATCTCGCCCATCGTATTGCGCTGCGCATTCGCGAATTTCGCAGCGGCCTCAACACCATTCACAGCTTTTCTTCTTTGCTGCAATTGGCCGCGGTCTCGGTGGCTATGTGGGTCATGATCGCGCTGGCTTATTGGGAAGTCATGCAATCGTATGGCGCCGGGAGCCTCAATCGGCCGATTTCTCAAGTGCCCCTCCTGATGGCCTCCAGCATGGTGGGTTCATTGATCCAGTTGCCCGGCGTCGGCGGCGGCTCACAACTGGCAACTATTTCCACCTTGCAGCATGTATTTCAAGTTCCTCGTGAGTTGGCGGCCAGTTGCGGCATCCTGCTCTGGCTGGTGACTTTCATGTCAGTCATTCCGATGGGACTGTTTCTGGCCCATCGTCAGCGGCTCTCGCTGCGCGAGCTTTCGCAAGAGAGCCAACAATCGGAAACCAGCGCTGAACTTCCCTGAGAAACTTAAAGTCCAGGTCGCGGTTATCGTGGTACGCGGCAGGGCGGCCATCTCGACGGCTCCTGTTACAATTCTCACAGTTCCGTTCCAAGCCATGAAATGCCCTTTCTGCGCCTTTGCAAATGACAAAGTGGTGGATTCACGCGAGAGCAAGGAAGCCGATTCCATCCGCCGCCGCCGCGAATGCCTGAAGTGCGGCAAGCGCTTCACCACTTATGAGCGCATCGACGAAATTCCCTATATGGTAGTCAAGAAAGACGGACGCCGCGAGAAGTTCGACCGCCAGAAAGTGCTGAATGGGCTGCTGCGGGCCTGCGAAAAGCGTCCGGTCCCCATCAGCAAGCTGGAACAAATTGTGAATGAGGCGGAAAGCTTCGTGATCGACTCGCCCGAGCGGGAACGCAAGACCAGCGAAGTCGGTGAACTCATCATGAATCGCCTGCGCCGTTACGATAAAGTGGCCTATGTGCGATTTGCCTCCGTCTATCTTGATTTCAAAGATGTGCAGGAATTCATGGCCGAACTGAAAGACCTGTTGAAGACCAAAGAGCCGGCAGACGTTCGGGGCAAGCCCGTGGCCAAGAATTAACCACGCTGTAGAGACGAGCTCGCTACGTTTTGTTTGCGCGATGGCCGAAGTGAGGCGTTGCAGAGCAACGTCTCTACCGTTTCGATTGATAACTGTTCTTAAGAGGATATGCCCTACAAAATTACACTCATCCCCGGCGATGGAATCGGCCCTGAAGTAACCAAAGCTGCCGTGCGCATCCTGGAAGCGACCGGTCTCAAGTTTGAATGGGAAACCTTTATGGCCGGCGCGGAGGCCTTTGAGAAATATCACGAATACATTCCTAAGGAACTTACAGAATCCATCGAACGCACGCATGTGGGCCTGAAGGGGCCAGTTACGACCCCGATCGGCGGCGGCTTTTCGAGCATTAACGTGGCGTTGCGGAAGCAATTTGAGCTTTACGCCAATTTCCGGCCTATCCACAATCTGCCGCACATTCCCACGCGTTATCCCGACGTAGATCTCATTATCGTGCGCGAAAATACCGAGAGTCTCTACTCCGGCATCGAACACGAAGTGGTTCCTGGCGTGGTGGAAAGTCTCAAGATCATCACGGAAAAGGCTTCCACGCGCATTGCGAAGTTTGCCTTCGCCTACGCTCGTAAGAACAAGCGAAAGAAGATCCACGCCATTCATAAAGCCAACATTATGAAACTCTCCGATGGCCTTTTCTTGCGCTGCTGCCGCAACATCGCCAAGGAGTATCCCGAGATCACTTACGGCGAACACATCGTCGACAACACTTGCATGCAGTTGGTGATGAACCCCTATCAGTACGACCTGCTGCTCATGGAAAATCTCTACGGAGACATCATCTCTGACCTGTGCGCCGCTTTCGTCGGTGGCCTGGGATTTGTTCCCGGAGCAAATTTTGGCGATCACTGTGCCATCTTTGAAGCCGTCCACGGCTCGGCCCCTGACATTGCCGGCAAAGACATTGCCAATCCCACTGCGGTTATTCGCTCAGGTTTGCTTATGCTTCGTCACCTTGGCGAAGATGAGGCCGCCAACAAAATTCGGGGTGGGCTGGAGAAGGTCTACCGAACCAAAGAGAAGCTGACTCGCGACGTGGGCGGAAGTTCTGGCACTTCCAAGTTTGCCGATTCCGTCATTGCAGCAATGGAAGCCGGCACCGATACTGAGCCAACGGCCCAGGCTTCGCGCGCTTGAAAGATTCCATCCACCGCACGGTTTCAAACCCGCAAGCCCTGCTAAAATGTCCAGTTTTAAGGATTGGGGAAATAAACGCACCGGATCCGCTGTAGGAGCGCTTTTGAAAGCCGCCTCAACACCGTACAATCCCGCGCTTCATCGGTTCGCCATGTTTGTGGCGTGTACCACGCTATGCGTGTTGATTGCGGGAGCTCTGGTCACTAGCAACGACGCTGGTCTCTCCATTCCCGACTGGCCCACATCGTTCGGATCGTTTAGTGTTCCGCCGTGGCACGGGGGGATTCAATACGAATGGAGCCATCGTGCGATTGCATTTTCCACCGGACTCTTGACCGTGACCATTGCTTTCTGGACCTGGTTTTCGGATCGGCGGCGCTGGATGAAAGCTCTTGGCTTCGCGGCATTTGGCACCATCCTGACGCAAGGAATTCTGGGTGGCCTTACCGTACTTTATTTCCAGCCGCCTTTGGTTTCAACCGCCCACGCTGCTGTGGCCCAGACGTTCTTCTGCATCGCCTGCGCCATCGCACTTTTCACGGGACGCAAGTGGGTGCAAGAAACTCCCACGGAAGAAGGTTCCTTGGGAAATGAAACCCAGCGGCCGCATCTGCTAACTTTGGCATTGCTTTCGATCTTTGCGCTCTACTTACAACTGTTTTTCGGCGCAATGTTCCGCCATCATGGCATGGGCTGGCTGCCGCACGTCGTCAACGCCCCGCTGGTTGCCCTGATTCTTACCTGGACGGCGATTCGCGCCCTCTCGCGGTATTCGAAAATCGAAGCTATCCGGCGCCCTGCGATTGCAGTTCTTTTTCTGGTGATCGTGCAATTGTGCCTCGGCTTTCTGGCATTTCTCACTCGTGTTGAGTGGGGCAAGGATGCAGCGCAGCCGGAAATGCTGATGGTAATTTCGACCGTTGCGCATGTCGCGGTCGGGGCCTTGCTGTTGGCATCCACAGTGATTTTTGCGATTCAGGTTTGGCGGTATGTTCCAGTCTCGGTGAGAGAACGAATTCCCGGCGAAGCGCGAAAGCCGGTCGCCGCATGAGTATGGTCATCCAACCTTTGGCAGTTTCGCGTAACAGTGCAATCGCACTCGTGCAAGACTACGCTGAGCTCACCAAATTGCGCGTGACCACGCTGATTGTCGTGACTGCGTGGTGCGGATATTACTTCGGAGCGCGGCAATCAGGCGTTTCTTCCCTTTCACCTGGCTTGTTCCATGCGTTATTTGGGATTTTTTTGGTTTCTTCCGGAGCCGCAGCACTTAACGAAGTGATGGAGTGTGAGGTGGACAGCCACATGCGCCGTACCATTCAACGGCCATTGCCCGCAGGACGCATGAGCCTGACCCATGCCACCGTCGCCGGTGCGCTCATGATGTTCGGCGGCGCACTCTATCTCGGCCTCGCACTCAATGTGCTAACGGGATGTCTGTCACTTGCCACCGCGGCGGTTTATCTGGGCGCTTACACTCCGCTCAAGAAAGTCCACCCTCTGTGCACGCTCGTCGGCGCGTTTCCCGGGGCTATGCCCGGCGTCCTGGGCTGGACGGCGGCGCGTGGCAAATTGGAACTGGGTGCGGTAGTTATGTTTGCCATTGTCTTTTTCTGGCAGTTTCCCCATTTCTTTTCCATCGCGTGGCTCTACAGAGACGACTACGCAGCCGGCGGAATCCAAATGCTGCCCGTGGTTGAGCCCGATGGCAAATCGACCATCCGCCAGATTCTGCTCTATTCACTGGGTTTGATTCCGATCAGCATGCTGCCGAGATTTCTCGGCATGGCAGGCAATGCTTATTTTTTCGGCGCGGCTGTCATGGGCTTGGGTCTTTTCTACGTGGGATTGCGTCTGGCGACCTTCAAGCTGGCACCCAACACGCCCCGGTCCAAGCAACGTGCCCGGCAGCTCCTGCAAGCGACGGTCATTTATCTGCCGCTTTTGTTCGCGCTCATGATGCTTAACCCGATTTCTTAGGGCGAATGAACTGACCCAAATGGGTTAATACGTACTGGCTAATATAGATGGGCTGGAACCAAAGGGTTCTACCGATTCTACTAAGCCATTATTTACTCGGTCGTTCGCGTTAAGAGAGTAAACCGATCAAAAACAATGCAAGTTCCGGCCCAATACGCAATCTTCCCGGTCATCGACGCCACCACCAACGGCATCAGCACCATCCTGCTGCTCATTGGACGCAGCTTGATTAAGCACGGTCATCGCTCCGCGCACCGCGCCGTGATGCTCGCCGCTCTGGTTTCCTCCAGCATTTTCCTTAGCAGCTATCTTTATTACCACTATCACGTGGGATCGGTACACTTTCAGGGGCAGGGCTTCTGGCGTCCGGTGTACTTCACGCTTTTGATTTCGCACGTGATTCTGGCCATAGTGATTGTGCCCATGATCCTCATTACCCTCAGTCGGGCCTTGCGCGAGCGCTTCGACCGCCATCGCGCCATCGCCCGCTGGACTTATCCCCTGTGGCTTTATGTCTCGGTGACCGGCGTGATTGTCTACTTCATGCTCTATCACTTGTTTGCGGTGTAGAGCCACTTCCTTCGAGAAACACGAGTACATTTCTCTCTGCGAAAAATGGGAGGTGTTTATGGTCTAATTGCACCTCATGTCTACGGTTCCTAACTCGATAGGGCCCGATCCAGTAATAGCAGCAAATCAGTCTCCTGAAGCTCCGGAAAAACCGCAGCGCAGAAGCTACCGCCCGCTCTTGGCATCGCTTCTCCCTGGCTTTATTCCTGGAAGCGGTCATATTCTGTTGGGCCGTGGCCGGAAGGGTCACATTCTGCTGAGCTTGTTCATCTTATTGCTTTTTTGCTTCTGGCCGCTTCGCCTGCTGCGATTTTATTGGGGCTTCCTATTTCTCTTTATCTCTTGGATTGTTCTTTGTGTGTACGCTGCCTGCAGTTCGCTATCAGCATCGCATCTTCCGGTCCTGGCGCGCCCCACGAAGTGGTGGCTAACGATAGTCATACCGATAACTTTCTTGACGCTGAGCATTTTTGGTGCCGGCGTAACTCGTGCTTCAGGCTTTCGCAGCTTTAGGGTTCCATCAACGTCCATGGAAGACACTATTGTTCCTGGAGACTCCATCGTCACCGACACATGGCACTACCACAAACATGGGCCGGAACATGGTGACTTGATCATTTTTCACACAACCGATCTCTTTGTCGTACAGCGAGTGATTGCTGTCGGTGGAGACACAATCGAAGGCCACGCCAGGCAAATTTTCGTCAACGGAAAACTCCTAAACGAGCCTTACGTTGTGCATAAGCTTCCTTTGGGTGACCGTCCCGAAATAGACATGTTTGGTCCCGTTTTGGTACCCGCGGCCCATTACATCGTGATGGGTGACAACCGCGATGTCAGTTTGGATAGCCGGTTTTCCGAGGGCTACGGCTGCGCGGATCAAAAATCAATTGTGGGCAAACCGCTTTACATCTTCGATTCGGCTGCCGACCGATCCGGCAGAAACTTCTAGCGAAAGATATTCGCGCCGTCACACAAAATGTTCGCTAAACTTGATATATTGAGCAGCGAACTTATTACCCCAGCCCCAGGGAATCACAGCAATCAGGTTTCGGCTCCCGGTTTTTCAGGCTCCGCAATCAATCTTCGGCGACAAGGGGCGGAAGGAGCAGCACTCATGGCAGGCAAAAGTCTCAACCGCGTTCAACTCATCGGCAATCTTGGCAAAGACCCTGAAATTAAATACACCCCCAGCGGCGCGGCCGTGGCGAAAATCACGCTGGCCACCAACGAGCGCTTCAAGGACAAAGCTGGCGAATGGCAGGACCGCACCGAGTGGCACAACGTTGTGCTCTGGCAGCGCCTCGCCGAGATCGCCGGCGAGTATCTGAAAAAGGGCGGCAAGGTCTACATCGAGGGACGCCTGCAGACCCGCTCCTGGGACGACAAGACATCCGGACAAAAAAAATATATGACCGAAGTCGTCGCCAGCGACCTGATCCTGCTGGGCGGCCGCGGCGAAGGCAGCGGTGGTGGCGATTTCGGCGGTCGTTCCCAAGGCGCGCCAGCCGGAAACAACTTCGACCAGCGCACGCCCGAACCCGAGCCCGCGGGAGCATCACCCATCAGTGACGAAGATATTCCGTTCTAGGGGGGGCACGGCTAAAACGATTTGGTCATCAGAGACAGCTAGAAATGCAAGACCCCGCATCTGGGGCTCTTGTCAAACTCAGGTGCCGTTAATACTGGGCTCGCTTGCCAAGCACCTTCAGATTACGGTGCACGAACTGCCGTGTCAACAACCAAGATCTTGTTTGTGACGACCGTCACAGCGTCTGACAACCCGTCCCAATTCGGCACGAACCGCTATAATTCGAACCGAGTGGAGTTCCCCATGTCTGACCTGGCAACCAAGACCTGTGTTCCCTGCCGCGGCGGTGTACCCGCGCTCAAGGGAGCTGAATTAAAAGCGCTGGGTTCGCAAGTGTCGGAGTGGAGTGTAGTGGACGAGCACCGTCTCACACGCAACTTCGGTTTTGCGGACTTCAAGCAGGCGTTGGACTTTGTGAACCGAGTGGGCACCGTGGCTGAGGCGCAGGGACATCATCCTGACATTCTGCTGGCCTGGGGTAAAGCCGAAGTCACTCTCTGGACGCACAAGATCAATGGCCTGACCGAGAGCGACTTCATCATGGCCGCGAAGATAGACCAGCTCTATTCGCTTTAAGCAGTTAAGCCTTTAGGCCCTCGAATTGACTGGGACTCGGAAGCCAACAACACAATCAACATTTGTGAAACTCTCCGGCCATCTCAGCGGTTTGGTTCCCTGAAAGGCACACGATGACTTGGCTTGCTCGGGTTGGCTGGATTCTTGCTTTCTTTTGCTTGATCTCAGGAACGGTTTTCGCTCAGCCGGCTTCGTCTTCTGCCGATCAGTCCACCATGCCGTCGGTGGTGAATGTCCCGCCCGAGGCGCGCCCTTCTGCGGATTTTAAGGTGGAAGCCGCTACACAAGCCTATCTGGCACAAATTTCGCCAGCCTCCAAGGCACGATCAGACGCTTACTTCGAAGGCGGATACTGGTTGATCCTGTGGGATTTTCTCTACGGCGCGGTCATCTTGCTTTTGTTCCTGAATCTTCGCTGGTCTGCCGCCATGCGCAATTTCGCGGAGCGCATCACGCGCTTTAAACCGCTCCAAACGATGATTTATTGGACCGAATATCTGCTTATCGCGACCATTCTCGGATTTCCATTGACGGTTTACGAAGACTATTTCCGGGAGCATAAATACGGGCTCGCCAACCAAACCTTCGGCCCGTGGATGGGTGATCAGTTGAAGATATTCGCAGTGAATCTTGTGCTCGGAGCAATCGTCCTTACCATACTCTTCGGTCTGGTCCGGCGCTTGCCGAGGACATGGCACATCTGGGGCGCATGCGTAACGATTCTGTCTACCGTATTGACGGCACTGATCGCGCCCATCTTTATCCTTCCACTCTTTAATAAATTCACTGTACTGGACGATCCGAAAATTACTCAGCCAATTTTGAGCATGGCCCGGGCCAATGGGATCCCAGCCCATGACGTTTATAAAAGCGACGCTTCAAAGCAAAGCACGCGCATGAGTGCAAACGTGAGCGGCTTCGGGAAAACCATGCGCATTACTTTGAACGACAATCTCCTGCGCCGCGGGTCGCCCGAAGAGATTCAATCCGTGATGGGCCATGAGATGGGCCACTATGTAATGAATCATGTTTACAAAGGAATTTTGTTCTTCTCGGTCGTTCTTGTGATCTTTTTCGCTCTTCTGCGTTGGGCACTCGATTGGTCGCTCGCGCGCTGGGGCGAAAAATGGCAGATCAGGGGCGTCGGCGACACCGCAGTTCTGCCACTGGTCCTGCTGATCGGCTCAATTTTATTTTTCCTGTTTACCCCGATCAATAATACTTTCGGCCGTACCCAGGAACATGAGGCCGACATGTTCGGCCTGAACGCCAGCCGTCAGCCCGACGGCTTCGCTCAAGCAGCCATCCACCTGGGAGAGTATCGAAAGATGAGCCCCGGCTCGGTCGAAGAATGGATCTTCTTTGACCACCCCAGCGGCCGGAACCGGATTCACGATGCCATGCAGTGGAAGGCGGAGAATCTAAAGCTCCTGACCGAGCCGCAGAAACCGTAATACGATGTCGCAATGAATAGGCCTCAGACTGACGGCTGAGGGCTGATCGCTGGCGTCTTCTGATTCCACAGGCGCATCGCGCCTGCCCATACGCACGCAGGGAACAACATGAAAAGCCCGGTTGCGATCGCGACGGTTCGCGGCGCGACCCCGCGATCGATAGCAAATCCTGTAATGTAGGCGCCGATTGCCAGGGTCAACATGGCGAATCCCAACTCTGCGGAGAACACCCGGCCACGAAACTTGTCATCCGTGTTGAGTTGCAAAAGGGTCGTGGAAAAAACCCACACCGTCGATCCCCCGCAGTGCGCAATCGTGACCCAGAAGCAGGCCGCCCACAGAGAGCCTGCTGTGCCCAATATGGCGTAGCCCAGGGCCACGGCCAGAAAACCAAGCAGAACCCCCAACCTCAGCCTGCTCTGGCTGCGACCCGCCCATCTCGCCGAGAAAAGTGGGCCCACGATTGCCCCCACTCCACGCGCGCCCAACAATAGACTCATGCCCAGCACGGCGCTGCGTTCGGGTTTAAGACCCGGCCAGTGCAGCGGAAACACTCGTTCGCCCATCACTGTAAACAACACCCAGCTCACGCCCATAGTTGCCAGCCCGGTCTTGATGAACACCATCGCAAGCCGGCGGGAATCGTGCCGCATGTAGCGCATGCCGTCAAGAATCGCCGAATAAGCTGTCCAATAACCTGCCCGAATCTTTGCCGCGGCCTCGGCGTGCAGCTCGCGGAATTGCATCCGGCTAAGAAAATATGCGGATGCCAGGAATGATAACGAGTTCAGCACGAACAATGTATTGCGTCCCAACAACGCCAGCGCAATCCCGCCAATCGACGCGCCCGCCACCAGATTGAGTGACCACGTGGTCGAAGAGAGCGTGTTCGCCACCAGCAAGTCTCCGCCGCTGGTGACATTGGGAATGGTCGCGGTCCGTGCCGGCTCGAAGAAAGCCCACATGGAGCTTTCGAGAAGCAGCAACGGATAAATCATCCACACCGTGGAGCGCGACCGCACCAGCAGCATGGCGAGCACAACCAGGGCCCGCGCCAGATCGGTAGTGATCATCACTCTCTTACGGCTTGTGCGGTCATTGACCACGCCCGCGAACGGTCCCATGAATGTTTGTGGCAACACTTGCACCACTAGGGCTAGAGCCACAGAACTGGCACGTCCGGTAAGTCGCAGCAACAGGTCATAGATGGCCAGGGTGTAGAACCAGTCGCCGATTTCGCTGACAATCTGCGCCATCCAGAGATTGCGGAAATTCCGGTTCTCGCGCACCAGCCGCCAGTACGCGGACAGCGAAATCGAAGTGGTCACAGTTTCGGGCTGCAAGTCCATAGAGATGGTCGTGCATCGTTGGTCGTTCGTCGTTCGTCGTTGGCGGTTCCAAGACTGAGTCGCGACTTGATTTCGCGAACGACCAACCATGCACGGCAACGACTATAATCTCAGCATGATTGACGAGAACGATTTTCGCAAGCACTCAGATACCGTTCTAGGTTCCCTGAAGAAAGCGCTCATCACGGCCGAAGAGTCATCGGACATGGAGGTCGAAGACCAGTCCGGAGCGCTGCACATTTCTTTCGAGGAAGGCAGCCGGTTCGTAATTTCGCCCAATGCTCCGGTGCGGCAAATCTGGATTTCAGCGCTTTCGACCAGCTTCAAGCTGGACTGGTCCGAAGCCGACCAGGATTTTGTGCTGCAGAAAACCGGCGAGAGGCTTAAGCCGCTCGTAGCCCGCCTGATCAATCAACAATTGGGAGAGGAAGTTGTAGTTCTCACGTAGCGGCTTTTACTGCATGCGAAAAACTCTGATTTCGGCTAGATCAGCCCTGATTTTGGGTGGATCAGCGCTTTTCAGCGCTGCGTTGCAATCTTGGTTTTCTGTACGCGCTTTAGCGGCTAAGGTACCTATGCAGCTTTCAAGCAGCCAGCATTTTCTTCTTCAAGTCCGCGGCGATTTGCTGGCCGTGGAAGCGGCCATTCTCGATAAATATCTCATTCGTCCGCGATCCCGCCACGATCACTCCCGCCACATAAATTCCCGGCACGTTGCTCTCGAGCGTCTGCGGATCGCACACCGGACGGCATTGCTCGGAAGAAAGCTCGATTCCCGTGGCCCGCAGAAAATCGTAGTCGGGATGATAGCCGATCAGGGCAAACACGAAATCATTCTTGAGCCAGACCGGGCCTTCCGGTGTTTTTAACATCACGTGGTCGGGCGCAATTTCCTCCACGGTGGTGTTGAAGTATCCGGTAATTTCCCGGTTCTTGATGCGGTTTTCGATGTCCGGCAGAATCCAGTATTTAATGTGGTTGTGCAGTTTCGCACCGCGATGCACCAGCGTAACCCGCGCCCCATGCCGCCACAAATCGAGGGCCGCAATCGCCGCTGAGTTTTTTCCTCCAATCACCAAAACGTCATTGTCGAAAAATGGATGCGGCTCCTGGTAATAGTGAAACACCTTGGGCAACTCTTCGCCCGGAATATTCAGCTGGTTCGCAAGGTCGTAATAGCCAGTTGAGAGGATCACCTTGCGGGTGTGGTAATCGTAAATCCTTCCCAGCCGGTCACTCGTAGCGACGTGGAAATTTCCGTCCTGCCCGCTCACTGCCTCGACTTTCTGATATTGCGAGATGGGCAAGTGGTAATGTTCCGCAACCTTCCTGTAATACTCTAGCGCCTCCTGCCGATTGGGTTTCTGGTTGGCGGTGGTGAATGGAATGTCTCCGATCTCCAGCAGTTCCGGCGTGGTGAAGAATGTCATAGTCGCCGGATAGTTGAAGATCGAATTGACCACGCACCCTTTGTCAACCACCACGACCTTGAAGCCGGCACGCTGCGCTTCAATGCCGCACGCTAAACCAGTAGGTCCAGCACCGATCACCAGAGCATCCACTCGCATCTCGGGACGCGACTTCAGTTGCGCGAGCAGAAGCGTATCGGGAACCTGCTTGGCCGGCTCGGCGATCTGTTTGGTCACCAATGCTATTTCCAAATCCTCTTTAATTTACTTCTTGTCCTCTTTTTTGTCTTGGATCGAGAGCAGTTCAACCTCAAAAATGAGAGTGGCATTGGGTCCGATGGCGGGGCTTGGCCCGCGCGCGCCATAGGCGAGATCAGAGGGAATAAAAAGTTGCCACTTCGATCCCACCGGCATGAGTTGGAGGGCCTCCGTCCAACCCTTGATCACTTGACCAACTCCAAACGTCGCCGGCTGCCCGCGCTTGATGGAGCTGTCAAATTCGGTGTGATCGAGGAGCGTGCCTTTGTAGTTGCAGACGACGGAGTCACTGGCTGTGGGTTTCGGCCCTGTTCCTTGTGTCAAGATCTTGT
>Ga0182024_10008045_pt1 | contig 22449 bp, 19 predicted proteins | sample P32metaG_FD_120480 | JGI IMG/M metagenome (GOLD analysis project Ga0182024, IMG submission 120480) | Permafrost microbial communities from Stordalen Mire, Sweden - P3-2 metaG (Illumina Assembly) | ecosystem: Environmental > Terrestrial > Soil > Wetlands > Permafrost | place: Sweden: Stordalen... | reverse complement strand
CCCATTTCGTAGAGAAGCTGCTCTTTTATCGACGGGACGGTTATGCGGCCGCCGGTGCCCGCGTGCTTGGTAACGGTGAAGGTACCGTCGGGTTCGGCCTCGACGATGGGGTAACCGATATCGGCGTAGTCGATGGTTTCCCAATCGATCTGGCAATTCCCGCCGGTGCACTGCGCGCCGCATTCGATGGTGTGGCCCGCGATGGTGCCGGCGGAAAGCCGATCCCAATCGTCGCGCTTCCATCCGAATTCGTGGATCATGGGAGCGAGCGCCAGTCCGGTATCGGTGACGCGCCCGGTGATCACGATCTGCGCGCCCCGCCCCAGCGCTTCGGCAACCGGGAATGCTCCGAAGTAGACGTTAGCGCTCTGGACCTGCCGGCGGATGGTGGACAGCGGGACACCTGTGTCCATGCTCTTTAACTCAACGCCGCGCGCGATGAAATCGTCGAGCCGGTCCATAATGTCGTCGCCGGCCACGGTCGCGACTTTAAGAGGGATGCCCTGGCGTTTGGCGATTTCAAGCACGGCATCGCGGCACGCAGCGGGATTCACGCCGCCCGCGTTGGCGATCACGCGGACATTCTTCGCCACCAACTCCGGCAGCACGCGCGCGATCATGTCGACGAAATCGCGAGCGTAGCCGGCTTTGGGATCGCGCGACCGCTGCTTTTGCAGGATCGACATGGTGACTTCGGCGAGATAGTCGAGGGTGAGGTAATCGAGGGGCCCACGGCGGACCTGCTCGACCGGCGCTTCGAGCGAGTCGCCCCAGAAACCCTGTCCATTTGCGATGCGAATCATTGTTATGAGACTAAGCGGCGGAGCAACACTCGACCGAAGGATACCGCGAAGGGAGTGGTGAGCGGGAGGGTGGAATGTTCTTAAGGGAGTTCCCGAAATGTGATATCTTGACCAGGGTCGAAACAAACGGCTCGGTAAAGGAGTTCGTGTCGATGGGAACAGCGCTGCCGCCGACAATGCCTGATGCGCTTCCCGATGTTTTGGGGGTCATCGAAGGAACGCTTGATATCGACACACACGAAGACAGCGCCGCGTTCAACGTGTTAGCGGGGCTGAAATACTACTTATCGTTGGAGTTTGCAAGGCAGCAGCCGGCGCTCGCGCTCCTCTATGATTTGGACTTCGAGGTCACGAAAGCGCGCTCTGGCAGCCGCCATTTCGACTTCAAGATATGGCTTCGTCTGAAGAAGCGTGTGCGAACTGCCCTCGTAGCTGTCCAGGGGGAAATCCGAAAAGCAGGGGCAGTAGCGTGCATCGCCGCTGCGCTGGCGATTCCTCCTGCGATTAATGAAACTATTAAACTCTTGGAGAGCCTGCGCGAACCGGCACAGCAGCGGCTACAGCAGGACGTGCCCCACTACTCGCCGTCCGTGACTTTCACCGAGATTCGCGTCCCGGACGAGCGAGACACTGTCTCGCGTGAGCCCACAGACTCTGACTTGTTTGAATACTAAAACATCTCCATTAGTCCGCTATGAGTCAGTGTACTGTCCTGAGGGGCTAGAGGGGCGCCACTGTCCGTCTCTGCTTGACCGCTCACTGGCCCGCTGGTGCGTTTGTTGGCTCCCGAGCGCGGAGCCAAGTTGCGTCCAAACTGGCGGGCGACAGGATCGCCCGCCCCACTTGTCGCGGCTGTTTGTAACGCTGATAGGTTCGGCACTTTGCTATTGTGGAGACTTCCCCTCCTATGCTCGACCTGAGGCTTATCCGCACTCAACCGGAGATGATCCGCGAGTTGTGCCGCCGCCGCCACGCGGCGGTCGATTTCGATAAGCTCGTCCAAGAGGATGAACGCGCGCGTGCGTTGACGGCGCAGGTGGATGCGCTGCGCCAGAAGAGAAAAGGCGGGGGGGCTTCGGGAGGTCCCGCGTCAGGCGGGACGCCGGAAGCTCGCGAGGCGGCGGTTGCCTTGCGCAATGAAATCGCGGTGCTGGAAGAAGAATTACGGATCGCCAAAGCCGAACGGGACCGGCTGTGGAGCTGGGTCCCGAATCTTCTCGCCGACGACACGCCGGTGGGAACCAGCGACAAGGACAACCTCGAAATCAAGCGCTGGGGGAATTTACCCAAAGTGGATTTCGAGCTCAAGACTCACGAGGTGATCGGGCAGAATCTGGGCGTGATCGACGAGGAACGCGGTACGAAAGTCGCGGGCGCGGGGTACAGCTATTGGGTCGGCGACGGGGCGCGGCTCACCTGGGGACTTTTTTCGCTGGCGCTCGAGTATCTGGCGAAGCGAGGCTTCCGCCAAATGTTCACGCCGGTGGTGGCGCGCGCGAATACGCTGTTCGGCACCGGATATCTTCCGTTCTTCTCGGATCAGATTTACAAGATCGAGGGCGAGGATCTGAATCTGATCGGCACTTCGGAACAGACGCTGGTGGCGTATCACACCGATGAAATTATCGCGCCCGAAAAGCTGCCCTTGTTGTACACCGCGTTCACGCCGTGCTTTCGAACGGAAGCGGGATCGTACGGACGCGAGACGCGCGGGCTGTTCCGCCAGCATCAGTTCCACAAGGTGGAGCAGATCGTGTTTTGCGAGCCACAGACCTCAGAAGAGTGGCTGCAAAAGTGTCTCGAAAACGCGGAGGGGATACTGAAGCTGCTCGAGATTCCGTATCGCGTGGTGCGCGTCTGCGACGGCGATTTAGGCGCGCCGGGATACAAAAAGTACGATGTGGAAGCCTGGTTTCCGGGGTTCGGCAGCTATCGCGAGACGCATTCCATCACCAATCTGCTCGATTTTCAGACGCGGCGGCTGAACATCCGGAGCAAGCAGGCGGGCAATACGTTTCATCCGCACACCATTTCGGCGACCATGATCACGGATCGCGCGCTACTGGCGCTGCTCGAGAATAATCAGCAGGCCGATGGATCGGTACGGGTGCCGGAAGCGCTGCGGCCGTTTGTGGATGGTCGCGCGGAGATCGGGCGAGGTTAGGGCCGGCGAAGCATCTCCTCGGCGCCGCTGATATCGGCCTGCGCGATGCGCTCACAGATGGCGCGCGCGAATGACGTGTTCGCGGTCGTGCAGTCGTTGTCAAGCTGCGTGAGTTCCTGGCCGGCTTGTGCCAAGTTGCGCCCCTGATAGGTCATCACGGAGACATATTCGGTTCGCAGGTCCGCCAGCGTGTATTTCTTACTGAGCTTATTGGCGATGTCGATGGACTTCAACCGCTTGCGATCTCTTGAAATGCGGCCGATGTCGGCTCGAACGGTGGTCTTGAAGCCCTCGATCAGTTTTCCGATGTCGATAAATCGGTAGTCCGCCAGCTTAAACGTCAGGCTCTGGAGAATTCCGACCGTGCCAATGGTCGCCAGTAGCACCAGCGTCATGGCAGTGAGCGTCGGCGAATGCAAATGCGCGCTGATCGTTTCTTCTACGCCGACCTTCAGAATGCCGTACGAGATGAGGTTCAAGACTGAGAGGATCAGCCAAAGCAGGTAGAAGGAACCACTCCGCAGAGTATCACCGAAAGATTTAACGATTGGATAGGTATCGAAAACCAGATATACGAAGGTGGCGAACGCCACGCCCGCCGCTGGCGGAAGGAGATCAGACATGCGGTTCCGCTAAGGTCAGGTTCCTACCAACTGACTCCGAAGCTTAAAGCCAAGCCCCGTCAGGGAATAGAATCCGCCCAAACCGCTTCCGGTACCCTCAACCACGCCCGACTCTCTCAGCTTCGCGAGACCCTGCTCTACCTTCTCCGGTTCCCGCCCAAGCCGTTTGGCTACGGCCCATCCGGAGGCCGCCCCTTCTTCGGTGAGAATGTTGAAAATGCCTTTGCATTGGTCATCACCGGTGACAACCTGCATCGCTTCAAAGAGTTCACGGTCGAGCATAGAAAGACCTCTGCTTCATCATAACCCCGCGGGAGGGTTGCCAGCCGGCGAGATAGCGCGGCGGCGGGCTCCCGGACGGTCGCGGGTTGGTGGAAGCTGGTTCCGGATTTGTAAGCGCTCCCTTTGGTCGCGGCGGGTTAGCAAACTGATATCCTGGAATCAAAACTATGCGCCGCACGCGGTGGCTCTTTCTGGCCGCCATATTAGCGATTGTCGTCTCCGTCGGCGCAACCTATGTGAAGCGCAAAGCGGGTTTCCTGCGCGATGCGCTCCCTCCTCCCACGCCGCTTGACGAAGGGCTCAACGCACAATCGCAAAAGTGGACCTATGGCGATTTCAAGGGCACCGAGCAGCGGGTCTTCATTCAGGCGTCCAGCATGCGCCAGATTAAAGACACGTCCGCCGTGGAACTGGAGGACGTGGAGTTACACCTGTTCCACAAAGAGGCCACCGAGTACGACCTGGTCCGCTGCGCCAAGGCGCAGTTCGACCCGAATGCCAAGACGTTGTTTTCCGATGGGCAGGTGGATATCACCCGGGACGTGCCTGTTACAGGGCCGCAGACCGGGCACATCGTAAAGATTCACTCCTCTGGCGTGACCTTTCAAAGCGAATCCGGAAAAGCCACAACCGATCGGCTGACCTCCTTCGATTACGATCAGGGCGGCGGCACGGCGGTGGGGGCCGAATACGATCCGCAGGAACGCCAACTGCATCTCAAGAGCCAGGTTTCGCTCGACTGGCGAGGGAAAACGCCGGAATCCGTGCCCATGCACATCGAAGCCGGCGAAGCGTTTTACATCGAGAAAGAATCGAAGGTGGTTCTGGTCCCGTGGTCCAGGATGACGCGCGCCACGCTGAAGATCGAAGGCGGAATGTCAGTGGTGACGATCGAGAACCAGGAGGTTCGCCTGGCGGAAATCAACAAAGGCCACGGCGTTCGCGAAGAATCGGATCGCAAGACCGAGTTCGGAGCGGAGCGGCTCACCCTCCATTTCATCGAGAATACGCAAGTGGACAAGATCCACGGCGATCGGAACGGGCGGCTGGTTTCGACCGCGGCCACCATGCGTACCACGGTCACCGGCGATCGGATCGATCTGGATTTCGACACGTCGACGAAGGACAGCACGCTGAAGACCGCGGTCGCGACGGGGTCCGGCGTTGCCGAAGCGGTGCCTCTGCCCAAGCCGGGGGCCGAGATCGGCGACACACGGATTCTGAAGAGCGACACGATCACGTTGAAGATGCGCGCGGGCGGGAAGGAGATTGAGAGCGCGGAAACGGCCGGCGCGGGAACCATCGATATCGTGCCAAATCGTCCGGGCCTGCCCAAGCGATTCGTGAAAGGCGACCACATCTGGGTCGCCTACGGGGCGGACAATCGGATCCAGAGTTTCCGGTCCATCAATGTGTCCACGCGCACAGAGAAACCGCCCACCGAGAAACAGCCCTCGCCGCCGCCGGCGATCACGACCAGCAAAGAGCTGCTCGCGATCTTCGATCCCAAAACCAGCGACCTGGCGCACCTGGACCAGAAGAGCGACTTTCGTTACCAGGAAGGCGACCGGCGCGGGCGCGCCGATCACGCCACGCTCGATCAAACGAAAGATCTGATGACTCTAGACGGTTCGGCGCGCGTCTCGGACCCCACCGGGTCGGCTTCGGCGGACAGGATCGTGATGAATCAGAAATCGGGCGATTTTAGGGCGGACGGGCACGTTGCGTCCACGCACATGCCCGACAAGAGTGGATCGTCGTCGGCCCTGCTGGCGACCGATGAAGTGATGCAGGCGCGCGCCCAGCACATGACATCCAGCGACAACAATCAGAAGATCCACTATGAGGGCAATGCAGTGGCGTGGCAGGCGGCCAATCGCGTGGACGCGGACCGGCTGGACATCGATCGCGACGCAGGAATCATGGAAGCGGACGGGAAGGTGAAGAGCAGCTTCGCGGATAAGGAAAAGAAGGCGAAAGACGAGCCGGGGAAAGACGACTCCGACGACGACGGCGATAAGGCAGCGGTGAAAGCCAAGCTGCCCACTACGCCGGTGTTCACCGTGGTGACCGCGCCGCATATGGTGTACACGGAAGAGACGCGCGTGGTCGACTACACGGGCGGCGTGGTCATGACGCGGCCGGATATGGTGATCACGGCGGCGAAGATTCGCGCGTTTCTGAAGGACGCCGATTCGGATTCATCGCTCGATAAAGCCTTCGCGGATGGAACCGTGAAGATCGTGAGCACGTCGGACAAGCTGAAGCGGACACGCACGGCGACCGCGGAACACACCGAATACTACGCGGATGACGGGAGGGTGCTGATGCAGAGGAACAAGCCCAAGCTGGTGGATAGCGTGAAGGGCCAAACCGAAGCGCCCAAAGAATTGATTTGGTTTTCGAACGATGATAGGCTCATCGTTGACGGCGTGGATAAGAACGCGACAGCTCATAGCATCATCATTCGCAAACCTGCCGCAGGAACGAAGAAATAGCTTTCAGTGCGCACCCTCCGGACCAACGAAATTACCAAGGCGTATCGCGGCCGCAAGGTGGTGGATAACGTCTCGGTGTGGGTAAAGCAGGGCGAAGTGGTGGGGCTGCTGGGTCCCAACGGCGCGGGCAAGACCACCTCGTTCTACATGATCGTGGGGCTGATCACGCCCGATTCCGGGCGCGTGATGCTGGACGATGAGGACATCACGCCGCTGGCGATGTACCAGCGCGCCCGCCGCGGCATCAGCTATCTTCCGCAGGAAGCGTCGGTGTTCCGGAAGCTTTCGGTGGAAAACAACCTGATGGCGATTCTCCAGACGCTTCCGCTGAACCGGCGCGAGCGGCGGGAGCGGCTCAACCGGCTGATCGATCAGCTCGGCTTGGAGACCGTCCGGCACAGTAAGGGATACGTACTTTCGGGCGGCGAGCGGCGCCGCGTGGAAATCGCGCGATCGCTGGTGATCGAGCCGAGTTTTCTGTTGCTCGACGAGCCCTTCTCTGGTATCGATCCGATCCAGGTACTGGAACTGCAAAAGATCATTTTCGATCTGAAGCGCGCGGGCATCGGCATCCTGGTGACGGATCACAACGTGCGCGAGACGCTGGCAGTGGTAGATCGCGCCTACATCATCAACAACGGGCGCATTTTTCGTTCAGGCTCGCCGGAAGCTCTGGGAAACGATCCCGAGGTGCGGCGCGTGTATCTGGGCGAGAATTTCAACGCGATGGAGCTGCAAAGCGGGCGCTGGCAGGTTCCGGCGGGCGAACAAAACAATTAAGCGGCGGCTGTGGCGGCGGAGCGTTCGCCCATCGAGTTGGCGAAATGCGCGACCACCATCGACATCTCTTCAATCGCGCGGGCGGCGGCAGCGGGTGAGAATCGCCGGCTGACGCTGTACCAGGCGCGCATGACGCGATAGTTGATTTCGAGCATGCGCTTTTCAAGCGTTTCCTGGCCGCTGGTGGCATTGGAGGCGTGCTTGAGGAGATACACCAGGACGCTGTAATCGCGATCCAGCGAATCTCTTAAGCTATCGAGCTGCGGAACGTTCCCGCACAACTGAGACTGCACTGCAAGGAATCCAAGTTGGTTCGCAGCCGCCACTTCGGCTGCATAATCCCGGGTGGTTTTTGCGCTGAGGATCAGGAGGCAGGTGTAGCGGAACCAATAGGCGAACAGAAAAACGGAACTCGCCGTGATGATCCCCGTGGCTACTAGTTCAAGCATCAATAATTCCTTGCGCTTAGCTTCAAGCTATCCTTCCCCGCTCGTAAACGACTCGTAAACAAATTGTGAACTAAGGGAAGCATAGCATCGGGTGTCCGCTCGATCAATGGATTTCGGCGTACTAAGTGTGTTTTCCCGGAGTCATACCTAGGACTGTCACGGGGAAAGTCATATTCTCGGGTTCGCCTACGTGTGCAAGGCGGAATTCCTTATAGAGAGAAGCGTAACTACAGGTCAAATACTTCGCGGGCGGATAACCCAAGCGGGCAGCGGTTTGGTCGATCCATTCGGGCGCGCCCTCCAATTCGAGAAAGATTCCAATGGGGGTCTCGTCGATGGTGATGAATCCCGGCTCGCCCGCGGAGGCAAACTTGGTCCGGTACTTCTCGTATCGGAATGAGGGGTAGTACCCAAGGCGCTCAAGGACCAGTGTGAACGTCTCCGGATCGGAGACCTCGAATTCGATTTCTTCGCGGCTCTTGTGGATGCCTTTCGCCCCTGGTCCTTTATAGGTGACCAGCGCGCGGTCCTGGGTTTTGTCGCGAGTCTGGCGAAGCCGCAGAAGCTGATCGGAATCCCGCAATTCGCGGTCGCGGTCGAACAACTGGTCGGCTTCGAGAGTACGGGGCTCTATCAGGTTGTAGCCGTGCTGTTCGAGCATCGCCCGGGCTGCTCCGGGAGTGCCGCTGTAGGCAAGCTTGATTTCGATTTCGCGATAACGGGGCGCGGCTGACATCCTTTTTGTATTTTGATGATACGACGTATTTGGATGATTCGACGCGTTTTTGATGTTACGATGAGTCCAACGCGCCCGTAGCTCAGCTGGATAGAGCGATTGGCTTCGAACCAATAGGCCGGGGGTTCGAGTCCCTCCGGGCGCGCCACGAGCCCAACCTCTTAAATCGTTATTCAAAAAATACAGGATGAATTAGCGCTAGATGGAGCGGACTCCCGGCGAACGGCGGATGATTGGGAAACCACTGGGCACGCGTTGCGTACTCCGATTCCTTTCCTTGTGTTTGTGTTACACCAGTAACATGCTCAGATTATCTTGGACCAGAGTTCCGGTAGCAGGACTCGCCGTTTCACTCGCCGCATTCGCCGCGACCACCGCACCGGAGAAGCCGACTTTTGCAAACGACGTCGCGCCGATTCTCTTTGAGCGCTGCGTGAGCTGCCATCGTCCCGGCGAGGCGGCGCCGATGTCTTTCACCAGCTATCAACTGGTGAGGCCGTGGGTGAAGGCGATTCGCGATCAAGTGGTCGCGCGCAGCATGCCGGTTTGGCTGGCCGATCCGCACTCGGGATCGTTCAAGAATGACCGCAGGCTGTCGCAGGTCGAGATCGACACCATCGTCAACTGGGTTGCGACCGGCGCGCCCGAAGGCGATCCGAAGCGGACGCCCCCGCCGCCCAGCTTCGCCGAAGGCTGGCAAATCGGAAAGCCGGATGTGGTGATCGATATGGGCCGCGATTACGACGTCCCCGCTAAAGCTGTCGTGCCTTACCAGTATTTTGTGGTCCCCACAAATTTCACCGAAGACAAATGGATTGAAGCGGCCGAGATTCGGACCACCAATCGCGCGACGGTCCACCACATCATCGTGTATCTGCAAGAGCCCGGCAAGCCTGCGGCGGGCAGCGATGGGATGGGGCTGCTGGTCGGGTACGGCCCGGGCGAGCAGCCGATGATTTTCGAACCGGGCACGGCACGGCTCATCAAGGCGGGAACCTCGCTGAGATTTCAGGTTCACTACACACCGAATGGGACTGCTTACACGGATCGCTCTTACGTAGGGCTGCGATTCGCAAAGGCTCCGGTGAAGTATGCGTCAGGTACGGGACAGGCGGTGTCGTTTTCCCTGAAAATTCCGCCGGGGGATTCGAACTACGAAACGAAATCGAGCTGGACCGCCATGACCGATACTCAGATCATCGATCTGATGCCGCACATGCATGTCCGCGGCAAGGATTTCAAGTACACGATCACGTATCCCGACGGGCGCCAAGAGGTGCTCCTGAATGTTCCCAGGTACGATTTCAACTGGCAGTTGAAATACGATTTGAAGGAAGTGCTCAACGTGCCGAAGGGCACGCGAATCGATTGTGTGGCGCATTTCGACAATTCGCCAAACAACAAGTACAATCCGGACCCGACCAAAGAAGTCCATTGGGGCGATCAGACCTGGGAAGAAATGATGATCGGTTTCTTTACTTTCATTGTTCCGGTCGCGCCGCCCGACGCGCCCAAAGCGGAGTAGCCGCCGCCAGTTCCGATTTCGGCTTACCCGCGCCGACCAGGGGCGATCCGGTGAGCGCCCTGGTCCGCTGTCGCAGTGACGCGAAAACAAAAAGGGGCCGGATCGCTCCGGCCCTCTTGCATCTTATTCGCCTAACGCGAAGCGATCACTTGGGTGTCACGTGGATCAGGGCGCCGGGATTGGCGTCTTCGAGCATCCACAGCGAACCATCGGGGCCTTCCTCCACATCGCGGATGCGCTTGCCGACAGCCCAGCGCTCGGCGGATTTGGCGCCGCCATGGCCGTCAAAGACGATGCGGTTGAGCGACATGGTCGCCAGTCCGCTGACGAAGCCGTTGCCGTCCCACTGCGGGAAGGTTTGGTCGCCGTGGTAGAACATCAGATTGCCCGGCGCGATTACCGGCAGCCAATACAGCACCGGCATCGCCAGGTCAGGCCGCGTGTCGGGATTGGGAATGGGCACGCCGTTATAGTTTGGCCCATAGGAGACCAGCGGCCAGCCATAATTCTTGCCCTTCTCGATCAGGTTCAATTTATCGCCGCCGCGCGGGCCATGCTCCACCTCCCACAATTCGCCGTTAGGCGCAAACGCCAGACCGAAGGGCGTGCGGACGCCGCTGACCCAGGTTTCCGCCGGGGTCAGATTCGGGCCAGGAAAAGTATACATGCTGACCACCTTGGCGGTCTTAGCGACTTCGGTGTCTATAGGCGGATCGATCAGGGGAATGGTCTGAGCGCCGGTTTTGCCGAAGTTGGGATTGCCAGGCGCTGGTTTTCCGTCCAGCGTCAGGCGCAGGATCTTGCCGACTGGCTGGTCCGGATCCTGGGCGGGGGTCATGCGCTGGCGGTCGCCGACGGTGAGGAACAGATACTGGCCGTCAGGCGAGAAGGCGACCTGAGCTCCTGGCTGCCCGCCCTTGCCCCTGGGCATCTGGCGCCATAGCACCTCGAAGTTAGAGAGTCTGCCACCGGTGGCGGTGAGGTTCAGCTTGGCGCGGGCGAGCGCTAGGCCTCCGCCATAATCACCCGGCTCAACATACGTGAGATAGATCTTCTGGTCGGTAGCATAAGTGGGCGAAAGGAAGACGCCGTGCATGCCATCCTGGCCTTGCCAATAGACTGGAGGCGTACCGCCGATCGGGAATTTCTCTCCCTTCTGGGACACCAGCCAAATGGGCCCGACCTTTTCTGTGATCAGCATGCGGCCATCCGGCAGGAAGGCTATCCGCCAGGGCAGCTCAAAGGTGCTCACCGTGGTCATGGTGAAGGGCAGGCTGGCTTCGGGCTTCTGTTGGCCTATATTGACCTGGGCCCAGGCCACTGGCATCAGGGTGAAAAGCAACAGCGCTTTCGTCGATTTCATCGTCATCTCTCTCCTTGCGTCTCAAACGCGAAAATACGTTGCATAGCGATTAATTCTAATTATTGAACGCGCACAATGGCACGAGCGGCCTGCGCGCTTCATTGTTAAATCGCGCACAACGGCACGAGCGGCCTGTGCGCTCTACCGCTTCGGTTTGTATTCGATGAACAACTCCGGAAACTGCTCCTTCAGCGCCGCGATCTTGGGTACGTCGCACACTTGAATATAAGGATTATCGGGATTGTGATACGCGTAATCCTGATGATAATCCTCGGCGCGGTAAAACTTGTCGAGCGCGGAAACCAGCGTCACGATCGGCTTCTGGAACACTTTCTGCTGGTCGAGCTGCGCGATGTAGGCTTTGGCCAGCCGCTGCTGCTCTTCGTTGGTATAGAAAATCTCGGACCGGTATGATTTCCCAACGTCGGGGCCCTGCCGGTTCAACTGCGTCGGATCGTGCGCGACCGAAAAATAGATCCGCAACAACTGGCCATAGGTAATCCGCGCCGGATCGAACACCACTTCCACAGATTCGGCGTGATCGGTGGTCTCCGTAATCACCTGCTTGTAGGTCGCGGTTGCCTTGGTGCCGCCCGCATAGCCGGCGGTGGTGGAAATCACGCCCTTGACGCGCTGAAACACGGATTGAACGCCCCAGAAACAGCCGCCGGCGAAAACCGCGGTTTCTTTTCCAGATTGTTTGGCGAGCGAAACATCAGCGTTGAGCGCCGGAATCGGCGGATTGGCTGCATTCATCACGATTCCTCCGGCTAGAATTCCGGCGGTAGCAAAACACACACGTAGGGCTGTCATACAGACTCCTCGCTTCAATTCTAAACCGCCGGACTACAGCTTGACAGTGACGGTCTTCACTTCAGTGTACTGTTGCAACCCGTACTCGCCGAGTTCGCGGCCCGATCCCTGATTGCTTAAACCCGCCGAACGGAGCCCTGGTGTCGAGAACGTTGTAGCAGTTCGCCCACACCGTGCCGGCTCGAACGCTATTTGGCGATCGCATGCGCTTTCTGGATGTCGCGGGTCCACACGGCCGCGATAGCCCTGAGCTACCTCACGCCCGGCCCGCAAACTCCCGGGTTTCGGTGGCTATTTTTACCTTTTCACCTTGCTTGATAAAGAGCGGAACGCGGATCGTAAGGCCGGTCTCCAGTTTGGCCATCTTGGTGCCGCTCCCGCTGGCCGTATCACCCCGCACTCCAAGTTCGGTTTCGGCAACCTCCAACTCCACAAACATCGGCAATTGCACACCAATGGGATTGCCGTTGTACTTGTGCGCATGGATCAATGCACCTTCCACTAACAGGTCCAAGGCATCCCCAATCACGGTAGCGGGAAGGGTCAGGGTCTCGAAGTTGTCCTGGTCCAGGAAATAGGAACCGTCGCTGTCGCTATATAAGTAGCTGACCGGAACCAGTTGCATATCCGCTTCCTTGAACTTCTCACCGGCCTTGAAGGTCTTATCCAAAACTGCCCCTGTGAGCAGATTGCGAACCTTCAGGCGCACCAGGGTCTGCCCGCCGCGGGCGGTGGGTGTGCTGATCTCTGCCTCCAGGCAGTAAAACGGAGCTTTTTCGTGCTCAAAGACGGTCCGGCGTTTGATGTTGATCGCATCGATCAGTGAGGCCAATGGTATTCAGGTTCCTTCACTTTCCAGTATAGAAGGCGCAATGGCGGTCGGCGAAGCGCGCCGGTTTCGCGTGAAGTCATGGATGCCGTTAACACGCCGGTCCAACGTCCAGATACGCCGCGACAGACCGATGTGCTTTCTGATCGATTAAACTGGACTGCGTCACCCAGATGCCGCTTTCCACAGGCGACGAACTCGGACTCTACGAAATTCCTCCCGACGCGCCACTTCGCTCTACATTAGTCATGCGCTTACTGACTCTATGAAAAAGCGCTCCAGGCGCGCGGCGCGTTCGGCTGATCCAGCCGCGATACCCAACGCGCCCATCCATGAAAAGGCCGCCGCGCGCGGATATTGGGCCGGATTCCTCGCCTTTCTGGATCGCCACGCGCGGTGGCTGGCGGTTGCGTTGGTGGTGCTGGCAACCGGGCGCATCGTTTCCACCTACACGACGTTCAGCCATACCTTCGATGAACCCGCGCACATCGCCTGCGGCATGGAGTGGCTCGAAAAGCATACCTACAGCTACGAGCCCCAACATCCGCCCTTGACCCGCGTTATGACGGCCCTGCTGCCGAGAATGTTCGGCTCACACGGCGCCGGCGAGAAGTCCATGTGGGACGAAGGCCTGGCGATTCTCTTCGCCCATGGCCCGGAGGATTCGACACTCGCGCTGGCGCGCATGGGAATTCTTCCGTTCTTCTGGATCACCTGCTGGATTGTATATTCGTCGACGCGCTGGATTTCTGGGGTTAGTGAGGGGAGCGCAGCCGCGGCGGTGATCGCCGTGTTTCTGGTGACCATGACGCCAACCGTGCTGGCTCATGCGGCCCTTGCCACTACGGATATGGGACTCACCGCCATGCTTCTGCTGGCGATATACACGGGCTGGCGATGGATGGAGGAACCGGTGCTCTGGCGCGCCGCGGTGTTCGGAGCGTCCACCGGCTTGGCCGTGTTGGCCAAGTTTTCGGCCCTGCCGTTCCTGCCATCGGTGGCACTGGTGGCGCTCGCCATTTGGCTGTGTTTCGAAAAACCGGCAATCGGCACGCTGATAAGACTGGCGCTGGCGCGCGGCGTTCAACTGCTGTTCGCCGCGATGGTCGCTTCGCTGGTGATCTGGGCCGGGTATCGATTTTCGATCGGAAAGACTCCCGGCGTTTCATTCTCGCTTCCCGCGCCCGAACTCTTCAGCGGAATCGCGGATGTGCGAAAACACAACGCCGGCGGTCACCTGACGTATCTGCTGGGCGCGGTGAACACGGTCGGATGGCCGTATTTTTACGCTGTCGCCCTGGCCGTGAAGACTCCGCTCGCAGTTCTCGCGTTGGGCATTTCCGGGCTCGCGTTGCTGTTCTCCCGGAAACGTTTTGGAACCCGAGGGTGGATCGCGCCCAGCCTGGTATTGGGAATCCTGATATTCTCCTCATTCTTTTCCAACATCAGAATTGGAACCAGGCACGTCATGCCGGTATTTGCGGCCTTTGCGATTGCCGGCGGCTGCGCGGCAATCTGGATCCCGCGCATCGTGAATCAGCAAGACAAGCGGAAAGGACTTGCGCAGGCGGCCGTGGCGCTCCTGCTCCTATCCGTTGCAGTCAGCTCCCTGGCGGCCCATCCCGACTACCTGGCATATTTCAATTTCACGGCGGGAGCGAAACCCGAAGCCTTCCTGGTGGACTCAGACCTCGATTGGGGCCAGGATATCAAGAGGCTCGCGCAAAGGTTGAAGGACGTGGGGGCCAGAGAGGTCTATTTCACCCAGTTCCTTCCTGGCAACCTCCACAAGATGTACGGATTTCCGCCGATCCGCGCGCTGGACGTAAACGGGCCGCAGCCGGGCTGGAACGCGATCGGCCTCACCTCGATGAAACTGGGATTCTGGGGCGATGCGCGGTACGTGTACGATCGCGGCACCGAGTTCTGGCCGGACCGTTTGTACTTGCCGGAGCGGGTCGGCAGCAGCTATATTCTTTTCAATCGCGAAAAGTAAGCGCCGGCGCTCCCGAGCGCTCACGCCTGATTCGCAATGCGCGCCGGACTGAATTAACCTCCTACTTACTCATGCGCCGAAACGCAACGATGGGAGGCTCGCTTCGCGCGCCCGCGGGAATCGGGGCTTGGGCGGAGTTTCCCAGCGGGATCACGTCGTAATCGTAAATTCCGAGCCGCGGCGCCTGGTAGGGCGTCCGGGGTGTCGGCTCCGCGATGATCCGTTTGGAAACGATGGTCCATTTGTCTTCGAGCGTGTCACCGATGGCTTTGTCCGACCTGGATCGAATGGGTTTGTACATGGGGGCTCAATCCTATTGTTTCACGTCTGTCTCACGTTGGGCCCACCGCCGGTGGATTTTTTGTGTGATGATAGAAGTGTAGTTTAAACAGTACCGCTGATTTTGGCATCTATTTGCATTGTCCGGCTCGACCGCCTTTGTCCGTTCCTGCCCCGATTCGCTGCGCTGCAAATTCAAAAGGAAACCAATACGTGAAAAACATATTTGTAGGAAATCTCAGCTTCAATGCCACCGAAGATTCGGTGCGGACGCTGTTCGAGCAATACGGAACCGTGGATCGGGTGAGCATCGTGACCGATCGGGATACGGGGCAGGCGAAGGGGTTCGGATTCGTCGAGATGAGCGGCGACGCCGAAGGGACGCGCGCCATCGACTCTTTGAGCGGCCATGAACTGAACGGACGCGCGCTGACGGTCAACGAAGCCCGCCCGAAGGGCGACCGTGGATCCGGCGGCGGCGGTGGTCAGCGCCGCGACAACAATCGCTGGTAAGTAGTCACCCTCCAGCCCCATGCGTCAGCTTGGGGCTTTACAAACACCCCGGCCCGTCAGGGCGGGGACAGCAATCTCAAACCCCGCCTGTCACGGCGGGATACTAAATTCAAGCCCCGCTCGTGAGAGCGGGGTTTTCATTCAGGCGCCTTCCAGCCCCACCCGTCAGGGTGGGGGCAGCGGCCTGACGGGCCGCGCTGCTGGGGAAGCCGCCCTATCGTCAATCGCGCCTGAACTTCAGCGATTCCCTTCGTGAATGACGCCAGAAAGCGACCGCAGAAACGCAACCAGCGCCCGCTTCTCCTCCGGGCTGAAATGCCACGGCTGGATTTGCGGGTCAAGATTCGGATTCGGCCGGCCGCCTTCGGAGTAGTAGTCGACCACGTCTCCCAGCGTCTGGAGGCTCCCGTCGTGCATGTAGGGACCCGTTCGTGCGACCTCGCGCAGTGTGGGCGTCTTGAACTTACCATCGCCCGCGCCTTCGTCGACCGGCCTTCCATCAGGTGTCAGGTGAAAGAACGCGACTCCCGTATTGTGAAACTTCTCGTCGGTGAAGTTCGGCCCGATGTGACAGGTGAAGCAGGCGGCTCTGCCACGGAACACCTCTAATCCGGCCTTTTCCAGATCGCTCAAGGCGTTCGTTTTCCCCGCCGCATAACGATCGAATCGCGAATCCCCGGAGCGGATGCTGCGCACGTAGCTCGCGAGCGCCCCCGTCACCTCGCCGATCGTGAGCCCGGTTCTGCGCTCCACCTCCGCTTCGGTCATCCCGAGTTCTTTTGGATTGAGGATCGGCTCCAGCGCCTGCCGCTCCAGCGTCTGGGCGCGACCGTCCCAGAAGAACGACGCGCCATAGCCGCGATTGATGATCGCGGGAGCGTTGCGGCTCCCCTCCGCGCCGTTGATCCCGCGCGCGACCTTGCGGCCGTCCGAAAACGCGAGCTTGGGATCGTGGCAGCTCGCGCACGCGACCGTCCCATCGCGTGAGAGGCGCTTGTCGAAACACAACCGCCGCCCCAGCTCGATCTTCGCCGGCGTCAGCGGATTGGCCTCCGGGACTGGCATGTAGAGATCGAGGCCAAGCGGAGGCCGCAGCACCAGCGCCAGCAGGAGCAGAGGCTTCATTTGATTGCCGAGAGCACGTTGTCGAGCGTCCAGAGTTCCTCGACGCGTTTTGACGTGGTGAAGGCGATACGCGACCCATCGGGACTGAGATCGAGGCTTCTTGGATAGAGAGTGGAGTCGAGTTCCACGCCGGTGGATTCGGGCACGCCTCCGTCGATCGGAACCCGGATGAGCTGCCAGTTATCATCGTGCCGCTTCGCAAGGAGAATCCAGCGACTATCGTTGGTCAAGGCAAAATTGAATTGGAAATCCTTGCGGGCGATGGAATAGATCTCGCGATATCCCGTGCCGTCCACATTCAATCGATAAAAATGTACGGTTCGCGTTTTGAGATCCTCTCGGTTGACCACCAAGGTGCGTCCGTCCGGAGTCAGCAGAAACCAGGCATAGCCGGGCTCCGGCATTGTGAAAATCTCCTTCTGTTGCCCGCTACTCAGATCCACGGCCTGGATATGGGCTGGGAGCTTGGCCCAATCTTTCTCATCATTGCGGACGCAGTAGTGAGTCTTGTCATCCGGGGACAGAGCGCAGGGAGCGTTGAGGGTCGGCAGTGCCTTGAATGTCCCCGTCTTCAGATCGATGGCGTAGGGCGAACGCGAGGTGTCGCTGGGCCCGATTCCCGTAATGATAGTTTTGCCGTCGTGAGCCCAGAGTCCCCCTCCGCCGTTCCCGCTGGTGCCGAGATTGGTGAGATAGGTCCTCTCGTCTCCGGTTTCAAGCGAGTGGACCACCAGATCGTAGTCGTTTGCGCCCCCGGCGGGATGGTGCCTCTTGAAAGAGATCGATTTCCCATCCGGTGACCACGCCGGCCTGATCCCGACAAAGCTTTCCGTCGGGTGGACGATGCGGCTTTGGCCGTCGCCACTCGGTGAAAATTCGGCTATGTTGACGTATTCAGTGCCCGCTCGGCGACTCGTGTAGTAGTAGGAACTACCGTGCACGCCCATTGCGTAGACGTTTCCAATTTCGGAAGCGACAAGTGACGCGGCGCCGGATGGCTTTCCGTTTTGCACGGCAACCGCCCAGAGATCGAACTTGCCGGAACGATCGCTGATGAACAGAATGTGCTTCCCGTCCGGCGCCCAGATCGGGTCTTGGTTGATGCCCGCGGTCTTCACGATCTCGGTTTCGCTCGACCCATCGGCGGCCAGAACATAGATGTGTTGGTCTGTTGGATCTGTCGCTGCCGGCGGGAATTTGCTCGGATTCACCGCCCGCGCGGAGTAAACGATGTACCGGCCGTCGGGCGAGATCCTCATGCGGCCCGAGGCAAAGTCATAACGCCACTCCAGGGACTTGAGCACTTTTACCGTGCCATCGGACACCGACACACGCGCAATCTGCCGGGTCCGATCCTTAGGGGCTTGAACGACCAGAACAGACTTGCCGTCTGGAAACCACGCTGCTGGCTCGTAGGAGGGGTCTCCCCCAGGGCGACTGATCAAGACACGCGATTTACCCCCCGGCTCGTTCTGCATTACTCGCAATTGTTCGTCGTCTTCCTTGTTGCCTACCTCCCAAAAATATACGACCTGCCGCAGATCGGGTGAGAGGCGGGGCCCTTCGCCAAAGGCCCCGGAGTCCTTGAAGGTCCCGGCCTTGGCCATAAGCCGCTTCACCTGCCCGGTGGACATGTCTCTGGTCGCAAGGTCGCCACTATCCCAATCGGTGAACACCATCAAGCGTCCATCGGAGCTGAAGTCCGCTTCACTATTGAAAACGCACTCGGCGCACAGCAGACGCTTGGCGAGCGTCCCCGACCCTCGCACCTGCTGAGCCGACACGGGCCGAATCCCGTTGCCCACCATAATTAAACACGCCAGCATCGTCACCCCAAACGCCAGCGCGCGCGGCGGTGCGAACAAGCTTCGCCAAAGTGGAACCGGAGGCGGCGGCTCGGCGACCACCTTGCGCGACGCCCGCCAGGCGTCGATCTCGCTCGGGTAAGCATACACGCTGCTCCGAGCTTTATGGTTATGCCGGTGGACCGGAAGCCCTTCTTCCTTCTCCCACCTGCTGGCGGTTTTGGCGTCCCGTTGGAGGTAGGCCGCGATCTCCTTCCATGACTCCAGCGTCACTTGGCTGCTCCGGTCACCCGGCTCTTGGGCCCTTCCATGTGGTTCCTGAAGGTTCATGTCGATGCTCCTTGTTCGCCAAGAGTAAGGCTAGCAAGGGCACTTAGACAACGGACATCAGTGGACAAGTGGCCTGGAGACAATCGATTTCCCCTTTTTCCCCGCGTTTGACAGCGGCCAGGCGCCACTCTCGCCGCCCGGCTGGAGGCGATGCAGGAAATCAACCACGCGGCGCGCCCCCCGAACCCATAGACGCTCACAGGGCAGAACTGCGACAACGCCAAATCTATTACGAACGCTTCGGACGAATCTGGCGAGCGCACCTTGTGGCGCGCTTTCCTATTCGCGACGAACATCGCCGCCCGACACGGCGATCCCGGCGACGATTCCGGGGATAATCGTTTGATTAGGCCCCTCGGTCGGATGCTCTGCAAAGAGGTTGTAAAGCCGCGCGCGGACCAACTGATTCGCCCGAGCTACATTCGGCGGCCGTGGGGGCCTTGCGGGTAATCGTTTGATTATAGGAGTTTTGAAGGATAGCGGTGAGATAATGATTCCTCCAAATCCAACCTCCATGTGGCGCCTGGAACGAGTCTGGGAAGAACGCAATCGAACCCCAGTCCTGCTGGTGAGCAGCGCGATCATCGCGATCGTTGCCGTCGCCGACTGGTGGACGCCACCGTTTGTCGCATTTGGCGTTCTCTACCTGTTCCCCATTATGCTGGCAGCAGCGTTCCTCCCCAGATGGGTGATTGTCCTGCTTGGCGTCGGCTGCGCTATTCTCAGCGAGCTTTTCAGTTCGCTGGATCGTTCACCGGTTCGTTTGGCTTTTGAGACTTTGGCGCTGGCCGGCTGCGGACTGTTCGTCGCGGAATTAGTGCGCAATCGCCGGCTGACGCTGGAGGGCCAGGAACGGCTGAAAGTTCTGGTGGAGACCAGCCCCGCGGCGATTGTGACCATCGACGATCGCGGCTTTATCGAACTCGCCAATCACGCCGCTGCTGAACTGATGGCGCCCCGCGACGGAAAATTGGTGGGCACCCCCATCGCGGCGTTTCTGCCGGAACTCCATCACGCCCTGCGCTGGGAGGAAGCTCCCCAGTTCCGCGCGACCATGCAATGCCGGGCCCATCGCGGAAACGGCGAGTCGTTCACCGCCGACGTTTGGTTTTCAACCTATAACGAGGGGGCGACGCCGAAGCTCGCCGCGATTATCGCGGACGTTACCGAGGACACCGCCTCGCCGGCTTCGAATTCACCCCGTTCCGATCGCCAGGAACGCGTGGCCCTGAACGATCGTGAAATGGATGTGCTGCGCTTTCTGGTGCAGGGCCTTGCCAACAAGGAAATCGCGAGCCGGATGGACATATCGGAAAGCACCGTGAAGAACGCGCTGCAACAGCTCTTCGCCAAAACCAATGTTCGGACTCGTTCTCAGCTTGTTCGGGTAGCGCTGGAACAATATCGCGATCTGTTATGAGGTGGATAAATCGACGCGAACCACCAATCACGGTCGATTCAACTCCATCGCGAATCGAAAGATTAACCGCAAGATTCCACCCTTCTGCCCACGGTGTTCCGGCCCGCTGAATCCCCCCGCAAGAGCTTGACGATCAATCGGAACCCGCCGCATCTGGCTACGCTCGGGCTCCAAGATTAGCCGAGCGATAGAGCTTCGGCGGGATGGTTGTCCGCCTGACGCCGAAAGACAATCGCGCGACACGCGATTTAGACGCAAGATCGCTGGCATTACGTGCGGGATGCGGCTAAATTCGATTTCGACCCGTTTGCTTGACTCGTTTTCCTATTGACCCATGAAGAGCGTGCTGCACACAACACGACCGGCTTGCCTTCGCGATCGCTGCCGGCTGGTTTGCAGGATGGTGGTGCTGGCGGGGATGCCGCTCGCCACGCTTTCGGCTCAGACCGCGCTCGATTGGCAACAGATTAAAGAAAAGTTCCGGATCTCCAACCCGACCCTGAAGGCCGCTCAGCTTAACATCGACGAATCGCGAGCCGCCGAGATCACCGCCTATCTCCGCCCCAATCCGGATTTCAACCTGACCGCGGATGGCGTTCAAATCACGCGAGGCGTGAGTGGTGTCTGGCGTCCGTTAAGCGGTATTGTCGAAACCCCCGGCGTCAGCTACCTGCACGAACGCGATCACAAGCGCGAACTGCGCCGCGACCAGGCCAAGGAGTCAACTTCCATCGCCGAATCGACTTATCTGGACCAGGAGCGCGGCCTGGTGTTCAACCTGCGGACTGCGTTCGTGAACGTCCTGCAAGCGAAAGAGGTCCTGAAGAACGCGCGCGAGAACCTGGATTACTGGGACAAGGAGCTCGGCGTGAATCGCACTCGCTTCAAGGCCGGCGACCTGGCCGAGGTGGATCTGGATCGCCTGGAGCTGCAGCGGAGCCAGTTCGAATCCGACTACGAAACCGCCATCGTGAATCTGCGCACCGCCAAGATCCAGATTCTGATGCTGCTGAATGAGCGGACTCCGATTGAGCGCTTCGACGTCTCCGGGCCGTTTGACTTCCTTGCCGAGCTGAGACCCCTGGAAGAATTCCGGAGCATTGCATTAGAAGCGCGGCCGGACCTGAAGGCTTCTGTCCAGAACGTGGAGCTAGCCAGGATCACCCACCAACTCGCCGTCGCCAACGGCTCCACTGACCCGACGTTTAGCTTGTGGTGGTCCCATAATCCTTCGTTCGCCAATCCGTTCGCCAACGAGACCATCGGCGGCAGCATCAGCATCCCCCTGCGCATTTTCGACCGCAACCAGGGCCAGAAAGCCCTCACTCAGATCGACATTGGCCGCAATGAACGGTTGCGCGACGCCAACGAAGCGCTGGTGTTCAGCGACGTCGATTCCGCGTATTGGACCATCGTCCAAAGCGTAAATCTTTTGAAGCCATACAAGGTCAAATATCTGCCGCTGGCGACGGACGTTCGCGACAAGATGTCCTTTTCCTTCCGGAACGGAGGCGCATCTTTGCTGGATTATCTGGATGCGGAAAAAGCTTATCGCGACACGCGCTTGGCTTACTTGAATTTGATTGGCGCGTATCTGACCGCAGCCGCGCAGATGAACATGGCCGCGGGCCGGGAGGTGCTGTAAATGAATCGCTCATCTCTTATCGCCGCAGCAACTGCGTGCCTCGGTTTGAGTCTTCTGCTTGCCGGGTGCGAAGGCCATGTAGCCGCCCAGCAGTCCGCCGTGGCCGGAACCTCTCCTACTCCCACTGTCGTCGAGCCGGACCTGGACGCCAATAACTTCAAGGTGGATCACGCCGAGCGCTTTCCGTTGGTGACGGCCGGAGAGCACGTTGCCGCGCCCGAGCTCGACGTAAACGGCGTGGTCAGTCCGGATGTGTCACGCCAGGTGCCGGTGCCCTCGCTTGCCACGGGTCGAGTCGTGGAAATCGACGCGCGCCTGGGCGACGACGTGAAGAAGGGGCAGCTTCTGTTCAAAGTGCGCAGCACCGATATCGCGGGCGCTTATTCCGACTATCGTAAGGCCGTCAAGAACGAGCAACAGGCAGTCGACAACGAAAGATTGGCCAAGATACAACTCGATCGCGCCAAGCTT
>Ga0182024_10008044_pt1 | contig 22450 bp, 20 predicted proteins | sample P32metaG_FD_120480 | JGI IMG/M metagenome (GOLD analysis project Ga0182024, IMG submission 120480) | Permafrost microbial communities from Stordalen Mire, Sweden - P3-2 metaG (Illumina Assembly) | ecosystem: Environmental > Terrestrial > Soil > Wetlands > Permafrost | place: Sweden: Stordalen... | reverse complement strand
AGAGAGATGTCAGAAAAACGGCGGTTTATCTGACACGGGAAGGCAGAGAGATGTCAGAAAAACGGCGGTTTATCTGACAAGGGAAGGGCAGAGAGAGATGTCAGAAAAACGGCGGTTTATCTGACAAGGGAAGGCAGAGGCGGTCGCCACCGCAACTGGTGCCAGCTTATAAATAAGCATTGCCGGGCACATTGGTAACGACCCTTGCCGAGAAAATTGATGCCTGAACTGATAAAGATAATCGTTGTCGAGGATCACCACGCCACCCTGGATGGACTGGAGCTTGGTCTTTCCAGAGAGCCCGATTTTAAGATTGTGGGTACTTGCGCCAACTCAGATGATGGTCTGGAACTAGCCAGGAAAAACAACCCGGACGCCATTGTTCTTGATTTGCATTTGCCTGGCTCTAAAGCGCCAAAGTCCATGATTAAGGAATACTGCCAGATCCCCGGAGCCAAGTTGATCATCTTTTCCGGTGAGAACCGGGTCGCTTTTGTCCAGAGTGTGATCTCGCTGGGCGTGGCTGCCTACTTGCTCAAATCTGAGCGAGTGAGCACGGTGGCTGAGACGATTCGCAAGGTGATGAACGGTCAAACAGCGATCATGTCATCGGAGCTTTCCGTCGATTACAAGAAAATTACTCGTTCTGAACATGAAGTGCTGGGTATGTTAGGCAAGGGTCTCAAGTATCAAGACATTGCCGACCAGCGATTTACCTCAGTAGCCACTGCTCGCAAGCAGTGTGAGACCCTGATTTTAAAACTAGGTTTGGAGACGCGAGAGCAGCTGATTGCCTGGGCTGTGCGCAACGGTTACGGTAGTACTGATCTTGACTCATGAAATTCGTCGGCAAAGCGATCGAGATTATCCAGACACTGCGTGACAAAGCGCAGAGCAAGAGCGAGGCGCCAGATCAGACGGGCAAGAAATCGGCGGACCTCAAGGAAAAGATTAAGCCTGACGTAGTGGCAGATCCCGTCGGGCTGCAAGAAGAGCAGACAATCGAACCAGGCGCTTACGATGTTGATCATCTTCTGCGGCAAGCATTACTACCAGGCAGTGACCCTGGCAAAGATGCAGTGCGCCTCACCGACGCGTTGCTTTACTTGTTCCAGTCTCTGCTTTCGGAGTTGCCGGCAACGCTGCCACAGATCAACATCACCAATTGTCGTGTCATTCGCGAGCCTAACTTTCCTGCTCGCGTTCTCGAGCGACAACCATCCACTCCCTCATACTACCGTTGGCGGGCAGCGAATGCCGATCTTTGCCTTTCAGTCAGAGCCACTGAGGCAATTGTAGAGTTGTTCATTATGCAGGCCGATGAGATTGCTCTGTTGTCTTATTCAGAGTTTGGCTCCCGCAGGAAAGCCAGATTCGAGCAGGTCCGCACCGCATCTGGTTATGTGTGGATGCTCAATAAAATTGGTGCCAATGCAGACAAAGTCAAAGAGTTGATGCGCTCCTGCCTGAGCGAACTGCGTCAACAGACGCCGCCAGAAGATGAGATCAGTCAGGCCAAGGCAGGCGAGCGAGCAGGTATTGATCCGGTTCAGCAGCTAATGCTGGAGAAGGAGAACCTCATCTTTAAGGTTCTCAATCAACAAGAGACGATAAAGAATGAACTGGCGCGCAGTCTGCATGATACGGTACTGGCCGATTTGCTCATGCTTAAACGTCACATGCGTGGCGACCAGGAACTTTCCAAGGAAGAGATTATCGAAACAATTGACGAGATTTCTCAGCAGTTGCGAGACATTTGCAACGAATGCGCACCCAGAAATCTTCATGACTGGGGTCTCAAAGTAAGTGTTCAAGATCTCCTCAATAGATTTGGGCAGCGAACCGCCATTGATACCATGTTGCAATGTGAGGTGGACATCCCAAACCTGCCTGCTGTGGTCGAGTTGCACATATTCAGGCTGATCCAGGAAAGCCTCAACAATATCGAGAAGCATGCTCGAGCCAGCCAAGTAAAGATCTTCATCGAAAGCTTGAAGGAACATTCATTGCGCTTTCGCGTTGTCGACAACGGCATGGGCTTCACCTCCGGTGTCTTGCCGCGCTCTACTGATTCGGGCGGCATGGGACTGACCGGTATGGGCGAGCGAGCGCAGCTTGTGCGTTGCTTCTATGCCACTGAGTTTGTTATAGATTCAAAGCCCGGGCAAGGAACAACGATCAGTCTAGAGTTGACTGTGCCCAGTTAGGCAGGGTCAAGCCGCTTTGGCTGATGGCAACCTATTTATCCACAAAATTGAGTTTTTCCTCCATCGACTTCTTTACTTCAGCCGCTGTCGCCAGATTCTCTGCGCCTATTTTTGTCAAGATTTCCCTCTGCCTGGCGATTGCTTGTTTGCGGTGGCTGAGCAGTCCGTTTTGAGATGGTGCTTGCACTAAGCCAGCCAGAAATGCCGCTTGCGCCAGATCCAGTTGGCGTGCATCCTCACCAAAGTAAAAGTGGGAAGCTGCTTCAATGCCGTACGAGCCGTTGCCGAAGTAAACTTCGTTCAAATAGGCCTCCAAAATTCGATCTTTAGGATACTTGTCTTCAAGCTCCCAGGCCAAAATCAGCTGCTGCATTTTGCGATTGGCAGTCTTTTCACGCAAGTCCAGAAATGTAGTCTTGGCTAGCTGTTGGGTGATCGTTGATCCACCTTCCACCAGGCGACCGGCTTTAAAGTTGTCGATCATGGCTCGCAAGGCTCCCAGCCCGTCAATGCCGTGATGTTCATAGAAGCGGCGATCTTCGGCCGCCACCACGGCGATAACTATGGGTTTACCCATCTGCAAAAGCGGCAGATTCTCTTGATGCCTCCGCTCGATCGTCTTTGCGTAAAGCGCGTCGGGCAAGATTGGCGGCGGCACGTTGAACATTTTGACCAGCACCGACAGGGCAAAGAGCCGCCCGGCAGCTGCCAGGGCCGCTAAGAGCAAGAAGAGCGTGCCCAGTTTAAGCCAGGCTCTTGGCTTGCAAAGCCCAGCCATAAAGAAAAATTTTGTGCGCCATTGAGAGTTTTCGGCCATATACTAATGTTAACTGGATTAAATTAATCGAGTGCTAAACGTCTATTTAGCCATTCGAATCAGCTGATTGGAAACGTACTATAAGAATGTGGTTGACAGTGGTGTGTCTTCCTTATATCTGGGTAAATTGAATTCAGGTGATGATCTGGCTAGAACCAACGTCCGTCATATAAATTGGCGGCGGATAAGGCGGAAAACTCCTGACTGGACAGGAAAGGAAACTGGATGGGGTCTGAAGATTATGGCGCAGGCAATGTGCCAGGGGATGAAAACAGTTCCCTGGCTGCTCGGCGAGCGCGCTTAAGGGGAACACTTTCCAAGCAAGCGGTTCCGCCTGATCCATATACGCCCGATCCTTATATGCAGGCCGCCATCAATGCCCCAGCTCCGACGCCAAACAACGGCAACGAAAATGAGATTGATCACGAGGAATCTGGAAACGGAAACAATGGTGCCGGCGCATCACCGGCTATAACCCAAGCTGCTGCACCGAGCGCGGTGGCATACGCGGAAGACGACATGGCAAACAACACTCAAGTGCAAGACCCGGCTGACACGGTTGAAAATCCGGCTGACTCAGGCCGAGTCGACCGCCGAAAGCAACCGCAGCTTCCCTCTGGCATGCCACCAGCAGTGATGCAAAACCTTTCCAACGCCATCGCTAACACCAGCTCTTTCGAGAGCTATTCGGCAGCGAACGAATCTGAAACAATGAGCCGGGCTAGTGCTGATGATGACCAGGCCCCGGTTGCCGCTATGCCGCCGGCCCCCACTTCTTACAACAATTATCAGCTGGCACCGCCTATAGCACCACCGTTGACTCAAGCAGTTATGCCGCCGTCTCCTTTTGCCCCCCTCTCATCACCGATTATGCCCGGTAGGAATGGGCAAGAAGAAAGTGAACCGCTCCCACAGCCTCCCATGGCAGAGATGGGCAGCACAGATTACACGTTTGGAATTTTACAACCATCCTTAACTCCAGTCGCCATGCCTACCGTACAACCTGAGATACCAGCAATCCAGAGCCAGGCATTTGAGGTCCTGACTAACATCGATCAAGCGATGGGCGCTTGTGCCATGAATCTTTCCGAGTTGCAAAAAATTGCCAGCGAGCAAACCGAAGCCCTTAGAGCGCTGGCCCAGACCTTGCAAAATCAAAGTTTCTTTGAAATCGGTCTCAATTTGAACAGTCTCATGGAATCGCTCTCTGCGGCCTTGGAGCCGATGAAAGCAGTGGGTGAATTGGTGCCGGCCATCGATCAGTTAGTCACTGTTATGGAAGCGCGTGAGACAGCGGCAGCGGAAGACCCCAAGCTCACCCGCGATCAACTCGTCACCAGCCTGGCCGATCAACTGTCTGCCGGCATCATCGATCCGTGGACCTTCAAATGCGCTTACATCGCTGTTTATCCGACCGACCATCCTGCCGATCTGCTGCACCGATTGGTCGATCTGCTGGGCACTCAACGCCTCTCGGGTGAGCTGTTCCGGGCTGCCTACGACGCCGTGCAAGCAGCTGATCCAGTCAAGTCGGCTGCTGCGGGCGAAGAAAACATTCGCACAGTCGTGAAAGTGGTGCAAGATGAAACACTGCTGGCCCAGATTGAGGCACTAAAAGCCACCAATGATGAGTTTCGCTCGCAACAAGGTGATGTGCAAAAACTGATCGGGCAAAAGGAAAGCGAGTTTGCCCAGCACATCGCTGCCAAAGAGAAGGAGCTGCAAGAAGCGCAAGAGCTCTTAAATTCCCGTTACGAAGAGTTCAACTCTCGCTATGACCAGCTCACCGAAACGTTGCATAAGCGAGACGAGGCTTTGCATGAGAAAGAAGCCGATGTCACCCGCAAAGAAAGTGAAAATGGGCAGCTTCGCAGTCAGATTCAAGAATTGCGCGATCAAATGAGAGAAATGGCCGAGCTTCTCAGCTCCAAACCTAAAGAGCAGCCACCAGCACCGCAACCACAGCAGATTCCGGCACCGCCTCAACCGGCTGCCAAACCAGCAGGCTTCTTTGACGTGGCACCCAATCAGCCACAACAACAACAGCCACAGCACATGTTCGATCCTTCAAGAGCGCCGCAGGCTCCCATGAATCCGATGGACCAGCTGCAGCAAAATCTGCCTCAGCCTCAGCAGCAGCAACCAATGATGCAACAACAGCAGCCGATCATGCAACAACAGCAGGCGGGACAGCCTGCGCCACCGCAGCCTACCAACCAGGCCGTTCCCAAAGCACAGCCTCAGACGACTCCATTTGCGGGGGCGGCAGGCAGCTATGGCTCAGGTGTCAGGGCTCAAGTATTTGAAGTGATAGTTCGCCAGGCTCTGGCCGGAGCACCATGGCGCGAGATTTGCGCGGGCCCGATGCAGGTTAACAACATCTCGCCTGAAGAAGTGGAAGCCGAAGTCAAACGTCGGCAGGCAATGCTCAAGAAGTAAGGCACCATATCTAGTGCAAAGGCATTAACGCATCGGTCCGGTTAATGGCGATTGGCCGCGTGCCCTGCGGGTAGAGATGCTGGTTTCGCACTCTTTCCAGAGCAAGACAACCTTTTCCATGTTGCCCATGAACTGCAAGAGAACTAGTTGTGGCAAGTGGCTGTTCATCTCGGTCAAGGTGTAGAACATAACAGCAAGAATGGAAAAGGTACACATGAGCGACACGCTGCGGGTGAATCTGCTTTGTTCATCAACCTTTTTTGCCAACTGCGCGATTGTCATTTCCGCAAACGGAGGAATTTGGTCCCTATTAGGTACTTGATCCATATTGACGTTGCACTCCTCACAAACTCAACCATTATGTAGTTCCTGGCTCGCTCAATGGCGCCAAAGAGACCTTGGCTCTGAGCGATGGTCGAATTATATCCTCTTGATTTGTGGCTGCTGAGACAACCACCTCAGAGATTCGAGCAAGAATTGCTGATCGCGGCAGGAAACGGTCCTGAAATCAATAAGCACAGCTCCGGCCTGAATGATGGCGATTACGGGGGTGGGAGCCTGGCGCAAAAGGGCGCAAAACTTATCGGCTGAGAGGCTGGATTTAGACAAATCGAAGGAGATGGAGACTGAGGCAATATCGCTTCCCGGCAGCGTGCCGCCACCAAATGTGGAGCAGCTGGAAACCAGCTTCATTTGCCAGTCGCCCGGCGTTTCTTGCGCCTGTGCCATGAATTGGCTGGCTCTGCCTTTAAGGCTCTCAAGCGTTTCCACAGCCATCTGGAGCACCGGCAATTGCAGTTGAGGATTCAGTTTCATGTAGGCAATGAGAACCTGCTCAAGCAGTCCAATTGTCAATTTGTCGGCTCGCAGAGCCCGATACATAGGATTAGAGCGCAGTTTTTTGATCAAGTCGGAGCGCCCACAGATAATGCCTGCCTGCGACCCGCCCATCAGTTTGTCGCCAGAGAACATGACCAAATCTACATCTTGGGCGATTACTTCCATCACAGTCGGTTCATGCTTGAGATTGAAAGCGGATAGATCGACAAGCGCACCACTGCCCAGATCTTCCACGAAAGTGATACCGTGCTGGCGGGAAAGGGTTACAAGAGCGGAAGTCGGTGCCTCTTCAGTGAAGCCCGTAATCTCAAAGTTAGAGCGGTGGCACTTCATCAGCAACCCGGTTTGCGATGATATCGCTCTTTCATAATCATCGGCTCTGGTGCGGTTGGTCGTGCCTACTTCTTTCAAGATGCCGCCTGCGCTCTCAATCACGTCGGGCAAGCGGAAACTGCCGCCAATCTCAATCAGCTCTCCACGTGAGACGATCACTTCTTTGCATTTTGCTAGTGCACTGACCGCCAGCATCACTGCCGCCGCGTTATTGTTGACAATGAGAGCCGATTGGCAACCGGTGAGGACAGCCAGCTGCTCTTCCACCATGGTTGTGCGCTCCCCCCGTTTGCCGCTGCCCATCTCCACTTCCAGGTTGCAATATCCGGCCAGACACTGCCCTAATCTTTGCGAGATACTTTCTGACAGAGGAGCCCGCCCCAGGTTGGTACTAAGTATGATGCCCGTGCCGTTGATCACCTTTTGCAAACTGCCCTCAAGAAGGCGATCGAGTTCCCGGTCGATGCGGTCAACAATGGACGGCAAATCATCACAAGCTTGCCCCGAAGAAGAGGATCTGAGCTGGCTGAGAACCTTGCGCGTCACCGCGAGCAAAACTTCCCGCCGAATTTCCTTTTGTCTTTCCACCATTTTGGCGTGGCGCAAAATCTTGTCTACTTGAGGCAATCGCTTGCCGCTTGCAATTACCTGCGGTTCATTCATTGTCTTCAATCGTCCATCAAACTTGTTAAAAGCTTAGGTTAGGTCTTGTCAGAAGTCCAGGCACGCACCACAATTAGAATATGTAGTATGTAGCTGAGATTGATGACGAGGGGTCACAATGGGAAAGACTCTTAGAACTAAAATGCTTTACCAGGATAAAGATTGGTTGACCCAAAAGTATGTCAAAGAGAAACTGAGCACTGTGGAAATTGCTCGTGTTTATCGCGATGAAGAAAACAAATGGTGTGACCCCAACACTATCTCCCGCTGGCTGAAGAAGCATAATATCGTCATGCGCACGCTGGCGGAGGCCCAGCAAAACAGGCATTCGGTGCCGACAACAAGCAAACGCACGCGAGGCAACTAGTCTAAACTCCGGGTCCTAAGCCGACACTGGCCCAGGCGCCACCCATGATAATTCCGCAGACAAGGTAGAGGAGCACTTCTCTGCCGCCGACCAGGTAAAAGGTGCAGTAGGCAAGGAAAGAGAAGGAGGGGCGCCAGAATTCGGCGCTCTTTTCGCGAATTGCATGAGCGCCCAGGCAAACTGCCAGAACGAGAGGGAGACCGAAAAAAACTACATCAAAAAGCATGGCTCTAATGTTGTCTGAGATGGATAAATGATAAGGTCGAGGCTGGCAAGCGTCTATGGTGCTTTGCCCACCAAGAGCGGGAATCATGGGCAGCGAACAAGAGCGAGAAGGGGAGCTGATCTTTGGCAAGAATGCCGTGCTTGCATTCTTGGAAGAGACCATGCGCAGCCAATCTGAGGATGATGGACGGGCAAGAAATCCGGAAATCAGCAAGATCTTCCTTGTTCCTGGCGACCGACCCGATCGCCGGGTTGATCGCCTCAAGCAGCTGGCCAAAGCTCTGCGCATTCCCGTTGTCGTCTGTGAACGGCGCAAGCTCGATTTCATGCTGCCTGGTGATCAAGTGCATCAAGGCGTGGCAGCGCAGATAGCAGCCGCTGCCTTCTGGGATTTGCCTGAATTTATAGATGATCTGCTGCAGCGCCGCCAAAATGATTTGAACGGGTGTGTGCTTGCCGTTGTGGACGGCATCGAGGACCCGCATAATCTTGGCGCCATCATCAGAACGGCCGAAGCTGCAGGGCTTGCGGGGCTGCTCTTGCCCATTCGCCGGGCCGCCGGCTTGACCGGAGTCGTGGCTAAAACAAGTGCGGGAGCATTGGCGACCTTGCCGGTTGTGCGCATCCACAATCTGGTTCGCGCCCTGGAAGACCTGAAAACAGCTGGTTTCTGGGTGGCCGGATTGGACAGCGAGGACGGTCAGATTTATACCAAAGCAGACCTGGTCAGGCCGCTGGCGCTTGTCATCGGCAGCGAAGGTAAAGGCATGAGTCGGTTGGTGAAAGAGAATTGCGACATGCTTTTGAAGATTCCCATGCTTGGCAAAACGGAATCGCTCAACGCTTCTGTAGCCGCAGGTGTAGTGTTTTATGAGGTGGTCAGGCAGTTGCAACTGGCCAAGGTTTTACCTTTGCCCTGAACGGTTAATTATTTTGCATGCGCAAAACGCCCCTTGGCTAGCCGCACCGGCAAAGGGATTTGCTTGCGCCATTGACACTGGTTAAATAATCCTAGTAGAATTGCCATTCGCGCCTGCACGCCCTTTGCCGGTGTAGCTCAATGGCAGAGCAATGGTTTTGTAAACCATAGGTTGCGGGTTCGAATCCCATCACCGGCTTTGTGGGCGGATGTCCGAGTGGCTAAAGGAGACGGGCTGTAAACTCGTTGGCGAAAGCCTACACTGGTTCGAATCCAGTTCCGCCCAATTTTGCCCTTGCAGATTGGTTTTTATCAATTTCTAAAGGCAAAGTTAGGAGGCGCGATTAACGGCTCGATTTGAGCCATAATGATTGGGACGCGTGCCCATGTAGCACAGCGGTAGTGCACCCCCTTGGTAAGGGGGAGGTCACGAGTTCGATTCTCGTCATGGGCTCCATTACAACGCGCTACGATGAGACACCAGCTCTTAGTGAGTAATGCAACTTTTTTAGTTGAAGGAGAAGTGAGAGGATGGCCCGCCAGAAGTTCGAAAGAAACAAACCAAACGTGAACGTTGGCACAATCGGTCACGTTGACCATGGCAAAACCACGCTGACAGCGGCGATCACAACGTTTCTGGCAAAGAGTGGACAAGCCAAGGCCAAAAAATATGACGAAATCGATGCTGCCCCAGAAGAAAAAGCACGTGGTATCACAATCAATACTGCGCACGTAGAGTACGAGACTAAAAATCGTCACTATAGTCACGTAGATTGCCCAGGTCACGCTGACTACATTAAGAACATGATTACCGGCGCCGCCCAAATGGACGGAGCTATCCTGGTAATTTCCGCCTCAGACGGACCGATGCCCCAGACCCGCGAGCACATTCTGCTTGCCCGTCAAGTTGGCGTTCCGCACATCGTTGTTTATCTCAACAAGTGCGACATGGTCGATGATCCTGAACTGTTGGATCTGGTTGAGTTGGAAGCACGCGAATTGCTCTCTAAGTATCAGTTCCCGGGCGACGACATTCCGTTTATTCGTGGCAGCGCATTGAAGGCGTTGGCTGGCGATCCGGCTGAAGAAGCTAAATTGACCGAGTTGATGGCGGCAGTCGACGAGCACATCCCCACTCCAGAAAGAATGATCGACAAACCGTTCTTGCTGGCAGTTGAAGATGTGTTCTCAATCACAGGCCGCGGCACCGTTGCCACCGGCCGTATCGAGCGCGGACAAGTGAAAGTCGGCGAAGAAGTGGAAATTGTCGGCTTGCAAGAAACTCGCAAGACGGTTGTGACCGGCGTCGAAATGTATCAAAAGACACTTGATTCTGGCATTGCCGGTGACAACGTCGGCGTATTGCTTAGAGGCATCGACAAGACCATGATTGAACGTGGTCAGGTCATTGCCAAGCCAGGCTCGATTAAACCGCACACCAAATTCAAATGCGAAGTATATGTGCTCAGCAAAGAAGAAGGTGGCAGACACACCCCGTTTTTCCCTGGATACAGACCGCAATTCTACATCCGCACAACGGATGTGACCGGCAGCATCACATTGCCGGAAGGAGTTGAAATGGTCATGCCTGGCGATAACGTAGCCATGGAAGTTGAACTTATTCAACCAGTGGCTGTTGAAGAAGGAATGCGCTTCGCCATCCGCGAAGGCGGCAGGACAGTTGGCGCAGGCGTGGTCTCGAATATCATCACCTGATGCTCATGCACTGATCCGGGAGCGCAGGCGTCTCGCCTGCATCCTGACAGACAGACTGAGAGTCCGCTACTCGAAAGAGTGGCGGCTTTTTGTTTTGGGCTTTTCTTTTGGATTTGGAAACCTCTATAAGGATTCACGAATTCCATACGAATTTGATGTAAATATTAGATATTCGTCCTCCTGACAAGTTTCTAAAGCGCCTCCCTTGGGCGCAAAGGCCGGTTCGTCGTGATTAGAGTTCGCATTTCAGTTTCATTAGCTTGTGCAATAGTCTCCATCGTTGGTTGCTGCCCCGCTTTCTGTGCGACCGATCCCTCCGATCTGGCAGGCGAGATCATGCACTTCCAAGATCAGCTCAATCAGAACCGCACCGAATGGAATCGAGAGCATATAAATGAATCAAGCGATGAGCGGCTTATGCGCCGGCTGAAGCAGGCCCACAGTACAAAGCTGCAAGGTGAATTGGAGGAACGAATCGATAAAGAGAAGTTCCTTGAGTTTGAATGTCAGAACAACATTCACAATCTGGAAGGCTGGATGCAATACGATCAGGCGCGAGAACAAAACGCGGTGATGAATGCACAATATGCAAAACACAATGCCGATGAAGCAGCCCTCGATCAGGTAGTAGCCAGCCGCAATGCCTATCCTGGGCCGGCGGTAGCCAGCGGCAACCCTTTGTGGGGCTCGAACACCTGGGGCGGCGGTGGCTATTATGGTGGTGGTCACTGGCATTCTTATGGTGGTGGCGTGCACTGGCATAGCAGTGGTGGCGGCGGCGGACATTCCGGCGGTCACGGTAGTCATCGCTGATCCGCATGGTCATCGCTGATCGACAGGCACCAAATACGGTGATTGGTCAATTCTACCATTGGGCAATGGTCTCGGTCTCGCCCTCGCCCTGCGTAATGCCCGCCTCTTGTTGCCATAGCTCTGCCACATGGTTGCGCCATTATCTTACTTAAGATGAAGTTGTAGCAAACAATGCATCTAATCGGAGGTTGGCAATGTCAGAAACATTTCGATTTCGTATTTTCCCCAATTACATCGCATTGATCCTGGCCTTATACTTCGTCCACGGATAGCGGGAGTTACTATTATGGCAATAGATATTGGAGCGGCTCATGCCGCTGGTGCTTTGGCGTCTTCCCATCGTTCGTCTAATCGTTCAAGGCTTACCCTTGTACCGGTTAGCTATCCACCCAGGGTTCCGATCAGACCGCATCCCGATTTGGCTGCTGCCTCGATTGAACATCAATTGGCTTACCATCAGTTCAGAGCGTTTGCCGAGAGTCTGGAACCACCAGGCTTTGAGCCAGCTCTCAGAATTGACTCGAAAGTGGCAACTGTAGAGGGTTAGGGAGTTTCAATTGTCCTGGCGGAGGGCACAAAACGTTAGGTCAAGCCGCATTCGAACAGTTTAAACATGGCCGACAACGAAATAGAAATGAAACGAAAGGCTCCCGAGCAGAGCCAACTGCAAGCGCCGCACAGCCTGCTTTCTATACTCGATGGAATTAAAGAAAATGCTGTCGATCCCGCAGTCAACAGCTTTGCTATCGAACCGCTCAATGCGGGAATCAACGCTGTAAACGGCGTTTCGGAGGCCGGCACATGGGCTGTTAACAAATTGACCCACTCTGACTTCAATGCACCAGAGCTGGGAAAATTCTCTGGAATGGACGTGGCAGCGGCGCAACGAGGTAGTCTAGCCTTTTATTCGCAAAAGGTTTTTGGTATCGGCGGCTCATTCTTGGCGTATGCTGCAGCCGGAAAAATAGCCGGTAAAGCGATGGGCTCAGTCAGCGAATTTGCCCCTCTTGAATTGGAAGTGGGGAACTTCAAGTTAGGCGCTTCCGCTCGAAGTTTCATGCAGGATGCCAGAGTCGCACAAGTAGTCGGCGCTACTGCCTACGGCGGTTTGAAAGATCCAAACGCCGGTGAAAGTCATCTCTCGAATGCCGTCAGCACCTTTATTGGCTTCTCTGCTTTTGAGGCTGGGAATAGCGTTTTGAACCCGCGTTCCTCAGGTTTATCGCTGTTTGGTCAAAGGTATGCGGTGGGAATGTTTGGTGGAGTGGCGCAAACTGAGGCGGCCAGCCTGATTCAGAATCACACATTTGCCGATCAAGCTGCATTCAACTCCAGTGCATTATCAGGGGGGCTGTTGAATGCACTGCTTCCAGCCGGTGGAAAGATTGCCGATGCAGTAGTTGGAAAGTCGCTGAGGTTCAAGGGATTGCTCAACGAGGAGATACCGCCGACGACTCTGGGCGCCGGCGATTCAATCGAGCCGAATGCTTCAATTCGAGTCGAGCCAAGGGCTTCAGGTGTCGAGCCAAGGGCTTTAGCGATCGAGCCCAGGGCTTCAGTGATCGAGCCAACATCAGCCATCGATCCAGTTTCACCAATCAAGCTTATTGCCGATGCGCAGTTGCAGCCAATACCACATTCGGTGCAGGCGGGTGACGAGAGCGCATCAATCGAAGTCTCAACGGCACAGGCGCTGCCACTAAATACGGTGCCACTGGATCCTTTGGCCGGCACTTTTGCGACCATGGATGCCGCCAACCACCGGATAATCGTGACTGAGCCCGGCGGCGAGCAAAAGATTCTCTCAGTCGCTCCATCTGACATGATACCGGTTGAGGGTAGCAGACAAGTTTCAGAAGACATGTGGAGATCTCCGGACAATCAAACGACATGGTATAAGGCTGCGGATGGGTCGATGATCAAGGGTGATAGCCGCGATTACTCTTTGAGATACGGACCCAATGGGCTTTTGATCAACAAAGCTGAAGGGTGGATTCAGATAGACAACAGCGGACACCGCTCTATGAATATAGAGGGTGAGAATTGGAATGCCACCGCCGAACCCAACGTTTGGACAAAACCAGATGGCAGCACTTTTAGACTGACAGTTGACGGGGACGTCTCGAAAAGGCATTGGCAATCGGCTGACGGCAGCGAGCGCTTCATCGACGCACACACAGCCCAGTGGTTCAAAGGCAAAGGAGAGCCGTGGAGGGAAGTTGGCACCTGGGATAGTCACACCAATTACCAACACTTAGATAATGGAGATCGATGGACAGATGAAGATAGCGCTCTCTTCCGCGACAATCAAGGACGATACTGGCAGTCAACCGGCAAAGGCCCTTACCTTTCTGAAGACGGTCGCTCAAGGTTATTGGCCAACGGCGACATTGAGCCCGTTAGATCGCAAAACGGCAATCAAGACATCAATCAACTTGAGACCTCGCCTGCCGTTGCAACACAGCTAAGCGATTTGCAGGCATCCCAAAGAAGGCTGCAGGAGCTGCCTGTAGACAGTGCTTCGATCACCCCATTGAAGGATGGTGGCATGGGGCATGAGGCCTATGCCCTGAATTTAATCGGACCGGAAGGATCACAAAGAGCTATATTCAGAGCCATAGACACTAGCGAAGAACCGGGTTTGGCAAACACAAGAATGCGTAAAGATCTTGCCGCCCAGGACCTGAGCGCCAGGCTTTTTGAAGCGTTCCCGGCGGGAGTGGAGCGCGACATAGAGATCAACGGAGTTATGCGAAAAGGATGGTTGCAAGACGCTTCTGTTTTTTCAGATCAACGAAATATCCTCGACTTGCAAAATCAACTTCATGACCTCTCCGCTGCCGCCTTTCCGGACCAACCTGCCAGTGTTCAACGGTTACAGGACTTTCTTTCTGGCAAGTCTGCCGATAAGAGCCTAAGCATCAAGGGTTTGCAGATCAAAGAAGCTCTGGAACAGGTTATGGTCGAGCGCATGATATTTGGTGATCTCGACAATCATGCCTTGAACTTCGTTGCCGATTTCAAGGCAGACCCGCCTGTCATCCGCCATATCGATCTGGATAAAGCCTTCCGAGTACATGCTACAGAACCTTCACTGGCCCTCAACAATCTGAACGACTCAGGTCTGGATGACATCGCTCAGGTTTTTTCAAACGCCAAATTGTCCGCTAATACTCAAGCCCGTGTGAGCGAGTTTGTTGACCATTACGATAGCCCGGCCGGGCAGAAGGAGATGGCTTCACAGGGTCTGTTGACTTATCCGCCGGAAGCTTCTTCGGTTATTTCGCGAGCTCGATGGCTCAGAGACAACGGCAAGTTTCCGCCTGTCACGACACTGTTTGGCCGATCATTCTCATTGACCGATTGAATCTAATTCGGCACTTCTGATTCGACACTTTTGCTAATCTGAACCTGACTGAGTTTTGCAATCACACCACTTTCCACAGTCGCTGCATGTATGCCGAAAACGGCTCTGTGAAACGGTTTTATTCGCATGCTGGTGAGAATTTTCAAGGGCTCTCTGCCTTTAGATGCCGTATCTTGATTGATGAGTGTGAGAGCGCAGCGCTCGCAATCTTCTACTTTGATCAACTCGGTTGTGCCTATGGATAGCGTCTGCCACTGGTACTCTTCAAAGGGTTCTCCTCCCGCCAAAACTACATTTGGTCGCATCTGACTCATCATCAGAGGCTCCTCCAACCTTTCATTCAAATAATCCAGCGATTCCTGAGTTGTGATTACCAGGGGATAGTGGTCGGCAAAACTGACGTCTGTTGTCGTCCCCTTTGTCACCCTGGCTTTGCGCTCGAATGATGATCCTATTTGCACCAATCTGCAGTTCGTCCTCAAAAACGTGGATAGCCATTCAGCCACGACTTCACCTTGATCGACTGCTCGAGCGCTGTCGTTCCAAACATCAACCGTGCGCTCTTTGCCGTCACGGTTCAAGGCAATGGAAATTCTTTCCATGCCCGGCGCTTGCAATGACAGGCTGCCACCGTCGATTTTCGGCTCGACCAGCGCCAGAGCCGGCTTGTCTCTCTGGGTCAGGAATCTGCCCGTGGCGTAGACGACCATCAAGCGCCTGTCGTTCTCAAGCCCGCGAGGCTCCACGACCGACTGCTCGACTTCGATGCCTTTGCACGACTTTATTGGATAGTAAATTATGTTTTGAACACGCATTTGCGACACTGCAAAAGTACTTTTCTTCCTTGTTCATACCACGCTGAGAAATTATCCCCATCATTTCATAATCAGATGGATAAATTGTGAATCATGCACTTCATTTTGGTATTAAATATGGTGCCTGAGTGAACAGTGACGGTAATACTGAGGCTTTACGATTTTGTTGCCCAGATTTTCGTCGCCGGTTCGCTCTTTTCAGGCAAACTGCTAGAATGCTAATTGTAGAAGATGAGTAGCTTATGAACAGACGAAACTTGTTTTACGCCTCAATGATTGTAGTGCAGACCATCTCGTTTGGTTGGGCCTATGACAGGTGCTCCGTGCTGGCCCAAAATCTGCAGGGCGAAGTGCAGCAAACCTCCGGAGCGTCAAAAAATAACTCTTTAAAGGGTTCGGCGGCACAGAAATCAGGCAACTCTCTTAAAGGGAAGGTGAATGCAAATGGGCTGTTGCCCGGGCATGTCGGAACAGGCGTAGTTCCCACTAATATCAAATTGACCAGAGAAGAATACAAAGCGGCAGTAGAGCAGTACAGTGCCGATGTGAAGGATCTGGTCAGCAGTGCCGCTCAGTACACCGCAGCCACGAAGGCGTACAACATGGAAGTAGGCGCATGCGATGAGAACAACAAACAGTATGCCGCTCAAGTGAAAAATCAGCAGTTGAACATTCAGGCGATTCAAATTCCTACTATTCCCATAAAAATCACTGATGTGCCGCCCCAGATTCCACCACCCAGAGTTTGTTGTGCCAACTGTCTGATCACAGGCAGATGCGGACATCTGGGCACAGCTGGACCGAAGCCTGGCGCCAATAAAGCCAGCAATTCCAGTCGAATAGATGCCATGCGTGAGACCGACAGTCAAGCGGGACTGAGCAAAACGACACAGCAACTGAAAGTGGCTGAGGCGGAGCAGGGATTCGCTCAGCAGAAGGCGACTCAGGAAGCAGCACTGGAAGCGAAGATGCAAAAATTGGCAGATATGTTTGGGCAGTTGCAGGAAAAGTACAACATCGTAAAAATTGAGAAGGACACGCTTACCGGAAAGGTGACGATCAAGAAATGAGTAATAATAAAGCGAGCAGAAGAGTGATACTAAAAGCGGTGGCATCATTTCCCCTGGCATTTACCTTGGGAATACCGCTTTCTGCCAAAGCATTCAAGAAAGCGAAGCCCTTTGCTCAAACCCTACAAGCAGAGGATTGCTCGACATCAGCGGATGCATCGGTTGCCGGTCCGATTGCCAAATTCAGCGAGAGTGCATTTCCGCAAGCCTGGTCATACGTCTTCTTCGAAGTGACGCGCGATGGCAAAGCGATGCCGGGGTATCTGGTCAAATTGCCTGATGGCGATTTTGTCGCATACTCGAGCACGTGCCCGGAACTTGGTTGCAAGTTTAAGCTCTTAACCGACGTGCAAGCAGCATGCGAGCGATTCGGCATTGCGGTATCACAGCCGGTGCTGGCTTGCGACTGCCACGGCAACGCATTCACAATCGATCCGCTAGCGAAAAGGGTAGCTGGTCCAGAAAGAAAGGCGCCTGAGCAAATGCCGATCAAGCGCTGCCACGACAAAATCTGCGTGCTGGCCTGAGCGCTCAGATTCGCTAAAAGCGGTTTATGATCTCTTCATCCTCACTTCCAGGTTTGTTTACCTTGTGCAAATTTGCACCTTTTTCTATGACGCATTCTGGCAAGCGTTTCTGCAATGAAGCAATCGCCGCCGCTGACACGGCTGTACCTTTGACATTGAGTGTGCTCAGATCGATCATTTGTTTCGTGGCTTGTAAAACTCCCTGGTCTGTGAGGGCATCATTGCCTTCCAGGTTCAAATAGCGCAGCTGTTTTTGTCCTGCAATTGCTTGCAGATTCTGGTCGCTGAGATGATCGGCGCGCACTGAAAGAGACGTTAGTTGAAGCGATTTGAGTTGGGCAAGATCGTCCTTGATGCGAGGATTGCGGTCAAGTTTCAATTCCGTGATCGGCAACCGCCCAAGCACTGACAATGTCTTCTTTGTTATTCTTAAATCGTTCAAGTTGAGCGTCTTCAATTTGTGCAGTCGAACAAGCAGCTGACAGCCTGTATCGGTCACTTCTGTGTCGTTGATGGCGAGGTCGACCAGGTCTTTCAGCAATGCTACTGATGCCATAGCCTGGTCGGTAATCGACGTTTTTGCCAGGTCCAACTTTTCTAAAGGCAACTTCGTCATGTACTGCAACGATTGATCATCAATTCCGTCCGCTTTGGACAGATTCAGATCTTTTACTCTGGGGAATTTGGCAAGAGTCTTTATGCCATTGGCAGAGAATGCCATTTTCTTTAGATTCAATTTTTCGACAAATTTGTCGGTCGCAAATTGTCTTCCTATTTCTACATCGCCGCCAGCATCTGTGCCCGTGTTAACAAGATCCGCCATTGAGTTGACCACCTGGTTGTCACTTTGCACAGTCTGATGAGCACTCTTGTCTGGGGAAATCATATTGCCGGCCAGAAAAGGCACGATACTACTGACGATACCGATGAGAAGAATCAGAGCAACCCAGCGATTGAAGAGCCAGTCACGGAGGTTTTGGCCCAGAGTGTATGTATTGCTGCCCAGCAACGCCTCTTTTGCCTCCTTTATGTTGGGAAAACGCTTGTCGGGACTTTTTTCAAGCATCCGCTGAAAAACTGACTCAACATGAGCGGGCAGTTTATCTGAGGACATATCGGCTATGGATGGAGGTTTCGCCTGGCAATGCTGCATCAACACAGACAAGGCTGTATCGCTGCTGAAGGGTGTGGAGCCAGAAACCATTTCGTATAACAGGCATCCAACCGCGTACTGATCCGCTCGGGCGTCGACATTCTTGCCTTCTGCTTGTTCTGGGCTCATGTAGGCAGGCGTGCCAAACACTTCTCCTGCTCTTGTGGCTTTGATGGTTGTATCGGCGGTAATTTTGGCAATTCCGAAATCGAGGAGCTTTACTTGCTCATCGGGCCTGCCAACGTTTTCAATCATGATGTTGCTCGGCTTCAGATCCCGATGGATAACCCCTTTCTCATGAGCGTGGGCAAGGGCGTCACAGATCTGCTCAATGATTCTTACCGTGCGTGACCAGCCAATCGGACCGGCTTTGAGCAAAGTGGAGAGGGATTGACCATCGACAATCTCCATGACCAGATAAGGAATCCCGTCGAGGGTGACCGAGGCACCATAAGGCTTGATGATGTTTTTGTGCTCCAGCCGCGCTATCGCCTGACCTTCTTGCTGCAAGCGGATGATGGCCCGCGGCGCTTCAACAGGATCGATGTGCAAAACTTTGACTGCCACTTTCCGCTTCAAGACAAGGTCATCACAACGATAGACGTCACTCATCCCGCCCGTGCCCAGAAGGGATAGCACCTCGTACTGACCGCCGATTTTATCGCCTTCCTTAAACCTGGACATGTTGGCCAAAGCATAGGTATCCATCTCAACATGTGCCTCAGCGCAACCGATTCTAGTCAGTAGGGTGGGATGGGAGTCCGAATTCGGTTAAAATGGGGTCAATGCTCTAAGAGGTGTTGATCATGCCAAGTCGGGCAAAAATGCGCTATATGACCGAGGATGAGTACCTGCTGGCTGAGGAGAAAGCGACCATTCGGCATGAATATGTCGATGGTTGTGTTTTTGCCATGTCCGGAGCGACAGACGCACACAATATTATCTGCGGTAACATCTTCGCCTTCCTACACGGACATGTTCGGGCCTCTGGCTGTCGGACATATATGAACGACATGAAGGTAAGAATTCAGTCGCACAAAACATACTACTATCCGGACATTATGGTTAGTTGCGAGCCATTTGATGCCAAAAGCGTGTTCAAGAATGAGCCTGCTCTATTAACTGAAGTGCTTTCGCCAAGCACCACGCAGATAGACAAGCGGGAAAAGCTGGTGGCATATCAAAAGATTGCCAGTCTGAAAGAGTATGTCGTTGTATACCAGGACAGGCAAAAGATCGAGGTGTACCGTAGAGAATCTGATGGCAACTGGGAGCTGCTCCTTTTCAGCCCGGGCGAAGATCTGGTGCTGGAGTCTTTGCCAAATGGTCATCTAAGGTTGCCGTTTGCCACCATATATGAAGGCTACCAACCACCGCACAGGGTCAAAGAGGATGAGAGTTGTTATCACACAGAACTCCAACTCTTTGACTACGTGGACGCCTGATACCTACACCGCTGGTCCGTGAACCAAAGCGGTCTTTTGTTCACTACAAACCGTGCCATCACTTGTGGTACTTTTCATGCGGCTTTAATGCTGCTCCCGAATAGCCTTGGCTCTTGCATCCAATTTGTCCGCTTCTGCCTTTCGGTTTGTTTTACGCAAAAGTTCGGCGTAATTTTCCAAGCTCGTGGCAACATCTGGGTGATGCGGACCCAATGCCTTCTCCATTATCTGCAAGGAGCGCTTGTAAAGCGGCTCGGCTTCTTCATACTTCCCTTGCTCCCTATAGAGCTCTGCCAGGTTATTCAGGCTTGTCGCAACATCTGGGTGATTCGGACCCAATGCCTTCTCCATTATCTCCAAGGAGCGCTTATAAAGCGGCTCGGCTTCTGCGTGTTTCCCTTCCGCGTCATAGAGCTCCCCCAGATCGTTCAAGCTCGTGGCAACATTGGGATGATTCGGTCCTAACACCTTCTCCCTAATCTGTAAGGAGCGCTTATAAAGCGGCTCGGCTTCTGCATACTTCCCTTGCGCCCTATAGAGTCCGGCCAAGTTATCCAAGCTAGTGGCGACGTCTGGCTGATTCGGGCCCAACGCCTTTTCATCTATCTGCAAGACGCGCCTATAAAGCGACTCTGCTTCTGCGTACTTCCTTTGCTCCTTATAAAGCGCAGCCAGGTTATCCAAGCTTGCGGCCACTTCTGGATGATTCGGTCCCACAGCCTTCTCCCTTATCTGCAAGGAATGCTTATAAAGCGGCTCGGCTTCTCCATACTTCCCTTGCGAGTAATAGAGCAGCGCTAGGTTATTCAAGCTCGTGGCAACGTCTGGATGATTCGGTCCCAATGCCTTCTCCTTTATCTGTAAGGAGTGCTTATAAAGCGGCTCGGCTTCTGCATACTTCCCTTGCGAGTAATAGAGCAGCGCTAGGTTATTCAAACTCTGGGCAATGTCTGGATCATTTGACCCTAACGCCTTCTCCCTAATCTGCAAGGAGCGCTTATAAAGCGGCTCGGCTTGTGCGTACTTCCCTTGCGCCCGATATAGTTCCGCCAGGTTATTCAAAGCTAGGGCAACAGCAGGATGATTCGGACCCAAGCTCTCCTCATTTATCTGCAAGGAGCGCTTGTAAAGCGGCTCAGCTTGTGCGTACCTCCCTTGCGCTTGATAGAGTGACGCCAGGTTATTCAAGCTCGTGGCCAGCCGCGTATCATGCGGACCAAATTTCTCTACCTCCTGCAATGCTGCGGAAAAAGATTTCTCAGCTTCAGCGTATTGGCCTTGTTTATAAGCTAACTCGCCAGCCTGCATGAATTTGTGCCACTGTGTTGTCTGGGCACATGATGGATTGATTGGGGCGATTACAGCGATGCAGACAAGCACTGTCGTAAGCAGCAGGTACTTACTGCCCTGGTTCATAGAATTTCGCGCTCCAACTTCCATTCAACTTCAAACTATCGCATCGCCAGCGCAAAATGCCACCACCACCACAAGAAACTTTTTCGCTGTTCACAACTGATCTGGTGTGGTTTGGGAAAAATCGCCGAAGTTTTTAAAAGTACTTACTCGTCTAGCTTTCAGGGCTTCGAAGGACAATATTTGGCTCTGCCTGTTATAGACTTGCGATCTCCGAAAGCTACCTGAGGATGCGCTCGCTGCCGGCTCGCGGGCGGTATCACTCATCAAGCGGATTATAAGTGGTACCGATCACGGTCACAACGCTTGACTAGCCAGTGGTACTACATCACCGGCTAGTCAAAGTCACAACAGCCAGCGTGCCTGCTAATTGCCGGATATGCCGAACATATTAACTGTGGCTGTTTTAATGGTCCCATCGGCAACTTTTCTCTCGTGGCATTTCAGCTGGTACTCCTTAATTAGTAGATCTGCATCGCTTTTTGGATCAATGATCATTAGCAAACCATTGCAGTCAAAACTATATTCTTGACGGGTTTCTTTTGCTTTCGCGACCACTTCGTGAATAGCATCTTCTAGTGCACGCCAATTGGAATTGCTTGGTTCGAATATTTTCATTTGAAAACTCCATGGTATTAGGGGTGTGAGTATCAACCGGAAAGCAGCTGGCCGCAAAGCAAATGCTTAACCAGCCGGAAACGCGTTGGTATCGGGAACGCTTATTGAGGAAATATGACTAATCGTCTAATAGCCTGAAAATGCGTTCCGAACCGAGTTTCAAAATCCAAACTTGAATTTATTGGCTATCGGTCTTCAGAACGCTACCTGTTTCCAGACGCACTTTAGGACTGTGGAGGTCGCCTAGAGACCCTGCCCACGAACAACATGATAGCCTTGATGCGCGTTCTTGGTCAATGTATTTAGTTAGCGCGTCCTGAACGATATTTATCGCGGCTTTGCCTTGAGTGCCTTGGCTCTTGTCTCCATCTCGGCTGCTTCAGACTTTCGGTTTGTTTTACGCAAAAGTACAGCGTAATTTTCCAAGCACGTGGCCACGTCTGGATGATTTGGACCCACCGCCTTCACCATGATCTGCAAGGATCGCTTATAAAGCGGCTCGGCTTCTGCATACTTCCCTTGCGTCCTATAGAGATTCGCTAGGTTATTCAAGTTCGCAGCCACGGCTGGATGATTCGGACCCAGCGCCTTCTCCATTATCTGCAAGGAACGCTTATAAAGCGTCTCAGCTTCTGCATACTTCCCTTGCAAGTCATAGAGCTCCCCCAGGTTATTCAAGCTCGTAGCCACGGCAGGATGGTTT
>Ga0182024_10008043_pt1 | contig 22451 bp, 16 predicted proteins | sample P32metaG_FD_120480 | JGI IMG/M metagenome (GOLD analysis project Ga0182024, IMG submission 120480) | Permafrost microbial communities from Stordalen Mire, Sweden - P3-2 metaG (Illumina Assembly) | ecosystem: Environmental > Terrestrial > Soil > Wetlands > Permafrost | place: Sweden: Stordalen... | reverse complement strand
TTTGACGCCCGCCCCCGAAGGCCGACGCCGGAGGGCCAACAAGCCTCCATCTCTCGCACAGCTCCGCCTATGGAAGACACCTTCTACATAACTCCTCCTCCAGCGTTCGTGACGCACTGCAGGCCTTTCAGTAGTCGGGGAGACAGGATTTGAACCTGCGACCGCCCGGCCCCCAGCCCGAAGGTTCCCGTTTCGCCTAGGTCGATTCGCCCGGATTGACTGGGCTCGTACGCTCTCGGTGCGCCTGGGTTTCGCTCAAATTGGACCCCAAATTGGACCCCGTCCCGGAATCCCCCTCGTCGACGAACGCGGCGTCGACCCGTGCGACCTCGTGCGCCAAGGGGGCATCGTGAGCGTAGATCTGCGTCGTCTTGGCGTCAGCGTGCGCGAGAAATTCCTGGATCGAGCGAAGCGGCTCGCCGTTGGCTGCCAGGCGCGTCGCGAACGTGTGGCGCAGATCGTGAAATCTGATGATGCGCACGCCCGCTAGCAGGCACCCTTCCTGGACTGCCTCCAACACCAGCGCTCCAATGCTCGGGCGGCGATGAATCCGTTGCATCGACTCCAGGTTCTCGAGGTAGGACCTGCGTGCTCCCTCCAGAGCTTTGGCTCGTCTCAAAGCATCCGCCGCCGCGTCAACTGTGATCGGGGCGGATGTGGGCGCCGACTGAATAGCGACCCACCTGCGCCGGTTCAAAAGTCGCCCACCTGGCCCGGGGTCGGGGTCGTCCGGTTGGGTCCGGACCCTCGTTGGATCGTTCGCGATCGGCGAGGAGGAAGGGTGGTCGGCGTGGAGCAGTGGGCAGAGACCAGGCGGCTGCATGGGGTTGAGAGCGTCGCTATCCGGGAGACCAGCCGACGGACGGTTGCATCGCAAGACGATCCGCAGGGCGTTGGCGGCCGTGGAGCCGCCGAAGTATTCGCGGCCGGCGAGCGGGTCGAAGCAAGAGCTTGAGATCCGGACCGGCGCGGCTGACAATTGGTCTTCAGACCTGATCGCGGCGGGACGGTGCACCAGGCCGCGCGATCGGTCTGGTGATTCGGTTGAACCCTGGTCGAGACAACGATCGGTCTGTTCCAGACCGAGAAGATCCACCGCGAAGGACCATGCGCTCGCTCTCCGAGGTCGAACTCGCCACCCTGGAGTGGGTCGACTGGTACAACAACGAACGCTCCATTCCGCCTGCGGCGGGGGTACTCCCGCTGAAATGGAACGAGCACATCAACAACAACTAGTTACTCAGACCGATCGGCCTCCATGAGACCCGGAACGGTTCACTGAGCCGTAGTCCAGACAATGCATCCCCACCGGATTGTTCGCCGGCGAGACGAGGCCTTTAGCTCAATGACCACCCATCCCTTGCCGGGGGAGACCGCACCGGAGGTTGCATGCTGATAGACGGCAGTGCCATTTCCCAGCGTGCATCCCGACGAGCCCACGCCCCCCTGGGCGCGGACGGGTGCGTCGAGGGAGGGCCGCGCCGGCATCAACCGAGTGGCGGCATCAGGCGCCGGTTTGTCCCGTCAGCGCGAGCCGAGCGCAGATTGAAGATGATGGAAGGGTGAATGTTGAGGTCGCGGACGACTGCGGCATGAAGCCAGACGTTCCACAAACTCATCGTGAGCGTCGTCGCAGCCGCGGCTCCGACCGTCCCGAATACGGGTATCACGACGGCAAGGAGAACAACGTGGATAAGGGCAACCCATCCGTAGACCCAGGCGGCCACGTTCTGACGGCCTGATAGCAGCATGAGCCACCCGACCGAGCCGGCGGCGGCATTGACGATCTGGCCGACGAGAAGGACGCGCAGCTGCCACTCGGCAGAAGCAAATGCCGGCCCGAAAGTGGTGAGGACGAGAGGCGCGCAGGTGGCGAGGATAATGCTGAGCAGACACGATGGCCAGAACGCCCAGGCGGCTATTGCGGATGCAAGCTGCTGAAGGTCCTTATGGCGGTCCTGTGCGAACAGGACCGAGAGCATTGGTGCTCCGATCGCGTTGACCGCTATCAGAATGAGCCCGACTAGGCTCGCCGTCTTGGCGGCCGCGCCATAGAGGCCAGCGGCGCGGTCCCCGAGGATGGCGCCGACCATGACGATGTCGGCTTGCTGGAGGATGACTATGAAGCCCGACACGAGGAGCAGCGGAAAAGCTGCTTTGATCCAGATGCGCCGTTCGTACACGGGTCGTGCTGACAAAACGATCGGACCTAGCGCGCGACGGAACCGCCACGCCTGGAGTCCAATCACAATGACAGTTGCCGTGGCCGTGAGTGCGAGAGCCATGCTGCTATCGAGCTGGTGACCGAGCGCGAGGACACAGGCGGCGCCCAAGATGACCAGGCTGGGGCGCAGGAGAAGAGACGACGCATAGGCGAGCCCGATTCTCCGAAAACTACGAAACATTTCCTGCTGAAGAGCCACCAGGGCGAGAAGGGGGACCATGACAAAGCCCATCACCGAGTCGGGGACAGACGCCTCGCTCTGCCAGCCAAGGGCGAGAACCAGCGTGATTCCAAGCAGCGCGATCAACGCGCCGACCAGGACCGTCCCCACGAGGCTGGTGGCGAGCATGCCCCTCACCCGTCCCCATTCCTCGCGAATTGAATAATCGGGTAGCACGCGAAGGACCAGCGTGGGGAATCCCATCCCCGCCGCGATTGCCAGAAGCCCGCTCCACGCAATGACGTAGGTGTATGTGCCATAGGCAGTCGCACCGAGCCACCGCGCGAGACAGAGCTGCATCACAAACGCAATCCCGGCGCCGGCTGCCAGCAGTGCAAACCCGATCCCGACTCCGCGAGCAAGGATTCCCGACCGGACGGACGTAGTGGCGACGCGATTCAGTGTCCGGCGGTGAAGCGCCATTGCGGTCCTCGCGGTGGCGCCCAGGCCGATGATCGTCGCCACCAGACGAGAGGTGATTTTGACATCGGCGTGATCGTAGCGGTGGGGAACACGGGTGGGAGTCAAGCGCCCGAAGCGACGAGCCGGGTTTCGAGAAGCCGGTCCTCAGGCCCGTGGCTCATTTGCGCGATGCGCAACGATTCCCTCGAAATCCCGGCTACGAAGGAGAAACTGTGGAATACCGGCAACTCGGGCGCTCGGGCCTGCGCATCTCGGCCATGACGCTGGGCACGATGGGGTTCGGTGGCGGCGGCGTGTTCGCCAATGTCGGCACCGGCGACGTGCAGGACGCCCGGCGTCAGATCGACCTGGCCCTCGAGGCCGGCGTCAACATGATCGACACGGCGGACATTTACTCGATGGGCAAGACGGAGGAGATGGTCGGTCAGGCGCTTGGGTCGCGCCGGGACGACGTCATCCTGGCCACCAAGGCCCGCTTTCCGATGGGCGACGGGGCGAACGACGCGGGCCTCTCCCGCCATCATCTCGTCCGGGCCTGTGAGGCCAGCCTGCGGCGGCTCGGCACCGACTACATCGACCTCTACCAGCTCCACGAGTGGGACGGGCAGACGCCGCTCGAGGAGACGCTCGGCGCCCTCGAGCACCTCCTCCAGAGCGGCAAGGTGCGCTACGTCGGGTGTTCGAACTTCGCCGGCTGGCAGGTCATGAAGGCGCTCGGCATCGCGCGCGCGGACGGGTTGCCGGCCTTTGTCAGCCAGCAGGTGTACCTGTCGCTGCAGGAGCGCTCGGCAGAGTACGAGATCGTCCCCTCGGCGCTCGATCAGGGATTGGGCCTGCTCATCTGGAGTCCGCTCGCCGGCGGCCTGCTCTCGGGCAAGTACCGCCGTGACCAGCCGGCGCCCGAGGGCTCCCGGCACGCTACCGACTGGGACGAGCCGCCGGTCTACGACGAGGACAAGCTCTGGGACACCGTCGATGCGCTCGTCGAGGTCGCTGAAGAGCACGGCGTGTCCGGGGCTCAGGTCGCATTGGCCTGGCTGCTCAGGCGGCCGGCAGTCACGAGCCTCATCGTCGGCGCCCGCACCGAAGAACAGCTGCGCGACAACCTCGCCGCGATCAACTTGCAGTTGAGCGCAGAGGAGCACCAGCGCCTTGAGCGGGTGAGCCGCCCGACGCTCATCTATCCGTTCTGGCACCAGCGGAAGACCGCAGCCGATCGCCTGGGGATCGGCGACCGGTCGCTGATCACGCCGGGCCCCCTAAATCTCATGGCGCGCGCAGCACGAGCACGCAGTTCTGCCCGCCGAACCCGAACGCACTGACGGTACGCAGCCGTCAGCACTCCCCGCCGCGCCGGACGCCGCCGAAGCGCTCTTTCACGTCGTCGACGCTGGCTCCGAAAGGCGATCGATCCCGCTCAGAGCAACATCCACCTGGTTTTTCTGCTAAGCGACCAGATAGGCCGGGCTGTGCCTTGACAAAGCCATGGTGAGTTGAGAGTGTCCGCGCAAAGACGATGACTAAGGGGCAGGGCCGCTGTCCAACCACGACAGTGTTTCGCTTCGGCGAACTGCAGCTCAGGGTTCGTCGCGTGCGATGCTTCATGACTTATTGACTCAGGCGGCGCTCCGTTCGCCTGGCGTCCAGGCGATTAGCGCGGGTGGAGCGACTCTGACCTACGGCCGGCTCGGACACGACGCGACTGCTGTAGCCCACTCGCTCCGCGCGGCCGGCGTGCAGGCCGGTGACAGAGTCATCGTGCTCAGCCCGAACACGATCACGGCGGCCGTCGGCTTCTGGGCCGTGGTGATGTGCGGGGGCGTGGTGGTAATGATCAGCCCGGGGACGCCTGCTCATAAGCTGGCATGGGTGCTGAAGGACGCTGATGCGGCCGGGCTGATTACGGACGAATCCCTGGTAGGTGTCGCCGTGGCAGCCGGCTTGACGAAGCTCCGCGCGGTTGTCGTCGCTGGCCCTCCCTCCGCGCTTGCCGACCTGTCCGAAGTCGCTCACTCAGTAACGCTGGATGACGCCGTTGCAGCCGGCTCACCCGCTGACGATGACCTTCCCGTCCGTGCTCGCACGGATCTGGCGGCGTTGGTCTACACGTCTGGTAGTAGCGGAGACCCGAAGGCGGTAATGGTGACCCACGGCAACGTGGATGCAGCAGCGACCGCGATTTGCAGCTACTTGGGTCTCACGTGCCGTGATGTCCTGCTTTGTTCGTTGCCGCTGTCGTTCGACTACGGCCTCTATCAGATGATCATGAGCGTGCTGGCCGGTGCACGCCTGGTGCTGGCGCGGTCCTTCGACCTCCCTGGACAGATCCTCAACACGATCGTCCGTGAGGGAGTGACCGTCTTTCCAGGGGTACCAAGTATGTTTTCCATGCTCGCAATGCTTCCTTCGCTTGAGCGCTGGGACCTGACCGGCGTCCGAACGATCACAAGTACCGGGTCCGCCCTCGCGACCAAACAGGTCACTTGGCTTCGCGGTGCCTTCCCGAGGGCACAGATCTTCTCGATGTACGGGTTGACGGAATGCAAGCGTTGTACGTATCTGCCGCCAGCCGACCTTGAGCGGAAGCCTGGTAGCGTCGGCGTTGCCATCCCTGGCAATCAGATCTGGCTGGTCGACGCCGAAGATCGTGTCGTCGCGGCGGGCGACGTCGGCGAGCTGGTCGTACGTGGTCCGACGGTCATGGCTGGGTATTGGCGCCGCCCCCAGGAAACGGCTCGACGCCTTCGCCCGGGGCCGGATCCCGGAGAGTTTGTGCTCTACACCGGTGACCTGTGTCGGCTCGATGATGACGGGTACCTCTATTTCGTCTCGCGGATGGACGACGTGATCAAGTCACGCGGGGAGAAGGTCGCTCCCGCCGAGGTCGAGGCCGCGCTGCGATCTGCGCCCGGTGTGCTTGAGGCCGCAGTAGTTGGCCGGCCTGACGAGGTTCTCGGTCACGCCATCCACGCCTTCGTAGTAGTGGACGACCGCATCCAGGTAACGCCGGCCGTTCTTCGCGCGGCATGCCGCGAGCGGCTTGAGCCATTTATGGTCCCACAAGTCATCGAAATCGTCGACACCATGCCCCGGACGGCGAACGGGAAGATCGAGAAGGCCGCGCTTGTCTGATTCCACGGTCCGCACACAACCGAAGTACTGGGCAATCGGGCTTGCCGTCGGGCGCGGCGCGGAAAGCCCAAACCGATCGCCCAGAGGGAGCTGAGGAGGTACAGAATGCCCACCGTCATCGCGCTCAAGGACGTTCTCGCCGACCTCCGCGGCGATCCGGATCTCAAGAATCTCCCTGATAACGCGAGTGTGATCAGCGATGTAGGCCTGGACTCCCTCGAGCTGCTGCAGTTCATGCTCGAGGTCGAGGCCAGCCTGGCAATCGAAGTCGATTTCGAGCGGCTGAGCTACGACCACCTCGAGTCGCTAACTGATCTCGCCTCGTTCCTCGACTCAATGCCCCGGCAGTGACGCCGCTCACCGTACTTACGTCGGCTGTTGGCCTCGGCGCGTATGTCGCGGCCCTGCTGCATCACGCACTGTTGCGCGACGCGGGGTATCGAGCCGACGTCGAGGTCGTCGAGGGCTGGTTCACCGACCACCATATCGAGCGCCACCTCATGCACCAGAAGGCCTTCCATCGAGACTTCCGGCTTGCGCTTGCCGGTCGACGGATGGCCGGGAGCGTCGAGGGGCGCCTTGACGACGAACGCATCAATCGACTGCTCACCGCCTGGCGAGGAGACGGCCGTGCCCGCTTTTTTGTTTGGTCCGGATATTGGCTGCCCGTGCTCGAGCGCTATGCGGCTTCCGTGCCGGACACGCGCATTGAACTCGACTTCTGCTTCAGCGACGCCATCGCGAGCGATTCCTTTCGTGTCCACCACGAGCCGGCGGGCGTCCTGCGACGGGAGGTCTGGCTATGGAACTGGCGGCGGCGCGCCCTGGGCAGGCGTCTCCCCGTCTCGGCGGGTGCTCCGCTTCCCTTCGCTGAGCGAGCGCGGCGGCTTGTCGCCCACGGCGGCGGTTGGGGCTTGGGAACCTACGCCGACGTGCTGACGGAGTTGTCTCTAGCCGGCTATGCGCTCGATGTTCTCGGTCCCGGTTCTCCTGACTGGGAGGGCCGAGGACCGCTCGACCGGCGCTACGTGAGCGACCCCGAGTGGCATCCTTGGGTACGCAACGCTGCTGGAGACCTCACCTTCCCACCGCTCGGGGAGGTTCGCCCCGACGGCGAGGTGCGCTATCGATCGCAGCTCAGATTTCCTGCGGCACACGTGAATGTTCGCGAGGCGATGGCCGTGGTCAGCAAGCCGGGTGGCGGCACGCTGCTCGATTCACTCGCTGCGGCCACGCCCATCGTGCTCCTCACCCCGTGGGGCGAGCCGGAGGCCAAGAACGGTGCGCTGTGGGAGGAGCTCGGCTTCGGGATCGACTTCCAGCGCTGGCGCAAGACGGGCTTCGACCACTGCGTGCTCGAGGATCTCCATCACAGGTTGCTCGAGGCCGGCGAGCAGGACATCGACCTACTCGTGGCGGAGGCGGTAGCGTGACCACCGCTGAGTTGCGTCCTCTCGCGGCAGGCCCATCGTGGATCGTCATCCAGCTACTCGAGCGCTGCAATCTCCGGTGCAACATGTGTTACGAATGGGGCGAATCCGGGGCGTATAAGTCGTTGCCCGGCCTTGCTGAGCTCGATCTCGACGTACTTCTCAAGCGGCTCGAGGAGTGTCTATCCGGGAAGCCGCGCGTCGAGTTCTTCGGCGGCGAGCCGTTGCTGTATCGCGGCATCTGGAAACTTCTTCAGGTGCTCGGAGATGCGGGGTGTGAGGTTTCGTTTCCGACGAACGGCACGACCCTTGCCCGGCACGCGCGTCGACTTGTGTCCGCCAATCCGACCCGGGTCTGGGTCTCGCTCGATGGCCCGAGGGAGATCAACGATGCGCAGCGCGGTGCGGGTGTATACGACCGCGCGACCCGCGGGATCGATGCGATTGACCGTCTCAAACACGAAACCGGCCATCCGTATCCCGAGCTCGGCGTCACCTTTGTGGTGACGCCGGACAACCACCACACTATCCAGGAGTTCTTCCTCGAACTTGACCTCTCGCGATTCGGCGCCGTCAGCATCGAGCTGCAGAGCTACGTCACGGCCGAGCAGCACCGCCACTACGCGCGTGTCGCCCACGAGAAATTCGGAGTGACGACAACGCCAAGCGCCGCCGCCTACGTGCGCGACCCGGCAGTGTTCGCGAACGTCGATGCCGACGCGGTCGCCTACCAGATGCGCCGCGTGCACGATGAATGCCGTCAGCGCGGCATCCGCTTCTTCAGCCAGCCGCATACCCTGGAAAGCGAAACGATCGCCGCATACCTCTCGGCTGATTGGACGGCGATGGCAGATCATCACCAGCGCTGTGCCGTACCATGGATGTACGCGGAGATCTCGGCGCGCGGGGATGTCACAACGTGCCACTCGTTCTACGACATCACGGTTGGAAACATCTACGACCGCAGCTTGATCGACATCTGGCACGGGGAACGCGCGGCGGAGGTTCGCTCCCACCTCCGGCGTGAGCTGTTCTCGATTTGCACCGCATGCACGAGGTATTACGCGACATCGGCGCATCCCATCGCCCGGACAACCGCAAGCCGGAGGAACGACTGATGACCCAAGTGAAGAGTACTCCCGTCGTCGACCGGGTGGCACTCGAGAAGCTGCGCCGTATCGCGCCCGGCGCGCTCGCCGCCCGGCGAGCTCGCCAGGTCGTACGACCGCTGCCCGATGAGGTCAGCTTCAAGCTCACCAACCGCTGCAACCTACGCTGTCACCACTGCTACCAGTGGGGTGACGACGGCCACCACCACACCCTCGAAGGCGAAGAACGCAACCGCGACCTTGACATCAGCATCGTGGCCAAGGTCCTCGATGCAACGCGGCAGCGCGGGGCAAACGTGTTCCTCTGGGGTGGTGAGCCGTTGTTCTATTCGCACTGGGACGACCTCGTCGAGCTGCTCGCTGAGCACCGGCGCTGGACGTCAGTGTGCACCAACGGCGTCTATATCGAAAAGCGCCTCGACTCGCTACTGACCATCTCCGAGCGCCTCGAGATGTTCATCGCGGTCGATGGCTTCGAGACCGAGCACGACGCCCTGCGTGGAGCGCTGTCGTGGCGTCGCACCATGAAAGGGCTCCGCCGCCTGGTCCATGAGCGGCAAGCCGGCAACTATCGCGGCGAGGTGACCGTCAACTGTGTGTTCCAGGACTCGATGGTCGGGAGACTGTTTGACTTCGTCACCTTCATGCAAGACGAAGGCGTTGACGCGGTCTACCTCAGCTACCCATGGCACATCTCCCCGCGGACCGCAGCGCTGATGGATGACTACGTTGCCGAGCACCTTCCCAACGTCGCGGCACGCGTACCGCGGGGAAGCGGGAGCTGGCACTCATATACGTTCGGGCTCAACCCCTCTGCGATCAGCGACCTTCGCAGCGATCTGGCCCGGATCGACAACGCCGATTGGCGCACGAAGGTGCGCTATAACCCGGAAGTCGACGACGGGAGCCTCGAAGGGTTCCTGGCCGGGAGCGATCGGCCGGCCAGCGGCCGGACTCGTTGCTCGTCGATCAACAGCCGCTTCGATGTTCTTCCGACCGGCGAGGCCATTACCTGCAAGCTTTTCCCCGAGCTGGCCGTTGGTCGACTCGCCACGTCCGGCGTCGCCGAAATCTGGCATGGACCTCAGCTGGAGGAGCTGCGCCAGACCGTTGACCAGCACGGCCTGATGCCCGTTTGCTCTAAGTGCCCGATGCTGTATTCGCGTGGTGCGTGAAGCGCGGAGTGGTCCCGTAGCGATGGATGTTCGGGGTAGCGCAGGTGCTGCCCGCGCACTCGCGCGCCGGTAGCTCTATGGGAAGGAATGCCAAAGACAACGAGATCTCCACCGTGCCGCTCGACGCGGTTGATCGCTGGATAGCTGCTCTCGAAGCCGTTTCGCCAGCCGCAAGGGTGTATGACGTCACCCCCCGGCGAGCTGAGCTCGAGTTCGGGATCACATCGGCCATTGCGAATCTGCTCTCAGACCGCGGATTGCCCCGATCTTCGTTCAAAGGTGAGGCCAGATTCGCGTGGTCCGACCTTCACTACATCGCTCTGCGGCTCGGATCTGCGCGTCTATACCTGAGGACCATGCGCTCGTGGGCACACTCTGTCGCCAACGCTGCCCAGTGTGGGTCGCAGACAATCGGGCTGCGCTATCGCACTTACGCAAGCCCTGGCGCGACTGTAGATGTGTTGTTGCCCGAAGGGCGGCGCGTGAAGGCTGTAGTCGGTCCCGACCAGATTGTCGCCAGGCTCAATGTGCACATGGCGAACTGTGAGAGCGCCTTTCCCCCAAGCGTTCAGCGTGTCCTGCATCAAGCCGCCGCGTTCGACTTTTACATCCTACCCCCGACCCTAGCCGGCGATCTCGACTTTGCACGCCGTACGGGACTTGCTGGCTGCATGACAGCATCGCGGTTCGTTGTCAGTGAGTGCCAACAGCGCGGAATCGAGGCGCGGATGGCATACGGGCTACTGCTGGCGCCGCCGTTGGGGACGCCCCATGAGTGGGCGGAAATCCGTCTGGATGATATCTGGGCCCCCGCAGATCCTCTCCTGCTCAGCATCCTCGGGCGATTCGCCGGGCTCGATGCGTCGCGCTGGCCCTGTACCCACTCGCCGAACGCCGTTCTGCTGCGCTTGGCCGCCTGTAAAACCCCGATAGTCGATGGTGCCGGTGGGCCAGTGGAAACGTCGTTCGTGGTTAGTGTTGGTGAGCAAGCCACATCACCGCGCACATCCCTACCTATACCGCGCGCCAGATGACCTATGACCCACGCGGCTGCGGCGCACAGACCTGATCCGGCGGGCCGCCGCGACTCACCGCTACGATTGACCCGCGTCGGCCGGGTGAGGTGCCTGCCGTGGTCGCCGCGACGGGCATGTCTGAGGCATCATTCCCCAGCGGGATGAGCCTTGGGGCCGCCCACCGACCAGGGTGCACATTTGGTGCGCCGTTCACGCGGGCGTGCAGCCTACCGGTTGCAGCAGCGTTCGAGCGCTCTCACCGCGAGGGTTAGCTTGACCTCGTCAGACAGTCACAGGACCATGTTGGGAGGTCGCAGCCGATCTGATGTGCGTAGGTTCCTTTCTCCGACTGAGGCAACTGTGGCCGGGATCTGGTCCGAGCTACTGGAGCAAGGCGATATTGGCCCCGAGGATGACTTCTTCGAGCTCGGTGGCGATTCGCTGCTGGCGGTCTGGCTAATGGAAGAGATTGCGGAGCGGACCGGAAGGGACCTACCGCTGTCACTCCTCCTGGAAGGTGCGACCATCCGGCATTTGGCAAGTGCGCTCGATGCTCAGGGAGCACAACCTGACATGTGGAGGGGGATCAATGTTCACGGAACGCGATGTCCGCTCTTCTGGATCCATGGGTGGGCTGAGCTGCTCTCCATGAGGAACTACTTCGACGCCGACCAGCCGGTATTTCAGATCCAGGACCCCCTATCACGTCGTTGGCAGGTCAAGCCGCCTCTCGAGCTATCTGCTCGCCGTTACGTGGAGGAGTTGCGCCGCATCCAGCGCGAAGGTCCCTACCAGTTGATCGGCTATTCGTTCGGCGGGGTGATCGCTTACGAGATGGCGCGGCAACTTCTTGCATCCGGGGAACGTGTCAACTTTCTCGGATTACTCGATACGCCGGCACCGGGATACGTGTTCCCGCTGTCCGCGAGACTCCGCATGCATACGGCAAACGCCCCCCAGTTCAGGCGGATGCTCGCCGAGTTGCGGACGAGATCTTGGCTTAGCAGAGGCACTTACATCAGGCACACGGTCCCGGCGATCACGAGGCACCGGTGGTTCAGGTGGCTCCTCAAGAAGCTTCCCCACGATTGGCGGGTGCCGACGCCGCCGGGATCAATCGCTCGCATTCATTACCATCCCACCAGCTACCCCGGGCACATTGTGTTGTTCTGGGCCACTGAAGGTTGGGCGCGACTAAACCGTACCCCTGATTTGGGTTGGGCACGTCTCGCGGACGAAGGCTTAAGCGTGCGAGCCGTTCCCGGTAATCATCGTACGATGGCGTACGGCCCGAATGCCCGCATACTCGCGCGCCATGTGACGGAGTGCCTGACGCAGGCATGACGATCGGGGTTCTACGCTGACGTACACCGATGGCGCCGTCATCTGTCCGAGAAGGGACCATTTTGGGGCGCGTCAGCCGACCAATCTCTCGAGCGCTTCGCTGGCTCGAGCCGCTGGATTGGGATCGCCTGATTGAATCGCGCGACGGTAGGCGGCCATGGCGCCCTCCACGTCACCACGCTCCTCCAGCAGGATCCCGAAGTTGTACGCGCCCGCCGCAAGTCCGTGCTCGTCGGCACGGCGGTAGGCGGCCGCCGCGCCTTCCACGTCACCGCACTGCTCCAGCAGGATCCCAAAGTTGTACGCGCCCACCGCAGGCCCGCGCTCCTCGGCACTGGGGTAGGAGAGCTTATAGCGGCGATCGAGGGCCGCGCGATCTATGTCCAGCGGCTCGTAGCCGAGCTGGCGGGCGGTGTGGAGGGTTTGTTGGTGCCGCGAGATCCGATATGGATCAAAGGCTCGATCGGTCTGGTGGTGCCAGCGGTCGATCAGCTGGCCGGCGCGCGCAACCCAGCGCTCGTCCCAGTCCAGCTCCATCAGCTCGAGCATCTTGCTCAGTTCCGTTCGATCGCCAGCCAGGAGTCTCTCCGACTGCACTCGAACCAACGGGATTTCCGGCCTCCGGGTGGGAAACTCGAGCCCCAGCATATGCACCTCGGTCCACCAGAAGAGGCATTTTTCGTAGGAACTGAGTTGGTGCCACCGCCGGGCGTAGTGCGGTTGAAATACGTTGGGATCGGTCGGCCGCAGCACGGCAAGCCGGTTCAACTCGTGCGGCGGGCCGCCGGGCCAAGTGCTGTGCGATAGCTGAGATAGAGCCGACGGCACGGGGTGTCGTGTGAGGTGAACGACTCGGAGACGGTCAGGGAACCGCGCCGCCAGCATTGGAAGTGCTGCGAGCACCGGCCATCCCGTTTCAACGTAGTAGTCGCTCCTGGCCACGCGCTCGACGTGCGCCGCGACCTCAGGTAGCTCAAGGATCGCCTCAGCGTTCGCGTAAGAGCGAAAGAACCGGCGCGGCCAGTACCGACCGCCTAACGGCTCGTGCTCGACTTCCGCCGACTCGCCATACAGCTCGGCGAACGTGGCCGCGAGCCATTGTGTACCGCACCGGCCGATGCTAAGGAACACCACCACAGGGCCCACGCGAGCAGCGTAACAACCGAAGCGTTCGGGCTACAGCCGCATCGGCGGGCCGTTGGAAGTTGTCTAGGGACCCGTTGTTCGTGGACAAGGTCCGCGACCCCGCCGGATCGCGACCCTAGTGCGGGTCGTCGCGCCCGACTACGGCAACCCGCCAGCTGCGGGGTGGCGGTCTCCGACCTGGCCGGCCGCTTCAGCGAGGACTCCCGCCCGGGGCGCACCCACTGAGCGGATGGCTGGACGCTCAGCGTGGGCACGGATCGGCCGCGAGTAGACGGTCGAGCAGCCGAACACGTGCCGGCTGTAGCCGCGCGGTTCGAGCAGCGGCCACAGCTTCTCTCGAGCCCCGCAGGGCTCGAGCACGTAAAGCGCCCCAGGTTGCTCGATCAGCGCCAGCGCCGCGGTCGGGCTGAGCGGCCGCTTGCCCGGATAGTCGAACAGCCGGTTGACGTATTTCCCCCGCCGGGCCCACTGCGGGCTCCAGACGGAGTGCCCGACGTAGGTGCTGTCGTCGGTCAGCGCAGGCACCCAGATACCGACCTTCACGGTGCTCAGCACACCGCCTCGGGGCTGGCGCGCGAGGTAATCGAGCGCGTCGGCGTCCGGGCGGTCTAGCTGTGCAACGGCCCGGCTTCCGAGCCGGTACTTGATCAGCTGCCAGGTCGTCGCCGGGGCCGCGGCGAACACGAGCACGACGACGCCCGCGGTAACCAGGAACCGCGGGACCCGCGGGTTGCGGCCTCCCACGCGGCGCTTCTCAAGGACCCGTCGCCACCCCTGAACGGCCAGCAGCGCCAACGGGACCGACACCCCCGCGAACGCTTGGAACTTGCCGGTCGGCACCGCGACGAAGGTGATCAGCACCGCCATCGGCCACAGTCTCAGCAGCCGCTGGCGGTCTGAGGTCGCGCGAGTCCGCCAGCCCGGAACCGACGCGAGCGCGGCCGGCCCGAACGTGGTCAGCCATCCGAGCAGCGGGATGCCGGCCTGGTGCGGGCCTGGCCCCCGGCTGGAGGTCGCCCAGCCGGCGTCGATCTTCGGCAGGATCAGGTAGTAGAGCAGCGGCAAGGCGATGGCCGCCAGCGGCAGCAGCAGCCGGACGTTGCGCCGCGTCAGCAGCCGGTCCCAGATCGCCAGTCCGACCGTCAGGACCGCCAGTTCGGTTCCCTGCCAGGGGTGGAGGAAGGCGGCGGTCGAGCCGAGCGCGGCAGCGGCGAGACCGGCCGGCTGAAACAGCTCGGCGCCGAGGGTCGGTCGGTCCAGTGTGCCCATCAGCTGCTCCACCGCGATCAGGTAGCCGATCATCGCGGTCACCGTTAGCGCGATCGGGAAGTAGCCGCTGATCCACTGCACGGCGTAGCTCTCGCCTGTCAGCAGCCCCATCCAATGCGCGCCGTAGAGCTTGAATTGGAGGTAGACGACGAACAGGAAGAACGGGCTGACGAGGAACATTGCGAGCGTCAGCGCGATCGCTCGGGCCCGTCCGTCGTTGCCGAGCACCAGCTGGGCGTACCGGCGGAAGACGACGATCAGTAGGACCAGCGCCACCGCCTGCCACACCCCGAGCAGCAGCAGATAAGACATGCCCGCGTCGACGTGGAGCAGTCCGGTGACCAGCCAGATCGGGTGGAAGAAGACGTGGCCTCCGTTGTTGAAGCCGTACAGGTTCGCGATCAGCCCGTGGTGAGCCGCGTCCGTCGCCCACGCGAGGTACTGCATCGAGTCCTGGGCGGAGGCGCCCGCCGCACCGAGGTAAACGCGGTTGTTGGCGGCCGCGTCGACCGCGTCTAGCCCGAACAGCGCGAACGACGCCACTGCGAAGACGGCGACGACCACCCACTCCGCCCCGGTCAGCGGCAGACGTCCGGTCGATCTCGAGACAGTGCCCTGGACGGACAGCTTCGGCACCGGTGTGGCTGGCTTTTTCGGAGACGGCACAGCGAGAAATCGCAGGGTAGAGGAGGCTTCGTTAAATGTGATTTGGGCTTGATGTAGAGGGTCCGCCGGACGATCCCCCACACCGATTACGGGCCGATTCGCAACGGCACGGACGCCCAGATCGTTCGCGTCGACGAGACACGAGGCACTCTTGTGCTCCAACTACTCGACGGCCACCAGATCCCCCTCAACCAGGAGCAGATCGCGCGGCCCGACTTGCGCCTCTCCTACGTTCAGCATCCGTTCCCGGCACAAAGGCAGACAACCAGTACCACGCACCTCATCGTCGCCGAGCACGCCACTCAAGAAGGTTCCTACGTCGGACTCACCCGCGCGCGTCAGAGCACCCACATCTACGCCGCCACGACCAACTCGACAAGAGCGCCGAGGACGAAGCACTTGCCACGCTGGCTGACCACATGGGCCGCACAGAACCCGACCCTCCCTCGACTCGAAGCCCTCGCGATGGACGGCAACGAAAGCATCGGCTGGGATTCCTAGGCCTCACGACCACGGGCGCCGAAGCAACCGAGTCGGCCACAACGTCCAATCCCCGACCGGCCGCACTCGGTTCCCAACCCCCGCCTGACCGTTCAGCGGTCCGTCGGCCTGCGGCCGATCGACCAGAAAGATCTCCGATGCGCTCTCGCTCTCAACACGACGGTTGGTCCTGGAATCCGCGCTCCCGCGTCACCTACGCGGAGCGGTGCGAAGAACCCTGCGCCAAGGCTCGTGCAGCACCGTCACCCACCGTGACAGCTCTAGTTCGAGGCGCAGGCCCCGTTCGAGGCCCGAGCTGGCTTCGCGCTGAAGTCCGGGGGCAGCCCGTGTAGAGCAAGGCGCGTCGCTGTCCGACCGGAGTCAGCACTCGCGCTCTCAGTCAGACCCTCCTGACGAGAGCAACGTGAACTGGTAGCTATCGCCGCTGCCAACGCCTCCTTCGCACGGTCCCGAAATACCGACCGGAGCCGAAGCAGTGATTGAGTAGGTTCCCGGGGTGCTGTATGTGTACTCGGCTATGGGAAACGTCTCGAGCGGCCCGCTCCCAGTGAACTCGACGGTCTGAACTGGGCTGCCGTCTCCCCAGTCAATGTTGTCACTTAACGTGCAGCTCGAAGCGCCTTGGGTAGTGGCCTCGTCAGTTACGAGCGGATCGGTGCTCTGGCAGTCCGGCGGCCCGGCATCTGAAAACACACATGGTGCCGCGTAGCTCGTGATGACAGTCAGCGTCGCGGTTCCTTGGGCGGCACCGTCAGTCGCGGTCACGGTGTGGTCGCCATCGCTCGCCGGGGTGCAGGTGTAGCCGGTACATGACCCGTCCGGGCTGATCGACAGCATCGCATTGGTGTCGGGTCCGAGGTCGTCGTTGGCGGCGTCGTAGCCCTCGACGGTGTAGGTCTGGGAGGTGCCGGCCGGGATCGCGGCGCTCGACGGGGAGAGCGTGAGGTGGTCGAGCGGTCCGAGCACCGTGACCGGTAGTGACCCGGTTATCGGCGCGGTCGCTCCTGGGGGTGTGTAGGTGGCGGTTATCGTGTGCGGTCCCGCGGTGTTCGCGGTGCAGACGTCGGTTGGGCATGCTCCGTCGACCGCGCCCGTGCTCGTGAGTGTGATCGTGAGATCGGCCCCGGCCACCGACGCCACGTACTGGCCTGCAGAGTTGTACTCGTCGACCGCGACGAAGTTGCCGACCCCGACCTGCCATTTGGTCGACTGCGGGGTTAGTTGCAGCGTGTCAGGACTCCCAGTGACGTCGATGAGGTAATAGCCGATGGCGTTACCGTCGGTCGCGGTCACTATCTGCTCGCCTGTCTGTGTGAATGTGCAGCCGAACCCCGAACACGATCCGACCGCGGGATCGACCGACAGAACCGCGTTGGTGTCCGGCCCGGTGTTGTTGGAGTGCACGTCGCGTCCCTCGACGGAGAAGTCCTGCTGGACTCCCTCCTGCACCGACGTGACGCCCGCCGCCGGTTCGGTCGAGATCACCAGCGAATACACCGCACCGGCATGCACGGGAATCTCGAGGGATCCCTGGGCCCCGTCATATGTCGCCGTGACTAGATGCGGTCGGTCGGTGAGCGCGTAGCAGATCGATCCCGGGCAATAGCCGTCGGGCCCTATCGACAGGTCCGCCGGAACCGTGCCAAGCTCCATCGGTTTGCCCTCCGGGTCCTCTCCAACGGCCTGCACGGAGAACCCCTCAGCACCGTCGGCGTAGAAGACCGGCGGGCCGGTCGCCGTGACGACCAGTGCCGACGGGAGCACGCTCTGGGTCAGCCTGGCGATTCCGTTCACTGAACCACTGACGATCTGCCATCCGATCTTGGTGCCGTCGTACCAGAGGAGCACCTCGCCGATGACGGGCAGAGCCTCCGCTGACGCCCCGGCGAAGTCGAAGATCGCTCCTGACGGCGCTTCGAGCTCCACCATCGTGATGTGGTCGAGCGCGTACTCGTCGAGCTCTGGCGGCGCGAAGTCGATTTTAGGCCCGCTCGCGATGTCCAGTGCTCCGCTCGAGCCGTCGATGGCCTTGTCTTTGGCGTAGGCTCCGACCGCCTCGCGCGCGATGTCGAGGACCCCGGATGAAATGGCTTGGCCGATGGTGCCCCAGGCGTTGCTGAGCGCGGACTTCGATGGGTCCACCGGCTGGGAGAACGGTGACCCGGACTCGACATGCGCCTGGCGAAGCTCGGCGCTCCCCGAGGTCGGGGCGAACAGCAGATAGGAGCCAGCCTCAAGCGGGGACAAGGTCTTGACGTACGCTGCGAGGGTCGCGCCTTGGAGCAGACTTCGCATGCGCGCCGCCAGGGTTCTCGACGCGTCGGTGCGCTCGGCTCGGACTATCGACGCCGAAAACGCGTCCAGAGCGTTATTACCGGTTGACGGTGGCGAGGCCGGAGCTCGGCTCACCGCGTTCGCCTGCGCCTTCACCTCGGCGGCCAGGAGCGCGCGGTTCTTCAGCAACTGGTCCCCGCCCTTGATGAGCAGCTTCACGGCCGAGTTCGAGGCGATCTGCGCCTCCAAGCGCTCTGCGGCTCTCACCTGCGCCCGGCTGAGTCGCTTGCCCGCCCGCATGCGCTGAAGCAGCGACCGGTTCGCCAGCGCATCCACTAGCGCGCCGAGCTCGACCAGTGCGCGCGGGGTGGAGTTCATACTGGTGCCGTATGCGCTCAGGGCGCCTTTCAGGAGAGATTCCGTGTTCGCTGAGAGCAACGCCGAGCTGAACTCGTTCGCGGAGGTCCTGGCCGCCTTCGAAGTGCCGATGGCAAGCATCCCCTTGACCAAATGGGTCTGCGCCGGCGTCAGCTTCGCCTCAGCCCGCGGCGCGGTGAACACCATGAGCCCGAGCAGCGCCGCCAAGACGAGGGCGACAATACCTCCGAAGCGCCCGACTGATCGCCGCGATCCGAGACCACAGGCCCCTAGAAGAGGATAAGACAGCGTCATGTCAGCCCACGTCTTCGTCCGCTTCCCCTGAGCAGCGGTGGGAATGTCGCTGCTCGAGCTGCTGATACCTGTAGCGCGGGCGACGCTTGAGGCCCAGCCGGTCCAGTGAAGGTCCTGAAGCACCACTGGCCGTACAAGAACAGCAGGAAGCTGATGGCCGTACCACGAGAGGATTGTGGCTGTCAATCGGCAGTCCGTTGCCGCTGAAGAAGGAGACCGGGCCGGATGTCTTGGCCCGCGCCACGGGGGAAGACAGAACCGTCAGGAACACGGCGAGGCAAACACCTGCAGCGATGCCCCTTCCCATCCGGAGAGAGTCACGTACGCGCGTGTTCATCGAGCTCCTTTGGCCGGCGAGGTGCTCGATGGCGTGCAGTCTGGCGTTGGGTTTCGTCGAGGTCGGCGCGGGTCGCTTGGCGTTGTTTGTCTCGATGAGTGAGCGTTGGGAATCATCTCGATCACGTAGAGCTCAGTAGAAGGAATGCATCAGGGTGCTCTGGAGGCCGCGGCTCGTGGTGAGCTGGTTGTCGGCGATCCCGAGCTCCTCGACCACCCCGCCGCGGACCTTCAGAACGGCCGTGTAGGTCGCTTTGTGGGCGAGGTACCAGTAGTTCAGGCCGATGTGGAACGGCGGCTCGGTGCCCAGCGCGCGCGAGGCGGTCGCGATCGACTCGCCGGGACGGATCCCATCGAGCGAGTAGTAGGGATTAGACGTCGAGGACCACACGACCGTGCCGTTGAGCTTCGCCTGCTCGCGGCGGGAGAGATGCCGGAGCAGCTTCGGTGAGGAGTAGCCGACACGTACACCGATCGGAGTCAGGCAGAAGAAGTCCTCATATTGCTTGCCGCGGTCGGAGTGATGGACGTACGCGCGACGTGCCTGGCTGCGGGTCATCCCGAGGTGGATCAACCCAATCGTGGTGCCTGACAGGGTGCCGGTCGCGCCCGGGCACAGCGCAACATACGGAATCGAGACCTTCACGCCCTTGCTGCTCGCAGATCCAGACCCCGCAGCGTTGCTAGCCGTCACCTTGCAGGTCAGGGTCGTGCCCTCATCCAACGTCCCCAGCGCATATGTGTCGCCCCTCGCCCCGTCCAGCGTCGTCCCGTTCCGGATCCACTGAAAAGCGAACCCGGTCGGATCGTTCGCCCAACTACCGGTCGAGCACGTCAACTGTCGTCCAGCCTTCACCGTTCCCGAGATCACCGGCGGTGTGACGTCGACGGGCAGTGCATGAACGAGGAGCGTCTGACCAGCATTTGCGATATTGGTCGTCCGCTGGACCTGGGGCGCCGCGGCAAAGGCGGCATTGCCGGCCTGGTTTGCGTCGAGCACGCAACTGCCCGCGTGCTGGTAGATCACGGTATCGCCATCGAGCGTGCAAGCGTCGTTCGTTGTTGACCTGTCAAGCGACAGTGCGACAGCGAGCCCCGAGGACGCGCTAGGCGTAAGCACCGCCGAGCCGTGCACCGTGCCCCGCGAAGGCGCGGTGAAGCTGATCGTCTGAGCCGCAGTTGCGATATTGATCGTCTGCTGGGCCTGGGGTGCCGCGGCAAAGTCGGCGTTGCCGGCCTGGTTTGCGTCAAGCACGCAACTGCCCGCTTGCTGGTAGATCACGGTCTCGCCATCGAGGAGCGTGCAAGCGTCGTTCGTGGTTGACGCGTCAAGTGACAGCGCGACAGCGAGCCCCGAGGACGCGCTAGGCGTAAGCACCGCCGAGCCATGCACCGTGCCCTCCGAAGGGGCAGTAAATGTGATCGTCTGAGCATTCTCCGGAATCTCGGCGACGACGAACGCCTGCTGGATGTCGTTGATGTCGTCGAGGACGCCGGCTGCGGCGCAATTGTCGACCGAGGGACACGAGATCGAGTTGATCTGTGCGAGGCCATCCGCGCCGAGGCGACCCGAGAACGGCGAGGTGGCCACGTCCTGGCCCGAGTCCCAGGAGCCATCGCTCTCGGTGACGACAAGCCCCACGAATCCACCCGCCTCGTTCGCGTAATAGCCCGCGGCGCTGCAGTTGCCCGCCGAGGCGCAGGAGACCGAAGTGATCTGGGCGTAATCACCGACGTTGAGCGATCCCGCAACCTCCTGCGCGGATTGCCAGACGCCGTCTGACTCCTCGATCACCATCGCCTGCGGGTTAGCGTCGCTGTCGACGTAATCACCACCGGCCGAGCAATTGCCATCGGTGGGACACGAGATCGATGCGATCTCGGAGCCGCTCTTGTCAAGCGACTGAGCGACCTCCACCACCGGTTCCCAAGTGCCAGCGGCTTCAGAAACGACGAAGGCGTGCTCGGCACCATCGAATGTCCCGTAATAGCCGCCCGCACTGCAGTTGCCAACCGAGGAGCACGACACCGACGAGACAGCATCGACATCATCACCGGCGACGTTGTTGAACGAACCGTTGAGGTCCTGTACCGGTCCCCAGGTTCCGCCGGTCTCGTCGGCGACCAGCGGGTAGCCCTCGCCGGGCAATGGTCCGTGCGGCTGGGCATCGTAGTAGCCGCCGGTGCTGCAGTTGCCCGCCGAGGAGCACGAGATCGAGGTGAGCCCCGCATCAGTGTTCAGTGGTCCAGGAAGGACCCCGGCCGTCCCCCAGGTGCCAGCGGACTCGGAGACAGCCAGAGCCTGGCCGCCGTAACCGGAGCTGCCGGCCGCCGTGCAATCGCCATCCGAAGGGCACGACACCGACGAGAGCGACGCGGACGCGACGATGTCCTGCGGTGCGGCCCACGCTCCGGCCGTCTGGTCCATGGCGAAGGCGAAGCCTTGGCCTGGGTCGTTCCCGACCGCCGCGCAGTTCCCCGATGACGAGCACGAGATGGCGGTGAACCGATAAAGGTCGTCGTTGTCGTCGGCGACTAGCTGCGCAGCGCCCCAAGTGCCGTCGGTCTCGCTGACAACGAAACCCTCGTAGGAAGGGGACCCGTTGCGTTCGAGCGTACCCTTGAAAGTCCCGACGGCGCTGCAGTTGCCGGCAGACGCACACGAGATCGCCTGCATCGACTCGCTGTCCACCACATACGCGTCGGGGAAGACGAAGACAGGCGCATGCCACACGCCGATCTGCGGCGTCGCGGCGGTCGCGACTCCCGAGCCAGCGGCCGCACCGATCGCCGAGACGCAGAACACCGCGGCCGCCACGACCAATCTCGAGCACTGCCCAACCCTCATTGCCACGCCCTTCGCAACGCCCCGGACGATGCCCCTTGCCCCAAGCCTAAGAGCTTTGAGTAAAGGCTAACAGCTTTGAGCCGGCCCGGCCTATAAGTTGTCAGGCCAACTGCCGGAATTACGCAGATCGTTTGACGGATGGGCACCGAAAGCCCAACGTGGATGTGAGCAGCAAGCTTGGTAGACCGAAACAGGTGTCCGGCGTGATCTAGGCGGCCTGGTCGCGGTCAGCGCTGGTTCAGGCGGCCTGACTCGGCCGGCTGGGCGCGGTCCGCTGGGAGCTGGTCAGCAAGTCGCACGTTCGAGGAGCATGTCAATCGGTCGGGCCCAGTACCAAAACGAGCTGGACCCCAGGTCTTCATCGGATCCAACCCGGCCTCGGCCTGCCCAGAACACCCCAACCGCACCGCCGCGACGACCTCAACTGGCCCCACCCCCCGACTGGCGAGCGCCACCCGACGGCCTCAGCCGCTGCCTCAATGGCCGCCGACCGACTCGAAACGACCGATCAGGCGCCCGCTACCCGAGCCGCACCCTCGGAATGGTCGCGGTAGGGACGGCCGTTGCTGGCCGCCCCCCGCGCAGATCCCAGCGTGCGGAACTACCGCACTGGGCTCCTGCCTTGGGTGATGGCGGCGAATCGCTGCTCGGGCCAGGGATGCAAGA